>SKEJ01000296.1_pt1 | contig 33289 bp, 30 predicted proteins | sample 4826721 | NCBI WGS metagenome assembly SKEJ01 (sample SAMN11008812, study PRJNA524170) | human gut metagenome | biome: Human fecal sample; material: Feces; isolation source: fecal sample from pouch patient p31 | host: Homo sapiens | place: Israel: Tel-Aviv | collected 2015-06-02 | reverse complement strand
GAATAAAGCTCTATCTGGGGAGAATATTGATATTTTATAATTGTATTATTTTACATCGTTTATATTTTTTAACAATTATTTGTAGAAATTAGTTGATGTTGTGTGTTGTTTATAAAAGTATGATATATTAAGTGTGTAACGTTTAAATGTTATATTCTCTCATAGCATATGTTACTAAATTGGGCTTGGTGAGTATGTTATAATTAGACGTGTTGAGAAGGGGTTATTTATGAGTGAGTCAGTTTTAAATTTTCTTGAAGAAAAGAATCTTCCTGAAGTCACAAAAAAGAAACATACATATTTGATGATGGATGGACACGACCAAGAAGATATTTACGTATTAAAAGATGGTGTTGTGAAAGTGAGTATTGTTTTATGTGATGGGCGTGAATTCAATATCACTTATTTAAAAGGTTTGGATATGATTTCTTTGTTGAAAGATGAAATCAATAAAATGACTACGGCATCATTTCATGCTCGTATCGAAAGTGATACGGCAACTTTCTATCGAATCAACAGAAAATTGTTTGAACAATATGTGAAAGAAAACGAAGAATTACAGGCATATATAGATTCGTATTATCGTAAAAAGATGACCGAAGCTATTTATCGCCAGCAACTCATGACAATGAATGGGAAAAATGGAGCTGTGTGTGCATTTATCTATCATTTGATTCCATTATTTGGTAGACAAGTTAAAAAAGGTGTATTTATTGATCTGCAAATCACGAACGATGATATTGCCAATTTCTGTGGGGTATCCACAAGAAACAGTGTCAATCGTATCTTGCGTGGGTTAAGAGAAGAAAACGTTATTACGATGGTATATCATAAAATCTTAATTTTAGATGTAGATTATTTAAAGCGCTATGTACAGTAAAAGGAGCTAATTTAGCTCCTTTTGTTGTTTAATAATGTCATGTACATCAACAATTGTTTTCTTGATTTTACACCAAGCTTACTATAAATATTACGATTGTGATACTTTAATGTATTGTCTGTAATATTTAATGTTTCTAGAATATCTTTACTTGAACATCCCTTCACATAGAGATTTAAGATCTCTTTTTCTTTGCGTGTCAGTGTCGCAAGACATTCAAGGAAACGTTTATATTCTTCTTCATCGACATCGGCTTCACGTTTTTTTGCCAGACGCTCAACTTCCACCCTTGCCTTATCATATTCTCTTTGAATGAGTTCATGTTCATTTTCAATTTGTTCAAGCTTCTTGCGATTTTCCTGCATTTCTAGCTCAAGCGTCAACATTTTATTCTCAACTTCATAGTCTTTTGAAGATAAGAAATCCAAAAGATCATCAATTTCTTGTACATCACAGCGCATACTGTTTTTATTGTCTTTACGCAGCTGTTCTAATCCTTTTAGAATTGGGGACAGGTATCTTTGACTGAAGAAGGAACATCCTAAAAATACAAATAATAATAGGACAATGGTAAAGAAGAATAATTCAATATTACTTTTTACGATGGCTCGATTGTAGTCAGAATCCAAAATCATAACATATGTTGAATAGGTTTGATTCTTAGAAATTTTGACAGTATTCTTAACCCCAATATAATTACGATTTTTACTTATGATTCTCAATAAGTTGTTGCCAATAGGCTTAATGGAAAGATCTCCATTTGGCATATAATAGAATCCGTTTTGGCTTCCCGTACTAAAGCCTTCATTTGTGATGATTGAATCGGAGTCTGGCACTAAAAGACACGTTAAATGGTTGAGAGTAGAGGGCTGGGGATGTGCAAATTTAAACCAGCTTTGTGAAATTTCAAAACCACAAAGACCATAGAAGGTACCATCCTTTCCAACTAAAGGAACACGTAATAGGGCGATTCTTTCACCTGTGTATGGCAATTGAATAATATTTGATAGGGAATAATCAAAGTTCCCTTTTTTTAATTCTTCATAATCGGGTACAAGTGTAATATCAAATTCCTGTCTCCATTTACGATGTGGCATGATGCCATGTTTTTTGCCGATATTGGCAATTCCACGATATAAAATCAAGTCTTCCTTTGAATAGGACATTGTCGTTTTTTGAAGATACACACCACTTCGTTGTGTCTGCGCATTATCCAAAGTGGAATTGATTGTCGTATCTAGTTGTACATAAGCTCCTGAACAATTAGATCGTTCAAGATATTGTCCTAAAGGCTGAATCATATCGTTTTCTAAAGAATAGATGGCATTGGGATTGTCCTGCAGCTGTTGAAAGGTTAATCCTTGATTCGCTAGGGTTGTTTCTAATATAGCTTCCATATTATCAGCCAGTGCGATATTCATAGAGGCCAAGTCATCCCAATAATTTTCCATATTCTTTGTGAAGTATTCACTTTGAATGGATAGTTTTTTATGAAAATCTTGTTCGGTCGTTCCAAGTCTTCCAAATAGGAAGAGTCCCATTAATAAAGTAATACTGATGGTAGTCACTAGAAAGAACATATATACGAAAAGCTTTCGTTTCATGGATCTTTCTTTTGATTTAAAACTTAATTGCATAGGCTAACCTCAAGAAAGACTTTTTAAAATATTCATTGCTTCATCTACAATTTCATCAATATCTTCACCGGCATTAGCTCGTGCTTGCCATTCTTGTTGGTGGCTTCTTACTTGATCATAAAATGCATAGGCCTTTCTAGAAATCGCATTTGGAACCTCTCTAGAAATAACGGTATAGTCGGATTTCATTTCGGTGATTGTATTGTATAAAGATTGTGTTTCTTCATCTTCAAACTTTTCATTTTTTAAGTTTTTAAATGCTTTTTTTGTGACTGGCATGTAACCTGCTTGGATCACAAAGTCCATGTTTCGTTTTGGTTCTACAAGCCAATGTGCAAAGACACTAGCGGCTTCTTGTTTTTGTTCTGTAGTCTTATAGGCACATAATCCAACACCAGCTTGTGTCATGAGGGCATGGTCTTTATCGGCCTTTGGATAAGGCAGGGCAATCGCATTTAATGGTTCCGTTGTATTATCTGGATATGTAACGATGTCATTTAAATAGAGGTAGGCTGCACTACTGGATACACCAATGAGTGTTTCTCCGGTTGTAAGTTCTGTGCTTGAATAAAAGTCAGAAGCAGAAATATGGCCTTTGATCAATGGTTCTAGAAAGGTTCTAAAGGCTTCTTTAAAAGCAGGATCCTCCGTATTGTACCAGCCATTCTCTGTAAACATATTCTTTGTTCCTAATGCGATCGCATAAGATTCAATGGAATTTAATAGATAATCAAAGCATAATAACGGCTTTCCATTTGACCATTCATAATATTTTTCGGCTACATCAAACGTTTGATTCCAAGTGTCAAAATCATTTAATGAAACAGCGGTATCGTTAGAAAACTTTTCAAATTGTGTACCATTCATAAATAAAACGATTGTTGATTTTGATAATGGAAGATCCACAAGCTTATCCTCTAGCATTCCAGCATCTAAAAACTCATCAACAAAATTTGAAATTTCCTTCTCTGTAAATACATCATTCCATACAACACTCTTATCTAAGCCTACCTGTTTGGCATTATGAATATGTCCTGTATAAAGATCTGGCATTGGATCTGCACCTGGTTCTTTAGATAAACTTTCTTCAAGCTCAGAACCAATTTTACTCGCATTGGTTATTTTTGTGACATTAATTATAATGCCCTTGTCCTTGCCTTCTGTTTCATTGAATTCAGCAATCAATTGATTCATTGGAGAATTGGCTTGTTCTCCATAAACATGCCACATTGTCAGGGTCACGGGGTTATCTTTATCGAGTAAAGATTTTGATGAACACCCATATAGATTGCATAGGCCTAGACCAAATACTAATAAATATTTTATAACTTTTTTCATGATTTTCCCCTTTATTTACCGCAGTTCCCACCCTTTTTAAGTTTTGGGGTGGGGTAAATTTTATAATACTTTCTATAATGAAAATGTAAGTTGATTACATAAGTTTTGAAAGTGCTTTCTAAATACAATATAGCACAAGTAAACAAGTCAATCAAATGAAGAAAGGAGGGAAATGAAATGGGGTTGTTTTCTAAAAAGGAATGTGATGTGTGTAAAAAGAAGATGGCATTGATGGAAGGTTATAAATGTGCGGATGGTACGATCTGTAATGACTGTAAGAAAAAAATGTCACCATTATTTACAGACTACAAAAACACAACAATAACACAGATCAAAGGGCAGCTAACATATCGTGAAGAAAACGCACAAAGAGTCAAAGCGTTTGTGGCAGCTGAAACGTTTGGTGAGTATCCAAAGGTAATGGTTGATCGAAAGCACAACTGGTTTGTCGTGACAAAGGCAACAAAGCTTAGTGATGAAAATCCAGATGTGTTTGACTTAAGTGACATTCAAAATGTTTTGGTAGAAATTGAAGAGAATAAGCGAGAACTTCATTTCACAAATAAGAAAGGGAAGACATGTTCCTATAAACCAGCAAGATACGAATTTACGTACCAATTCAAGGTAAATATTCAAACGAATCATCCATTCATCAAAATGATTTCTTTGAAGATTACCAAAGAGGATGTCAAGATCATTTCAGAAATGCAGGATAAAGAAGTAATGGTACAGTCAAACGAAAAGTATCAGGAATCTTTACAGGTGGCAAACGCATTAAAGGATGCGCTTGAATCATAATAATGCACAGAAAAGGAGGAATCATATATGGCAAATACATGTGCAATTTGTGGTGCAACAATTAATGTTTTACAATCACAGAAATTAATGGATGGAAATTATATTTGTACAAAGGGTTGTCGTGCAAAGGGATTAAAATATTACGACTATGTTCATTCTGATTTAGATAATGTCAAGGACCATATTCATCAAACTGAGGTGGGTACAAAGATTTGGCAAGATTTAATGGAACCTTTGAAAAAAACACGTGATAAAAATCAAAAGATGCAGTCTTTCCACCCTATTTATATTGCACCAAGTCTAGGTTTGATTGCGGTAACAGAAGCGCGTGGAGGTTTGTTTAATACAAAAACATATGCGTGTGTATATCGTCTAGAAAATCTTCAGATTTATAAAACCGAAAATATGCCAGCTAGAACGAGTGGTTCGGATAAAGATAAAAAGTGTGTTCACTTAGGCTTTGTACATACAAAAGGTTTAAATGATGTCTATATTCCATTTGATGATGAAACAAGATGCCATCAATGTGTAGATTATCTAAATAAATTGTTTGGCTTAGATGATTCATTTAGAAGTGGCATTAAAAAGTCTGTAACTCAATTTAAGGCAACAAAGAGTATGTGGGATTTAGCGAAAGCCAAAAAGAATGGAGAAAATTTAGAAGAAAAAGCGAAAGCGACAGTGGATGCGTTTGGGGCAACGATCATTGGAGATCGTACGCAATTTAAAGATGCAGCCGATCAAGCTCTTGCAAACTATGATCTGGACTAAATTTTGTTCGGTCTTGTTTCTTAGTTTGAATCTAATGTTTACAGGTTGTAAATCACAACCTAATGAAGAGGTATATATTTCAGAGTTCTACAATATTCATGAAGAATATAAGGATGCATGGGGAAATGTTGGTAAGTACGACATTTCCTTACCTTATATTCATTGTGATTCAAAGAGCGCAAAGAAATTGAATCAGACAATCAAAAATGAATACAAGGATTTGATAGATTCTTTAGATGAGGCAAAAGAAGAAGGGTATACGTTGCCGTACACAAAGGTTAGTTATGATGTGTATACACATTCAAATCTATTGAGTTTAGTTATTAAGGAAGAAGTAGAGACGGAATATCCTAGGTATAAGGTGTATCATTTTGATTCTAAAACGAAGAAGCGTGTTTCGAATAAAAAGTTGTATAAGAAATATAAAATCAGTCAAAAAGATATGAAGGTATGGGCTGCACAGGCTTTTGATCAGGAATATGCCAATGAATATTATGACAATGTAAAGGAATTAAGAGCTCAAACAATTGGTTTGTTGCCTTCAAATCTGGATGTGTTTTACCACAAAGGAAAATTGAATGTATTGATTCCTGTCGCCACAAATTTTGGTTCTGGAACAAAGATGGTTTTGTATAGGCCAAGTCGCAAGAAGTCTTATAAGATAGAAGATTCTTCCACGTTTGACCAGATGACTATGACATTAAAGGATAATAAACTATCGCTTTACTATAGTGGAACGGATAAAACGTATAAGGTGCATGGTTGTTTTAATGAGTATAAACAAGTTCATGTGTATGAAATAGGTCCTGGTGTCACTTATGGTTTTGCGCTAACGACAAATGGTTTGGTGGAAGTGATTGCGATTGAGGATGGTTTGCCGATTGAGCGTGTTTGTAGTCAAGGACCATTATATGGGTTAGATAAAGTAAAAAGCCTTCGTAGTGGGCAGGCACTGACAGAAAATGATCAGTTGATTGATTTATTTGATGCATTGAGAAATCAGCCGTTTAAAAGTCTTGAAGGTACGTATACAAATGAGAGTGTAACACTTCAAATCGATGAGAATGGTTTGTATGCAATGCAGGATCAAGAGAATTCGCATTCTGGCCTATTGTTTAGTGTAGGTATGGAAGAAGATGGATTTGTGTATGGATATGATGACTATAATCAACAAGTCTTATCGTATTGTAAAGTAATGCCGTTATATGAAAAATTAGAGATCAAAAATTTGTTTGATCATGACAAATTAGAATTGGAGTATCAATATGAATAATAAAAAATTGTTTGCGAGTGCACTAGCACTAAGTATGTTTTTTGGATTAACAGCTTGTTCAAGTGAAAAGCCGGAAGATACAAAGGTTGTAGAAAAGAAGGAAGAGAAAAAAGAAGAGAAGAAAGAAGAGAAGAAGGAAGAAAAGAAAGAAGAAAAGAAAGAAGAAAGTACGGATGCTGTATTAGTAAGAGAAATTTCGAGTAAGACATATACAGTCACAATTCCACAGCTTACTTCATTCTATACACCAAGTAGAGATGGTTTAGAAGTTAAAACAGAAGTAAATGAACAACAAATCTCATATACGCTTGAAGATGAATTTGGTGATTTTAAAATGGCTATTTATGTAAACCCAATCAGTGCTGAGAGTGCAGAAGCCTATGCGAATCGTATTAATGAAGGATTCAAGGATGATGAATCGAAACAATATAAGCCTAGCACGGTGGGTGATTTCAATGGTTTTAGAAAAGTGACTACAAGTGAAAATCCTAGCTTCAAATGTAAAGATAACTTGTTGTTGGATTTTGAAAGTGTGGATGGTTCTGCTGTAGTGATGTCTGTAACTGTAGAACAATTCTATGATACAGATACAACGGATATGGAAGTAGCGATGAAAGCTATTTTGGACAATATGAAAGTTGAGGCTAAGTAGTTATGAACGCAAACTTTGTGAAGAGTTTATTAGTAATCGGAATGGGCTTGAGTTTAGCTGCTTGTTCATCGAATGATCCAGAGCCTAAAAAGGAAGATACAAAGGTTGTCGAAGCTAAAAAGGAAGAAAAGAAAGAGGAAAAGAAGGAAGAGAAAACAACGGATTTTGTGGTGAGCAAAAACTACAACAAGAAGTATGAGATCATCATCACAATGCCTCAAGATTTCACAACGATTTATACGCCAGCAGATGGTGTAGAGGTGACAGGAGAGATTGTCAATGATTCCTTTATTCGCTATAGCTTTGAAAATAAAGAAGCCGATACGAAAAAGATTGCGGCAGTTGAAGCAAATGCAGATGCGACAGCGGATGAAGTGGCTGAAACCTTCAATAAAGGTGAGGAAGATGAGAGTAAGCTTTATAAGCCTTATCAGGTTGGAAACTATACAGGTGTAAATAAGATTTCGGATTATTCTTATGATGATTATGTAACGTACAATATGTATTTCAATTTGGATCGAGATGGTTTTAAAGGAACAATTAAGGTTGTTGTTGAAAAGCTAAAAGCGGAAGCGGATGATTCGGATACAGAAGCAATTATCACAGCAATTTTAGATAATGTAAAAGTTGAAAAGAAGAAATGTGAGTAAGTCTATGAATCATAAGCTAGCTAAGATCTTGCTTGCGCTAGGTATAGGGTTAAGTCTAGTTTCTTGTGCAAAAAAGCCAGAAGAACCAAGGTCTTCACAAGTGAAAAAAGAAGAGAAGGTAAAGATTGGCGAAATGACTGGAGTCGCACAAATGAATGGCTATTTCATTAAGATGACAATGCCAGATTTATTGTCGGTTTATACACCGAAACAAGAAGGCTTAGATATATCGGGTAAGCTAGAGGGTGATCGTATCCTTAAATATGATTTACATTCGGATGATCGTACGTATATCACGCGAATTTCAATTGACTGTGATTATCGTAAGGCGGCCAAGGAAACGGCGGATGTCTTGAATGCAGGTTTTGAAGATGAAGCAGATCAATATAAGGCATTTACAATTGGTAAGTATTCAGGTTATAAGAAAACAACGGTATATGATTCGTCTGATAAAACCTATTACAAGATGTTGATCGATTATCCAGTTGGCGAAGATAATGTTGTTTTACAAATCTATGTAGAACAAGAAGGAGTCAATGATTTGGATGAAGTCACACTTGCTGTATTGGATAATATCGTTGTTGAAATATGTATAGAAGAATAGGAGATAAGAGTGAAAAGGAATAAGTTATTAACTGGCTTCTTGGTTTTGGGTATGGGACTAAGTTTAGTGGCTTGTTCATCAAATGAGCCAGAGACTAAGGTAGCTGAAGAAAAAGAAGAAAAGAAAATAGAAGAGACTAAGGCAATCGAAGAAAAAGAAGAAAAGGTAAAAGAAGAGAAGAAGGAAGAAGAAAAGGCTAAGGCAGCTGAGGAAGAAAAAGAAAAGGATAGTACGATTATTAGTTATGCGAATAAAAAGGTAAGAGTTACTTTACCTAAAGATTTGACTTCTTTCCATACGCCTGCTAGAGAAATTTCTAGATATAGCTATATGGAAGAATCGAATGTTCTTGGTTATTCATTGTATGCGAAAGATCGTACGTTTACCATTCATTTCTCAATTGGAACGGATGGCTGGGATTCAGCAGAGGCTGCCAGCATTTCTCACAACAAGGTTTGTAAGGATGAATCAAAAATGTATGAGCCATGTACTGTAGGTGAATATTCTGGATATAAGTATGTGGTGTCAAGTGATAAATCGATTGAATATCATTATGCGCTTGATTATCTAGTGGATGGTCAAGATGTCGTACTAACCATTCGTGAAGAATTACGTAATGATGACGATACTTCCTTGTTAGAGCCATTGTTGCTGGATGTGGTACATAATTTAAAGATTGAATTAATAGGAGAATAATATGAATGGGAATAAGTTATTAACCGGCTTCTTAGTTTTGGGTATGGGACTGAGTTTAGTGGCTTGTTCAAGTGATAAACCCGAGCCTAAAAAAGAAGAGGCTAAGGTAGCAGAAAAGAAAAAAGAAGAAAAACGAATGGATACGCAGGATCGAACGGCTAAATTGAGTGTTCCCGAAGATCTATCTCCTTATTTTACTTCATCTAGAGAGGGTGTAGGTAAAATGGAGAGTATGTTAAAGGATAATGGTTCGATTGTCTATAAGTGTTTAAATGAAGAGAATAAGTATGAGTTGAATGCTGAAATTAAATTGTTGTCGTCTAGCTCTGCTGAAAAGAGTGCGGATCTACAGAATTCAATGTATGGTGAAAATGACGAGGATAAAAAGTATAAGCCTTGTACGTTTGAGGGTTTTGATGCGTATAGTCACACCATCAATCTGGGTACAGTTGAAAATACTAGACTTCATTATTATGTAGATTATCCAGTCGAGGATATCAATAAGGTCGTTTCTATTGAGATCAACCAGAAGAATGATAAAGAAAAGGATACTTCTGATTTAGAACCTTTTGCGAAGGCTATTGTTAAAAATATGAAGCTCGAAAAGGTGAAGGAAGAAAAGAAAGAGGAAGTAAAGAAGGAAGTTAAAGAAGAGAAGAAGGATGAAAACAGCAAGGAAATTGTTGGTGAATCGTCTCGTGCAAAATTAACTTTACCAAGGGATTTGACTTCGTTCTATACGCCAAGTGAAAAGTATGACACGATCAAGGGTAATCAAGATAAGGGAAACATTGGTTATACATTAAGTCGAAAAGATCCAGATCGTTCAATCTATGTTAACATATGTACAGATTCAAGTGATACGCTTGAAGAGGCTATCGTTTTCCATAATGAGCATTTAAGTAAAGGAGAAGAGCCATTCACAGAGTATACATTGGGTGAATATTCGGGTTATCGTGCTACAAGGTATACGAATTATTGGAATAGTGCCAATGATACAACGTATACGTATAAGTTAAGTTATCCAGTAGGCGATAAAAATGTGATCTTGTCATGTTCTGTAACACTTCGTGATAATTCGGATGATACGACAGGATTAGAAGATATATTATTGGCGGCTTTGCAGCAATTGAAGGTAGAAATTAAATAATAATAGGAGAACATAATATGAAAAATAATAAGTTATTAACAAGTCTGTTTGTGCTTGGTATGGGTTTGAGTCTAGTTGCGTGTGGTGCAAGTGATGGTGGTACGACTACAAAGACGGATGGTACAAAAACGGTAGAGAAGAAAGAGGAGCAGAAGTTTGCGGATCGAAAAGAGTATGAATCGGAGGGTCTAGCTTGTAATTTTAAATTGCCAAACTTGGATTCTTTCTATTTGGTGAAGGGTTTAGAAAAGCCTGTTTACAATACGGAATTATCACTTGGAAGCATAAAATATGAAGTTCGTGATGATTATCTTCCGGCTCTTCTAGTATATGTAGGAGACGATGCATTCGCAGAATGGAGTGATGGATATACTATTGAAGAGCTTGCGACAAAAGATTTGAATGGGGAAGCTGAATATACAGAGACAAAAGTCGGTGGCTATAGAGCTTTAGTTGCAGATTTATCGGATGAGGATAATTTAAAGAAAGAATACTATATTGAACATCCAGATCTTCCAAATGGAATCGTTTGTATTGAAGTCTGTGAATATGATGATAAAGATATTTCCGATGAACTTGCAGAAGCGATTATTAAAGAGTTCAAAGTTGTTGAGCTTTTAGATGTTGAATAATTCTACTTTATGTCGAATCCAAATGATGGATATGCCAAAAGAAAAGAGATGAATGTGCAGGGATTGGCTTGTACATTCACTCTTTCGAATATTGATGCTTATTTTCTTGTAGAGGACGAGCGAGTTTCGTATAAAAGTAAAGTGGGTGCGTCTGGAATGATGTATCGCATTCTTGGTAAGAATACGGATATTTTAGTGTTTGTGGATACTATTCCTTATATTCGAAACAATGCGATGTCTTATGATGAAGTGGTTCGTGTTGAGTTTGAAAGACTGGACTATGATGTCTTAGAAATACTTTCTTATAAGGCGAGTGTAGCTGAGGAATTAGAAGAGTTAAATATAATAAAAAGAACATATTTGGTGGATGTGCCAAGTATGGATAGTGGTGTACTAAGAATCGAGATTTCGAGCAATGTGGGTGTCTTTGATGGTTTGGTACAAAAAATAGTAAATGAATTAAGAATCCAATCAATGGATACATGGGAAGAGGTGTAGTATATGGGATTAATTCGTGCTGGTGCTGGAGCTGTTGGTTCTGTTTTTGGCGATCAATGGAAGGAGTACTTTTATTGTGATGCATTAGAGCAGGATGTATTGGTTCGTAAGGGTTCTAAAAGGACGGGTAAAAAGTCGAGTAATAAAGGAAGTGACAATATCATTTCAAATGGTAGTGTGATTGCGGTTGCGGATGGTCAATGTATGTTGATTGTGGATCAGGGTCGTGTTGTTGAGCTTTGTGCAACGCCAGGAGAATTTGTGTATGATTCTTCAAGTGAACCTTCTATCTTTGCGGGAAGCTTAGGTCAGAGTATTAAGGATTCTTTCTCGACAATGGCTAAGCGTTTCACTTTTGGTGGAGATACGGCTAAGGATCAAAGAGTGTATTATGTGAACACAAAGGAAATGGGTGAAGTTCTATATGGAACGGCGACTCCAATTCCATTTAGAGTGGTTGTGAATGAAGAATTGGGTTTCAAGTTGTCTGTGAAATTGCGTTGTAACGGTAACTTTACATATCGTGTGGCAGATCCAATCTTATTCTATACGAATGTTTGTGGAAATGTGGCAGAGGATTTTGAGTCTGAAACCATTGAGGGCAAACTTAAGGGTGAATTGATGACGGCTTTGCAGCCTGCCTTGGCAAAATTAAGTGCGGATCGTGTGATGTATTATGAGATTCCAGCTCACACAATGGATGTTGCGGCAGCTTTAAATGATGAGTTGAGTGATATTTGGCGTGCTAAGCGTGGCTTGGAAGTTGTATCTTTCAATATTAACTCTTTGAGTATTCCTGAGGATCAAGAAAAGAAAATCACGGAGTGGGAAGAAAATGCGATGACGATGAATCAAACGGTTGCGGCAAGTCGTTTGGTTGGTGCCCAGGCTACAGCTATGAAGGATGCTGCAAATAATGCGTCTGGTGCAATGACTGGATTTATGGGTATGGGTATGGCCATGAATCAGGGTGGTATTAGTGCGCAAAACTTATATGCGGCGGGTGCTGCTGCTCAACCAGCTCCCGATCCAACTCCAACACCGACTCCTGCACCTACGCCTGAGGCAAAGGCAGATGGCTGGACTTGTCCAACTTGTGGACATCTAGCAAGTGGTAAATTCTGTCCGGAGTGTGGAACGCCTAAGCCTAGTGTTGAGGGTTGGGCTTGTCCGACTTGTGGTACTGTAAATAAGGGTAAATTCTGTACAGAGTGTGGTGCAAAAAAACCGGCACATGAACCGTTGTATCGTTGTGATAAGTGTGGTTGGCAACCTGAGGATCCGCATCATCCACCTAAATTCTGTCCGGAGTGTGGTGACCCATTTGATGATAATGACATAGAAAAGTAGAGGGTTTTAATTATGAGTACTTTACAAGAGTTTAAATGTCCTTGTTGTAATGGTTCCATTTCGTTTGATACAAAACTTCAGAAGATGAAGTGTCCTTATTGTGATACAGAATTTTCTTTGGAAACACTTCAGCAATATGATTCTGTAAAGATTGAGGAAGAAGATCAATTTGAGTGGGATGTGAAGCCAGGTCAAGAGTGGGCAGAAAATGAAACTGATGGATTATTGACATATGTTTGTAATTCGTGTGGTGGTGAAATTGTGGCGGATGAAAATATGGCGGCTGCATCTTGTCCGTTTTGTGGAAGTCCGATTGTCGTAAAGGAAAAATTGGGTGGTGTTTTAAAGCCGGATTTAGTGATTCCGTTTAAATTGGATAAAAAGGCGGCTAAGGAAGGTTTGAAACAGCACTATAAGGGTAAGACTTTATTGCCTAAAGAATTCAAATCAGAAAATCATATTGAAGAAATTAAAGGTGTATATGTTCCTTTCTGGTTGTTTGATGCGGATGCCGATGGCGAGGTTCGTTATAATGCAACAAAGGTTCGTATGTGGTCGGACTCAGAATATGATTATACGGAAACCAAATACTATCGTTTATATCGCAAGGGGCATGTTAGATTTGAAAACATTCCGGTGGATGGTTCGAGCAAGATGCCAGATGATATGATGGAGTCTATTGAGCCTTATGACTTAAAAGATGCGGTGGATTTTCAGACGGCTTATTTAGCAGGGTTTTTAGCCGATAAATATGATGTGGATGCCGATTCAAGTATTGATCGTGCCAATACCCGTGTAAAGAAGTCTACGGAAGATGCGTTTATGACCAATTGCGGTAAGTATGATACGGTTACTTGTGAGGATAGTGCAGTTCAGATTCAAAATGGTACGGCAAAATATGCGTTGTATCCAGTGTGGATCTTAAATACGAAGTGGAGGGGTGAAAACTACAGTTTTGCGATGAATGGTCAAACGGGTAAATTCGTAGGGAATCTTCCAGAAAATAAGAGCCTAGTTTACTTATACTATGTAGTGGTTACGCTTCTTGGAAGTGTTTTAGCTTATATCGTAATATTGATTTTGAGTTGGGGAAAGTAGGAGGTTGTTTATGAAAAAACTTAGTATTTTATGTTCATCTCTTCTACTTGCACTTATGATGTGCTTCCCGGTTTTTGCGAGTGAAGATCTAAGATATGTAGAGGATAATGCAGGCTTATTAACTGTAAGTGAACAGCAGGAATTAAATGATACTTTAACCGAAATTAGTGAAAGACAAGGTGTAGATGTTGCCGTAATCACTGCGGATGATATGGGTGATCAATCCATAGAGGACTACGCAAAAGCGAAATATGATGAGCGTGGCTATGGTGATGATGGTGCTTTATTGGTTGTCAACATGGAAGCTCGCAAGTGGTGGATGTCTACTTATGGAAAAGGTACTTCAGCTATTTCATCAGATGCGATTCAAGCGATTGGTAGTGAGTTTGCGCCTTATTTAAGTAGTAAAGAATATGCGGATGCATTTGAAACATACGCAAGACTTTGCGATGACTATATTACTAGAGCACCTAATCTTTCCGAAGAGTATGCGCAAGCTTTAAGTGGTCTTACTTCATTACAAGATGGACTAAGATTTGTGAATGATGATGCGCGTTTATTAACTGAGGATGAAAGAAAAGAGTTAAATGATACTTTAACCCAAATTGGTAAGCGTCAAGGTTTAGATGTTGCGATATTGACTACAAAAGATACGGGTGGTAAGGCACTTCTTGATTATGCGATGACGATGTATGGAGCGCTCGAGTATGGTCAGGGTAAAAATAAAGATGGAATTCTTTTAGTGGTCAACATGGAAACACGTAAGTTCTGGATGGCTACTCATGGTTATGGTATTACAGCATTTACGGATGCCGGAATTAGTTATATTAGTGAAAAGCTAGGTCCTTCTTTTAAGAAAGAAAAGTACATGAAGGCTTTTACAACGTTTGGTAGTCTTTGCGAAAAGTTTGTAGAAAAGGCACATAATGGTAAGCCTTATGATGTTGGAAATATGCCGTTTAAATGGCTTCCATGGTACTGCGTTCCAATTAGTCTTTTGGTTGGTTTTGTGTGTGCAGTCTTTGTGGTTAGTAAAAAGCGTGAACAACTTCATTCTGTTAGTTTTGAAGACAAAGCACATAACTATATGAAAAAAAATACGTTGAAGATGAAAGAGTCTCATGACTACTTCTTGTATCATACGATAACTCGTCATCGAATTAAATCTGACGATGATGATAGTTCGAGCGGAGGAAGTAGCACATATTCTAGTAGTAGTGGTGACACGTATGGTGGTGGTGGCGGTAGCTTCTAATGCCGCAAATGCAGGATCAAACCCCTGCATTTTCCATTTTAGGCGCAATAAATTTGGATGGGTTTAGGTGAATTTGCTCTCCAAGAATTTAAGGGGCGGCATATACCCCAAAACGGTTTATAGCTGATATTTGGCTCGTACAACATTTAGTTGTCCGGGTCCTTTTTTTCAACCGTTTTAATGCTTCCGTCATCCTTGTCGATTTCAAAGCATAGGTTACTAAATCTTTTGTATCAACAACATCCACTCCGTAGTCACCGGTGCTTTTTGTGATAGCTACATCAGAATAACCGATTTTCTTTAATAGGTTTGCAATATATTGTTCAAATTCAAAACCGCTAGATAAATCCGAGATGTTTTGATTGTAAGAGATGTCATTGCTTTTACGACTTCCTGTAATATACAGACATAAGTCGTTTAATTCATAAAGAAGACTTGACTCAAAGCGGAATTTAAAAATATGATCACTTTCTACAACTTTTCACGGTATTACGGTGGTGTTATAAAGCAATATAGGTTTTTACAAGTTTTTATTGGTAATATGATGGTGTTACAAAGTTTTTGTATGAAAATTAAATACGATATGTTAGCTCTCTACAAACCACTTATATTTTGTGTTAAAATAAATTAAAAAATCGGAATTTGGAGGATATGAATGAACAGCATGAAGAAAACAAAAGAAGGAATTAATTTGAAAAAACTCCTTAGGCTGAAGAATACAGGCAGTATCTTTGTGATTGCGGGACTTTTGATAATTTTGGTAATAGCGTCGTACACATATATTCTGCAAAGTTCTTACACTAAGACCGCCCTTGAAACAGAAATCACACGTGACACAGCGAGTGCAGATGCAGTACACAAACTTGTGGATGGAAGAATCGGCAAAGAAGATTTTGATCAAATCAAAGATCAATCTGATGAAAAGAATCAAATATATAAAGATATCTCTTCATATTTCAATGAAATCAGAACATTGAATTCTACTCGATATATTTACACCGCTACAAAAAATGAAGAAGGAAAACTCGTTTATGTGGTAGACGGTTTGGATCCGGATGCGGATGATGTAAGACACCCTGGAGATTATATTGAAGAAGAAATGGTTCCATATATTGATAGGGCTATTTCTGGGGAGATTGTGTACTCTCATGATATCATCGATACAACATGGGGTCCGATTTTTACGGCTTGCTATCCTGTAAGATCAAATCATGATGGGACAGGAGAAATCATTGGCGCATTTTGCATTGAAATGGATATGCAATCAGCTTATGGAATGGTTGAAAAGACGAATCATATTTCCATCATCTGCGGTTTAGTCGCAGGAGTTGTATTGCTTTTAATTTGTCTATATACCCATTATGTTTACCAGAAAAACAAGGCAGAAGAGCAAAAACAAAAACAATTATTAATGACCGCCGCTGAGGAAGCAGATGCTGCCAACAAAGCAAAATCTGCGTTTTTGCTTAGTATTAGCCATGACATCAGAACGCCGATGAATGCCATTATTGGATTTACAAACATTGCGCTTCACCAGAACACGGTTTCAGATATTCATGATAGCTTGGAGAAAGTTCAAAAAAGTTCGAATCATCTTCTCTCTTTGTTGAATGACGTTCTGGATTTTAGTCGCATTGAAAGTGGAAAAGTTATCATTTCGCCTGAGCCAGTGGATATTACTCAATTGACAGATAACGTCCAGGCGATTATGAATGGACTTCTTTATAACCGAGATCTTAAGTTTGAAGTACATCGAGAAAGACCAAAGAACCCATATGTCCTTGCGGATGTTACGCGTATTCGAGAAGTCCTGGTGAATCTTCTTGGCAATGCTGTGAAATTCACAAAGGACGGTGGAAAGATTACTTTGGATATCAGCAGTTACCCCGGAACGGATGAGAAACATATCATAATTCGTTATGTTGTTCAAGATAATGGTATTGGCATGAGTGAAGAGTTCCAGAAAGAATTATTCAAGCCGTTTTCACAAGAAGATGATGCTAATGCCAGAACCAAATATAAGGGAACCGGTCTTGGCATGGCCATCACAAAAAAACATATAGATATGATGGGCGGTTCAATTGCTGTTGAGAGCAAAAAAGGTGTAGGTACTACATTCACTGTGGAGATTCCACTGGAGTTGACAGAACAAGTTATTCAATCAAAACAAAAACAACCTCTACATAGAGATTTGACAGGTGTTCATGTTCTTATGGCAGAGGATAATGATCTAAATGCTGAACTTGCTACGATAATGCTAGAAGATGCCGGTATGACCGTAACACGCGCATCAGATGGAAAAGAAGTCGTGAATTTGTTTAAAAATCATCCACGAGACACATACGATCTTATTTTGATGGATATTATGATGCCAAACATGGATGGACACCAAGCAACGAAAGCCATTCGAGCCCTGGGTATAGAGCGGTCCGATGCAGTTACGATTCCAATTGTAGCTTTGTCTGCAAATGCTTTTATAGATGATATTCAGGAATCCCTGGATTCAGGCATGAATGACCATATTTCCAAGCCGATTAACATGGAGGAATTAACTGATACAATCGCTAAATACATTAAACACGATTAGGAAAACAAAGAAGTTAATTCTGATGAAAAGTTTGCACTGGTCTTGCACTGACTTTTCTCTTTTGATGTGATATTATTATAATCGCCAGAAAAGCAATGAGGGTCTACGGAGTTTTCCGTAGGCTCTTTTTTCTTGGCCGGATGCGTCTTTCATCCTTTCACGCATCCGTACATACGAAAGGAGGATTTTTTTATGATTTTTACGAGTGAGCAGGTTTCATGCGGGCACCCGGATAAAATCTGCGGCCAGATTTCGGATGCTATTGTTACCGCCTGCCTGTCCCATGACAGAAACAGCCGTGCGGCATTCTGCGAAGACCGTTCATTCTGCCAATCGCTATCAGATTGCCCATCTGCTGGAACACGGTCATGCCAAGCGAGGCGGTGGTCGGGTTGCCGCAAGGCCACAAATCGCCGCTACCGAAGAAAAAGGCATCCGTGATCTGGAAGATAGGATTAATGAGGGACTGTCTGGATGAGCCATGAAGAAGTAGTAGCAACCGTCAAAAAATACGTGACGGATATCAGATAAAAGTAAAAAATACGAAAGAAGCTACGAAGCTTATTGTAGAGCATCAGGACCTATTCACGGATTATGAAGTAGTAAAAGGCGGTATGGATGATGTATTTCTTGCAGTCACAGGAAAGAAGCTTGGAGGTGAACGCTGATGAGAACAGTATTGGCATTAATGGACAGGAACAGGAAACTGTTTTTTAAAGATAAAGGTATGTTGTTTACATCAATGATCACACCAGTTATTCTAATTGTTCTGTATGCTACATTTCTTGCAAAGGTTTTCAAAGATTCTTTTACAGCAGCAATTCCGGATATGATTACGATTTCGGATAAGCTTATTAATGGAACCGTGGTAGCACAACTGACAGCATCACTTATGGCAGTGAGCTGTATCACTGTAACATTTTGTGTGAATCTGACTATGGTGCAGGACAAGGCAAATGGAACAAGGAAGGATTTTAATGTTGCACCGGTCAGCAAGGAAAAAATTTATTTGGGATATTTTCTGTCAACAGTAGCTAATTCATTGATGGTCAATGCACTTGCATTTGTATTATGTCTGGGATATTTACTTAAAATGGGATGGTATATGAATACAGCAGACATATTATGGGTTTTATTTGATATGATATTGCTCGTCCTATTTGGAAGTACGCTTTCAAGTATCATTAGCTTTCCGTTGACAACACAGGGACAGCTTTCGGCTGTAGGTACAATTGTCAGCGCAGGATATGGTTTTATATGTGGTGCTTATATGCCGATTTCAAATTTTGGACCAGGTCTTCAGAAGGCACTGTCTTATCTTCCGAGTACATATGCCACTTCATTGATTAAGAATCATATGCTTCACGGAGTTTTCAGAGAGATGGAGAGAAAAAATTATCCGGATGAAATGGTTGAAGCGATAAGAGACACGCTTGATTGCAATCCGGTATTTCATGGAAATGTGGTGAGTATAAATCAGATGATTGGCATTATGATGGGAAGTATAGCTGTATTTGGAATTATTTACTATGTGGTTACATTGTTGTTAGCGGGTGAAGGCAGACGATAGGAAATATTGTTTTTAGCGGGTGAAAGTTCTAGGGATATGGAACGATCTGAGTACAAATGAGCAGGAAACAGTAATGTCAATGCTGCGTGGTCTTCGGAAGTAGAAGAACAGTTCGAGTATATGTATCGGCTGTTCTTTTTTTTATTTTTTGGCGTTAAAACGGTAATGTTTTTCTTGTGTACAGTAGAGTGCTATAGTATAATAAAACCAGTTTTTTTGCATAAGTATTAAAGCTATAATATGGAAATTGGCAAACCAGATGAAAGTCTGGGACGCAAAGCTACAGGGCCTGTAAAATGGCAGCCAGTTGCATGAAATGAGGTGCACTGTCTGTTTGGCAGTGCTTTTTTATGGTAGAGCACTTGAATAAGTAATACAGAAGCTGTTTGGAAAAATAGCGGGGAGGTTATTGACAATTAATGAATGTAAAATTAAAATCTGGAAGCAAGCAACTGTAGCCTAGAGGAGGGGAGAAAGATGAAGAAGTGCAAATTAGTACAGAATATAATGAATTTCAAATTTTGTTACATTATATTTTGCACAATTATATGTTTTATTGTTTTATCCGTTCCTACATCTGCCAAAGAAAACTCTGACAATGTTATCCGGGTAGGATCTTTTGAGGAAACTTATAATGTAGTCAATGAAAAGGGAGAAAGAAGCGGCTATGGTTATGAGTATCTTCAAGATATTGCAGGTTATGCAGGATGGACATATAAATACATAACAAGTGATTGGAAAAACTGCTTTACACAGTTGGAAAATGGAGAGATTGATATTCTTGGTGGCATTTCCTATACAGACGAACGTGCTGAAAAAATGCTTTTTTCCGATATGCCTATGGGGGAAGAGAAATATTACATCTATACGGATGCATCCAATATGGATCTTACAGCAGGAAATTTGGATTCTTTTGAGGGAAAAAATATTGGTGTGTTTAAAGATAATATAGTGGAGGATGTGCTTAATGAATGGGAATCAAAATATGGTCTGTATACGAAGCATATCAATGTTTCTACAAACACAGAAATTATGGACAAACTGTCGAACCATGAAATTGACTGCTTCGTTTCGCAAGAAGACCCCCGTTGGGAAGAATCGGATATTTCACCGCTTACAAGTATTGGAGAGACAGAAATCTATTTCGCTATAAATCCAGAACGTCCGGATATCAAAGAATCACTGGATAGTGCTATGCGCAGAATCAAGGATGACAACCCATTTTACACAGATGATCTCTACAGGCGTTATCTTTCTGCACAGAGCAGCTCGTTTCTTTCAAAAGAAGAAAGTGAGTGGATCGGGCAGCATGGTGCAATCCGGATAGGGTATCTGAATCAGGATGGAGGTATCAGCAGTGTAGATCCATCAACAGGTAAACTGACAGGTGTTATTACAGATTATGTGGATCTTGCAGAAAATTGTCTGCAAGGTCAGACTCTGGAATTTGAATTAAATGGATATGAGACAAGAAGTGAACTGCTTCAGGCATTGCAGGATGGAAAAATAGACCTGATTTTTCATGCAAACCAGAATCCATACTTTGCAGAAACAAATGGATTTGCTTTGTCGGATACGCTATTGACTCTCAATATGGCAGCAATTACGGCAAAGGATTCTTTTGATGAAAATAAAGAGAATATAGTTGCCGTTGAAAAAGATGATTTTGCATTGAAAGCATATCTTTCATACAATTATCCGCAATGGAAGGTTGTGGAATATGAAACATCAGATGCAGCAGTAAAAGCAATGCAGAAAGGGGAGACGGATTGTATTGTAAGCAATTCAGGTACTGTTTCAGACTATTTGAAAAATAATAAGCTTCATAGTGTTTTCCTGACAAAAGAAGCTGATGTTCCATTTGCTATTCAGCAGGGAGAACCGGTTCTTTTGTCCATTCTGAATAAAACACTGACATCTATGCCTACAACTCAATTTTCAGGTGCAGTAGTTTCGTATAATGTTTCCTCACGAAAAGTTACAGCGAAGGATTTTATTCAGGACAATTTACTGACAGTATTACTTATCGCTGGAATTTCTTTTTTCGTTGTCCTGTGTATAATTCTTGATTCTTTGAAAAAATCAAAACGTGCGGAAGAAAAATCCAAGAAGTCTGCTGAGCAGGCATTGAAGCTGAATCAGGAGCTTGAAGAAAAACAGCAGGAATTACAAAATGCACTTGTAGGAGCACAGAGTGCCAATAAGGCTAAGACTTCCTTTTTAAATAACATGTCTCATGATATCAGAACACCGATCAATGGTATTATTGGTATGCTTACGATTCTTGAGAAAAGCGGAAATGATGCTGAGCGGGCAAAGGATTGCATGAATAAAATATATGAGTCATCGAAGCTGCTACTATCATTGATAAATGATGTTTTAGATATGGCAAAGTTAGAATCAGATACAGTGGTTTTTGGTGATGAATCCATCAATCTGGATCAGGTATGTCAGGAAATCACGGAGTCACTATCTTTTCAGGCAGAAGAAAAAGGACTTCATGTTATAGGAGAACATGATGATTACAGTGGTATATATGTTTGGAGCAACGCAGTTCATCTGAAAAAAATATTGATGAATCTGTTTACAAACAGCATGAAGTACAATAAGGTGAATGGTTCTATTTACATGAGTATGAGAACGATTGAAAGATCAGAAGATCACATGACATGTGAATTTAAAATAAAAGATAATGGAATTGGAATGTCAGAAGAATTTATAAAAAATGAATTGTTTACTCCATTTGTACAGGCAGATAATTCCCCACGTTCTGATTATAATGGGACAGGTCTGGGAATGCCTATTGTGAAACAACTTGTAGAAAAGATGGGCGGAACCATAACAGTTGAAAGCAAGCTTGGTGAAGGGAGCTGTTTTACTGTAGTACTTCCATTTAAAATTGATACGAATGCACGGCCGGAAGAAAAAGAAGATTTCAATGCAGATATATCAGGTGTCCGGATATTATTGGTTGAAGATAATGAGCTGAATGCGGAAATAGCAGAATTTATACTGACGGAAAATGGGGCTAAAGTAGAAACAGTGAAAAATGGGTTAGAAGCTGTTCAGCACTTTGAAGCCTGCGAATCAGGAACATACGATGTTATTTTAATGGATGTCATGATGCCGGTGATGGACGGGCTTACTGCCACAAAAACAATAAGATCCCTGGAACGGCAGGATGCAAAAACAATCCCTATCATTGCTATGACTGCAAATGCATTTAGGGAAGATGCAGAAAAGTGTATGGAAGCAGGAATGAACGCACATCTTGCAAAGCCATTAGATGATAAAACAATCAAGCAGACTATATGCGAAGAATTGAGAAGCAGTAGGGACAGGTGAAAATTTATTAAACCAGGAGGTTGACAAGGAGACGTATAGAGAAATATATTTGACAGACAGGAGATTTAATATGATTTCGAGAGCAAAGAAATATGTGGCAGTGTTACTGGTTTTTGTATGCGTGTGTATGATATTTTCTCCCCAGACTGCATATGCAGCCGAGGACAGTTCGCAGCATGAAACTGTCAAAGTCGGTTTCTTTGCCATGGATGGATACCATATGATGGATGAAGAGGGGAACCGCAGCGGTTATGGCTATGATTTCCTTCGGCTGATGGCCCGTTATTGGGATGTAGATTACGAATATGTCGGATACGATCAGAGCTGGGATGATATGCAGCAGATGCTTGAAGATGGCGAGATCGACATGGTAACATCTGCCCGCAAAACACCGGACAGAGAAGAAAAGTTTGATTTTTCACGTCCGATCGGAACCAATTATGGGATGCTGACCGTCCGCAGTGACAACAGCACGATTGTGGACGGCAATTACAGCACTTACAACTGTATGCGTGTGGCGCTTTTGAACGGAAACACCCGGAATGAAGAGTTTGCGGATTTTGCAGACAACAAAGGATTTACATATGTTCCATCTTATTTTGATACGACCGCAGAGATGGAGGAAGCCCTTCAGAGCGAAAAAGTTGATGCGATTGTTACCAGTTCTCTGAGAAAAACAAACAATGAGCGAATCGTGGATAAATTTGGCAGCAGCGATTTCTATGTCATTGTTAAAAAGGGCAATACAGAATTGCTGAATGAGATCAATTATGCGATCGATCAGATGAATGCGGTTGAGGGTGACTGGAAAACGACGCTTTACAATAAAAATTATGAAAGCATAGAAACTAAGAATCTGGAATATACGGAGCAAGAAAAAAGTATTATTGCACAATATTCCAAGGACAACCCAATTCGTGTTCTGTGTGATCCGACCCGTTATCCATATTCTTATAATGAAAATGGTGAGATGAAGGGGATTATCCCGGATTACTTCCGGAAAATTGCAGACTATGCCGGGATTTCCTATGAGTTTCTTACACCTGCCACCAGAGATGAGTATATTGCTTATCAGAAAAAGAAGGAAGCCGCAGATATGAGTATCGATGCACGCCTGGAAACAGATAACTATGCTGAGACGAAAAAATGGGGGCTTACTGCACCTTTCATTACAATGCAGCTGGCAAGGGTGACACGGCGTGACTTTGATGGAGAAATCAATGTTGTTGCTACGGTTGACCAAACAGCATCAAATTCAATTGCAGATGCAATGGCACCCGGCGCAGAAAAGCTGATGTGCAGTACCCGGCAGGAAATGATGGAAGCTGTCCGTAAGGGTAAAGCCGATGCTGCCTTCGTCTACTATTACATGGCACAGGCGTTTGTGAATAGTGACACTACGGGCACCATGACATATACGCTGCTGGGACAGCCTACATTCACCTACCGCATGGTAGTTTCGTCAACAGAGAACCATGCGCTGGCTGGTATTCTGACGAAAGCAATGTATGCCATGCCAAAAAATCTTGTCGAAGATCTAGCAGCACGGTATACCACATACAAAGCAGCAGAGCTGACATTTGTTGACTGGATCCGTCTGCATCCTGTTGCTACTGTTTGGGTTCTTCTTATTTTCGGATGGCTGCTGACTACTATGGCTATGATAGCAATGCGTCTCAGTGCAAGAAAAAAAGCTCAGAAGGCAGCCCAGGAGAAGGCTGAGGAAATGGCGGAACTGGCAGAGCATGCGCAGGCTGCAAACAAGGCAAAAACAGCATTTCTGTCACATATGTCCCATGATATGAGAACACCGATGAATGCAATCATGGGATTCACCGGTATTGCAATGAAAAATAATCCGTCAGACGAAGTGAAAAATTGTCTGGAAAAGATTGATGAAAGTTCAGAGCATTTACTGTCGCTGATCAATGATGTATTAGATCTGACTCGTGTGGAAAGTGGAAAAGTGAAATACAATCCGGTACCGACAGATTTGAAAAGTATCACAGATTCTGCACTGGATATTACAAAAGGCTTTCTTACGAACAGGGATATCAGCTTTAAGATCCAGCGTGAAGAAGCAAAGATCCCCAATGTACTTGTGGATCCTGTACGTCTGCGAGATGTGCTGGTTAATATTCTGAGCAATGCCGTGAAGTTCACTCCGGATGGAGGGACGATTACATTTGAAGCCCGGTGTCAGGAAAAGGGCGGGGATGGATATATAAATATGCATTACCGCATTTCGGATACTGGTATTGGCATGAGTGAGGAATTTACAAAAGAAGTTTTTGAGAAATTTGCACAGGAAGATTCCGATGTGAGAACGCAGTACCATGGAGCTGGACTGGGGATGGCTATCGTAAAGAAGTATGTAGATATGATGGGTGGAACCATTTCCGTGCAAAGCAAAAAGCATGAGGGAACCACTTTTACTGTGGATATTCCTCTGGAAATTACTGATAAGGAATGTAATAAGTCAGACACAGGTTTTTCTGAAAAGGTAAATCTTACAGGTGTGAAAGTCCTTCTTGCAGAGGATAATGAGCTGAATTCAGAAATTACGACCGTGCAGCTGGAAGAGTTTGGAATGAATGTAGAAAGAGCTGTAGATGGAAAGAATGCTGTTGAGATTTTCAGAAATCATCCGGAAGGTACATTTGATGTAATCCTGATGGATATCATGATGCCTGAAATGAACGGTTATGAAGCGGCAAAAGCAATCAGGACGATGAATGACAGACCGGATGGAAAAAACATTCCTATTATAGCAATGACAGCCAATTCATTTGGTGAAGATGTTCAGGCATCACTGGATGCAGGAATGAATGCACATTTGTCAAAGCCGATTGTGATTGAGGAAGTTATAAAAACGATTTTAAGGTATGTTCATAATGATTAGCAGAGGTTCATGAATTAGTGGAATACAATTGACAGGGCTAAAAGATGACAATGCAGGAGTGCTATAAAGCTATCGGAGGAAACTATGAGGCTGTTTTGGGACGCCTTCACAGCGAAGCACTGATTTAGAGATTTACATTAAAGTTCCTTGAAGACCAGAGTTATCTACAGTTAAAACAGGCATTGGAAAATAAAAATTATGAAGATGCTTTCCGCAGTGCGCACACATTGAAAGGGGTGTGTCAGAATCTTTCCTTTGACCGTCTGTATGAGGTTAGTGATAAATCCTTACCGAACCAGATTTATTCACAGAATCTTATCAAGGTTATGCAGGAAAAAATCGATTTCTTCAAATCGAACAGTGGCATAAATTCGATTGATTACAATGCAAGTTCGGGGCAATTAACTATAATAAATGAAAAACAGAAGATAATATACCAGAGAGAAGATCCGGGATTTGATGTATTCAAAGTGTTTGAATAACTGCGCGTCGCATTCTCGTTACTTCAGTAATAGATAAGATTCTATAAAAGATAATACTATCTGATTTAAAATAATTCAACTACTTTCGACATTACTATAAATCAAAACAAATTGATTGACAAAGAAAACCTAGAGTTTATGCGGGATTAATGGACTTTATAATCGATGTAACTGTCAAAGACCCGGCTGCCCTGATTGTTTCATTATCAAATTGACATCTGATTATTGTATAGTATAATTACAATTAAAAACACCGAAGATAAAAGACGGAGGAATTATATGAAAGCACATAAATATTGGTCAGTAGGAGCATTGATCACAATGATTGGTACTTTTTACACTGGACATAAAGGGTTAAAATCAAGCCACAAATACTTTGCGTTAAGCTCTATACTATGTATGACAATGGCGATATATACAGGGCATAAAATGATTACCGGGAATAGGAAGAAAAAGGCGAATAAAGAGAAAGTTACAGAGAGGGAGGAATAAATAATGTTGGAAGTAGGGGTTAAGGCACCTGATTTTGAGTTGCCAGATCAAAATGGGAAAATACATAGATTATCGGATTATACAGGAAAAAAAGTAGTATTATATTTCTATCCCAAGGATAATACAGCGGGATGTACGAAACAGGCATGTGGTTTTTCCGAGAGATACCCTCAGTTTACCGAAAAAGGTGCAGTTATTCTTGGAGTCAGTAAGGATTCTGTATCCTCTCATAAGAGATTTGAGGAAAAATATGGACTGGCATTTACACTTTTAGCAGATCCAGAGCGGAAAGTTATTGAAGCTTATGATGTATGGAAAGAAAAGAAAAATTATGGCAAAGTCTCTATGGGTGTGGTAAGAACTACATATCTTATCGATGAACAGGGAGTTATCATCAAAGCCAATGATAAAGTCAAGGCTGCAGATGATCCTGAAAATATGCTCAAGGAATTAGATTAATGAAGATAATATTATCCCCTGCTAAAAAGATGATTACAGATACTGACAGCATAGCGCCGGATGGATTGCCTGAATTTATTGAAAAGACGACAGAGATACAAAGTTGGTTGAAAAGTAAGTCAAAAGAAGAACTGAAGACTATCTGGAAATGTAATGACAAAATTACAGAACAGAACTTCAATAGATTGGAAAACATGGATCTTTATCATTTACTTACTCCAGCTGTCTTATCATATGAAGGAATTGCTTTTCAATATATGGCTCCATCCGTGTTTGAGGACAGTCAGTTCGAGTATGTACAAAATCATTTGAGAATAATATCTGCATTTTATGGTGTGTTAAAACCAAGGGATGGTGTGACGCCTTATCGTTTGGAAATGCAGGCGAAGGTTGGAATAGGAGAAACAAAAAATCTGTATGAGTACTGGGGAGATTTATTATACCGCTCAGTGATTGATAACAGCAGGATTATAATCAATCTGGCATCGAAAGAATACTCTAAGTGCATAGAAAAATATCTGACACGACAGGATAGATACATTACGATTACATTTTGTGAGTTATCAGGAGATAAACTGGTGACAAAAGGTACATATGCTAAGATGGCCCGTGGTGAAATGGTTAGGTTCATGGCTGAAAACAGAATTGAAAATCCTGAGGATATTAAGAAATTTGATAGACTAGGCTATTCATTCCGCTCTGATTTATCATCAGATGCAGAATATGTTTTTGAACGGAAAACAGAGATAACATCTTGTTAAAAAGATACTTGTTATGGGTATTTTTTTAATAAAGTAATTCGATTTTTCTTAAAAAATCATTACCATAACGATTATGATATTATATTTAAAGGTATTTGTCCAAAATATAGAGAAAGTAAATGAATAGCATAGTTATTGAAATGAATATTATTTAAGGTTAGAGATAAATTATGAAATGAAGACAAACAAGAAAAGTAAAAATTTAATAGGTATTATACAGAGTTTCCTTATATTGATATTAGTAGTTCTTATTATTTTTATGATGATTCAGATTAGTAGGCTGCAGGGAACAGCACGCGTAATAAATTATGCCGGTCTGGTACGTGGAGCTACGCAGCGCGAAATAAAATTAGAAATTACAGGAAACCAAAATGACGAATTAATTAAATATTTGGATGATATTCTTCTTGGATTGAGATATCAGGATGGACATTATGACCTGGTAAAACTCAATGACGAAGAGTATCAGGAAAAACTGCAAATCCAGAGTGATTACTGGGATAAATTGAAAACAGAAATTGAAGCAGTAAGAAACAAGGGATACGAAAATACAGACATTGTTAATATGAGTGAAATATATTTTACGATGGCAGATGAAACTGTCTCTGCCGCAGAAAGTTATTCAGAAAAAATCGCTGTAAAGATTCGTACCATAGAGCTTTTGTCGGCACTTGATATGTTGAGTCTGGTGATATTGGTTATTATGCAGACTCTAAAGGCAATGCAGATGGCAATGCAAAACAGACTGCTGGAACAAAAAGCATTCGTAGATGCCCATACTGGACTGCCAAATAAAAATGCCTGTAATGAGCTACTTAATAAAAAAGATATAATTACAGATTCTACAGCATGCATAATGTTTGATTTAAATAATCTAAAAACTGTAAATGATACAATGGGACATTCCGCAGGAGATCAGTTAATATTGAATTTCGCAAAGCTTTTGCGCAGTGTTATTCCAGAAAAGGATTTTGTTGGAAGATATGGCGGAGATGAGTTTATAGCAGTCATTTATCATACAAGCGAGGCGGAAATTAAGGTGATATTAAAATCATTGTACAGAGAAAAAAACAGATTAAATAGTTATGAAAATCAAATACCAATCGACTATGCCTGCGGATGGGCATTATCCTCCGATGATATGTCGGGTACAATGCAGATGTTATTGGATGAGGCAGATGCTTATATGTATAAAAATAAACAGTTATGCAAGAAATATAATTAGCTTTCAGCTCAGAGTAGATGAATCTTCTTAAATGAGTAATCGATAGAACCCTGTTGGAAAAACCAATAGAGTTTTTACTATGTTATTGTGTGATAATATCACGAAAGTCAGTTTATAATACAGTCATAAATTAAGCAAGTAAGACTCCGAAAGATTTTTGAACAATTCCGTATTGGTATGAAGATTTGTCATGAAGTTATCGTTATACTTCCGGGCTGCACCGCAGAGAAATCTGTGGTGTTTTTTGACTTTCTGTATATGGTGAGTTTGATGGAAAACAGATCAATGATACTGGAGCAGGGCTTCCGCGGATATTGAGAAAACGGAACGAATGTGATATCTTTTTATTAGGATAAAACGGCGCGAGGAGGAAATGACATGGTTGTTTATTTTTCAGGAACGGGAAACAGTAAATATGTAGCAGAGAGGATTGCCGGCAGCTTGCAGGAAAAACTGATCTGTATGAACGAACGGATCAAATCGGGTGATACCGGGTCTGTTAAGACAGGAGAGAATCTGGTAGTGGTGGTACCGACTTATGCATGGAGAATCCCGCGTGTGGTTTCTGACTGGATCGGACAGACAGAATTTGTCGGGGCGAAGAACGTCTGGTATGTGATGAGCTGCGGAAGCGGTATTGGTGGCGCAGATATATACAATCGAAAACTGAGTGAGAAAAAAGGATTAAAGCATATGGGGACGGCACAGATCATTATGCCGGAGAATTACATTGCCATGTTTAATGCTCCTGATGTGGAGAAAGCAAAGAAGATTGTTGCGGCAGCAGGTCCTGATATTGCTAAAGCTGTGTTGGCAATCAAACATGGAGAGAAGCTTCCATCAAAAAGTGGCTTCGGTGCATCTTTTGAGAGTGGTCTGGTGAATGATATCTTCTATGCGGCATTTGTAAAAGCAAAGGCATTTTATGCAGATCAGACCTGTACCGGATGCGGCAAATGTGTAAAAGTCTGTCCGTTAAACAATGTGACAATGAAAAATAAGAAACCTGTATGGGAAAAGCATTGTACGCATTGTATGGCCTGCATCTGCTATTGTCCGGCTGAGGCAATCGAATATGGCAGGAAGAGTGTTGGAAAGCCCAGATATTGTTTTGAGAATCTGGGGCTTGAGAAATATGACTATAGCAATCCTCTAAAATAATGCATCTTAATCCAGTCCATCAGAGTGTGAAATCTGCGTCAGATATTTTTGCCTTGCGTCAGCACGCCTGCAGATATCTTCCTTGTCTTTCGCACTCTGCTGAACTGTCTTAAATGCATTATTTACGAGGATTGCTATAGACGGTCGTAAATTGCAGGCAAGATATGGAACATAAAAAAGTATCTGATAAGGGGGTATTAGATCATGTCTGCTTATCAGATACTTTGTTTATGCTTCTGGCTGTGTTCGTGTCATCAGTTGATTAGTTTGATATTTACGATCAATTCTCGAAAAATGTGACAGTAAAACCATCAGTTCCTATAGTTACGTCAGAAATAGTATCATTATCCCAGAGAGCATCCGTAATGACAGACTTTAAGGCTTCGTCCAGAATAAGATTAAATTCTTCTTCGATAAGTGAGAATGGAACCAATTTCTGGACTTCTGCACATTCCAGAATAAAATTAAGTATTTTTTCTTCCATGATAAATCCTCCTCGTAAAATTCCATACAGCATATATTACAATAGACAAAGCAATCTGTCCACCTTAGATTTTATTTTTGATAATTCATTATGGTACGATACAGGTGGCGGTATATGACAACCGATTAGAAATTACTTCTCCAGGAAAGCTGCCAATGGGACAAACATTCATATCGGATGTACCTTGATGGTGGAGATATATAGCTAATTATTCAGAACTTTCATAGACAAAACGGATTCCATCGTATATACTTTGAGTAGAAACGAAAAAAGAAAAGTAACTGTTCATGATAGTTTGGAGTATCTGCGTAATGAACAGCTACGGGAAAAAGGGGAACAGTTATGTTATTGGTAAAGAATGCAGAGATTTACGCACCGGAATATCTCGGTAAAAAGGATCTTTTGATTTGCGGGGGAAAGATTGAATGTATACAGGATTCCATCAGAGAATTGCCTGTGGAGTGCGAGGTGCTGGATGCAGAGGGCAAGATTCTTACTCCTGGATTTTTAGATCAACATGTACATATTACCGGAGGCGGTGGAGAGGGAAGCTTTCATACGCGGACACCGGAATTACAGATGTCAGAACTGGTAGAGAACGGTATCACAACAGTGGTGGGACTTCTGGGTACGGATGGTATCACCAGGAGTGTGGACAATCTTTATGCGAAGACCCGGGTACTCTGTGAGGAGGGCGTGAGTGCTTATATGCTCACAGGTGCTTACGGATATCCCAGCCCGACTATCACAGGTGAAACAGACAGGGACATCGTATTCGTGAATGAGATTTTGGGTGTGAAGCTGGCGATATCTGATCACCGGGCACCTAATGTGACTGGTGATCAGTTGGTTCAGATTGCAAGTAAAGCTCGTGTGGCGGGAATGCTCAGTGGAAAGCCAGGCATTGTGGTGCTTCACATGGGAGATGACAAAGATGGTCTTGCACCGGTATTCCGGGCATTGGAGGTGAGTTCTGTTCCTGTACGGATTTTCCGTCCCACTCATGTCAACCGGAATGAAAAGTTGCTGGAAGAGGGCTACGAATTTCTGAAGCGGGGAGGTTATATTGATCTGACCTGCGGTATGCACACTTCACCGGGAGAATGTGTTCTGGAGGCTAAAAAGCGGGGACTGCCCACAGAGCATATCACAATGAGCTCTGACGGACACGGAAGCTGGTCTAATTATGCTGAGGACGGCAGCCTTCTGGAGATAGGTGTATCTGGTGTGGATGCACTTTATAAAGAGTTGAAATATATGGTACAGGTTCTGGGAATGACTCTGGAGGAAGCACTGCCTTATATGACCTGTCAGGTGGCAGAGGGGCTGGATTTACTGGGAATCAAGGGAACTGTGGCAGAGGGGGCCGATGCGGATCTGTTGCTGTTTGATCAGGATCTGACGCTGGATACTTATGTAGCCAGGGGAAAGATCTTTATGAAGCATGGAGAGGTGATTCGAAAAGGCACCTATGAGAAGTAAAAAGAAAATAAAAACGAAACCGGATATATGGCTTTCTGTTGGAAACCTGTATATCCGGTTTTGTTTTTGGGCTAAAAATCAGGATGGCAAAGTGTCGATAAAAATCTGCCGTTCAGATGGTGATACACTATCGATGACAAGACAGGATGCCAGAATATTGAGCATAGCCATAGGTGCAGTCATAGAGTTATAAAACAGCTTCGTAGATGTGGGACAGAGAAGCAATAGTGTGCTGTGCGCAGCTGCCGGTGAAGTATCACTGTCTGTGATGGTCAGAATCGGTACCCCTGATTTAGCTGCTTTTTTAGCAATATTTCCAATCGGAAAATAATAGCGGGGGAAAGAGAAAAAGATTACCAGGTCACCATCCGTCAGCTGTTGGATAATCTTCTGGGTGACTTCCAGATCCGATAAATCAATCAACGCAGAATTCAAGTACAGAATTTCCAAACGGCTCTGTAAAAATTTGCCGGGAACCAGAGAAATATCATGGGCAAAGATGTAGATACGGGTGCTTTTCCGGATTTCATCAGAAGCCTTTATGACAGATTCCAGATTGATGTTGGTAATAAAATCAGAGAAAACTGCGGCCTCTGTATTGCAGATTTCATGAAGCATTTGTTCCCGCTCGGTGTCTTCGCCTGAGGTACGCTCTGGCAGAAAAAAGGAAGAAGAGGAGGCCTGCTTAATCATTTTTTGGGTATAGTCCCGAAACTGCTCCTTTAAGTCCAGAAAGTTGGAGTACCCCAGTTTTTGACAAAAACGAAGCAAAGTCAGCTCGGAGGTACCGGTCTGATGGCTTAGCTGTGCCAGTGTAATGTAGCTGATTTCCTCCGGATTAGCAATTAGATAATCTGCGATTGTTTTCTGCTTTTTTGTCAGGGCAGGATAAAGTTTTTGAAGATGCTCTAAAATATCCATAGATATTACACGATGTCCTTTCTTTGCATGGCGCATGCAATGTTTTATATTTTTTTCATAAAAATATAAGTAAAAACTTTACAAATTTATTATAGCATGTATAATGGAAAATATAAAGTAAAGTATATACTTAACT
>SKEJ01000295.1_pt1 | contig 33404 bp, 26 predicted proteins | sample 4826721 | NCBI WGS metagenome assembly SKEJ01 (sample SAMN11008812, study PRJNA524170) | human gut metagenome | biome: Human fecal sample; material: Feces; isolation source: fecal sample from pouch patient p31 | host: Homo sapiens | place: Israel: Tel-Aviv | collected 2015-06-02 | reverse complement strand
ACGGACCTGAATGTTGTGGTCGGACTTTGTGTGGGGCATGACAGTCTGTTTTACAAATATTCCGAGGCACTGACTACGACAGCAGTGACGAAAGACCGTGTATTGGGGCATAATCCGGTGGCAGCGCTTTATACTGCGGATAGTTATTATTCGAAGTTGAAGAAGAGTGAAGAAGAGTAATATTTCTAATTTGGGCGTTTAAAGATACATAAAGATATCCCATTCAAGCATTTCTCTTTTTATCCAACGAAAAAAAGAACACACAACACTCTGTATGTTCTCTTTCTGTAGTTACGTCACACTTACACCGCAACCTGCTTTCCAATGGGGCTGCTCCGAAAGATGTACAGGAACTGTTAGGACACTCTGATGTCAGTACCACAATGAATATTTACGCTCACTCAACAAGAAAAGCAAAGCGAGATTCCGCAAGACTTCTTGATAAAGTAGCGAGCAATGCTTAAACAAAAATTTCCCTTATTCCCTTGCGGATTCCGTATAAGGGCAAAAATAAGGGAAAATACATATCATTTCACTATATAATGGGCTGAAAAGCCTGTAAAATAAGGAAAGTCCAGGAAATCTTCCTACAAATTCCGATTTGCAAAACCGGGAGCCATCTTAATCAAACAATGCTCTCAGCCACGCCCAAAGCCTCAAAATGATAACGCGGTTTGCCCACGCTTCTTTTGCCATACTCGATAGCTTCTTTCGGGCAATAGCAAATACAGGCCATGCAATGCGTACAATTTGACCCCCAGACAGGTTTATCCTTATCCAGACGGATGTTATTCAATGGGCACAGCTGCACACATTTTCCGCAGCCGATACAGGCATCACTTACCGTAAAAGCATCTGCCTTGACGATTTTCTTGTAGAAAATGGGATTTACCGCGCTGCTCATAAAGCGGTCATACAAATTATTTCGCGGTGCGGGAAATTCCATCCCATTGCGGATACAATCAATGATGCTTCGGATAGCGGGCTTTGCGTTCTCGACAATCGCTTTTGCTTCCTGCTTGTCCGGTGCCGGGAACAAAGCAATATAATTCTCCGGCATAACGATTTGGGCCGTGCCCATGTAGGTAAGGGCTTTCCGTGCGGCAAGCTCCCGGTTGTACTTTGCTGCATTGCCGATCTCGCTGCCGCAATCCATCACGAACCAGATGCGCTTTGCGCCAACCAATTCCGCTTTTCCAAGCCAGCCAGAAACAATATGCGGAATACGCCAAGCATAGGTGGGCGTGACCAATATTACATTTTCCTCTGTCTGAACAGACGAGGTGTCTTCCGCCTTGATGCGCTCATTAAGATTGAGGCAATCTGTTTCGAGCGCAGATGCGATACATTTTGCAATATATTTGCTGTTGCCCGTGCCGGAATAGTACAGAACCATCTTCAATCTGCCTCCATATCTCCGCACAAACGGTCTGTCACAAGCGCCTTGCAGCGTTCCCGGTGGGCAATATGCAGCGGATGATTTTGAAATGCTTGTAAAGCATCTGCATCCCGCAGTTCGGAATAGAACACGAGATCGTACTCTCCACCGGAAGTGTTTGTATTGATTTCTGCGCAGCGGAGGCCATCAATATGACCGACCATTGTCGCAACGGATTTTTGCAGGAACGCCAGTGCTTCCGCTTCTCTGTGTTCCGCTTTAACCGTGTCAGTGTATTTCCAGAATAAAATATGACGAATCATAGTTAAAGTCTCCTTGTTATGACTGCAGTATATCGTTTTGTGGCTTTATGGGCTTTCAAAAAGCCTTTTCCAACCCCGAACGATATACTCACATCGGCATATTCGGTCACAATGTATGTCAATCTCTATTGCACTTTCCATTGCAACCACCATTTCCGCAAAACTCACAGCCCTCTGTATGTCCATGTCCATAATACCATCGCCCGTAACGATACCCATAGTGTGGTGGACAATGTGCGCAATCTCCGGTGCATCTGCCTGCACTTTTGGGCTTGCCGCCACCGGCAAGAAACGCTCCAATCAAAATGGAGCTGAAAAGCCCCGGCTTCTTTGGTTGCTCATCATTAAGTGGTATTTCCTCATCGCTTTCATCGGGATCTGCGTAGGGAATACCACTCTGCTTTGAAATCTTCTTGATCAGTGCCTCGCCCACACCATAATCACATAATTCATTCAGCCCGCTTTCTGTGAAAACCGCATCCGTTGAGTTAACCAGTCGGTTGATAGATTCCGCATCAGGCATATCGGGAAGTAGTACAAGAATATCCGCTTCAGTGAAGTGTGTAGGTTTAGATGTGATTTTTTCAATCAGTTCATACACCGGCTCCGGATGAGGAAAACAGTTTAACAATGTATCCAGCTGCTCCCCTGAATAGACATCTACTGTTGTTTGAATCAGCTTTGATAAAGCATCTTCATCTTCAACCTGTCCACTGTCTGCAATTTCTACGACTTCTGAGGTTTGAAAGCGCACTCCTGCTGCTAATGCCCTGCGAAGAATACTGGTGGCTGTGCGTGTATCTACATACTGGATGCAGTCAGATATTTCCTCGGACGGACTTTCGTCCGGTCCGAAGTTTGTAATAGAAGCCAGACGGCTGTACTGGGTACTTTCCTGCCATCCATCGTATCGTTCATAGTATTCCGCCCATGTCATTTAGACGTACCTCCTCTGCGCTGCATACCGAAAGATAATCTCATCCCTTAAATATGTTTTCCCTGTGGTATTTCAAATAGACCCTATTCCCGGCAGTCAAGGGAAAGTGGATTTTCATGTTTTCGCTGACGTTAGTGAAGCAACGATCTGCCTGAGAAAGACCTTCTGAAATCAGAATTTTTCCTGTATCGTCAAAAGAAATCCATCCCTGATCAAATAGCTGATCATGATTCGGGCATAGTAGAAATCCGTTGTCAATATCCAGCTTTTCTATTTTATCACTTACTGACCACGGTTTTATATGGCTTGCAACTAAAAGGCTCGGCTCTTTTACATTACACAGGCAGCAATGAGGATATTTTTTCAAAAGATACTCTCTGAATATTGATTGATTCACGCGCGTCTTAACAACTGACAATCGAACACTTCCCTCTTTAATGGGCGCTGTGTCAGCATCTATACACTCCAATTGCTGTGAAAGTTCTGACTCTTGGAGGTTGCTCTTATCAAGTAACCATAACGCCCAAACAAACGAATGCGCATCGATCAAATCCCCCTCTAGACCAAGTTGCTCTTTTAGTCTTTCTTGCACTTTTGCTATAATTTGAAGATATTCCTGATAATGCTCCCACGTACACAATGAAGTACACTCTGTCTGAATACCTAATTTTTGAAAACGAGTAGCCATATTGTTGGGTCTGACAGGTAAATACCATATGTTTTCGCTAAAATTAGAACTCGAATTTTTCAGAAAAAACAAGAACGTTATCAATGAATATCGGTTGCCAAACAAGGCTATTGCGTCATTAAAGGATTTTTCATCATCCGTTGTGCAATATATTCTGTATAAGACTTGTTCACCATACTTGGGTTGGGTATTGATGGTATTCCTATAATACATGCCGTCTCTATAATCCAGAAGATTTTGCTGAACGCCCGGTTCAATTTTGATTTTCATGCATGAATCGACTCTGTTGATAACATCATACTCTCCCAAATTATTTAACGACCACTCATTGCATTTCAAAATATCCTGAGCCTTATTCCAAATAACCTTTTTGTAACCTTCTTCTTTATAAAGCCAGCCAGAGTCAAAATCTACTCTCGTAGGGTTATCATAGATGCCCTTTTCTTGTTCACCTATTATATATCCGACCAGCCGCTGTACAGTTTGATTAAATTTGGCGGTATCAATTGTATACATGGTTCTGCCTCAATTCAGTCAGGTGGTTTATTGCTTTTATCGATATTATAAAGCATACGCATTTGTTTGTTAAGCCAGCAGTAATAAAAGGCTCTATCGTGCGCACCGATTTGTCATTGCGCACAAAGCGGATGGCGATTTTCTGTCATGCTCGGATTGCTATATACCACAATACGAATTTGCGTGACTTGTAATAATCATAAAAGGGGAGCCACATAGCATGGCTCCCCCCCCTTTTTGACTCTATTTTACCGCGATGGTCTTAATCATCAAATCCAAAATCTGTAACCTTCAGGGTTCGGCAATTTTCAGAAACCGTTCTAACGGTCGTGCTGGGAATACCGTCAGGCGCGGTTACTTCAACCTCCAGTGTCAGTTCAACATGGCTTCCGTCCACTGCGGTCAAATGCTGAATAATCTCCTGCAAATAGTTCTGCACATCACGATTCACGCGCGTATTGTCCAGTTTCGCGCTCATATAGAAGTGCTTATTGCTTGCAGCAGCAGGCTGTACACCACCAGAATTGCTTTCCGTGCTACCGGCACTGGCTCCGCCATTTCCAGCGCCCATCGGATCAGCAGTAGCATTACCGCCATCTTGTCCAAACGGAATATCTGTCGATGTCGCTTTGGGCTTTTCTGCGACCAACTGCTTCAAAGCCACGCCAGTCTTTACCAGCAAATCCGACAGGTTGATTCCCATAACCGTAGTATTAAACTTTAGATCAACATAACGGTCGTTAGAGTAACCTGCGGCCAAGGCAAAGAACTCGTCAGAATTCACACCTCTGCGAATAGTATCTTCCAAAACGGCGTAATTTGCCAGACGAGGCAGATAGCAGTAGGTGCTCAAATACTCCCACAATTTCTTGACAGAAATATCATTGGCATCTTTCCACAGCAAATCATCCAAACACATCTGTAATAGTGCCGGAGCCCAGTTGGTGATGACCTGCTCGCTTTGAATCATCTTACGAGCAGCCTTGGATACGATGCTTTCATTACCACCGCTAATATCTGTTATCTCCCACTGGATTTGCTTCATGTCTCCGTACTGGTCGATGAAGGGGACCATCAGCCAGCGGTAAGCCTCTTTCAAACGAAGTTCCACGGTATCATTGCTGCGGGTCAGGTTACTTTGTGTCTCGCGGATTTGGTTGCCATCCAGATTTAAGTCATCCTTGTCCGACATAATCGACTTCCAAGCAATAAAACGCCGCACTTCCAGTCGCAAAGATTCGAGCTGGTTGACATCCGGGGCAACAAACGCCAGCATATTGCGGTAAATTCGCGGAGACGTTCCACGATTGTTGAAGATGTCATTGACAGCTTCTTCCGCAGGCGTTGTTGTCTTAGACCGAAGATTATAGAAATCCTTCGTTTTCAGGATCACCAGTCGAACTGCCTGATCGTCCGTAACGTCCAAAGACGAATTGGGGCAAACATGGATACCGGCAAACGGATTTTCCTTGCGCACTTTCTTCAGGCGGGACTCAATCTCTGCATCAACATCTGCCAGCATTACCTGAGAAGCGCGATCCTCTGCGGTTTTACGCAGTGTGGGGCGCGTATCATACCAATAACGACTGCCGTTCGGGTTATTGTAGAGATAAGACAGTGAACCGTGCAGCGTGTTCAGTGCATCGTTGAAATCTGCGATATTTTCGCCGGGCTGCACAACGCCCAGACGGATTCTGGATGCTTCCAAACCACGAACAGACTGGTCACGGCTGGTCGGCGCGCTGCCGAGCATAACAGTGCGGGCAACACGGCGACAGGCCAATTTAATACCGTACCGGGATGTTGATTTATCCTTCTGATACGGCACAGAATCTTTACCATCAACCTCGTGGTCAATAATGCTGTTCCAAGTATCCGGCAGATGGCGAACCAGCTCGTCACGGACATTGGGCATATCGAGAGGGATGGAGCCGGGCATAATCATGGCGCTGGCATCGTTTGCCATCCACAGTTCATGGATAACTGCAGCCATCAGGCGCAGAACGCCACGGGTGCGCTGGAAGCGCTCCAGCGTTGCCCAATCGTCGTACAGACGGTCAAATACTTCCGGGTGAATCGGGTAGCAGGACACCATACGGTTCCGATACTCAACTTCCTTAGCTTCCAGCGGGAAATCTGCCGGGTTCTCCTGATACATCTGGCTGAATGCAGCGCAAACGGCATCGCGCGCTGCCGTGTTCTTGCAGTCAAGGAACAATCTGCGGCGCACAACTTCAAAGCCTTCGTTCGCGGCAACAGGCTTCCAGATGGACTCCATACGCCCAAAGGTGTGCTCAATCGTCTCCAGCGCAATCTTGCCGGCCTCGCCGCCGATTTCAATGGCAGACTCCGGGATAGAAGCAACCACGATGCTGTTATCGCTCGCGCGCGCAGCCTCAGTAATTTCCTGAATAAAGGTGATGAAGTTGTCATACGAGCCAGCGGGCAAGCCGGAAACGCCGTAGAGTTTCTTTGCATAAGCAACCAGCTCGTCCATCAGAATCAGGCAATGGCCGCACTCGTTCAGCAGCGTTTTCAGCGTTTCCGATCCGGGGGAAACACCATGCCGGTCAGCTTCACGAATCAGCGCATACAGGTCTGGGCGACCGGCAGAGGTCACCAGCTGGTAGGCCATCTCACCCCAAATCGTGTTGACCGTATAACCGGGCAGATTGGCAGGGTTCTTCTTTTTGTTGGGGTCAAGGGATGTACCCACCAGAACCGCCACATTTGCTTTCGGCAGTTCGGTCAGACCGGCTTTATCCAGAATCGGCTTCAGGCTGGGAATCTTATCCACAGAGACACCGCTCTTGACCATATGGTACAGGGCCAGCATACTATGGGTCTTGCCGCCGCCGAACGCTGTTTTCAGCTGGATGACCGGCTCACCGCCGACACCGGCAATGCGCTGCAAGGATTTCACCAGCAAGCCAGACATACCCTCGGTAATATAGGTGCGGGCAAAAAACTCCACAGGGTCACGGTACTCAAAAGCACCCTCGCCGCGGGCAACCTGTGCCAAGTCAGCGGCAAATTCTGCCGTCTGGTAGCGTCCTTCTGCTACATCGGGGTGGGGCTGGATAACCTCTCGCCAGCTGGGTAAGCCACCGCCCACGCTGCTGTTCAAAACACCTGCAACCGTGCCGGGTCTCGCAACGGGTTGACTGGTCGCTGCGGCCGCAGAACCAGCAGCAGAGCCATATCGAAGAGTTCGATACAAAGCGCGGATTTTATCGGCAGCTTCTGTATCAAAGGCAGCACAAAGCAGCGCCATTGTATCCAGCGCGCGCTCTGCATAGGACTGCTCAAGGTCTTGCTGCCCAATATGTGCAATCTTATTGCGTACACCCATCAATTCCTTTGCCCAGGTGCGGTAATCAATGGACAGTTTGATGCCAAACACATCGCGCCATTTCCGGTCAATCAGCCGCAGGCAGTTAGCAACATCCAGAGAATCTACCAATTCGCCATAGTCACCATGATCCGGCAAATCGCGCGCTTGATCGGGCAGGGTCATTAAAACTTCCTGCCACCAGCCGTTATGGTAGATGCTATTCATTTCACGTCCGATATAGCCAGCCATAGACGGATGCAGAGTTTGGAATCCCTTTTGCACAAGGTTATAGTTCTCTTGCATGGCTAATTCTCCTCACTGTTTTCTTCTATTGCAGCAAAAAACTTGGCAGCTTCCTGCGCGGCAAGTTGTAGGGCATCTTGCACTTTCATTGCGGAACCATCCGCATTGAGAACTTTTTTATAGCGCGTTGCGATGGACAAGCCAACGCCCAGCGCAATGACAGGTCGGTCATACTCTGCAACGTCAGCGGTCAGCAGCTGTTCCAGCTTTTCCGGCATTTCGCGGCTGAGCATTGCTGCCAGAGAGCGCCGTATCGTGGCGACCTCGTTGTTGTTTTTGCGGAACACCACCGCCACGCGGAACGATTCCAGCCTGTCGCTGGCTTGCTCGGCGCGTACCGGCCAGACTGCGGTAATCGTAAAACCTGCATCTACGATGCTTTGCAGCAGATTGGCAAACCGGCTCTCTGCTGCGCCATCTGCTGCGGGGGTAAAAATCATCTGCTGGTCGGCCTTACTGTATTGAAAAAACAGGACAGACGGATATGTTTCACTCGCCGCCAGTGCAAAGCGCTGCATCAAGGTTTCCAGCCCAGTTTTATAGGCGGCTTGCGCTGCGGCAGCATCGCCGCCGTAATGCTCGGCAACAGAGGAAAGTTCCTCTTTAGATGTTACGATTTTTTCAAACAGTTCCGGGTAAACGAGCTTCAGGCATTTGCGCAGCCAGATATAGAAATAATCCGACATATCCGCGTAGCCTACATTGTCGTAGTAGGGCAGTTCTGCAAACAGGATTGCATTTTTCGGATACTCCCTGTGGACGGCATCCTGCTGTGTCACATGGACGCTGCCTTGCATCGGCAGGCAGGCAACAGAATCTGCAATAGAATCCACAATCGCAGAAAAGCACCCCATTGTGCCGACAAACGGGTTTCTCTCGGCAAAAGTCCATGTCATGGGGATAGCCTGCCGCGTTATGGCTGCACGCGCAATTTCGCTTTGGTTGTTCCAAGTGCAGATCGTTGAATGATAGGTCGTCATTTTGCTGACTGCCAATGCCAGATAGGTGCCGACTGCTTGCCCGTAGGCCAAGGCACCATTTCCGCCATCGGCAAGGGGACCGCTGCTGTCGCTCATACCAACGGCCAGCGCGTCCGAGGCGACTTTGTCAACCACCTGCGGGATCAAATTGCAGAACGCCGTCAGCATTTCCAGCTGGCGCGCGGTAAACAAGTCTGCATATTCGGTCAGCCCAAATCCGGGCGGGCTGAACCAGTGGGCATTGGTGGAGATACTCCCTGCCGGAAGGTCGTCCGGCTTTGGCATTTCAGAAGCGTGTATCTGCGCGGCATCCGGCTCGAAATACACTTTTTTGTCTGCATCCGTGCCGACAACGGCCATTAGCTGCATACCCAAGCGGTGCTGTTGACCGGCTTTTTTGATGTAGTCATCGGTGGCAAGCTCGCCGCAGGCAGGGCACTGAAATTTTGCACCAGCGCTGCCGACTTTATTGGTTGCCTTTCCCTCCGGGCTGATGCCCTTATGGATGCGGAACGCAAATTCATCGTCATTCTGCACCGGTTCCGCCCAATACGCATTACCGGCGCGTTTGGACAGCACAAAGCTGCTTGCCAGCGGCATTTTGCATTTGCAGGCGGGGTTCGGGCATTCCACGGTGCGCACCCACAGCCATGCAAAGGGCTGGCTGCCGTTTACTTTCGGGTACAAGTTTGCGCCTGTGTTTTCAGCCTGACGCAGCATCCAGTTGCCGTAATAGCGAATGTCCTCGACCAGCGCGGGCTGGTCAAAGGCTGCGCCGCGGCTTACGGGGGGAATATGGGCAAACCGTGCGGGAATTTCTGTGGCTGCTTTTGTCAGCAGCGCGGCCACGGAGTTCAAGTCGCTGGCTTCGGTCTGCAAGCCAAGCTGTTCTGCCGCCAGCGCCAGACCGCCGAAGCCGGAGAAGCTATCCACAACACAGGGTGCATCTTGTTTTTTTAGCTGTTCGTGTGCCTGCGCCAGACAAGCGGCATCACCGTGCGCAAGCCCCGTCAACAAGGCTTGCTGGGCGGTGTGCGCTGGGGCATCTTCTGCGGTATCGGTCAGGGCTGCATACAGCAGCGCGGTGCTAGCGGCGATGGGGCTGCGGTTCCACCACAGGTGCATATTGCCGGGGTGTCCTTTGCGGACTTTTTCCCCGATGGATGCTGCTGCGATTTCCTGCAAAGGCAGCGCAGTCTCAATGATTTTACAAATGGGGATTCACTCCCTACGATTTATTTTCAAAGATCAAAAAGGTTCAGCTGTTCGGGCTGCTCCAGTTTCAGGGCTGCGGCGCGGGTCTGGATGTCCGGCCACGCAACGACCAGTGCGTTATAGGCGTAGCCCTCGTTTGTCCACTTTTTCTGTTCGGCAATTGTGTACAGACGGTAGGCCAGATCCTTGGCGCGCTCGGCGTTGGAACCCATCATCGAGAATACGATCTGAGCGCAAGCCTCGATGCCGCCCTTGGCCATAGCGCGGGTAAGCTGCTGGGTCAGGAGCCAGATGTTCTTTTCTTCCGGGTTGACGGTTTCGGGCAGTTCATCGCGCTCGATCAGGTGAACCATGCCAGCCTTGGCGTAAAGCACGCCATTTGCGGCCAGCATCGGGATAGAGGTACTCTTTGCATTGGCAAGGACTTCCGCCTCGCCATAGCGCATCTCGTTATAAGCGTTCTGGGTGTACAGGTCTACGCAGAAGCGGCTGGCGGTGTCAAGGTCGCCGACCTGCTCATTGAAGTAGAGGTCGATTTCCTCGTTGATGACTTGCAGGGAGCTGCGCACCGACATGGGGGTGCCGTCCGCTTCCAGCACACGGCGGTAGCGGCTGAACACACCCATACCGGGACCGATGGCGGACTGTGCCAAGTCCACAGGGGCAATATTGCTGCGTTGCAATTCCCGCAGGGCAGGGCGCAGCTCTTTGCGCAGGGTGGCAATCAGGTTACGGCGGGTCGTCTGCGGTGCATCTTCCGGGCGTTTGCGGCAAACTAGAACGATGGAGGATGCAAGGGCGTTTGTGCCAGACCCAACCGGACGGTTAGCTAACTCTGTTCTCATAGGCCATGTACCTGTGATAGTAAAGCCTGCATTGATGATAGCGGATAGCATCGTTTCCCAGCCAGAGGATGCTGTTGTATTGGTATTTGTATCGGTGTCGCTTTGCTTATAAGCGTAATAGATTGTAACAGGTACATCTTCCCGCGCATACTTGTAAATCTGCTTACAGGTTGCCAGCATACCATCCTCAAAGAAAATCTTTGCTTCAGCAGCGCTTCCATTATGGCGGTACGGAGTCGCAATTAGTTCTTCTGCTTTTGGAACCAACATTGTACTAAACAATTTCGGATACGTGTCTTTTAATGCTTGTCTCAGCCACACATAAAAGAAATCCGATAAATCCGCATAACCAATATTATCATAGTACGGAGGGTCAGTCGACACCATGATATTACGTAAACCGCAGTCGCTTTGCGCATTAAATTGCTTTACAATTCCAACATTCCCTGTGTGAAAGTTATCTATTACCCTTACTATGCTTCCGAGGCTAGTTGTGTAATCGCCTGCCGCACCTGCAAACACATTATTTTCAGCAAAGTCCCAAATCATTGGTATTGCCTGTCGTCCAAAGAGATTACGAACCTGTGTTTTACTTACCTCCCACCTGCAAAGAGAATTGCAAATATCGGTCAGCCGGCTTAGCCCAAAAGCCAAATAAACTCCAACAGCTTCTCCATATGCTCTAGCGCCCAGCCCTCCCTCGCTCAAGGGCAGATGGTCGTTGGGCATACCTGCAACAACAGCATCCTCTTCTGCTTTTGCCTGTGCTTCCAATATCAATCCGCTTAATGTTGTTAATGCCGTGAGCTGACGCGGAGTAAAAAGTTCATCATATTGATCCATGCCAAACGCAGGCGGGCTGAACCAGCGCGGATTTTCCGGCAATGGTGCAGACGGCGTGTATTCCGGTTTTTCAACACTGGCAGTGAGGATATGTTCCTCGTTTGGCGTCAAGTAAATACGGCTATTTTTTCCTTCTGCAACAATTGCCATCAGTTGACTGCCAATCCGATGTGCCTTACCTTCTGCCTTTATGTACTCGTCCTTTGTGATTTCACCACAGCAAGGGCACTTAAATGTTGCCCCTCGTCCAGTCTTAAAGCTCTCATATTCTTGTGGACACTTTCCTGATTGAACCTCAAACCGGACTTTGTCTCCATCTGGAATTGGCTTGACCCATGTCTCTTTGCCTTTCTTTTTAGACAACACAAAAGAGCTTGCGAGTGGCATTTCACACCCACAAGCCGGGTTAGGACATTTTACCGTTCGCGCCCAAATCCAGGCAATGACGGTGGCTTCGCCGCCGCCCTGCTCTTGGGGCACTTTCACTTTGGGGTACAGGTGGCCGATGCGCTTATAGGCTTCCTGCTTCATCCATTCGCCATAATAGCGCACGTCCTCGGCCAGTCCGGTTGCCCGCGGCCATGCGCCGCGCATGGCGCTTACCTGTGCATTCGGGTTGACCGGCGGCATATCGGCAAACTTGGGCGGAATCTCAATCATGGCCTTGTTGATCATAACCGCCACAGGGTTCAGGTCGTGGGCATGGGCTTCCAGCCCCAAACGCTGGGCTTCCAGCGGGATGGCACCGCCACCGGCAAAGGGGTCCAGCAGTGCAGGCGGGTCATTGTTGGTGCTTTTCAAGATTTCGGCTTTAGCGGCATCCAGAACATCCTTGTTGTTGGAGTTTTCCCACACAACCAAATCTTCCAGAATCTTAAAAAGCCGCTGCCGCTCCCGGTTCTGTTCTTCCTCAGTCGGGAACAGTTCAGGGTGAGAGGACGGGTCGTCCACCAGAGAGGACCAGATGACTGCGCGGGCTGCTGCCAGCGGGCGGCGCGCCCACCACAAATGCAGTGTAGACGGATGTCCAAACCGAATCGACTTTTCACGCGCTGATTCGGCATTGATCTTTTCCAGAGGCAATGCGACCTCGATCAGCTTTTTAACCGCCATGTTCGTAACCTCATTCCTGATACAGAATCTCCGATTCCGCTATCAAATCTTGTATATCATAATTCACGCTGGTTGCCGTAAAGTCAGGCGCATTGGTAAAGGGGTGTTTCAAGTAAATCGTGCGGGTGGCATCGCCGTCCACTTCCACAATGGCAAGGATAAATTCTTCCGGCTTATTCAGCGCAGTCAAAATCTCATTCTTGCTCACCGTCACCGTGGTCGCACCCTTGGCGCGGCCCTTAACCTCAATAAAGCGCAGCGCACAGCCACCGTTGCGCATTGCTTCGGGAATCTTGGATTCCACATCGTAGCCGCACTTGATGGCGCTTACATCGCTGGGCTGGTAGCCCTGCTCCTTTTCAATCTGCATTACGGCGTTCATAGCCGCAAACTCTATGCTGTGCCTGTCGCGGGTGCCAAACGTGGGCGAGGGTGTTACCCTCATCAGCTGGTACAGCAGCCCTTTGGGAATCACCAGCACACCGCCTGTGACGCTGGGCGGCATTGGCGCAATGATGCGCTCTTTTGCAATCTCCGCCAGCCGGTTCTGCATCCGCGCGGCCAGTTCCTCGGCGCGGCGCGCTGCCAGCTTGGAGTTTAACCGTGCATTGGTCTTGCCGGCAGCTTCTTTCTGTGCCAAGTCTGCCGCGCGGAAATCCCAATACTGAATTTCGGAGGTCATGCGCTCTTTTACCGCTTTCTCCGTCTTGTTCAGCATGGTTTCTCTGCGTTTTTTGACTTCCGCAAAGTGGTTGGGGATCAAATGCTGGATGGCATAGCCCTTTGCCATGTTCTCCACATCGGTGCAAAGCCAATCCTGCGTTTTTACCCAGTTGCGGATTGCGTTATATTGTTCCTCGGTGGGGGTGCGGTAGTCCAGATAAGGCGCATACCCGGCAGAGGATGCCGAGCCGTCCTGCCTGATCTCCACAAAATGAATGTTCTTGGAAATCGTTCTGCGGGAGCCATCTTTCAGGATCATGCCGTCCTGAATGGAATCCTCGATATAGAACAGGATGCGGGCATCCTTGCTGTAATCCTCGTTGTCGATCAGAATCGTGCCGCGCTTCATTACGTCAATATTGCGCTCCCGCACCAGATCAATGACGGCTTCCAGCAGCGGATGTCCGGGGCAGACAAGCTCTGCCTGCACCTGACCGGGAATCCGGCAATACTGCTTATCAAAGCAGATACGCTCGTAACGGTGTAACACCGGTTCGCCGTAACCGATCTGCATATCGCGGTTGCGCACTGCAAACGGCACCGAGGTGATCTCGTAACGACCTGTTTCGCGCTTGCGAATCTTACCGCCCACGCTGCGGAACGCTTCCAAGAAGAATGCCTCGATGAAGTGCGGCTGCAACTTGTGGGCTTCGATGCGCTCCATATCCTCACGGATATGGTTGACCATGTTGACGTCCATGACATCCTCGGTCAAGGCGCGCTCGTCCAGTAGTTTCTGGAACGATTCGCGGTTCATGGAATGATCTACGACCTGATCCAGCCGTGCGCGAACCTGCGGGTCATTGCCGTAACGCACGGCATCAATCAGCAAATCGCGCAGGGAGCGGTTTTCAAAGGTGACCTTGCCCAGAATGTCAAAGACCTTGCCGCCTAAAGACTGGCGTTCTTCCTCCAGTTTCTGGAACAGGCGCTGGAAAACGTAACCCTCGCGGGTCTCGTTGGCGACCAAGTTCCACAGGTGGCAGACTTCCGTCTGACCGATACGATGGATACGGCCAAAGCGCTGCTCCAGCCGGTTCGGGTTCCATGGCAGGTCGTAGTTGATCATCAGATGCGCGCGTTGGAGGTTGATGCCTTCACCGGCGGCATCGGTGGCGATCAGGATGCGAACACCGATGTCCTGCTTGAACAGATCCTCGACCTTGCGGCGCTCATCGCGCAGCATACCGCCGTGAATCGTAACCACAGCTTCCTCGCTGCCCAGCAGGGAGCGGATTTTGTCTGCGAGATAGTTTAATGTATCGCGGTGCTCGGTGAAGATAATCAGCTTTTCGCGCTGACCGTTGGCGTCGAACATCGCACTGTCATCCTGAAGCAGCTTAGAGAGTTCTTCCCATTTTCGATCCACGCCCTTGACGCGGACTTCGTTTGCCATGTTTTCAAGGCGTTTCAAGGTGCGGATTTCGGCTTCCAGCTCTGCAATCGTGGCAGCGGCGGAAGCATGATCGACAACTTTTTCTTCCAGATTTTCGCGTTCGTCTGCGGAGTAATCGTCCTCATCGAAATCGTTCAAATCCGGGTCACGGTATTCAACGGCGCGCTTGCCGAGACGTTCCTCCGACAAACGGTGCTCCAAACGCTCCCGCCTGCGGCGCAGCGATTGGTAAATAGCCTCCGGCGAGGATGCAAGGCGGCGCTGCAAAATCGTCAAAGCAAAGCCAACGGTGGTTTTGTGATCGTTGTTCAGATTGTCCGCGCGGTTGAACTCCTCGCGCACATAATCGGTAACTTCCGCGTAGAGCTTGGCTTCCTCCGGCGAGAGGTCATAGCTTACCGTGTAGGCAATGCGCTCCGGGAACAGGGGCTTTCCATCGAATTTGAGCAGTTCCTCTTTCACCAGACGGCGCATAACATCACTGACGTCCACTGCCTTTTGGCTGGTGCTGTGGATGCCTTCGAAGCGGTCGGGGTCTACCAGCGAAAGGAACAGCTGGAAGTCTTCTTCCTTACCATTGTGCGGTGTAGCCGTCAGCAGCAGGAAATTACGTGTAATGTTGGAAAGCAGTCTGCCCAGCAAAAAGCGCTTTGTGTATTTGACCTCACCGCCCCAGACGGTAGCGGCCATCTTATGCGCCTCATCACAGACGATCAGATCCCATTCGGTGACTTTCAGTTTTTCCTGCAATTCATCGCTGCGCGCCAGCTTGTCCAGCCGGGCAATGCACAAATCGACCTCGGAAAAAACATTGCCGCTTACTGCGGATTCCATCCGGTCGTTGGTCAGGATTTCAAAGCGAATGTGGAATTTAGAATAGAGCTCGTCCTGCCACTGTTCCGCCAAGCTGCTGGGGGAAACGATCAGGCAGCGTTTCAAATCACCGCGAGCAATCAGTTCTTTGATGAACAGTCCGGTCATAATTGTTTTACCGGCACCAGGGTCGTCCGCCAGAACATAGCGCAGCGGGAGCCGAGGCAGCATTTCCTTATATACCGCAGAAATCTGGTGCGGTAAAGGTTCCACAGAGGATGTATGTACGGCGAGATAAGGGTCAAACAGATGGGCGAGGCTGATGCGGTATGCTTCGGATGCCAGTTTGAGCTGGTCGCCGTTGGCGTCAAAACTCCAAGGCAGGTTCTTGTCCATGACCTCGATACGGGATTCATCTTCCCGGTACAAAAGCTGCTGCCCGGACACATTCTGGCTATTTCTATAGGTGATGTCGATTACGTTGGTGCCATACCATTGCACAGCAACGATGGTGACAGCCTCGTTGCCGGCAATGCCTTTTACAGAGCTGCCAACCGTAATGTTCTCTAGTTTAGCCACACTGCTGCTCCTTCCATATAGTATTGGGAGAAACCTTTACTTTTTCTTTCTGTACTTGCCGGACTTAATCCGCGCATCAGCAGGCTTTTGGGCATCGGCCGGGATTGCCCAAGTGGAATCAATGCGGATGGCACCGTTGATTCGATCCTCTGCGCACAGAATTTGCACACGCCTTTTCGACAAATTCCACTTTTCGGCAGTCTGCCTGATAGAAAGGTAGTTCATGCTGTCGTCCTCGTCTGTTTTTAGTGGCAGGGTTAACCAAAATTGCAATTATCCATTATTTTAGTATAATCTCAATTGCGAACAAAATCAATCAGAATCGCAAATTATTTGAACTTTTTGGAAAGAATTGTTGATTACTTGCTGTATTATACATTAGCGTGCTATACTGAACTTGTTCAGACATCATAGGAAAGGCGACGGCATAATGAAGCCTAGTAATAAAAAGAGAGCCTCAGTTGCAGATATAAGGCAGGACCTCCACCCATTTATAAAGCGTTCTATTTTGGCGAAGCAAACGATGTAACACCTATCAGTCGCTTAATAAGAGGCAAGTATAGTAATGTCGATATATACCCCAAAGCCGGGCAAGGACGGCTATCCCTATCTCGTAATTCGTGTGGGTACGGTGTTCCCAACTGAGTTTCAGTACGAAATTCGCACCGATGGTGTACGTAATAAAACACATGACCCTTTGAGTTGGATAGATCGTATTGAAGAATGGGACGCGCTAGGGCATTAAGCAACTTTCCGCATGGGTCAACGGGCTGCAACTGTAAACCACACTTTTTATCAAAAAATCTGCCTGCACGAATGAGATCTCGTGCAGGCAGATTTTTACTTATTCGTCAGATTAACGCAGAGCACAAAATTCACACTGCAAAACCGGTACGGTTACTTTCTTTTATACTTTCTATTTCTATGTAGGGGCTTATCTGTGTCATTACGCACCTCGAACCTTTCGAAGTCCCACCAAAACCACTCTAGCATTAAGCCGAACAAATCCTCATCGCCAAAATAGCTGTACTCGTTGCACAGGTTCATCATCGTCCCATAATAGCAGGAAAGCAACCACTTCAAGTCCTCCTGATTATGATTTTTAGCGCCCTTAAAGTGCTCATCAAAACTTTTCATTGCACCGTCACCCTTTTAATCCTTCCAACTTATTCGAAAGGCGCCTCCGCTTACGGTAGACGTTCGATACAGAGCAATCAATTTGCAATGCGATTTTGCCTATATCCAGCGCCAAGAGATACACCAGCAGTTCTTTTTCTTCCTGCTTCAAACGCTGCAATTCCTGCTGAAGCGCCACTTCGATTTCCACTTCACGGAACATCTCGGCAGCACGCTCATCTTGAGGCTCATCCAGAATATTATCAAGTGAAATCGTTACAATGCCTTTCCCCTTATGGGCAGCATAGCGAATTGCGTACCACTCCAGCCGCCGCGTAATGTACTTGGTGAAGCGCCCCTTCAGAACGCTATTCTCATTCTTTTCTTCGTCAGACATTTGATCGTATAATGCCCGAAGTTCATCCCGAATCATAATACTTCCTCCGTTTACTTGTTTTTTTAAAGAGCAAGTAAAGGAGGAGGCGCACGGGCCATTCCGGAGCCAAACAGACATAGAATAATAAAAAGCTGGCTCCAAAATTGGCACACGTTTGTCACTTCCCCTCAAAAGGTAAGAGAACAAATCGGCTGAAATTTTGGAGCCTATTTTTTCGATTTTACAAAATGTTAACAATTAATATTCAGAGGTTTCTACTCTTACGCACTTGATGTTAAATGTGTATTCACACACTTGCACGGTTAAGCACAACATTTTCCATACAAGCGCATAGTATCGCCAACTCTATTATAAATTATCGCTTGTCCGATAATTTGTACTTTGAACTTTCTATAAGAATTTGTACAAGTCAGGCATTCATTCAACCAAATCCGATTGAATTTCAGCAAGAATTTGCTGTTCCTGACGGACTTTCTGTTCCTGCAAATTTACGTCTCGTAATTGTTCCACTAATTCATCCATCCGATGCCCCATTTCTTGTGCGAGGACATTTACCTTATCAATCTCTACCGACTGGTCGATGCCCTCTTTTTCAAGGTATGCTGCTGCATTGCGGTATGCTTGAAGTTCTGTACTATGTTGATTGAAATATTCCATCTTTTGATTTAAGGGTTTTGCTGCATACTCCATCCATACAGGCTTATAAGTCTTGCATATCTGCAAATGTTTTGTAGCAGCTGCGTAGGTAGTTTGCTTCTGCTTCACCTCTGCCAGTTCATTTGTAAGTCCAATCTGCGTTTTTCCAAGATTATGTATAACTTTATCGTAATCGCCGGTGGTGTAGATTCGACTATCGGTCATGCCTTGCAGCATTTTGCCGAGGAACTTCGCATTTTCAATTCCTGCTCGCCGTTCTACCGCAGCAATTTTACGCTTTAGTCCAGTGCTTTCCGTTATAGGATTAATTGAACTTCCCAGAAATTCAGAGAGACGGTCGCCTTGTATGTTCAGCCTTTTCTTTGAATCTCCGATGGGGACATAACTATATTGCTGGTTGGGATATAAAAGCACTGTACACTGCCCGGCATCCAAATCACGAAGCACATATTTTTCAGGTATAAATAGTCGTTCAATGCCATTCTGCGGTAGATGGAGCGTCACGCCTCGAATAGACATAGCTTTTATCTGATTTTCCGAAAGGATGACTTGCACAGGCTCTACATGGTTTTCCTCGTCAATCTGCTGGATCAGCTTTGCGCCTCGGATCGTGCCGTGGGTTCCATCCTCATAAACCAAGTCATAAGAGAAGTCGTTTCCGACATTGAAAGTGATTTCGCCATCCGGCGAAGTCGTCACTTCGCTTTTGTTGACCATTAGTTTGGCGGGGTTTCCATTGTCATCGTGAGCCTGAAGAACCAAACCATTTTTTCCCGCAGACAGAATTTGGCGGCTGCTTAACTTCACCGCTGCCGTACAAACTTCTGGATACTGAATCGTCAATTTTTGATAGCGGTCGAGCAGCGAATTCTCTGCCCCATCAGAAAGCTGCATTTTCCCATTCTTCAGCGCATACTCAATTCCTTCACTGGTGAATTCGGAACCGAGGGCATCTTCGGGAACCCATGCACCATCCAGCACTGCGGCTCGGTACAGTACCTGCCCAGTCGCTTTCTTCACTTTGGTTTCGATACCTGCCGTTTTCAGCTTATCTGCGAAGTCCGCCATGCCGGTCGCTGTGCTGAGGATGCCGGTAATTGTCTTTCTCAGGTATTTTTGCTCTTGTGCATTGTCAGACAGTCGGGCGCAAATACCGGCATAGGTAAATGTATCAGTATCAGATAAGTTATTATCCCGGACAGCTCGACCCGCACCCTCCAGTAAATAGCTCATATGCTTACCGCGAATTGTAGGTGTGATTTCCAGTCCCTTTGCCATAGAAAGAAACTGACTATAATCTGTTGCTCGCTCCAAGCAAAAATTCAGCCTCTTTCGGATTTCCGTCCGATTGGATACAGATTTCTTTTTCCCTGCGTTTTCAAGGTATAGTTGCCCAATTTTCTGCGGGTCATCAATCACGGATAAATGAGCTTCCGTGCACAAGCGGTCGGAAATATCCCGTATCTGACGTGCCGTTCGGTAGGGGACAGTTCTCAACTTCTTATAGTCGTAAAAGGAAACTGCATTGATCATAATGTGGTTATGGATATGACCTTTATCAATGTGAGTTGCTACCACATACTCGTACTTGCCGCCTGTGTATTCAAATGCCAGTTTCTTCCCCAGCTCATGGGCCTGTTCAGGGGTCACAGCGTCCTCCGGCGAAAATGACTGTATCAGGTGATAAGCAAGATTTGTGGAACGCTTTCTTTTCAGGTTCCGCGCCTTGTGCGCAAGCACTGCTGTCATTTCAAAGTCGATAGAAGCTGTTTGAGGCTCACAATTATAGCCTGACACCAGCATCTGACCGTCGGTCTTGTCTGGGTTTTCGATATAGGCCAGTGCCTTGCCAAGAGTAGATTTTATCGCATGAATTTTTGTGATAGCCATAAGAAGCTCCCTAAAAAGAAAGATGCCCTATGTGAAATGAATCTCACATAGGGCATCTGCCTGTAATTATTGTTTTGTTGATTCCGCCTCCATCATAAGGCGGTCAAAATCGCTTTGGTACTGCCGGTCCTGTATAACGCGGTACTTTTCAAATTCACTTTCTGCGAAAGCCTTTGCGATTGCTGCTGTAACCTTTCCTTTATCTTTTAGAATTTCGGCATCGTTGAATTGCAGAAAAGCGTCCAGTTTCTCTGCCCAGTCCTGCATCGTCATAGGAATATGCCGCCGTGCTTGGCGCGCTGCATAGTCAAGGTACATCGTTACAATCTCATTCAGTTCTTGTAACTCATCTTGCTGCAAATAGTTCTTTGCAACAGAAACATCAGCTTTGACTATCTTCCCGTTTGGGGCATTCTTCCATGAGGTCAACCCCATGTGGTCTTTTGTGTGGTCTGCCCGTTGCACAATGACCTCTGCGGCAGTACTACCGTGAACAGCGTAGTGCATTTTATTCTGAACGGTTGCAAAAAAGTCTTTGGTCGTTTTGCTGTCTACCGAGTAATCTACGGCAGTAGCATAAATATCCGTAATTTTCTGGTAAAAGCGGCGCTCGCTGGCGCGGATTTCCTGTATTTCGGAAACCAAATGGTCGAAGTAATCTTCATCAAATATCTGCCCATTAATAAGCCGATCCTTATCCAGAACATATCCCTGCCGGGTAAATGTATCCAGCACTTTGGTTGCCCATTGACGGAATTGTGTGGCACGGGTGGAATTGGTGCGGTAGCCAACAGCAATAATAGCGGGCAGGGAGTAGAATTTGTAGTGATAGGTCTTGCCATTATCTGCAACTTGTGCAAATTTTGCACAAGTTGTACTTTCGGATAATTCATTTTCCGCAAAAATATTCCGCAGATGTTTGGCAACAACACTGCGGTCAACATCAAACAGTTGTCCGATGCCTTTTTGCGTCAGCCAGACCTCGTGATCCTGAACGCGAACTTCTATGCCATTTGTCTCTGAATCTTTCGTGAACACAAGAAAATCTGCTGTGCTGTTACGAACATACCGTTCTGTGCCTGCCATCGCTGCTCTCCTTACATCAGTACAATGTAAGAATAGTATATCATGCTTTTCAATAAGAGCAAAGCCCATTTTCACAATTTTCCATACAAATGGATTTATCTCTCATCACGTTCATTTTCTTGTGTATCATGCTGATGTTCCTCTCCCATACATTTGCCATACAATTCTGGTGTGCATTTGAGGGTAATCAGCTTTGGATATAGATCAAGGAAAATCAGGGGTGAGTGATATTTTTTCTCATATTTTGTAATTTGACTATCCGTCAAACTTATCAGATCTTCACCACCGTCTCCGCATATCAGAAACGGACCTGCGAAGAAATCCGTTGGACCATATAAGCGGTTCAGTAGTATCACCTCATTGCTTCCGCGCAGAAATGCACAACTACATAAACAAAAAAGCAGAGAGTCATCCGTAAGAGGATAACTCTCTGCTTTCTTGTAAAGCTTTTTCTGCACAAGTTTGGTGTCAAATCAGCCAAACCGGGTTGATAAAAGGCGTGGAATCAATGCTTTTTAGTCGATGGGCTTCATCGTGGGGATTACAACGATGAATACTTGTAAGTCTTTATTTCTTGATATTACTATACGCGGCAAGGATTATCTTTTGTCCTTTAATTTACATCTCTACATAAGCCTTTATCCGAATTGTATCGTTTGGCGTATGAAATGGCGTAAATGGCGTATGGCGTATTTGGCGCACACTTTGCTTTACTCTTCAGGTACTTTCCATTGTGCAAACTGGCGGTCAAGGTTTTCAAATTCGGACTTTCGCAGTTCCTTGGTTACATCCGCGTAGATGTTCAAGGTTGTAGAAATATCCGAATGTCCTAGCGCATCTTGAATCACCTTGACGTTCACACCTGCTTCGCACATCCGAGTTGTGAATGTGTGCCGCAGAGTGTGACAACTGAAACGAGGGAGGAGAATAGTACTGTCTGGGTTTTTTGTCAGTTCTTCATCGTTGCAGTCTCGGACAATGCGTCGAATTGCCTTGTTCAGCGTTCCCTGATGCTGGCATTCACCAAAACGGTTGACGAAGATGAAGTCCGTGTAACCGTCCACCGTTACCGTGCAATGAATCCCGGATTCCTCCTGATAGGTACGTTCCTTTTCAAAGGCTTCCTTCACGAAGTCCATCATCGGAACGGTACGAATGCCAGCTTTTGTTTTAGGCGAGTGGCAGTTGAAGTAGCAACCTTTCTTGCCTCCGTTGTTCTCACGGTGGTCGTAGTTGACGAGCGTGTGATTGACGGAAATCGTGCTTTCCTCAAAGTCAACATCACACCAACGCAGACCGGTGGCTTCTCCTACGCGCAAACCCGTTCCCAGCATAACCGCGAAAATCGGATACCAGTGCTGGTACTTCGGTGTTTTGGAAAGGTAGGATAACAGTAGATTCTGCTCCGGAACAGTAAGCGCTTTGCGGTGGGTGGTTTCAAATTGGTGCGCTTTTTTCAACTCCCGTAGAACATTGTCCGAAGGGTTGCTCCGCAGATAACAATCATCCACTGCCATGTCCAGCACTTGATGCAGAACCGTGTGTACACTGTCAATTGTAGAAATCTGCAAGCCGCGCTCATCTGCCAGTATATTATAAAATTGCTTCACGTCCGACTTTTTGAGCGCAGACACTTTCGACTTGCCGAAATCCGGCTCCACGAACTGCCGATAAAGGTACAGATAGTTTTGAAAAGTGTTATCTTTCAGGCCTCGTTTCACCTTTGCCCACAGAGTGAACACATCGTTCAGGGTAACATACCGTGCTTCTGCTTTAATGCCTTCAAGCGAATCTAGTTGCAGGCCTTTTTCCTTTTCCCGAAGTTCTTCCAAGGTTGGCGCGTAAATAGAATGTCGTTTACCATCCGGGGAGGTCCAACGGAAATCGTATTTGCCATCTTTGCGCTGGGATTCTCCCTTACGAAGAACGACACGCGCCTTGTCTTTACGTTTTGTATTTCGAGTTGTTGTCATAAGCGTTGTTCCTTTCCACATAGTAATGCAGAAAAGAGCGTTGTTCCGTATTTATAATACCACAAACCTATCATTTTCTGCAAGCTATTTTGACAACATTTTGGCTTTAAAGTGAAAACATTTTTTCTGTATATTCATCCAATTTGCGCCGCTTAATGAGTCGTTTCGACCCAACCCAAAGTACAAATTGACAATGCTCGTTATCGGTTAATGTCCTCAACTTGTTTATACCGATGCCAGAATAGGCTGCGGCTTCCTCAAGTGTAAGATTTGATTTCTCCCAAATGGGAACTTCTTTCATAGGCGTTACCTCCATTTTATTATACTTTTATAAGGAAATATATTCTTTGTGAATAAGTGTATATCAAAAAACGACGGTGGTATATACAAAAGCTGCGCGGATGTAACGCAGCCACTATGCTTTTATCATGCAAAATCTCACCATCTTGACAGGGCGGACTTTCTTGTGCTATACTCCACCTGTAAATGATTTTTGTGCTTTGCGTACACGTTGTTTAAGTTTGTAATTCGTGCCAGCAGCCTTGTTCTGTCCGTTTTGGGCAGATGCTGCCGGCACTTTTCTTTTTATACGGGGTGGAAAACACTCAACCATAGCGAGAATGATCGTGGCTCACGGTTTGCCGTGAATATCAGGCATTGCCTGCGATTGTTCTCGCTTTTTATTTTGTTTCAGAGCCGACAGGCTTTGAAAAATACATTTTATATAGGAAAGGTGGAACACCAAATGAACGAACAGGCAAGACCCAAGGCAATCGCACGGCGCATCACGCGCCCGCGCAAGGCAAGACCCATCCCGCGCAATTTGCAGTATCGGCTGTACCATGTGCGCACCCAGCCCAAACGCCCCTATCGCCAGCGCGAGAGGAGGGGCTGAGGATGCCGGAACACATACGGCGGAAACCCAAGGTTCTGGTCAGCACCGAAAACCTCACCGAGCAGGAATGGCTGGCATACCGCAGGCGGGGGATAGGCGGCAGCGATGTTGCCGCGATCCTCGGCATTTCTCCGTTTCGCACTGCCCGCGACCTGTACGACGACAAGCTGAACATTGCTTCGGCTGCCGATGATGCAGGCAACTGGGTAGCGCTGGAAATGGGGCATCTGCTGGAACCGCTGGTCGCCCGGATTTTCGCCAAGAAAACCGGGTTGGAGGTTTTCCAGATCAAGAAAATGTTCCAACACCCGCAGTATCCCTTCATGCTGGCAGATGTAGACTACTTTGTCCGCCTGCCAAACGGAAAAATTGCGATTCTGGAAATCAAAACGACCAACTACAACGCAAAAGACCACTGGTGGAAGGACGGCGAGGAATGTGTTCCCGTCTACTACGAAACACAAGGGCGGCACTACATGGCCGTTATGGATATTGACGAAATCTTCTATTGCTGTCTGTATGGCAACAATGAGGACGAAGTCATTATCCGCCACCTGTACCGCGACCGGGAGTACGAACAGGAGATGATCTATCTGGAACGCGAGTTCTGGCACGATCACATCCTGACCCGCATCCCGCCACCCTACACCGAGGACGGCAGCCTGATCCTCGAAAGCCTGCGCCGCCGTTTGGGTGCTGCTGACAAAACAATCCCGGCAATTGAACTGGACAGCGACCTGTCTGCCACCATGCTACGGTATCTCCGCTTACAGGAGCAAAAGCAGCAGGTGGAAACGAGAGTTAGGACGCTGGACACAGAAATGCAGCGGCTGAAAGGTCAGATGGTTGCCAAACTGGACGGCAGCTGCATGGCGATGGGGGAGTACGGCGGTACACAGTACACAATCAGCTACAACCCCGTCAGCCGGACAGGCATCACGAAAGACAACCTCCAAAAGCTGAAGCTGCTGCACCCGGATATTTATGACGAGTACGTCACGGTATCGGAATCGCGGCGGTTCAGCATCAAGGCAAAAGCGGCGGACGAAGCCGCCTGACAAAGAAGGGAGCGTGCCTATGCACGACAGTGAACAGGAACACAGCGGCATTACCGGCTGCCGTGTCACCTACGAATCTACGATTTTTTACAACGAAGCAAACAAATTCTCCATCATCGTTGTCAAAACCAATGATCCGCGCATTCCGCTGCAGGCTTGCAGCGACCGCTATTACGGCGACCGTATGCTGCGCTTTACGGCGGTGGGGTACGAACTGCCCCGCACCAAGGCGGTGGAGCTGGAACTGGACGGTGAGTGGGTCGAGAGCAAGTACGGGTATCAGCTGCAGGTCGAGCAGTGGCAGGAAATCGTTCCGCAGACAGCGGACGGTCTGCTGGCATACTTGGGTTCTGGGCTTATCAAGGGCATCGGTCCCAAGACGGCAAAGGACATTGTTGCCACGTTCGGACCGGACACCCTGAATATCCTTGACAACGAGCCGGAGAAGCTGTTGCAAATCCGCGGCATCACCGAGGGCAAACTCAAGGACATTGAGGAATCCTACGCCGAGAGCCGCGTTCTGCGCAACCTTATGAGCCTTTTGGGACCGTTCAAAATTACGCCCGCCACGGCGCTGAAAATTTATCAGAACTTTGGTCCGGCGTGTGTGGACATCCTCAAAAAATGTCCGTATGACCTGTGCCAGATTTCCGGCTTCGGATTCAAGCGTGTGGATGGCATCGTCCGTAAGACGGATAACCGCCTGCACAGCGCCGAGCGCATCAAGGGTGCGGTGCTGTACACGCTGGAGGATGCCCGCGGCAAATCGGGACATTTGTTTCTGCCATCGGAAGATTTGGTAAAGGAAACGCTTCTGCTGCTCAACGCACCTATTCCCATCCCGGAACAGCGCGTCCGCGCCGAGGAGGTGCAGGAAACCTTGCAGCAGATGATTCTGCACGGCGCAGTGGTCGCCTATAAGCAGTACCTGTACAGCCCGCGTGTGTTCGGGCAGGAGGACGACACCGCCCGCATGATTGCCGAACGGCTTGCCAACATCAGTGTGGCTGAGAATATCGAATCTGCGCTGGAAGCGGTGCGCGAAAGCCTGGGCATTACGCTTTCCCAAAAACAGGAGCAGGCGGTGCGCACGGCATTTCAGCATGGGCTGACGATTATCACCGGCTCACCCGGCACCGGCAAGACCACCGTGTTAAAGGCCATCATCGAGGTGTTCAAAAACCTGCACCCGAAAGGAAAGTTCGCCCTTATGGCTCCCACAGGCCGCGCCAGCCGCCGTATGGCGGAAAGCACCGGCGTAGACGAAGCCCGCACGCTGCACAGCGCACTGGGACTTGGCACCGGGGAAGAAGTGGGCGATGGCGAGCGCGTTCACTTTGTGGATGCCGACTTCGTCATTGTGGACGAGTTTTCTATGGTGGATATGTGGCTGGCACAGCAGTTCTTCAAACGCATCAGTCAGCATACGCGGGTCGTTCTTGTGGGCGACCCGAACCAGCTGCCCAGCGTGGGCGCCGGCAACGTGTTCTACGAGCTGATCCACAGCGGAATGGTGCCTGTCACGGTGCTGGATTGGATTTTCCGCCAGTCGAAAGACGGATTGATTGCCTACAATGCGAAGTTCATCAACGAGGGCAGCACCAAGCTGTACTACGGCAATGACTTTGTGTTCGTGGACAGTCCGACGCAAATCGAGACGGCGCGGCGCATCCAAGATATTTACTGCAAAGAAGCTGCCGAGCGCGGTATTGAGAACGTGCAGATCCTTTCGCCGTTCCGTGAGAAAGGCGAGGCGGCATCCGAGCAGCTTAACCGTGCCATTCGGGAACGGGTCAATCCGTTCCGCTCGGCCGAGGAAGAAGTGAGAATCGGCAGCCGCACATTCCGTGTTCATGACCGCGTTATGCAGACAAAGAACACCGAGAAAGTGTCCAACGGCGACCTTGGTTTTATTATCGGGATTACCACCGGCAGCAAAGGCGAACGGCTTGTGCAGATGGATTTTGGCGGCGACCGCAAGTTGACTTACACGCCGGAACAGCTGGCGCACGTTGACCTTGCTTACGCTACAACGATTCATAAAGCAATGGGGTCAGAGTTTGAAACGGTCATTATCCCCATCGTCAAGGCGCACACAATCATGCTGTATCGTAATTTATTGTATACAGCCGTGACCCGCGCCAAGAAAAAGGTCATCCTTGTGGGACATAAGCCGATCCTGTTTATGGCGGTTCACCGCGCTGACATCAGCAAGCGCAATACCATGCTGGGCGAGCGCATCCACCTGTACTGCAAGGCATACCACACCGAACGAAACGCACTGCCGGAACTGCAACAGGCCGGCTGAATGTAATAATGAAGGGAGAAATCACCCATGAAAGGGAATCAAGAACCTATGCTGTACACTACCAACGCCGCTGTGGCATCCTTAAATCATGTGTCAGGCTTTGACCCACTGAAATTCCTGCGCCGCACAACTTCCCGCAAGACCGGGGAGGACGTGATGCGCCTTGACTTGCGGTACAAAAAGCTGTGGTTCCGGCTGGCCTGCCCCACGGGGCGGCTGAAGCTCAACGCCCTGCGCATCACCGAGAAAATGGCAATTTTTGAAGCCAAGATCTACCGTGACCGCGAGGATGCCGAGCCGCTGAGCAGCTATGTTGCCAACTGCACACTGGACGCAACGCCTGGTGGGCTGTATGTGGAGGCTGCGCAGGAGGAAGCGCTGGACACGGCACTCTCCAATGCGGGCTTTGGCATCCAGTTTGCCGATGTGGGCAGTGAATCCGAGGAGTACGGCAGCGAGGTGCCGGTGGGCGCAAAACCAGAGATTTCCAAGCTGGTACAGACGAAAGTGGAAGTCGCAGAGCTTGTGCAGAAGCAGCCGGAAGTCATGAAAGCCACCTCGCAGGAGACTGACCCGCTGGATGCCATCATGGCAGACGATATGCCTGTTCCCGAACAGGTAACGGCAGAAGTCGTAGAAAAGCCTAAGACGGTTGTGCTGGAATCCGTGCAGCCTGCGCAGACTCCGTCAGAGCCGCCGCAGAATGTCATTGTGCTGGAACAGGAACCGCCCGCCGCTGCATATCCCCAAAGTACCCCGGTGGAGGAAATCCGCCGCCAAATGACCTGCGAGCAGGCGCAGAACGTCATCGTAGACTGCGGCACCTGCAAGGGCTGGACGTTGGCACAGGTGGCTGACCGCCGCCCTGCCAGCCTGCGCTGGTATGTGAAAGGCTATCAGGGAGAAAACAACATTCTCCGCGCGGCGGCCGCCATTATATGGGACAGCTTGCAGGAGAAACAGGCGGGATAACCGGGAAGGAGGCCGTTTTGCATGACCTCATCTTCCGATTCGTTTCCGTTTGGCATTGCCGATGTGGTAGAACTGCTGGGGCTTACCGTCCGCCGCCGTCTGCCATCGAGCCTGTACCTGAACTGCCCCTTTTGCGGGGATCAGCGCGGGCGGCTCAACGTCAACACAGACAAAAACGTCTGGCGCTGCAATCGCTGCGGCGCGGCGGGCGGGATGCTGGCATTGTATGCCCGCTATAACTGCACCGGCAATGCCGATGCCTACCGTGAGATATGCGAAGCGCTGGGGCGGTATACACCTCGACCAAGGGTAAATGATTGCATCGGGGTAAAGCCGGAGCAAAATGCCCGCGCCGCCCCGCAGGAGATACACCAGACCTACTCGCTGCTGCTCTCCATGCTGCCGCTGACACCCACGCACAAAGCGCATCTGCTGTCACCGCGGCGCGGGCTGACCGAGGAACAGATTGCAAGGTTCGGGTTCAAATCGACCCCGCCTGCGTTTCTGTGCCGCAGTTATGCCGAGCGCTTGCGGCGGCAGGGCTGTACGTTGCAGGGGGTGCCGGGCTTCTATCAAGACGATGCCGGGCGGTGGACGATCAATTTCGGCAGCCGCACGGCAGGCATCCTGCTCCCGGCTGTCGGTATGGACGGTCTGATTTGCGGTATGCAGATACGGCTGGACACGCCGCTGCGCCGTAGGGATGACCCACCGGGTAAAAGCGGAGCAAAATACATCTGGCTGTCGTCAATCGGTAAGCCGCATGGCGTGACCTCCGGCAGCCCACTGCATTTTGTGGGTGAGCCGTTCGCCAAGACCGTGTATGTGACGGAAGGGCTGCTCAAAGCCGATATTGCCCACTGCCTGACAGGACGCTCGTTTGTCGCTGTGGCAGGGGTGAACAGCTTGAACGGTTTGGAATCGGCCCTGCGTTGTATGGCACAGAGCGGCACTAAGTTGGTTGTGGAAGCCTACGACATGGACAAGTCAGAGAATGAATATGTGGCAGATGCTGCCGAAAAGGTCCAGCAGACTGCCCATGCAGCCGGGCTGCAAAGCACAAGCCTTGTCTGGAATACTGCCTACAAGGGTATAGACGACTGGCAGCTTGCTTTGCGGCAGGAAGAAACAAAAGAAAAAGCGGCCTAAAGCCGTGCAAAGTTATGGCAGAGAGCTAAATTGACGGCTCTCTGCCTTTTTTAGAAAGGACAGAACAATGGGTATACTCTCTGAAATGGATATGATGAACCGCGATGTTGAGGACGATGCTTTTGAGGCATCCTCGGACAGTGAAACTGTAGATTCTTTCAACGAAGAATTTGAGCCGGTTGAACCCCCGAAAGCCGACCCGCAAGCGGAGGATGCGGAAGAAGCCCGCAAAAAGGCTGAATTTGATGCTGCCGAAGCCAAGCGCAAAGCCGAATGGGAAACAAAACAGGCACAGAAGAAACTGCGGGAGCAGCAGGAGCTGGACCGTCTTGCCGCTATGTCGGATGATGACGTGATGCAGGCATCCATGAACCGCGTTTCGCAGGATACCGAGCGCCTGACCCGCCGCAACATGAAGCTATGCGTCATGGAGGACGTGCAGACCGAATGTCTGGCTGACCCCGCTTTTGCCCGCCTTGTGATGAACCCCAAGAAAAAGATGCTGAATTGCTTCCACTACATCAACCGCAAGGCGCGGGAGTATCTGGAACAGGAAATGAAGGACAATGACGAAAAGCCTATGGGCGGCGGTTTCGGCGGTGATGTGCCGGACGAACTCTGCTACCAGTGGGCACGGGAGTATTTCCGCGATGCCGATGCCAAGGAGGACGCTGAACCAGAAGAAAAGTTTGTCCCCAAGACCTACAATGGGAAAGCGCCCAAGGCAGGCAAAAAGGAAAAGTCTAAAAAGACAGAGCCTAAGCCGGCCCCGAAACCTGCGGACGAGGAACAGCTCACTTTCGGCGACTTCGGCACAGAGGAGGCAGCAGGATGAAACTGGACAAACGAGCCTGCCGCCATGCAGCCAATGTTCCGCTGCACATCAGCCTGAATGCCGGGGTGCTGTACACGGATCGGGTGAAATACCTTGTCACCGCCGCCGTCAAGCTGCTCGGCGGGCATAGGGTGCTGGCGGTTTACTTCTACGACTGTGAACGCCTGAAAGCAAATGAGCGTATGCCGAAGTGGGTCGTGTTTCAGGGCAAGGATACCTTTGCCACGCTGGAACGCGATGCCGCAGGAAACGTCAAATGGCGGGATGCCATGCTGATGAATCTGATGGGTTATTATAGTGGGTCATTCCTGCCCGCCTGTGTGTTTTATAAAAAAGCAGGATGTCATACGATTGCAAGGTACCTCCATGTTGAAACAAATCCGACAATAGTGCTGAAACAATTGGACAGGTATCAACAAGATATCCGTGGCCGCCAGGCGAAAATCCGCCGTTACAAGCGTGATACTGTAGTTCGGGACAAAATGCGCCGTGTGCCGCAAACGCCCGCAAACCTGAAACGCTGGGCGGATAAGCACATTATGCCGCACTATTTGTTCTATAACTACAATAACGGTCGCTCAAAAACACAAGCCCGCTGCACCTATTGCGAGAAGTTTTCTGTAATCAAAAGACCAAAAAGCAACGATGTTTTGCGCTGCCCAAAGTGCAGACAGAAAGTCATAGCCAAGGCACAGGGGAAAAGAGCCGCCTACCATGAGGACAGGGAAACCTGTCAGGTGATTCGGCAAATCAGCCCGCAGGAGCTTGTGGTGCGCATCTATAAGCTGTACTGGTCTTATGCCAAGGGAAAGGATACCGCCAGAAAATCTGCATATGAAGTCATGCGCATATTTGTCCGCAGTGATGACGGCAAAAAGGCAATCGTTGAGCCTTACTATTATGACAGCGGCTATGACAGTGTGACCCGTTGGCGGCGCGGCTATCATCCGGGGGCACTGTTTGGAATGGAATGCTTTATTTCAGAAGAAACCGGCGAGATATATCTTCCGGGGCTTGAAAAGGCCCTGAAAGGTACGGCTTGGGAATACTGTGCTCTGCGCCAATTCTATGAGCGGACAGCTATCCCGATGCAGGTCAGCCACTATCTGAAAATGTACTTACAACACCCGCTTTTAATCGAACGGCTGACGAAAGTGGGCTTTGAGAACATTGTGGCAGATCTTGTCTACCGGCACGGCTTCAGTGATGCGCTGGATGAAGAGCAAACCAAAACGCACCGCATTCTGCGTGTGGAGAAACAGGATGTGTCTGTGCTACGAGAGCAAAAAACAGGTGTGTCGCTGCTGAAGAAGTATCAGGCGTATGTGGAGATCCACCTGCGTGGAAGAACCGAACTGTTTCAGTGGCAACTTCATAATGAGGTGTCAGAGATTCCCACGGACATATTCCAGTACATGACGGCGGAAAAGTTCATGCGCTACATAGATGCCCAATTCCCAATCTATTGCGAGACACGCCCGGCTAATGGGTATCGTGACCCGACGATTGAAACGCTGGTAATAACCTATGTGGATTACCTGCATATGTGCCGTAGGCAAGCCTATGACATGAAGGATAAGTCGGTGTTATTCCCGAAAAACTGCGCGGCTGCGCACGACCGAGAAGCAGAGCGCATCCAAAAAATCAACGATGCGCAGAAAAACAAGGCGTTCGGTATGGCCTATGCGGGCTTTGCACGGAAAGCGGTTCTTTCCAATGAAGAATTGCAAATCGTCTGCCCGAAGCGGGCCAACGACCTTGTGGATGAGGGAAAAGCGCTGCACCATTGCGTTGGTAGTTATATTGACAAAGTGGCGGAGGGCAGATGCTTAATTGTATTTGTTCGCCGCGTGGAAGAGCCGAAAAAGCCGTATGTGACCGTAGAGGTGCGCGATGGAAAGATTGCGCAGATCCACGGTGACCACAACAGCAAACCAACAGAAGAAGTACAGAAATTTATTGATTTGTGGAGCCGCAAGGTGCTGCCTATGGCTTTGCAAGCTGCGTAAGAAAGGAAGTGCTTGCCTTATGAAGCAAATCGGGAATCTCGCCATCGTCTGCGCCCGGCGTAAGGATGTGACCCTGCGCATTGAGCAGGGGAGAGTAATGGTCTTGCTGGACGGAACTTATGCGCCGACAGCGTTTTCCGCCGACTGGGATGACGATGAAACCATCTTGTCGGTGATCCATGAACTGAACTTCGGCCAATGCGCCCCCAAAAGCCAATGAAAACTGAGGAATGGCAGGAGAAAGCCGCTTTTATAGCCAAGTTGCGGGAACTGACAGACCGCCTGAACCGCTGCCGCGCAGCGTATGAAGCCCATACGCCGCTGGTAAGCAATGAGGTTTACGACATTCTGTTCAGCGATTTGCAGACGCTGGAAAGTTGGCTGGGGTTGAGAATGAAAAACTCACCAACGAAGAAATCATAAAAACAGAAAAGTCTCTCATTTACAATGATGGTGTAAGTGGGAGACTTTTACTTTACGAATAAGTTATTCTACTATAAAGAAGAAATCTATGGACAGAGAACGATGAGAAAGGTGAAACAGAAAATGAAGAAAACAATTTTTGAAGAAATGGGCGGCACTTATGTAAGATGTGGGGATTACTTTATCCCCAACCTTACCTTGCCGGAGGAAGAACCGAGATTTGTTGGAGTATGGGGACAAAGGCATTTGCAGTATTTGAAAGAATACCGCAGGAATGTATATCTGAATCTGATGATGAGCGGCAGACTGAACAGTTATCTGGCAGATATAGAGGAACAGGCACAGGAACGATTTGAAAGAATTTTGGAGCAGATGAAACAGGCACATGGAATCACGGAGCGGTTAAAGGCAGATAACGCTTTGGAATGGGTAGGCAGAATGAATAACATACAGGCGTGTGCAAGGGAGATTGTGGATAAGGAGATGATTTATCAGTAAAATAACATAATGGGGAGCAAGTCAGAAAATGGCTTGCTCCCTACTTTACAATAATATTTGTTGATGTATAATTGAGAAGAAAGAGACAAATAGGAATTTTAGGTGTATCTATATGAAATTGGAAGATTTAGCAACAGGTTCTGATGTGATAG
>SKEJ01000125.1_pt1 | contig 33620 bp, 25 predicted proteins | sample 4826721 | NCBI WGS metagenome assembly SKEJ01 (sample SAMN11008812, study PRJNA524170) | human gut metagenome | biome: Human fecal sample; material: Feces; isolation source: fecal sample from pouch patient p31 | host: Homo sapiens | place: Israel: Tel-Aviv | collected 2015-06-02 | reverse complement strand
CGCCGGGCGCGGCCTACTGCCCCTGCGCGCGGTAGCGGGCCTCGGTGGCCTCCTTGGCCGGGCGCCACCAGCACTCGTTGGCCACGTACCAGTCGATGGTGGCCTTGAGTCCCTCGGCGAAGTCGGTGTGCGCCGGGCGCCAGCCGAGCTCGGTCTGCAGCTTGGTGGAGTCGATGGCGTAGCGGCGGTCGTGGCCGGGGCGGTCGGCGACCCAGTCGAAGTCCTCGGGGTCGCGCCCCATGGCCGTGAGGATCATGCGCAGGACCGTGATGTTGTCCCTCTCCCCGTCGGCGCCGATGAGGTAGGTCTCCCCCGCGCGGCCCTTGGTGAGGATGTCCCAGACGGCACTGGAGTGGTCCTCGGTATGGATCCAGTCGCGGACGTTCTCGCCCTTGCCGTAGAGCTTGGGGCGCACGCCGTCGATGATGTTGGTGATCTGCCTGGGGATGAACTTCTCCACGTGCTGGTAGGGTCCGTAGTTGTTGGAGCAGTTGGAGATCGTGGTGCGCAGGCCGTAGGTGCGGGTCCAGGCGCGCACGAGCATGTCGGAGGACGCCTTAGTCGAGCTGTAGGGGCTGGACGGCTTGTACGGCGTCTCCTCGGTGAACTTCGCGGGGTCGTCGAGCGCCAGGTCGCCGTAGACCTCGTCGGTGGAGACGTGGTGGTAGCGGACGCCGTATTTCCTCACGGCCTCCAGCAGGCGGAAGGTACCCTCGACGTTGGTGCGCAGGAAGGGCTCCGGGTCGGCGATGGAGTTGTCGTTGTGGCTCTCGGCGGCGTAGTGAACGATCGCGTCGTGGCCCGGGACGATGCGGTCCAGCAGCTCCGCATCGCAGATATCGCCCACGACGAGCTCGACCCTATCCTCGGGCAGCCCCGCGATGTTCTCGGGGTTGCCGGCGTAGGTGAGCTTGTCCAGGACGGTCACGTGCACCCCGGGGTGGTTGTTGACCACGTAATGGACGAAGTTGCTGCCGATGAAGCCGCAGCCGCCCGTGACGATGATGTTCTTAGGTTCAAAAATCTCAGACATAATGCTCCAAATTAAATCTACCCGTTTGGATGAACGTACTTAAACATTTGAACAAATGAGGCACTGTCAGAAGAAACGTCCTCGCCATTCTCGCGGTTACCGTACTTCCTAAAGCCCAAATTAGTATAAAAGTTCAACAGGCCTCGCGCATCAACAGCGTCAAGAACGACAAATCTACCGCCGGCTAGACGATGAACCTCGCGCACAGAATCCTCTGCAAGAGACATTAACTGCTCGCCACTCACGAGATCAGCATAACGGTCATTTTTGCCAAATTAGGCAAGCAGCACAACAGGGAGCTCAATAGAATCAGAAGCCGAGTCGTACTCACCGAAATATTCGAATTTCTTTCGGAACGACCGACTCACATTGATCGCGGGAATACTTGCAACTTTTAGCGCAAGTGCATAAAAACCAACAAACGACGCGCTGTCGACATCAAATACCAAATATGAAGATGCAGCCCCGCGCTTGTTAAATTCAAGAGCCTTACAACGCACGAAAAGCTCAATGTCAGAATTCCGCTCGCACGAAAAGGAGGAGAGGACCGATTCGACCTTCTCCTCCGATTGAGCTTCGCAAAGATCAAATAACGAATATGCGACCAGAGCCATGTCTAAATACCCATTTTGGCGAACAATTTATCGATTGCTTTTTGCTTCTCAACTGATAGCCGTCCGCCGGTTAAGCGCTTCGGGGATTTAATCGAGGCATCCATCGCTAATCCTTTTTCATATGCTTCGCATAAGGCTCTGGCGCCCTCAACAGAGGTAACCCGAATAGGCGCTTTAATACTAGATGTAGCCATTGATAACTCCCTTCTCAATAACGTCTAGACAGATTCTACCCAATATACCCTAGTACTCGCGCGGGCTGTTGACGATCTCGCCGGCGGCGACCTTCTTGAGGTGCCGGCCGTAGACCGACTTGCCGTAGGCCTCGGCGGCCTGCCTGAGCTCCTCGGTGGTGATCCAGCCGTTCTCCCAGGCGATCTCCTCGGGGACCGAGACCGGCAGGTCCTGGGAGTGCTCCACGGCGCGGACGAACTCCGCGGCCTCGTGCAGGCTCTCCATGGTGCCGGTGTCCAGCCACGCGTAGCCGCGGCCCAGGGTGACGACGGACAGCGTCCCCTCCCCCAGGTACATCCGGTTGAGGTCGGTGATCTCCAGCTCGCCGCGGGCGGACGGCTTGACCCCGTGGGCCTTGGCGGCCACGTCGCCCGGGTAGAAGTACAGGCCGGTGACCGCGTAGGAGCTCTTGGGGCGCTCGGGCTTCTCCTCGATGGAGACGGCCCTCCCCTCGCTATCGAACTCCACGACGCCGAAGCGCTCGGGGTCGTCCACGTGGTAGCCGAAGACCGTGGCGCGGCCCGACTCGGCGTTCTGGACGGCGCGCGTCAGGTGGCGCGACAGGCCGTTGCCGTAGAAGATGTTGTCGCCGAGCACCAGGGCGCACGGCTCGCCGGCGATGAAGTCCTCGCCGATGGTGAAGGCCTGGGCCAGGCCGTCGGGGCTGGGCTGCTCTGCGTAGGAGAGGTTCACGCCGTAGCGCGAGCCGTCCCCGAGCAGGCGCTCGAAGTTGGGGAGGTCCGTCGGGGTGGAGATGACCAGGATGTCGCGGATGCCCGCCAGCATGAGGGTGGACAGCGGGTAGTAGATCATGGGCTTGTCGTAGACCGGCAGCAGCTGCTTGGAGGTCACGAGCGTGAGCGGGTACAGGCGGGTGCCGGACCCGCCGGCGAGGATGATGCCTTTCATAAAAATCCTCTCGATTGACAATTGTTGAGCAAAAGCCGCAGATTACAGAAGCATAGCTAATTAAATTATACGCACCGGCAGCAACCTCCCCTTCTTCTTATTTAAATCGAACAGCAGAAACACGCAACTCTTTCTGCATTTCTAGCGAGGTAACAAATGAAAAAGTACAATGGGCAGTGTCCAACAAACGAAAGGCAAACAATGCGAGTCGAAACAACCGGAGTATGCAGAGGAAACTGGAAAATATACCAGCAGCTTAAGATTGAAGGTATCCAGAAAGGCTCCAGCGTAACAGCCCAAGCGGCTACAGACGATAACCGCTGTTTACCTTTATCCCTCCTAAAATTCCGGGACAATAGCTGCGACTCGAACTCATACGTCCTCGTCGTCCCCGATCCCGATGCTCGCACCATCAAAATTGAGTTTAGCGAAATCGGCCAAGACGGTCGCACTCTGAGCAGCGACTCTCTTTCACTCAATTGCAAGAACATCAAATGGGAGTCTCGTCTTAACTACAAAATTAAGCCCGATATGTGCAGCAAACTCCGAAACTACGATGACGTTTCAGAGTTTGACATGGCAACGATTGATTTCTGGCAGTGCATCGAAGATTCAAGCGACTATATCCTTAGGTGCACGGTGAGGACGCCGTATCGTAGCGACTCGCAAATCAAACTTCGCTGTCTCGATCGAGCCCTTAATGAAGTTAATTTGAACATTGTCGATTTCGGATCGAACGTAACGAGTGTTGGATTTACGTCTGAGAAAAAGCAACTTGAAACGCAGCTCTCGATTCGCATGCCAAAGGCGTTCGATCGTTACTACTTTGTTATTGACGATCAAAATCACCCATCATTCAGCGCATTTGATTGCTTAACGCCCGATAAATTAGGCTTGCTTCTTGAGGAGACCAACTTCCTCTTTACCCATGCGCAGTTTGACCCTGAATACCCCGAATGGTTCAAAGAACACAAGGCAACCATCGGAGCTCTAGAGAAGCAGAGAAATATCGTCTTTAACAGCGCTCCGAAGTTCAGCATCATTGTCCCTCTTTACAACACACCCATTCCGTTTTTTAACGATATGGCCGAATCCGTAAAAAACCAGTCTTATGCAAATTGGGAGCTCATCCTAGTTAATGCAAGTTCCGACAATCGGGAACTTAAAGCTCGCGTTGAGCAGGAGACAGCCCGCGACAACAGAATTAAGTCAATTAACCTTACCGAGAATAAGGGCATTTCAGAAAATACAAACGCCGGCGTTGCCGTCGCTTCGGGTGATTTCGTTAGCTTCTTTGACCATGACGATATTCTTGAACCGGACTTGTTGTTCTCATATGCCGAGGCAATTGAAAACAATGATGACGTCGATCTTCTATATTGCGACGAAGACAAACTCATGCCCGATGGAAAGCTGGCGCAGCCATTCTTTAAGCCGGATTTCAATATCGATCTGCTCAGAAATAATAACTATATCTGCCACATGCTTACCATCCGCAAGACCCTGCTCGACACCCTGGAACCCAATACGAAAGAGTTCGACGGGGCGCAGGACCACAATCTGACTCTCCATGCCGTGGAAAAGGCGAGGAAGATCCATCATGTTGCAAAGGTTCTATATCACTGGCGCCTAAGCGAGACATCGACTGCGGCAAATGCCGATAGCAAGCCGTATGCCACTATCGCAGGCATCAAAGCGGTTCAGAATCATTTGGACAGGCTTGGGCTCAATGCAACGGTCGAACAGGCACGTCGTCCCTTTACATATAAAGTAACCTACGCCGTGCCGGATTCTCATCCACTCGTGTCGATTATCATTCCGACTAAAGATCACACCGACATTCTGGATAACTGCATCACGTCAATTGTCGAGAAATCAACATATGACAATTACGAGGTTGTCATAATCGAAAACAACAGCACGGAAAAGGCAACATTCGATTACTACGATAAGTTGAAAGCAAAATATCCTGATATCGTTCGTCTTGTAACTTGGGAGCACGAATTCAATTTCTCCAAGCTCATGAACTTTGGCGTTGCTCACGCAAAAGGTGACTATCTCTTGTTGTTGAATAACGATACTGAGGTAATTACGGCCAATTGGATTGAGACCATGCTTGGCATCTGCGCACGCGAGGATGTTGGCGCAGTTGGTGCAAAACTCTACTATCCCGACAACACTATTCAGCACGCGGGCTTATGCGTCACAGGTGGCGTGGCAGGACATCTTTGCCAAAGCATGCCAAAGGAAAACTGGGGCTACTTTGCACTCAACGATGCACAACAAGACTTCAGCGCCGTCACCGCAGCTTGCATAATGACCAAGCGTAGCGAATATGAGAAAGTTGGAGGATTCACCGAAGAGCTTCAAGTTGCATTTAATGATGTTGACTTTTGCTTAAAGCTACGCGAGATCAACGACCTGATCGTATACACGCCCGAAGTTGAGCTCTATCACTACGAGTCGATTTCTAGAGGCGTTGAAAACAATACGGAGAAGCAGATACGCTTTCACAAAGAGGTCGCGTACATGAATTATCGCTGGGCCAAGCATTACGTCGAGGGCGATCCCTATATGAATCCAAACTTTACCGTTGGGGAACCCGCGAATCGTTATTATCATTTATAAATAATGAGTATTTGCTCATTTGAGTGCTGCTGAATATCGCGAAACTGCGTCACCGATAGCGAGGTCTCCGAATGCTATGCATTTTCCCAGCCAAACAGAGAATTTGATCGAGCGCTGGGTTGGCATGTGAGAAGCCACCTTAAGGCGGTGACGCGGGGTGGACCGCAAGTAGCAAAACGGCACCGGAGCCCATGCCGGGCCCGGTGCCCAAACTTGCTGCCTTCGAATCAATGTCTGCTATCTAAACTGTTAGATAATAGAAAAAGCCCGAGAGCATTACGCGAAGGCCTACAAACAGGATGCAATACTAATAAAACGAATAAGATATAAACAATTCATTACGCACATGCCAAGAGAGATGACAGAAAGCGAAGATGAGTTGAGTTTTAACAAGCGCGTTCTCGACCCAAACAACAAAGCTGGTAGAACAGGAAGAAAATATCGTCCTTGAACGCCCTGTATTACATTCTCGTAATTGAACGTCCAACCCAGCCACATAGATGCGATAGAACCAAGTGCAGCCAAAGCAAAAGCGATAATAAACAGAATGGAACAAATGGGGCTGAGGAAAGAGGGCTCATCTTCGGAATCCAAACAACAAATAAACCCAAACAACAAATAAGGAATCATAAAAAAGGCTGGAAACCGCAAGTTTCCCTGGAGCCATCCAAGTGAATAACCTAACGCGGATTCCCAATAAAAATCTCCCAGAGAATCTAATGTCCTAAAAAAGACCTGGAAGCTATTCTTTGGATGCATGATGATGTCACTGAACGTATAAAACCGTCCGACCTCTTGGCCACGAGAGGCATCTGAAGACTGAGACACCAATGTGCTAATTGATGCTAGGCGCAGCACTAGAACGGAGGCTATAACAGCAAAGATCAGTATGCACTTACCAATACGTCCGACTTTCACATCCTGGAACTGCGAAAGGGGCACAAACAAACCAAGTAATATCAGCCCGGAATAAATAACCTTACACGGAGCCAAAAACGCCGAAATAATTAAATAAATGACGATTTCTTTAAAACCTATTGATTTCTGCTCTCCAAAAAAACCGCGCATTAGACAAGCGAATACTAAAAGCGAGTACGCAATAATTCCTGAATCATAAGAGTATGACGCAGCCAAGTGAAGCGTCATAGGAAGCAGCGAAACAAAAACAATAACCGATTTGCCCTTAGGTGCAATCCTGTATGCCTGGAACGCACAAAAGCAAAAAACCAGAGCCGAACCAATGCGCCCCATGTAGAACACAGGATAGGCACCAAGTCCCAAAAACAGACCGATTTGCAGCCCAACGATAGATCCTATTTTCGCAGTAACATTCTCACCACCGACGCCAAATGAGAACTCATTGAACGGAGTCCACTTCGCATTCTCAAACAGAGCAAAATTATGAATAATCGAATCAAATGAAGAGGAATCAATGGCGTTGCTCTGACGAACCTTATAAAGGAGAAGATCGATATCCCGTACTAGAAAACCACCATCATTTGTCACATGCGCATTAAATGGAAGACTATCGACCAACCAATAAGTTGAAAAATAATGATGACCTTCATCCGGAACCGTAAACGGAGGAAAGATAAAAATAAAAATAATTAGAAATGCTATAAGCAGCGCCAAGAATACCCATTCACTTTTAAGACGATGGTATTCCTTAACATATGCAGCGCAAAGGCCAAGAATTAGAATCAACGAAATGGTAATTGTAAGCAGTACAAGTAATCTCGGATTATTTAGATACCAATAGACTGAATAGAATGCGAAAAAAACGGCAAACAAAACAAATACAGGCTTACATCTTATGGAACTTGTCATAGAAATCCTTAAAATCGAGAAACCAATAGAGCGCAATTAAAAACACTGCTGTCAGTATACTAGCAAGCAGATTGGCATCCAAAAAGAATGGCGGAATTCAATCTCATGGATCGTGTCGCAGGTGTTCCGCGGGCGCGACGCCGCCACCGTGACCGCCATGTACCACGCGGCGTGCGACATGCTGGAGGGGTGCTGCCCGAGGGCGGCGGCGGTGCTGGAGGTGGCCGAGCCCGACGCGCTGGCCTACCTCGGCTTTCCGCCGACCCAATGGAGCGCCTGCGCACCAAAAACGTACAGGAGGGGACCAACCGGGAGATAAAGTGCAGGTCGCGCGTCGTGCAGGTGTTCCCCTCCAAGGGCTCGCAGGCGCGTTCATGTGCGAGCAGGACGAGTTATAGCAGGAGTCTAGATACTTCTCGGAGGTGAGGATGAACGAGCTCTACGACGACGGTCGCACTCGGGGAATCGACGGTCCCGTCGAGTGGGCGCGGCTCGAGGCCGGACCCGAAAGAGCTCGGGTCCGGCCTCGAGCCTGCGGACAGGATCGAGACGGCATAGAATATCAACTGTATTCCAGATTCCAGCATTACCGGCCGACTCGCTTCGGATCGTGCACTACACTAACTTTCTCGACACTAACTATCTCTGCTGGTGGACCCACGGAAAAACCAAAGAATAGAGAGGGAGGGTGGCGCTTGGACTAGCAAAAGTCATTTGCTCATAGCTATCTCTAATAATCGCAAGCAATAAACGTAATTGCTATTTCTCTAAAGCAACGGCCTGAACAAGAGAATTCAATCTTTCCTCTAACCTTGCCAAACGTAGAGAGTTACAGAAGTCACGCACAACAAGAACGGCAATTACGTATAAGAACACCAAGTTCGAAGGAGATACAAATCCAAAGAACTTTGAACAAGAAATTGCTATTCCCGGAAAAATGCCCATAATCAAGAAGCTCGAGCTAAACAATAGCCAAAATAGCGAATCAAGAGCTTGCATCTGGGATTTTTTTAGCTTTCGAACTACAAAAAGCAAAACAACAGCAGCGCTGCCAATCAACACAACGCGAAGTGATAAAGACACAGTCATCACCTAAACCACTGAACAATAAGAAGCGTTACAAACACCCGGAGCATATACTGTATGGACCTAACCGGATTTAAGTAGCTCTCGCCTCCTTGACGTTCACGCATTTCGACCTGAACTTCGGATATGGAGTAGCCCTGTTTTAAAAACAACGCAATCGTTTCGGGTTCGGGATTAAGCGTATTGTCATAATAATATTTTTCAAGGACAGAACGCTTAAAGAGCCTGAATCCAGATGTAGGATCGCTGATTCTCGTGCCGGTCAACATTTTAATCAAAACCGTAATCATACGAGATCCGACCATTCGAAGTGACTTATCCTTACGAACGGTCAAAAATCTCGAACCAATCACAATATCTGCCTTATTAGCAAGGGCCGCATTAACAAGCTTGACAATATATTCAGGTCTGTGCTGCCCATCGGCGTCAAACTGAACCATATAGTCATAGTCACGGTCGACAGCGTAGCGAGCGGCGGTTTGAAAACCAACTGTAAGCCCACAATTGATAGGCATATTAATGATATTGCAGCCAAGATTCTCACAGATAGAAAGTGTACAATCATGGGACCCGTCATTAATGACAACAAAATCAAACTCAGGCGCAACTTGCCTTAGTTCAAAAATTGTGCTTTCTATACAATCTTCCTCATTAAATGCTGGAATAGCAACAAGAGTTCTTGGACTATGGGACACGCAAATCCATTCTCGATATCTTTGTTTCATTAATTTTAGCGCACGTAATCAACATCGACGAGTTTTCCCCGAATTTACATCTTGCTTCAGGATATATATAAACTATTTAAACAAGTGTTTGATATCTAACTACGGACCGATTACGAACGAAAACCCAGTCCCGTCTAATTTCCAATATATATTAGACGAAAAAGGGGCCACACTAAAAAGTGCTTGTCCGTAATAATGCGGCAAGCAAAGCTAATCACGTCATAAACGGAAAACACGCCGGTCCCTCGCACTGGTGCATTAACTTGGAAATAAGTTTAGCCAAGGCAACCGCCACCCTTCGCCATAAATAGCAGCCATAACGAGTGCCAGGCATGATTTTTAGCCAGAGATACACTAATTATCAATGTAAAAAGACCATTCAGATGAAGCCGATAGCTAGGCCCTTGGTTCCCGGCTCAGAGGGCCATAGGTAAGCTCGCCGGATAAGAGCGGGGCATGGTCCAGAGGATGTTAGAACGCGAGGCCTCGTGCAAGTAGATCGTGAGGGAGCTGGGCAGGCTGCCTTCGACGGTGAGCTCCGAGTTGGAGTCGCACAGGTTCGAGACGACACCGAAGCCCAGGCGCGACGAGCACATCGACGCCTCGAACGGCCTGTCGTCGCCGCGCCTTTCGGGGCAATGCTCGGCGACGACAGCGGCGACGGCACCGAACGCCTACGGCGTGGAGGACATGCCCATCGACGGGCTCGGTCTGACGCCGGGACTCATAGAGCGGGCGCTCGCCGAGAGGGGCGATGCCCCGCCGGCCCATCCTAAAGGCAAAACGGAATAGACGGCCCAACAGAACAGCTGAGTCCGAGAAGAGGTGCTGGGCGGGGGCGGAGCATGATCACCGAACTCATCGAAACACATCGCCACCGTTCCTCCAACTGGGAGGCGCCAGCTACGACGGCATAACAAACATGGAGCCCAGGCGCAAGGTCGGCTACAGACCGAGGTCGCACCGGGCTCCGAAGAGGGCGACATCCCACTCGGCCCGCAGGTCGCACGCGACGTTCCTCGCGCTCGGCGAGGAACGTCGCGTGCGACCTGAGAGATGGACACCGTCGAGGGCGCCAGGGGCGACTCCGCCAGGCTCCCCGCGCTCCTGCACCGCCCGAGCCGCTTCCTGGATTGACCACACTGATGTGGACAGTTCCGGGAGGGGGTGCAAGAGACGGGAGGGCCGCATATGAGGAACCCAGGCCCCCGAGGCGTTTCACCGACGATTTCAAGAGGCAGATAGTCGACCTCTACAACGCCGGAAAGCCCAAGCGCGAGATCATGGACGAGTACGACCTCGGCAAGAGCACCGTGGAGAGGTGGATCAAGTCGATAAACGCGACCGGCTCGCCGCGCGCCGCGGACAACCGCACGCCCGAGCAGAACCGGATCCTGGAGCTCGAGCGCGAGAACCGCAGGCTCCGGATGGAGGTCGACGTCTTAAAACAAGCGGCGCCGATATGCGCTCGAAAGTGGGGGCCATGGCGGCCAACGAGGGCCGCTACCCCATATCAGCGCAGTGCGGGCTCCTCGGCGTCGCGAGGTCGACGCACTGCTCCATGCGCTCGCGGGCCGGCCGGCCCGACGCGCCGGACCCCGCCGCGCCGGCCGTGGCCGCGGCCCACGCCGCCAGCAAGGGCCGGTACGGTTCGCGCAAGATAAAGGCGTCGCCCGGGAGGTCGGGCGCCACCGTCAGCCGGCGCCGGGTCTGCCGAATCATGAGGGAGAACGGCCTGGTCAGCGCATACGGCAGGAAGAGGTTCAAGGTGCACCCCGGGCGGTCAACGGGGCCGACGTGCCCAACGTCGTCGCACGCGGCTTCGGCGGCAGGGCGGCGCGCACCCATATATGCAGTGACCTGACCTACGTGCACGTCGGGGCCTCGTGGAACTACGTCTGCCTGCTCGTCGACCCCTGCAACAGGGAGATCGTCGGCCACTCCGCCGGGCCCAGGAAGGACGCCCGGCTGGTCAAGTCGGCGTTCGCGACGCTCTCCTTCCCCATCTCGGACATCGAGGTATTCCACACGGACCGCGGCAGCAAGTTCGACAACGCCGAGATCGACCTGATGCTCGAGGCCTTCGGCATAGAGAGGTCGCTGTCGGCCAAGGGCCGCCCCCACGACAACGCCGTCGACGAGTCGACCAACAGGATACCGAGGGCCGAGCTCGTCCACCGCGAGACGTTCGGCACGACGCGCGAGCTACGTGCCAAGCTCTCGGACTATGTGCACTGGTACAACAACTTCAGGATCCACTCGACGCTGGGCTACATGTCGCCGGTCGAGTTCAGGAAGGCGGGACTACCCTCCCGGAATCGTCCAAATAGGCGTTGCCAATCCACCGGCGAGATAGCCGGCGGGACGGGACATGCCGCGCAGCGTGGGGACACCAGCTTCCACAGCCTCTCCGACTGCGAAAACAGGGGGGGCGGGGACATCGCGGCCGCCATTTCCGCGTTGCGCTAGCTGCGGGAACGCGGGGCACGGTCGGGATGTTGTGTTGAGATTGAAAATCGACTGCTCAAATTAAAGGATCTGAAACAGCAATAGGAGACGAACAGCTATTTCGCCAGGTAAACTTTGCCTATACCTTCCAGAATGAAACGCCTTGGACCAGCAACTACCTTCAACGCTCGTCTCGAGTAGCGATAGACGTTCAGGAGAGGAGATTTCCGTTTTATATGAATATAGATGCCATAATTGTTTTTTAACAAACGTAAGCCCATCCCCCTTAGCAAAAGTCTTAAAGCGTTGGGCCATCACCTTTATGAAAGAGGTTCCAGTAGCGCTAGCGTTATCACCAGTTCGACGGTAATAGAGTGAGGGGTAGTCATCATATATGATGTCACCCACAGCGGAAGCGACAAGAGCCATCCACCAATCATGCCAACCGTATTCTTCATAGCCAATTTGGTTCAGGATTTGATGTAATCGTTTATTTAGAACCATGGTATTTCCAGAACATGCATTCTCATAAAGCATCTTCTGAAAAGACACTCCGGATTTATTCAACTTTGATTTGGAAACAACATTAAGATTGCTGTCACAAAAATAATATTCGGAGCAATACAAAAGAGGCTCTTTCTCGCCCAAATTTGAACGGCTTAGTTCTCCAATAGCCCTCATCAGCTTATCTTGCAACCAAACATCGTCCTGATCGCATAAGGCTAAATAGTCGTAATAATCTGGCGTATCGTTCAGCAACGAAAAAAACGAAGCGGAGACGCCAATATTTTTACCAAAGGAAACTGTAACTCGCTCATCATTCTGAAGTTCTTTTAAATAGACTAGAGTTTTATCATGGGATCCGTCATCTCGAATGAACAAGTGAAGAGACACGCCGTCTTCCAAGATTTGATTCAAGATGCTGTCAACTTGATCAGAAATATACGGGAAACCGTTATATGTAGACAATAAAACGGCGATTTGAACCTCATCCATTAACAATCCCCTATTTACACGCATTTCAAAATAGCAAACCTGCGAATGACCTTATATAGCAAAAAGAGCACAGCGCAACCGTAGGAAACTAATAAAGTAACATTAATGCCATTCATTCCAATAAATGACTCAAAAGGATATACGAATAAGCAACAAGCAACTAATGAAATTATTGAAGCAAGCAGCGGGGTCCTATAGTCCTCACATACAACAAGAAAGTCAGACAGATAATTAATAAATGCATTCAAAAAAGTAGCGATCAACATAAAGTCAAAGACAATAGCCAACTTAGAGACGCTTGGACCAAACAGCAAGTTAAGCAATTGAGGTGCGAGAAAGAGCAAAACCAAGCCGATGAAAACGGTGGCTGAAACCAGGCGAGACGTATATCGACAAAAAGCAGTTCTTAATTTGCTGTAGCCATCACGATAAGCTAAGGCCAGTGGAGTTAGCAACGGGGCATAAAGATATCGCGAAGCTGCCTGAATTAAAATTGCGGGCGTGGCAATTGACGCGTAGATGCCGAGCTGCTCAGCTCCATAAGTATTACCAAATAACTGCCTCGCTATAGTTGTCGTCAGACTAAACATCAAAGCCGAAATGGCCAACGGAAGGCATGACTTAAAAATGTCGATAAATTCACTTCGATGAATATTTATATCTAAATCAGTTAAACGCCTGACATGAGGAATGTCATAGAAAACAGTCATAAAGAAGCATGGAAGCCACATTCCAATAATTCCGTATGCAACATTACCACTCACGTATGCGCCAATTGAAAAGCCAGCAAGAAGCAACACACCGCGCAAAAACTGTGAAACTCCTATGTAATCCATCCGCTGGAATCTTTGATCAACACCGGAAAGAACATCGCAAACGGACTCATCTATTTTAAATAGTAAATAAGCAAGAATGCTAGGAACAAAGGAGATATCCTTTACTGTTATTAGAGAATAGACGGAAGTTGCGACCAAAGCGAACAATATCATTCGAACTCGAAAGGCAAAATAGCACCCATGAGAATAATTGTCGCTGACATCAGATACCTGATATGTTCTTAGATTAAATGTAGCCAATGGCAGGAATACATTTCCGATTGCCATTGCAAACGCGAGATATCCAGATGCCTCAAACCCGGCAATATAAACAACAAGAATAGTAACTAGCCACTGACAGCCTTGATATGCCAAGCAACCAATTAAATTAAATATAGTATTTCGTGCCGCAGATTGAGGCGGAGTATTAAAACCGTTTACTTTAGAAATATACATGCGCGCGTTTTCAAACAGAGTTAGCAGTTAAAGGTATTAAAAAGAGAGATGGCGTTTGCGCACTCGCTTTGAAAACGATCAAGCTCTTCGGCGATTGAGCGCCTATACTCAAGAAAATCAAGAGTGGCTTTATCGTAGTTATTCATAACAAAGTCAATTGTTTTGCGAATCTGATCAATATTAAAGTCGCCAAACTTATAGAAGCTTGGGATTGGAATATCTACGTCGTTTGCTGCCGCCCCACGCATACCCGTCACGACACAGCATCCGCAAGTAGCTGCCTCGCGGGGAAGTCGATCCTTTCCGGGGTGTGCACCAAAATCTACATATAGTTTTGCTTTCTGCATCGTAGCCAGCAGTTCGGAGAAAGACATCCCCTGAAGCGGAACCCACTCGTAATCTGAAATAGAGTTGATGAGCTGTTTGGTATATTTAATGCCCTTCTTAGGGTTATATAGAATCGTATTACCCTTAACCGCTGCCTCATCTGCCTTATATCTCAAATCTATAAAGTCGGACAATGGGTAAACGCGAGATGCATCTATATTCAACTTATCAGTGATATACAAACGCGCGTATTCGCTTTGATAAAAATGGATGCACTTTTTAAATTGGCGCAAGTTAAGCAAATGAACTGGTTTATAGGCCAGACGTCGAGAAATTCTATAAACATCTTTATACGAATACCCATCCGCCTGATAAGTCGCACCCCAATAATTGTCTACACTCATCCACCAAATAGCAGTTTTGGAATGACGAAACCTAGAAACATATCCAGCGAAATGCTCGGGAATTACTACGCAACAGCCCGGCTTATCAATCAGGCCAACAACATATGGATTCTCGTAGATAGGATTGAACTTATTATAGATAGGCTTATCAACGGGATCGGACAGATACATCATGAATGCCTTGCCGCCCAATTTATTGATTTGAGAACAGAACTGCTGAAGTAATTCGGTTCCACCTGTCGGTCCAACCACCGGACTTAGAACATAAATCTCCATTAGTGCATCCTTATTTTCATAAATTTAAACCGAATGAGAGTATAAAGGTTAACCCCAAACTAACGATTTAACACATTTTCCTTGAAACGATATGACGAGGCGATAGCCAAACGCGATATCTTATCTAAATAACTCCAGGACAATAGGGGGATTTTCAATAGCTGTAAAACCGCGGAGACAATTCGTTTATTATGCAAATACGCTACGGCTTCGTTGAATGCAGTGTTTGCTTTTAAGTAGCCTTGTTCTTTACTGTAGCTACAGCCCTCCACTTCATTCCAGGCTTCCTCTATGGATGGCAAAGTGTTCTTGCGAAATGAAGAAGTCAAATAACGCTGTGCAATAAATTGCTTGAATAAATTTGACCTAGATAAGCTTTCGGAACCCATCCTATATTGCAAAACATGAAATCCGCAATTTCCAATACGTTCCCCCGCCAATGACGAACGCAAGAGAAAATCATAGTCCTCGCAAAAGGGGAAATTGCGATATTTCTTCTGGAAAACTGATCGTTTCCCCAGCCACGTAGGATGTGGTACGCAGTTATTCCAACGAAGAGCCTGTTTAACATGTTTGCAGCTTAAAGGAAGCTGGACACTATATAGAAGGCATCCAGCCTCATCAATGACATCCATCTCTCCACCGACTAAATCCAGGTTATCCTTAGTTAGAGTGTTGACCTGCATTTCGATGCGTTGCACATCCGCGATATCATCCGCATCCATGCGACAAATATAATCTCCGGTTGATAAATCAATGCCGTGGTTCAGATTACCAACAATCCCAAGATTGCGCTCGTTCACTACAGCCTTAACTCGAACATCGGACTCCGCATACGATTTGATTAAGTCACAAAGGTCCTTATTGGATGGATCATCCAATAAAAGTAGTATCTCAAGTTTTTCATACGATTGCCTCACGATTGATTCAATCGCACACTTGGCAACGGCCAGCGACTCCCTATAGAGCGGTAATAAAACAGAAACTAAATCCATTATGATTCCTTAAAAGGCTACTTTAAAATTCCCAGCAAATAAGTCAGTGAGGGACTGAAGCCAGTTTGGCAGCCAAATTCGCGGAGCACACCGTTCTGGAACCGCTGCTGGAAGCCGCCGCCGGAGAGCGCCTCTGCTCCACCGCGGGCCAGCTGAGGGGGCCGGCCTGTCAGCCCCCTCCTGACATACTCATTCCCTATCGCGCCGCCTCGGACGAAAACGAACTACGTTAATTAGTCAAATCAAAGAGTCTTTGTGAAAATCCTGGGCAGAATCCGATCCAATTGACAATCTTAACGATTTATCGCCAACCGAAAGACCTAGACCAGAAGACTCCATGCCCAAATCTCACAATTCCGCAAAGTCAAATTAATGCTCATGCGCAAATCCATCAATGGGCACACAAAGGAGAATTGGCACGACTGCATTTAAAACTACAGAATTAATTAGTTCCGCCATAAAAGTACTAAGCACGGCGATACTTTAATGTACAGACTTGAAAGAGGATACGCCATAGCTAGCACTTAGCTTGTAGGCTATTCGCCAAAACGACGGACTAAACAAAGGGCCTAAGCACACCCTTAATATTTCCGCTACTGTAGACACTGGATATTCGTACCCTAGGGGGATATGCCTCAATAATCGTATCGTTTCCAAGATAAATTGCAATATGCCCTGGATAGCAAATCAAAACACCACGGCGCCTTTGCGAAAAGGCAAGACGCATAAACTTAGGATCGTTCCACATATCATTAGCGTAATGATCATGTCCAGGAGTGTAGAAATGATCCCACGGATTGTATCTGCCAAGATCCATGCCAGTGGCGTAAAGTGACTGCATAACCAAACCAGCGCAATCGATCCCTACACCAGGAGCACAAGAATAGTCCCATCTATATGGTGTCCCAAGATAATCATAGGCGCGGCTAATCGCAGCTTCAATACAATCATTTCTCGTAGCGTAAAGACCAATACGCGATGGAGTTCTGTAACCAAATATCCCCTGTCCCTGGTGAGGAATAGAGACTGATCGGTTGCTTACCTGATAAAAAGGATAGGGGTTCTGAAATCCCTGATAATTAGTATCAACCGAAACAGAACCAGTATTGCTAACAGAAATCACGCCGCCCTGGAAGCGCTGGCGGGACCCGCCGCCCTCGAGCTGCTCGGCCTCGGCCACGGGCCAGCCGAGGGCCCCGACCTGGTAGCCGCGCCTCACGTACTCGTCGCGAATGGCGCCGGAGCGCACGGAGACGGCATGGGTTGACTCGGTCCAGTGGATGGAGCCGCGCTCGAAGTCCTGCACCCACCCTGATCCGTGCGACGTCAGAAACTCACGTGGCTCGCCAACAGGAACACCAATTGAGATGGCATTCGATTCCGAGTTCCAGTAAGTAAAAATATCTCCCCAGACAGGATAAGCTCCACTTTTCTTCGAAAACACAGCGCTGCCGTGTTCGCAATCAAGTCTCCAGTTATCGTCTTCAAACTTATAAGCTTCTCCCGTAACAGCACCAAGTTGCGAGCTGTATCGCTGCGCAACTCTTGCCAGTTCAGCTGCGATCTGGTCATCAGAGGTATCCGGGGTCGCATCTCCAAACCAGTAGTTAACATCAACGTCACCGCTTACACCGGGAACGCTGCCACGGGAAGAATACTGCCAACAATCATATTTGGCAGGTGCATCAGGAGTAAGGCCGAGGCACTCATCATAACGGCCTCCGTACCAATATTGGGCAGTCCAGATGCTCCAGCCGCTAGAAAGAAAGCAAGGGTCGGTAAGGTAGTTCTTGAACCAGTTAACGTTTGCGTAAATACCGGGCTTATACCCCGCAGCTGCAATTTGACCGCAGAAGGTCTTTGCGATCGATGCGAGCTTCGAGGGATCGTTAAATGGCGTCCACATGGGCGAACCATCAGCATTTGTTTTTTGCTCTTCCAAGTCATAGTAAACGGGAAGAGTGGGTGAATGGCCCTTAAGAGCACTTAACATCAAGCGTGCCTCGGCTTGGGCATCATCTTCATTGCGCGCATAGGAGTAAAGGTACACGCCATACGGAATTCCCAAACGTTCGCACTCGCTCACGTTGCGCTTAAAGTAATTGTCCAGCCTTCCGCCGTTTGTATCGCCAGCAAAACCAACTCTTAGAATCGCAAAGTCGATACCGGCATCTTTCACGGACTGCCAATCAATGGTTCCGTTGTGCTCGCTCACGTCGATTCCCTGCGCCGTTGCGCCCTTAGGCATGCTGTGCATTGCACGGCCTTCGAAATCTGCATTTGCGCCATAATCGTCAGGAAGATCGGAGCGGAGGGAACCGTCGACATAACGCCAAGAGTTCTCAGCCAGGGGGGCCACGACATCCGCATCAGACGCCTCATCAGAAGCCTCGTCTGCTCCCTTGTTAGAGTCCTCGTCGGAAGTTGCCTCGGCATCCGCGGTCTCGCTTGAATCAGGCGCCGAGGAGTCCTGGGCAGCCGAATCGCTCTCCACCTGATCGCCAGACGTATTCGTAGAGGCGTTAGAAGCGCTCTCGTTCGCGGGCTGCGATACCTTTGGCTGTTCCTGAGCCAAATCGAGTGTCTCGGCATACAGTGCAAAAGGCTGAAGCGCGCCAGAGAGCCCGAATATAAGGGAGAGCAGTAAAGCAACGCAACACTTTAGTCGTTTCATAGACATCCATTCACCCCGATTAATCGTAGACATAGCATTATAGCAGCATGGGTAACGCATTTACGTCCATGGTCCATGTCAGCGCATAATGGGTCGCACCAGATAGGCATGCCCCTTAGTGACCTTAGCGGCTCTGAAAGAAAGTTTGAGGCTTCCTAAATACCATTGCCTAAATGCGAGAAATACTCACTGTTGGCTGATAGGTTTGCCCCAAGCCACGGATCGCCTGTCAAAAAGAACTCCGGCCAGCGCTGCATGAACAGCGCCTGCTCGCGCTTCCAGCGGCGCAGTTTTTCCTCGTTGGCCTCTTCCCTGCCGCGCGAGGTGAACTCGTAGTGGTACAGCTCGGCATAGGGCGTAAAGATGGTGCGGTAGCCCGCCTCCCACGCGCGCAGGCAAAAGTCCGCATCGTTAAAGCCGACAGCGAATTCCTCGTTGTAGCCTCCGACCTCCTCAAATACGTCGCGTCGGACCATCTGGCAGGCACCTGTAACGGCACTAAAGTTGCCCGGCCGCACGGCGCGCGCAAGATAGCCTTCGCGCTTTGCCGAGAAATCCTGGTTGGCATGAGCAAGTGCGCCGCGCACGCCGACCAAAATGCCAGCGTGCTGCACCAGATGATCGGCAAAATAGAGCTTGGCACCAACCACACCCGCATCGGGACGCTGCAGATAGCCCATCATCTCTTCAATAAAGTCCGGGCTTATGACCTCGGTATCGTTGTTCAGCAGCAGCAGGTAGTCGCCCTTGGCATGCTCAACGCCAAAGTTGATGATCTTGGAGTAATTGAACTCGCCCGGCCAGTACACAACGCGTGCGTTACCTTTGCCTTCAGATGCCGCGAGCACGCGTTCCGGCAGGGTTTCGTAATACGCAAACGTCTCCGGGGCTTCGCTGTTGTTCTCCACCAAGACGATCTCGTAATTGGTATACGTGGCCTTCTGGGCGATCGACATCACACAGGCGCCGAGCGTCCCTACGTGGTCCTTGGTGGGAATCACAATGCTCACCAGCGGCGCAGACTCCGGCAGCGCATAACGCATGCGATAGACAAACGGTGTCTCGGTCTCCTCGACCGTTCCGTGAACGTCCAGCGAGTCAAAGTGGCGCTGCAGCGCCAAACGACCAGCTTCAATGGCATACGGCTTGCTGTCGGCAGAACCGTCAGCGGTCGACCCCGGATGCACGCGCCAGTGATACAACACGTGGGTAATATGCTCAAACCGTGCGCCCAATGCAAGGCAGCGAAGCGTCAGGTCATAATCCTGGGCACCCGCGACGTCTTCTTGCGACATGCCGATGCGATCGATAAGTGCCTTCTCCACCATCAGAAAATGCGTCACGCAGTTATGGCTATAGAGCAGGTCGACGTTGAGCTTGGTCTTAAAGACCGGCTGACCCCACTCCCCCGTTTTCTGGAACATGTCCTCGTCACAGAACAGGACCTGCGGACGCTCCCCCTCTGCCGCTTTGCTCAACGCGGCAACATAGTGGAACAACGCATCCGGCTCCAAGATGTCATCGTGGTCCAAGAACGAGATGTAGTCGCCCGCCGCCTGCTGAATGCCGGCGTTGGTGTTGACCACGATGCCGCCGTTGCCGGGCAGCTCGATGCGACGAACGCGCTCGTCGTTGGCGGCGGCCGCAAGATTGGACACCGCGTCCCATTCGGGCGAGGCGTCCATAAGAAGCAGTTCCCAGTTGTCATAGCTCTGGGAAAGCACCGAGTCCAGCAGCTCGCGCAGGTAGACCCGATCGGTCCTATAGCACGGCACTACAATGCTCACGAGCGGCCTGTAGGCGAATGCCGCCGCGGCGACGCACTGACACGCCAGGTCGCCCGGCTTTGCGCGATGTTGATCAAACCAGCGTCGATAGGCCGCGTCATCCGCACGCGCATCCTTCATGCGATTCCAGCTGTCGTCGACCATGCCATTGTACAGGCGACCATCCATGGCGCAAAATCCACTCTGGATTTGACCCGTAGGATCAGCCGCAATCGCGACAAAATCGCGTATATCCTCGGGCACCTCAACGCTCAGATACGTTTTATTGACGCGACATCCGTTTTGCTGGAGAACATCGACCTGCGACTCAAATACATGCACAGTGACATCAATCGCATTCATGTGCGTATCGAAGATCCGGAGCTCAGGGGCGCACTGGGGATCTCCCGCCCACTTGACCTCATAGCGCCAGACGACGCCCTCATCTGCCGGTAAATAACGAACGGCATCGATCTCGTAGCGACCGCAGCACTCGCCACGCTGCGCATCACGGATAAGCGCACACAACGCAGGCTTTGCCTTGTAGTTAATCTTAGATTCCAGCTTGGCAATACGACTGTCAAGGCAAATGGAGCCCAGCCTTTTGCCGCCGGACGCAAATGAGACGTCAATTGTAGAGCCGTCCATAAACGGAAGCACCAAGACGACGAGCTCGCGCTCATAATCGGCAACGGAGGGACAAAGCGCAAGCACGCGGCCATGATCGACCGGCAGTGTCAAAGACGGAACGCAAGCGCCATTGGTCGTCGCATGAGCAAAAGTCTGAGAACCCTCCTGCCCAATAAGCCCCGCGATATCCAGGCCGACAAAACGAAGCAACACAAACAGACGGCCCTGGCTGCGGCAAAGCGCCAAACGCTTGATACTCATCTACACTTCTCGCTTTCCCAGGGCGTTCGCAGCCATGCGCTTGTACGCGCCCAGGCGTCCAAACCTCAAGACGTCATAATTGAACATGAACTTTTTGCACAAACGAGCAGCAGGAGCCTTACCGACAAGCGCCGCACGCACCATGGCGGCAACAGAAGGATCGCATTGCGCAAGCGCAGCATCACTGCCCACGGCAGAACCGTCAAGCGCCGCGGCAACGGCAGCGTACACCTTGCCGCAGCCCGAGCCCAGGAGCCTGAGTGCATCGTACAGCACCAGATCACACAGGAAGTACGCCAGGTCATCGGCATGCTGGGCATCGAGACCGTCGCGCCGCCAGTCGGCCAGCACCGCTGAGTAGATCTTCACGTGCTCCAACAAACGCGTCTCGTCGTCATAGCGCATAGTGTCCATGAGCGAGCCCTTGCGTGCCACGCGATAGTCGTACAGCTTGTTCGAGATAAGCGCGGTCTTGCGCGAACGACCATAGACGGCAAAATCAAAGACCTGATCCTCGCCATACTTTACGGCTTCATCGAACACGATCCCGTTGCCCAGCAAAAAAGCGCGCTTGCAAGCGGTGCGCCATGCAAAGGGGCGAGACGCTTCCTTAAACAGCAGGTCGGAGCTATAGCCCTCAAACGAAACGTCGCGTGGGCTCAGCACATAGTTAAGCCACGGATACCCCGCCTCCAGCGGATACGGGTTCGCGCCAAAGGTCAAAACGTCGCAATCCTCACGCTCAAAGGCATCGACGATTACACGACATGCATTGGGCGTAAAGCGGTCGTCAGAATCTAAAAACGCGACGATAGGCGCCGTGGACGCAGCGATACCCGCGTTACGGGCGCTCGACAAACCACCGTTGGGTTTATCAACCAGCGTAAAGCGCGCGTCCTTTTCGCAATAGGCAGCGGCGATGTCGCGCGACCCATCCGGCGAGCCATCGTTAACCAGCACACCTTCCCAACCGGGCATATCTTGCGCGAGTAGGGAGTCCAGGCACCATGCGAGGCACTCCTCCACCTTGTAGATGGGAATGACGACGGAAATCTTAGGAGTAGTCATAATCACGCGCTCCTACTGTGCCGCCGGCACGTCGTCGGGATGCGGATTATCACCGTAGGCGCACTGATACGTCAGCACGCGCCAGACCAGCGGCAGGCCGCCGATCTTAAAGTAGTGTTTAAACGTATTGAGCTTGCCCGGCTTCTTAAAATCAAAACGCGAATCGATATAGGCACGGGGCGACTTGACCATCAAACGCAGGTCGGTCTCGCCGCGCGGATCGAAGAGAGACAGGTCAAAGCGACCAGCATCCCAATCGGCCTTGAGCTCGGGCGATGCCTTCTCCCAAAACTGCTCGCGCAACTCATCAACCAGGCGCTCATCATTCCAGCGGTACGTATCGACCTTCATGCGCATTAAAATGCCCTGAAGCCGAGCCTTAAGCTCGGGGCGTTCATCCAAAAAGCGCTGCATCTCGGCATATTCGTCGCAAACGCAAAATACCTTGTTAGGCGAGTTAACAGAACTCTTCTCGTTGTCTTGGCGATAGCACAAAATGGGATCCGCAATAAACGCAGCACGCTCGGCGCTTGCCCAGACCTTAAAGTTAAAACCCGCATCCTGATACGAGGCACCCGGCGTGGGAAGGAACCGAATCTGATTGTCGTTAAGGAACGTGCGTCGATAGATGGCTGACCAAATGGAAGGCTTGCGGTAGAAAATGCCCGGGCGATCGACGGGGCGATACGCGGCGCCCGTCATATGCTCGTCGATAATTCCAAACAGCTCGCGGCGCTCGCTGGGCGCAGACCAGTACAGGTAAAAGTCGCCCTTAACAACATCGGCATGCTCGGCGTCGGCCTTGGCAACCAGCTTTTGAAGCGAATCCTCGAACATAAAGTCATCAGACTCCAAAATGCCCACGTACTCGCCACGCGCCATCTCCAGGCCGCGGTTCATCGAGTCGCCGTAGCCGCTGTTGGCCTTGTCGATCATCTTAACGCGCGCATCGCGCTCCATGTACTCGCGGATGATATCCGGCGAGCTATCGGTAGAGCCATCGTTGATGCAAATGATCTCAATGTCCTTGAGCGACTGTGTCACAGCGGAATCGAGGCACTCGCGCAGGTAGCGCTCAACATTGCAGATGGGAACAAGCAGCGAAACTTTAGGGGTATCAGAGTTCTGCAAGAGAACCTCCTGTTGAATAGCGTGTAACAGGGTTATTTTAGCAGCCGAGTTGCGGCGGGCGACAGCGCTTGGAGTTAGATAAAGCGCTCCAGGCAGGCCTTGAGACCGCGGGTCGAAAGATAGAACAGCGTGGCGTCTGCCATCGAAATGCCCGAGGTCGCCGCAACGAGCTTATGGGCAACACGGCAAACGGCGCCCTTAGCAGGCATATCCGCCCAATCCGTTCCCAAAAACATCGTGAAATCCATATTGACGCGACCGGCCACGCGACGGAAACCATCGGCATCCAAGCGTGCCAAATCAAACACGATAAGGTCCAAGAACCAGGTGATCAGCTCGCCGGGACACAGGTCCAAAAGGCCGTAGACCGCCCAATCCTCCAAAACTTCCTCGAGCATCTTCATGTGTGCGTCGAGCTTTTTGGCGCGGGCCTCGACACTGTTGAACTCGTGCGTCGCCGAGTCGTTCTCCATCACGTAGTGGTAGAACTTGTCCGGCATGACAACGGTCTTTGAGGCCAACGAGTAAGCTGCAAACTGGAACACAACGTCCTCACCCAAGGCCAAGCCGGGGGCAAAGCGTATGCCTTCACGATTGAGCAGCTCGCGCGAAAAAGCCGCGCGGCACGCATAGGGCTGTACGTTTGCGTGGAACAGTAACTGGGGATCACGGGCGCCAAAAGTGCCCGCCTTGGGGCTCATGAGTTGCTGGACGCGTTTGGGTGCGGCGTCGGACGGCTCGCAGACGCCGCCAAAAACGGCGACCTCGGCATCTGCAGACTCCATAGCATGCAGCACGCACTCGACCGTCTGGGCGTCGATGTAATCGTCGGCGTCTACAAAGAAAACCACCTCGCCCTTGGCGACATCGATTCCAGTATTTCGAGCGCACGAGACGCCAGCGTTTTCCTGGTCAATCACCAGCACACGGTCGTCGGCCTGCGCAATTTGACGCAAGACGCCCAGTGAATCGTCAACCGAACCGTCGTTGACACAGACAACCTGAATCGAGCGCTCGGACTGTGTCAGCAGCGAGTCGAGACATCTCTGAATGGAGCGCGCGGAGTTGTATACGGGAACGACAATAGTCGCTTTGGGAATCGAGGCCTCTCCCATACCGACCTACCCCCTCAGCGATTCGATGAGGAAGGCGGCGACCACGCCGGGGCCTCCAACCGATGCGTAGTACTTGGCGCGTCCCAAGGCACCATCCGTCGCAAAAGTCGGATGCTCGTCAACCCAGCCCTCAGGATCTTTGAGGATGGCAGCAAGATTCGCGCGCTTCCACGGCTTAAGATCGTCCAGCGAAAACTCCCCAGCGTCCAAGGCCGCTTGGAACTCCTTGGCCATCTGCACCAGGAACTCCTTATAGAATTTGGGCGCCAAGCGCACATAGTTCCACATATACGAGTCGTACTTAATGAGCTGATTGAACTTGAGCATGCGCGCGACATCGCAGCTTGCGTGGCCGCGGGCATAATCCTCTCGAATCCAACGCTCAATCTCGGCATACTCGGTATTGACGCAAAAGACCTTAGCCGAAGAATTGACCGAGGAATTCTCGTTGTCCTGACGATACGAAAGCACGGCATCGTGCAGGTAAACGGCCTTGTCGGCACACGCGATCACCTTAAAGGCAAACGACGTGTCCTGAAAGGACGCCCCCGGAGTCGACAGGAACTTGATGCCGTTGCGCTCAAGAAAATCGCGGCGGTACACGGCCGACCAAATCGACGGCTTTTGTTTAAAGAACTGCGTCGTGTCGCTCGGGTGCACCGGCTTGCCGCAATCCTTGGCCTTAAACATCTCGTGCAGCGAGCGGCGCTCCTCGGGCTTAGACCAGTAAAAATCAAAGTTCGCCTTTGCAAAGTCGGCGTTATTGCTATCGGCGGCCGAGACAAGCTTTTCAAGGGCGTCGGGCGCCATAAAGTCATCGGACTCCAGAATGCCCACGTACTTGCCGCGCGCCATCTCCAGGCCGCGGTTCATCGAGTCGCCGTAGCCGCTGTTGGCCTTGTCAATCATCTTGACGCGCGCATCGCGATCCATGTACTCGCGGATTATCGCCGGAGAGTTGTCGGTAGAGCCGTCGTTAATGCAGATGATCTCGATGTCGTTGAGCGTCTGCGCCACGGCGGAATCGAGGCACTCGCGCAGGTAGCGCTCAACGTTGTAGATGGGAATAAGCAGCGACAGGACAGGGCTGCCAGAGGAATTAGTAGACAAATGTGCTCCTTAGGAAATACCTGCCGTTAATGGTATCAAAGGGTCGTCCCGCCCGCGGGCGTTTATATAATCTATGGAGCCCGCAGAGACGAACCAATACGAAAGGACGTCATGCAGCCCAAAGCCGCACGCAATATATCCATCGAAGCGCTGCGCTTGGTCGCGGTCGCTGGGATTGCCATATTCCACACGTTTCAGTGGACCTTCCAGGCGACCTGCGTCGGCTTGCCGGAATATGCGCCGCTCGCCGCCTTCCCCTATTCCGGCGTGCTCGGTTTTATCAACTTGCTGGGCTGCTGGGCCAACGAGGTCTTCTTTATGATCTCGGGCTTTTTTCTCATCGCTTCGGCCACGCGTGCTTGGGACGGTGGAGCAACGTGGAAGTCGCAAGTACAACGGACGGCGCATCGCCTTGGCAAGGTCGTTATGCCCACTGCGTTTTATTGTCTCGTGGCGCTCGCGTGGTCCACGGTCGTCTCCCCCATTCCCGATGTTACCCTCAACACGCACTACTGGTTCACACTAGGCCTTGAGTTTATCTGGGTCTATGCCGCCACGGTCTTCATGGCGCCATGGTTTGGACTGGCTAAGAATCGACTCCCCCAGAAAACCTACAAGACGACGGTCATCGCCGTTGGCATCCTCGCATTTGTTGTTAACGGGTATTTGGCCGCCATGAGTGCGGCAAGTGGCGGTGAGTTTTCTTGGCTGCAGAAGCTCATGAGCGCTGCCACGTACGTAATCGCGTTTTTGATCGGCGGGCTGACCCGCGACGTTACCGATGTCATGGAGTCGGACAGGGCGGGCGCCTTGGGCATGCGCTCGCTCGCAACGGTTTTGGTGCTCGCCACCATCCTGGAAGGAGCACTCTCCTTCACCGGCAACCTCACGGCGATGGCAGTCCTCTCCTACAAATCGACCTCGTTGATCTCGTTTGCCCTCGCTGCCGCCTCCCTGCTCTTTGCGACAACCCGACGCAGCGCCTCAGGCAATCCGCGGACTGCGGGTGTCATCGTCACCTTATCGACCGCCACGCTCGGTTTCTATGTGATGCAGTCGCTCACCAGTAGCCTGTGGCGTCCCGTTTTCAATACGTTGCTCGCAAACATACTGGTCAGCCAAAACAGCCCGGCAGCTATATGTATCGTCACGGGTACCGTCATTAGCATCGTCTTTGCCTTAGCGCTCCTCATCATCGATGCAGCTAGAAGCCTTATCGATCGCAAGCTCAAGCGGCAATAGACACGCTGCCGTCAGACGCTAAAGCCGCTACACCCGTGGCAGGTTCCTGCGTTTTATTCAAAGCTTGCCGTCAAGGTGCGCCGACCCTTTACAATAGGACAGTCCCAAGGACGTATTCGATAGCTTCCGTGCAGCGCATGCGCGCCGCGCGTGAAAGGATATATTGCCCCATGTCTTCAACCCTTCCCGCTCCCATCGATAAGCTCGCCATCGTCGTCGTTACGTACAAGCGCCAGGAACTCCTGGCCAACCTGTTCGACTCCATGACCGAGCTCACCGCAACGCCCTGGCGCATCGTGATCGTCGATAACGAGAATTCGCGCGAGACCGAGGCCATGTGCACCGCATTCAACGAGCGCCTGGCCAACCTGTGGGGCATCGACACCGAGCAGCCCGACGCGAAGGGCGGCACCGACCGCGTCATCTATGCCCCGCAGCTCGAAAACGGCGGCGGTGCGGGCGGCTTCTCCGCTGGCACTAAATGCGCCTACGACCTGGGCGCCCAGTGGTTCTGGGTAATGGACGACGACGTGCTCGTCATCCCCGAGGGCATTGAGCGTCTTGCCAAGTGGACCGACCGCTACGATGTCATCCAGGGTTCGCGCCTGGACTTCGACGGTGGCGCCTTCTTTTGGCAGTACCAGCTTATCCTTTCGCTTGGTATCCCCAACCCCATCGCTAAGTGGGACCTGGGCCCCGAGGGCTACCGCGCCATGAACCAGCTGTGCTTTGAAGGCGGCCTGTTCTCGCGTCGCGTGGTCGACAAGATCGGCCTGCCCGACGCGCGTTTCTTTATCTACGGCGACGATGCCTGCTACGGCTACGTGGCCAGCCAGCACTTCCCCGCCGCCGTGGTCGCCGACGTGGTTCTCAAGCGAGCCCGTGCCGTCTCTAACTGGGATATCGCGGGCAAACGCCAGCTCAACTCCACGAGCGACACCAACCGCTACTACATCATGCGCAACCGAGGCTTCCTCGCTCGCTATATGCAGGTCTACGGTGACTACCACCCCATGCTGTTCCGTCTGGGCAATGCCGCGACCTTCTGCAAGGAATTCATTCGCCTGGCAGCCGTCGACAAGTGCTTTAAGACCGGCATTCCGGCGCTGCGCCGCGGCATGAAAGACGCTCGCAAGATCATCAAGGATCCCAACTGGAAGCCCATGCCGCCCATGAAGGACACCGAGTAACGGAAGTTAGAAACACCTCGGCGCTTAAAGCCGCTGGCAGACCGCAGCCACACGACGCCCGTCAAACCCGAACCCCCAGCGCATACGGCCCACACCGGGTCGCGGCACGCGAATCTTGTCGATGCCGTCGCGCTCTATGTCGAGCAGCGCCTGAACGGCCAGCAGCTCCAGGCCCAGCGTATCCACACCGGGGTCATACATCAAGTTGATTGTTATCAGCGGACGCTCTTCGAGCATGCCGATCGTGTCTGCCGCGTCAAACACAGAGCCCGTAGGAAAAACCTGAATGTCCCAGCGATTCGCGCCACGCTTTCGCCTCGAGGCAGGATTGGCATAGCCCGGCAAGCCAAAGCAGAGCCCCTGCAAGAGCAGGTGATATGGCAGCGGCGCATCTGGGTCGGTCGCACCGATTCCTTCATCCCCCAGGATGCGGTCTAGCGCCTGCTTCACCGCATTCTCGTCCCCGCGGCACAACCCGTCGCGAAACGCATCGACGTCTCGAATGTCTTCGGCAGCGCTCTCAAACCACTCAATAATCACCAGCCGCAAGGCCTGGCGAAGCTCATTATTGGGCAAGCGCAGGGCACCGAGGCGATTGCCATGTTCCGGCTCCTCAGTCATATCCGTCGTGAGGAAACCGGACAGATACAGTGCCGGCCACAGGCCATCATCAGACGAGGTCCCTGGCCCCGCAGCGCCCAAACAAAACGGGACCTCAACGCATCCATGGGACTCGAGCAAATCGAACAAGACCGAAAGGCGGTCGAGATTCCACCCAGCAACTACCCTACTCAGGCAATCGGCATACCCATGCAAGTCGGCACGTACAGGCGCCGTACAGCCTCGATCCAGAAAACCGATCACACGTGCCGGACTTGAGCAATAGGTCCTGCCAAACCGATATCCCTCGAGCCATTCACGCGCATCATCCAGGTATTCCTCGCGTCCAGCATGACTTAACAGAGCCTCGACCTCGGCATCCGAAAAGCCAAACCATCGGTCACACCACATCGAGAGCGGCGTCGTCAGACAATACGAGCAGCCGCGCGAAGAGAGCGCCGCTTCGGCAGGACCGGGGCGCTTCCCCATCAGACAAACCAAGCGTAGCGAATTACCAGCAGCGGCAATGGCGTCGAACAGCACGCGATCGAATAGCTCTACCAGAACGGCGCCGGAAGCGCCCCTCGCGCTCTCACGGCGCGACCATGCCGCGTCGTACCCATCAACGAGCAATACGACCTGCTCATCGCAGGCCATCTCCAGTAGTTCAATGAGCACACCAAGTACAGAGGCAACCTCGGCCTCGCTCGCCACACCACGCGCAACGCGTTCGATGTGGCGTACCTTATCTCGAGCTAAATCCGGGGCTTCCAAGAGTGCCAGCAGACGAGCGCATTCACCCGAAAGAGCATCGCGCACGACGCCGGCAACAGCGGCACCACGCCTCGCAGCGCCAGAAAAGTCCAGCGATATCACCGGATAGCAAGCGTACTCGTCCCGATATCGCCCGCCGTCCGCATCCCAAATCTGAGTATCGGCAAACAAGCTCCGACCAGCACGACCGACCGCGGGACGCTCCAGAAAAGCCTTGAGCATCGACAAATTCATGCTCTTGCCAAAACCCTCGGGTCGGCAGCACACCATAACGGACGCACCGCAATCTAGCACATCGGCAATAAACATGGTCTTGTCGACCAGCATGCAGCAACCAAGAGCCTCCATATAGTCGTGCATGTCAATCGGTAAAGCTGCATCGTCGGCACCACCGATCAAGCACACGCCAAAGCCGGCAGCACAACCATTATTTGCCTGTTCAGACATTGCAACGTTCCCCCTAAATCGCAGCACGATGCCAATTGTAATGACCGCCTCGCACGTACTGATGTAGCGCGCAAACATATCGGGCAACGGTAGCAACATGGGGTGTGAGGGGGCATAACTAATCGTTGCACAACAAAATGGGGCCCGATGCATTCGCACCGGACCCCGTCTCGATTCTAAAGGCATTCGGCAACCGAGAGCCTACTCCTCGGAAGCGTCCTCCCCTGCAGCCTTGTTCTCCTGATCGAGCTTATGCTTGCCGCTCACAATAGACGTGGCACCCAGCGTGGCCAAGCTTGCGCTGGCAAGACTCGCCATCACGATGACGTCGCCCGTCTTGGGCATATTGCCACCCGAGGTCTTGGTCGTGGTGGTCGTGCTGCCCTTGTCACCGGCCTTCTGAGCATCGGCGTCGGACTGTTTCGCACCTGCATCGGCGGAAGCATCGGAAGCGCCGTCGGCATTGGAGCCGGGGCCCTGCTCAGACGCCCCCTCATCAGAAGAAGAACCGCCGTTAATGCCCGCCATCAAAGATGAGCCCAACATAGAGCCAAGCTGCTCACCGGTAGAAGGCTTGTTTTCCGTCGAGGAATCGCCAGCATCGGAGCCCTCGTTCGAACCTTCCTCGGAGGCATCGGAGTCAGAACCGTTAGAGGGGCCCACATCGGTAGAGGAATCGCCAGCGCCGTTGGAAGCACCCGCATCGGTAGAGCCAGAAGTCGTGCCATCCGTAGCATCGTCGGAGCCAGAAGTCGACGAATCGCCAGAAGCAGTGTCACCAGACGCAGCCCCGCCGTTACCGGCATCATCGCTGCCCGCATCAGTCGAGGGCGCATCCGTATCGTTATCGTCGCCCGCATCGTCATCGGTACCAGGTGTCGGTGCGGTGGGAGCAGCGGGCGCCATGCTCGGACCGGGCGCCGGCGCGGGCTCCGGATCCGGCTCAGGCTCAGGATCTGGCTCCACAGGCGTTTCCTCAGCAGCGGCCTCGTCCTCGGCAATGTAGACCAGGCAGTCCTTGAGCTCGTTCTTATAGCGATTCTTCCATCCCTCATGGTACTGAGGCTGACTCGAATACTTGCGCGCCACGTTATTAACCACGCTGTTGGAAAGCGCCGTCACAAACTCGCGGTCGGTCATACTGTTAGAAAGGTTTGCCCAGCGGAAAAAGTCCTGGCAGCCACCGGTGCCGCACATGTTGGTGATGCTCCACACCATGCCCTTGACGCAGTCGGCGCGGCCGGAGATATCAATGCCGAGAGCACTCTTGAGCCACGCCTCGGTCACCGCATAGTACGAGTTGTACGCATAGGCATCCTGCAGCGCCGAGAACTCAGTAGGGTCGGTATTATAAGCACCCTGGAAGGCCTCCTGCGCAATACGTCCCAACTCGGTGAGCTGGCCGTTCGCGTACATGGGATTGTTCGCGTTGGAAATCTCGCTGCCGCGATCGATCGCGGCCTTAAGCATGCTGTACTTAGCAGAATCGTAGTTGTAGACCTGCTTCATAAACGGAATGAGCGACCAACGACGGTCGAACTGGTAATAACCCAGCGCGTTATAACCGTCGCCATACGAAAAACCCTGGTTATAGTTGCCGTGGCTCTCGTATTTGGTGAAGTACTTCATCTCGGCGGTCACGTTGACAAACGAAACACCCTGAACCGACCTCAGCACGCCCGAGAAGGACTGCTGGGTGTAAAGGCCCTTATCGATATCGGTGGCATCCGAGGCAACACCCGGCGTGGGCTCCTCGGCAACAGCAGTCACAGGCGCGGCAAGGGCGCCAAACGAAAGCGCCAACGTAAGACCTGCGACAATTGCGGAATGCTTGGGCTGCATAGATCCTCCCTGCATTGGTGTAGTTAAAGTGCAGTTTGCAAAGATGAATTCAGTATTACAGCTCCCCGTTTGTTGCACAACAACCCATCGGCAAACGGCAACAGCCCTCCGCGAAATCTTAAGGAATTAAACAAACTGGTCGTCGGGCACCAGAAGAAGCTCGCCGTAACGCTCCATCAGCCCGTCTCGCAACTGACAGAAAGCGGGGATATAGACGTTCAAGATGCGCTGAATCAAATCCTGAGCGAGCTTATTGTCATAGATATGAACGTTCGTATTGCGGTCTCTGAGCATATCTAGCCAGGCCGCCTCATCAATAAAGTCGTAGAATCGGTAGGCCTCCTTCAAGATGGCACGAGGAGACCCCGACGCGGCAAGCGTGGCACCCTCATACTCGAGCAGACGCTTAAGGAGCTTCCAGCTTAGTTCAAATTGAAGATTGAACTTATTAATCAATCCACTCTGAACAAAATCATTGTTGAGATCCTGATTGGGCGCATCCTCAAGATTCGCCAAGGCGCTGGCAAAGTTCTCATATTTTTTCATACAGAATCACACCATCCCTGGCAATTTCATCGAGCAATTGCTGCGATAAGGACTCGTCGAGATTGACGACATCTACATCTAAAAGAGTATCAAGACGCTCATCAATCAAATATGAGAAACGGCCGAAATCCCGGCAACCTGCCACGGCGATGTCAATATCGCTCTTGGGCAAGTTGTCGCCTCGAGCACGAGAACCAAACAACATGACCTTCTCGGCGTCACATTCCCGAGCAAAAACTTCGATTTGCTTGTACACCTTGTCGAGAGATGCCATTTGCACCCCTACAGCTTAATGTCAAAGTTGATCTCGGGGACGGTGGCCAGGTCGGCCAGAGTCACGCCGTCAACGTACTTTTCGATCACGTCGTCCAGACCGCGCCAAAACCTGACGGTCGAGCAAAGGTCGCTGCGGGTACAGCTGTTGTCGATGCCGTCGCACGCCACCGGAGCCGTGCTGCCCTCAACGGCGCGCAGGATGTCGCCGGCGCGCACCTCGGCCGGGTCCTTGGCCATCATGTAGCCGCCGCCCTTACCGCGTACGCTCTTAAGCAGGCCCGCCTTCATAAGCGGACGAACCAACTGCTCCAAATACTTTTGTGAGATATGCTCACGGTCGGCGACCTCGCGCAGGGCAATCTTGCCCTCGGTGTCACCAAGCGCTGCGATATAGATCATCAGTCGGAGGGCATAGCGGCCCTTAGAAGAAATGAGCATACCTACCCTCCTGTTGTTCCTAAGACAAAACCACCAGGGGCATTTGTCCCAAATCTTATGCACGCGGGGCAAACAAACCTGATTATTATGTCCCACATCTTAAAAGTCGAGTGGATTAGTCGGGTTTTCCCTTGACTAACGCCGAACCCATAGTAACTTTATTCCGAGAAGATTCCTAGGGTTTAGTACACCCATGAGTACACCATATACAGAGAGGGACAGCATGAGCGCAAATCCGCTGCTTTCCATCGAAGGTCTGACCGCCTCCGTGGACGAGAAGACCATCCTCCACAACGTCAACCTCAACGTCGCCGCCGGCGAGACCCACGTGCTGATGGGACCCAACGGTGCCGGCAAGTCCACCCTCGGCCACCTGGTCATGGGCGACCCCGTCTACACCGTCAACAACGGCCGCATCGTCTTTGACGGCCAGGACATCACCGAGCTCACCACCGACAAGCGCTCCCGCGCCGGCCTGTTCCTGAGCTTCCAGGCCCCGGTCGAGATCCCAGGCGTGCCGCTGTCGAGCTTTTTGCGCGCCAGCATCGCCGGCCGCCCCGGACTGGAGATGAAGGGCAAGGAGTTCCGCCGTCGCGTCAAGGAGCTCGCGGCCGAGCTCAACATGGACACCGCCTACCTCAACCGCGAGCTGGGCGTAGGTTTCTCGGGCGGCGAGAAAAAGAAGGTCGAGATGCTCCAGCTTCTGCTGCTGCAGCCCAAGCTCGCCATCCTGGACG
>SKEJ01000274.1_pt1 | contig 34621 bp, 24 predicted proteins | sample 4826721 | NCBI WGS metagenome assembly SKEJ01 (sample SAMN11008812, study PRJNA524170) | human gut metagenome | biome: Human fecal sample; material: Feces; isolation source: fecal sample from pouch patient p31 | host: Homo sapiens | place: Israel: Tel-Aviv | collected 2015-06-02 | reverse complement strand
CTTTTGCTGTTTCTGACAGCCATCTTTGGTCCGAGTGGCGAGAGTCGAACTCACGGCCTCTTGAACCCCATTCAAGCGCGCTACCAAACTGCGCTACACCCGGTCAACCGGGCTGTCTCGAATCAGCTTGATTATTATAACCGACTGCACCGAGAATGTCAATAGAAATGTACGAATTTTATAAATATATTTTGCTTTATGACTGATAAAGGAAGGAAAGAAGGGATAAATCATGCCGAATAGCCTGGAATTGAACGTCTCCCCTGCGCTGTTGCACACCTTTGCCAACCATCCGTTCCATGTTCGCAAGGATATGGAGATGAATGAGCTGGTGGACAGCATCCGGGAAAGCGGTGTTATTGTTCCGCTGATTGTGCGCAGCAGGCCCGAGGGCGGCTATGAGATTATCAGCGGACACCGCCGCTGCGAGGCCTGCCGGGAGCTGGGTATTGAGAAGGTGCCGGTCCGTGTGCAGGAGCTGACGGATGATGAAGCTACTATTTTAATGGTGAACAGCAATATTCAGCGGGAGCATGTGCTGCCGAGTGAGAAGGCGTTTGCGTACAAAATGAAGATGGATGCGATGAAACGGACGCTTGGTAGGCCAAGCAAAAATGTGGGACAAGTTGTCCCACATTTAGGAGCGCGCACCACAGAATTGGTTGGAAACACCACTGGTGAAAGCTATAAGACGGTACAGCGTTATATTCGCCTCACGTACCTTATTCCTGACATTCTTAAAATGGTTGACGAATCCCGGATGGCATTTAATCCCGCGGTAGAGATTTCCTACATGACGCCCGAGCATCAACGGTGGCTGCAAGCCGAGATGGAGCTTTGCGAGGCCACGCCCTCGCTGGTGCAGTCCCGCCGACTTAAAGAGATGAGCCAGAGCGGCACACTGACGGAGCACTACCTGCACACCCTGCTCACCGAGCAGAAGCCCAATCAACGGCAGAAATTTTTCTTGAATCAATCTGACGTACAGAGGTTCTTCCCTCCCGGCTATACGCCCGAGCAGATGCAGAACACGATTTTCTCTCTGCTGAAAACCTGGGGCCATGCCCATGAGCATACCCAGAACCAGCAGGAGCTGGAACGGTAAAATGCCACACACAACCTTATTTATAAGGCCCGGTTAGGATGCCAAAAGCACGGTATTCTGTCAGGCTTATTCGAGTGCGCGCTTTTTGGAGAAGCAACCATGCAATTTGACTACTTTTACGGCAGTCAGGCCGAGCAGTTCTCATTCTATCGTATCCCCAAGGTGCTGTTCACAGACCCGCAGTTCAAGCCGCTGTCCACCGATGCCAAGGTCCTGTACGGTATCCTACTGGACCGCATGAGCCTGTCGGTCAAGAATCACTGGCTGGATGAACAGAGCAGGGTCTACATCATCTTCACCACCGAGGAAATCATGGAGGCCCTGAGCTGTGCCAACCAGAAGGCCTGCCGCCTGATGCTCGAGCTGGAAAAGGATGCAGGTCTGATTGAGCGCAAGCGCCAGGGGCTGGGAAAGCCCAGCTTGATTTACGTGAAAAACTTTGCTGTTTCGTCATAAATCAAGAAATGTGAAAATCACATTTCTTGAAGTGTGATTTTCACACTTCTGGAGATGTGATTATCACACGCAAATAAGACTGATAGTAATTAGACTGATTATAACGATACAGAAAACAGATTGAAAAACAGAATACGGGGTGTAGAGTATGGCCGGGGTGACGAAAGAAGAAATCACGCGGGCGAAGGAACTGGACCTGCTGACCTACTTCAAACTTGTTGAGCCAGGCAACCTGAAGCTCGTGGGCAAGGAATACCGCCACAAGGTACACAGCTCGCTGACAATCAGCAAGGACAGCCTATGGTGTTGGCACTGCATCGGCCTGCGCGGGCGCACGGCGCTGAAGTATCTGATCGACGTCGAGAAGGTACCCTATGTGGAGGCTGTGCGGGAGATCAATCGCATCCAAGGCGGCGTGGTTCATTCTTCCCAACCTGTAAGCCTGCCGCAGCCACGCGCTGAACCGGAAGCACCGCGAGATTTCAAGCTACCCAAGCCAGACGCAAACAGCTATGCAGCTATGGCGTATCTGCGCGGGCGCTGTATCCACCCCAATGTACTGACGTTCTGCCGCAGGGAGGGCATTTTGTACCAGACCAGCTTCAAAAATCACCCGAACTGCGTGTTTGTTGGACGTGATGGTGAGGGTGTTGCGAAAGGCGGCAGCCTGCGTGGCTGTACGCAGCTGCAATTCCGGCGCGATATTCCCGGAAGCAAGAAGATTTACCCGTTCTACATACAGGCCAGCACTAAGGCCGACACGGTTGAGGTATACGAGGCCCCCATTGACGCTATGTCCGGTGCGTCTCTAAAGCTCATGCAGCATACCGGGCCGTGGCGAAGCGTCCACTATCTGGCGCTGGGCGGCACGGACTATGCGGCGCTGGATGCGTTTTTGAAGTATTTTCCGGCAGTCTGCAAAATCGTCCTCTGTCTGGATAACGACAACGCAGGGCGGACCCGAACGCAGGATATTATTGCGCATCTTGCAGGCAGCGGCAAAGCCGTGGAGGACCGCCCGCCACCGGTGGGCAAGGATTACAACGACACGCTGGTGCAATACATGCGGGAATACCGCGCGCACTGCATCAGCATGGATGATATTTTGGAGGAAACCAGATGAAAACAATCGCAATCGCAAACCAGAAGGGCGGCACGGGGAAAACGACCACAACGTATAACCTCGGCATTGCCCTGACCCAGCAGGGCTACCGCGTCCTGATGGTGGACTTTGACCCGCAGGGCAATCTTTCCTGCTACTGCGGTATCCCACCAGAAAAGGACCTTGACCAAACCATTACGGAGCTGCTGATGAAGACCTCCTGCGAAAAGCCGATAGGAAATCGGGAGTGTGTCTACCAGACCGGACGCAAGGAGGCTGCCGCACGGGTGGATTTTATCCCTTCCAATCTGCGGCTGGCGGGCTTTGAGCTGGCCATGGGCACGATGATGTGCCGCGAGGTGCTTCTGAAATCCTGCCTGGAGCAGTACAACAATCAGTACGACTACTGTTTGATCGACTGCTCCCCCTCTGTTGGCCTGCTGCTGACCAATGCGCTGGCCGCCGCCAATGAAATTATTATCCCGATGCAGGCGCAGCCATTCTCCGTTGTGGGCATGTCGCAGCTGACGTCCTCCATTGCCAATGTGCAGCGTAAGATCAACCACGGGCTGCGCGTGAAGGGCATCCTGCTGACGATGACCGAGCACACGAACGTTTCCGACCACTACTGCGGGCAGGTCCGCAGCACCTACGGCAATAAGATTCACGTTTTCACAACGGAGATTCCCAGAAACGTGAAGGTACAGGAGAGCCAGGCCAACGCAGAGCCGACGATTCTGTACGACCCGAAAAGCAACAGTGCAAAGGCTTATATTGAATTTGCGAAGGAGGTATCCGGCTATGGCCGCGAAGAACAAGTTTTTGAACGCGATGAAGATGCCCTCAATCGATGATATGTTTTCCTCGGAGGCTGACAGGCAGCGGGAAAGCGGCGATTTGGTCACAGAGGTGCCGCTTTCCGAGCTGCATCCGTTCGTCGGGCATCCGTTTGAGGTACGCGACGATGAGGATATGCAGAAGCTGGTGGACAGCATCCGGGAGAATGGTGTGCTCACCAACCTGACCGTGCGCCGCCGCGCCGAGGGTGGGTATGAGATCATCAGTGGGCACAGGCGATTCCACGCAGCACAGAGGGCCGGACTGACTGCGGTCAAGGTGCAGGTGCGGGATATTGATGATGACCAGGCAATTATTGACATGGTCGATTCCAATATTCAGAGAGAGCATATCAGCCCGATGGAAAAGGCAAAAGCATACGCGATGAAGCTAAATGCCATAAAACACCAAGGAAGTCGGACAGATTTAACTTCTGGACAAATTGTCCAGAAGTTATCGGTTGAAAAGGTTGCAGAAGGAACTACCGATGGCTATAAAACCATTCAACGCTTCATCCGCCTCAACAGCCTCGTCCCCGACCTGCAAAAGAAAGTCGACGACGGCAGTCTGAAATTCAACCCCGCCGTTGAGCTTTCCTACCTTTCCCCCACCGAGCAGAATGATTTTCTCGATTACATTGAATCCCAGTCCTGCTCACCCTCACTGTCGCAGGCACAGAAACTAAAAGCCGCCAGCAAGGACGGTGCGTTGGATCACGGCAAGCTGCTGGAAATCATGGACACCAAAAAGCCCAGTGTACCGCCCCGTGACCCGACGCTGACCATCAGCGTCAGCAAAATTGCCCGCTACTTTCCCACCGGCTACACACAAGAACAGATGGTAGGAATCATCATGCAGCTTCTGGAACGAAACTCCCGCCATCTTATGCCGGAAAAACAACCCAGTCTGGAGCGTTGAAATGGCAGAGTACAGATATTACCTGATTCCCGATTTTATGTCGCACGTCTTTCCACAGCAGTTTGAAGAACAAGCTCCAACGGAGTTCTTTTCAAATACGGCTGATTTGATGAATCGCTACCAGCAGTTGAGAGAAATGCCCTACAACAACGAGTACACCTGGAACGAGCGCACCAATCTTCCCTACCCGCGCCTGACTGTTGGAATTGACCGCCGTGACCCGGATGGCGCAGTAACCATCATGCAGGTGCGGAACGGCGTCAACTACCTGTGTGATGACTACCGCGGCCCCTTTGCAGATCGCAATGACAAGCAGCTCATTGAAATGGCAAAGCAGCTTGTGACGGCAGTTGGCGTAGATCGTATCCGGCCTCACTACTACACGGAAGAAAATGGTCACACAAAGGTACATGTTGGTAAAGACATCCACATAACCGCGTGGGCCAATGCACCGGAGCTTTGCAGCGCACTTCGCTTCTCACGGTTTCTGAACCGTGATGGGCAGCAGTTGTTTCAGGTGCGCAACGGTCAGCGCATCATTGAAAACTATGCGGATGGTTCACAGCTGGTGAAAGATGTGCAGACAGTTGACGATACGCACTTTTATGTAGGTAGTCGTTTCTGCCACATCCAGCAGTATGCAAATCAGTGCTTCAAAAGAGGCTGTTATGTGGAGCCGGAGCATCCGCAGCCGGGTGATAAGTTAGACAGACTGCTGATATATCAAATTCCACATTACACTTGCGAATACCGCTTTACGGATTATGACTACGCCCAAAGCAAGCTGAAGGCCACCGATTACCGCTGTTCCTATGTGGCCAACATGCCCCGGGACTACACACCGGACAAGTGCTTCCGGGATTTCAATTATGATGACCGCCCCTGCGCCAACAGTATGCCGTCTCTGTCCGTCAGTGATCTGATCGTCATGGAGCGCGGTGATAAAGCCGAAGCCCTGTATGTGGATGCCGTTGGCTTCAAGGATGTAAGCCGACTGTTGCCGGAGCTTCATGATATGGAAGTTGAGCGACAGGAGCAAAATTTAGATGAATTAGAAAGGTAGGTGTCAAGATGCCGAAACCGCAGGATATATTTCAGCTGGCCCAGCAGGAGGCCGTGCGGGTCACAGCATCGCCGCAGGCGTGGCAGAGCTTTTTGTACACTGCCGCCCACAACTACCACACCACCTATCTGAACCAACTGCTGATTCACGCCCAGCGGCCCGACGCCGCAGCCTGTGCCAGCATGGAATACTGGAATACGAAGGCAAACCGGCTGGTCATGCGCGGCAGCAGAAGCATCACCGTGCTGCAGCGCCGACAGGGCGTGGCGGTGACAAAGCCGGTCTTTGCCATCGGTGATACCACACCATTGAGCCAGACGCGCACCGGCTGGCCGTGGGAAGTCACCGACACAACGCGCCCGCTGCTTCTGCAAGATAAATCTGATGACTGGCTGACTGCGCTGGCACAGGAGGGTGTCTCCAGCGAAGCTGACCGTGCACGCCGTATGCTGGAACGCAATGTGGCGGACAGTACGCTGCAGTGGGCGCAGCCTGACGAGCAGATGCAGCTCTTGCAGGCACTGGTCACGCAGAGTGCTGTCTACATAGCACGGTTGCGAATCGGGCTGCCGGTGCGGGACGAGGATTATCCGGCATTTCAAAGCGTCAGCCAGTTCGACACCTGTCTGATTTCACTGTGTTTGGGCGGCTATGTACAGGCCGCCGCAGAACCGATGCTGAACGCCATTGGGCGCGAGGCGCTGCGACTAAACCGTGACAGCATTGCAATACCGCACGAACCAGTTCATAATGAAAGCACACCAACACAATTGGACAGCCGAGAGGAGGCCGTTACTCATGACGTACACGAAGAACCGCGAAGGCTACCTGATTCCGAGCCTTTCCCTGCCGAACCAGCCGAACCCGTATCTGAACCGCTACGCGAGGCTGCGTCTGGAATATCTGGAGCAGAACGAACCGACGCTCTGCGACCAGCTGATGCTGGAGGGCACGCTGCTGACGAGCTGCAGCCGAATCGGACGGACAGCACAGCGGATGGTGGACAAGACCCTGCGCGAGCTGATGCAGACCACCCAACTGCCGGACCGCAAAACGAACCCGCTGGGCTGGACGCAGATGGCCAACAGCCTGAAAAAGCAGGCGGAGGAGACAATCCTTCCGATGCTGTACGAAGTTTAACCGAAGCACCCGCACAGGCGGAGAGCGAGCAAGCGCTCTCCGCTTTTGCTTTGCCTGAATTTTCGCCCACGCTGCTGCCGCAGCTGCTGGCAGCGGAGACTTCTTCCCGAGCAGCCAACGCCGAATATCTTACCTTTTATGATAAGAATCCCCTGCTCATTGACCGGCTGCGCTTTGTGCGGGAAAGCTACAAGGATATTTTTACAGAGCTTTTGCTGGCCGATGATACCCGCGTGGGCTTTCACAGGCAGGACAACGGCCTGCTTGTCTGGCAGGGCGCGTATCTGACACGCAGCGCGGAAACGCTGCTGCCATGGCGTGCCGTGGCCAATGCACTGAACGACTTGATTGAACAGCATGAGCTTATTGCGGCCATCGACCCGAAGAAACTGCCGCAGGTAGAGGAACAGCTTTCCTTTGAACTGCCTGACGGTTCGCCGCCGAGTGCGGAAGATAACAGGTTGGAAAAGGATGATTTTCTCACCCCGGAAAAGCAGGAAACCGTCATTCGCTCTGCCCTGCCTGTTGCCGAGTACAATGCGCCGCAGATGGATGACGGCAGCGTTATCACAGACGAGGAAATCAACCTGGCTCTGACAGCGGGCAGCAATTTTGAGAACAGCAAATTCCGTATTTATCAGCAGTTCACCACCACGCAGGGCGACCACGCTGCTTTTTTGAAGAAGGAATACGGCAGCGGTGGCCGGTCATGGGACTACCAAAGTGGTGCCCACGGCTGGGTTGACCACGGCCCTGCCGGATTGAAGCTGATTTTGACAAATGAGGAAGGCCGCTTTGAGCGTCGGCTGCCATGGCGGGCCGCAGCCAAGCGCATTGCTTATCTGATCGAGATGCAGTGCTTTCTGACGCAGCAGGAGCTGGAGCAGTATCCCGCATGGGCTGCCGAGCAGCGTGAAGTTGCCAGTGCGGTACGCGATGAACCCAGTACCATACCGGAAAGCAGGCCTATTTGCGCCGAAGGCAGCGTTGTCTACTTGGAGGATGACCACCGATTCACGGTTGAGCGCATCGGGCAGTTTGACGTGCATCTGCGGGACGAGGAAGTACCCTTGTTTGGGCGCGCCATCAGCCGGGAGGAGTTTCAGCGGCAGTTGGACGCTAACCCGCGCAACGGCGGTATGATGCTCTCCGAGCAGCAGCACGAAGCCCTTGTGCAAGCGCAGACGGAACAGGCGCTCTCCTACATTGAGGATTATCTCAAGGACGAATTTGAAATCACCGAGCCGGACTTTTCCGACCTGACACGAATCGATTTGGGCTATACCACTACCGAGGATGAGAAACACGTCATTCAGGTGTATGCCGACTTGGAGCACTGCACCGTCACCAAACTGGTGGATGATGCTCTCTACGCGCAGGAACGGTATGGCTCACTCGATGATCTGAACCAAGCGGTGCTCTCCAATCTTGATTTTGATAGCCTCATGGAAATAGACCTCGACGAGGCGGAAGAACATGAGCCGCAGGAAAACGTCCTTCCTACCGACGAGTCCGCCGCGCAAGCCCCCACCAACTACCTTGCACCCTATGAGCCGGAGATTCCCACAGGGGCTAAGGCCAAGTTCGCTGCAAACTTAAATGCAATTCGGACACTAAAGCAAATTGAGCAGCGCGGCACACCGGCCACGGAGGCCGAGCAGGATGTTCTGGCCGGGTACCTCGGCTGGGGCGGTCTTTCCGATGCCTTTGACTCGAGCAAGGACAACTGGCACAGTGAATACGAGCAGCTGAAAAAACTGCTGACGCCGGAGGAATACGCCGCCGCGCAGGAATCCACGCTGACAGCCTTTTATACCCCGCCTGCCGTCATCCATGCCATGTACCGCGTGCTGACCCGCATGGGCTGTGTGGGCGGCAACGTGCTGGAGCCCAGCATAGGTGTGGGCGCATTCTTTGGGCACCGCAGCGGCAGCTTTGATATGAACAATGCAAAGCTCTACGGCGTCGAGCTGGACAGTGTATCGGGCCGCATTGCGCAGCAGTTATACCAGAAAGCAAAAATTCAAATCTGCGGCTACGAAAAGGCCGACCTGCCGGACAGCTTCTTTGATTTGGCTATCGGCAATGTGCCATTTGGGCAGTATCAAGTTACGGACCGTCAATATGACAAGCTGCATTTTCAAATTCACGATTACTTTCTAGCCAAGACCGTAGACAAGCTCCGCGTCGGCGGCATTATGGCATTTATAACAACCTCCGGCACGATGGATAAAAAGTCCGAAAGCGTGCGCCGGTATCTGGCTGCCCGCTGTGATTTGATCGGCGCGGTGCGGCTGCCCAACAATACCTTTACCGAGCAGGCCGGTACAACCGTTACCTCGGACATTCTGTTTCTGCAAAAGCGTGGGCGGGTTTTGGAGCAGGACGCGCCATGGATTCATGTGGGCGAGACTGCCGATGGCATTCCGCTGAACCGGTATTTCATCGACCATCCCGAGATGATCTGCGGTGAGATGCAGATGGTCAGCGGCCCCTACGGGCAGCGCCCCACCTGCGCGCCGCTGGAAAATTGTACATCACTGGAAGGTCAGCTTGACACGGCCCTTGCAAATTTGCAAGCCGAGTACACGCTGGCGGATGACCGTGAGGACGCGAAGGCGGAAAGCGATACGCTAGACGCAGACCCCGATACGCGAAATTTCAGCTATATTGTTAAAGACGACACAGTTTATTACCGCGAAAATTCCAAAATGCGTACTGTGAAGGCCAGCACCACCGCGCTTACCCGCATCAAGGCGCTGGTTCCTCTGCGGGATACCTGCCGGGAGCTGATTCGGGCACAGCTGGACAATCTGCCCGATGAAACGATTGCCGCTTTGCAAGCGCAGCTGACCGCCCAGTATGATTCCTACCACGATACGTATGGGCTAATCAACAGCCGCGGCACGGCTTCGGCGTTTCGTGAGGATTCCGGGTATTTCCTGCTCTGCTCGCTGGAGGACATCGACAGCGAGGGCCATTACCGGGGCAAGACGGATATGTTCACGAAGCGGACCATCCGCCCGGCCCAGGTGGTGGACCATGTGGATACCGCCGATGAAGCGCTGGTGCTGAGCCTGACCGAGAAGGCCCGCGTGGACCTTGCCTACATGGCGCAGGTCACGGGAAAATCGCAGGAGGAAATCATCCACGATTTGACCGGCGTCATCTTCCGCGACCCGGAGCAGACTGAGCCGGTCTATCTGCCGGCAGATGAATACCTTTCCGGCAATGTGCGGCAAAAGCTGGCTGTTGCCCGGCTGGCCGCCACATCCGCCCCGGACTATCAGGTCAATGTAAAGGCGCTGGAGCAGGTACAGCCGAAGAACCTCGACGCCAGCGAAATTGCTGTGCGGCTGGGTGCCACATGGATACCGCCTGAATATATTCAGGATTTTCTCATGGAGCTTTTGGAACCACCGCTGTCTACACGACTTTCCGTGAAGGTGCTGTTTGCGTCGTTCACCGGTGAGTGGAATATCACGAACAAGCGCTACGGCAACGGCAGCATCAAGGCAACCGTCACCTACGGCACGAACCGCAAGAATGCTTATGAAATCACCGAGGCGGCGCTGAACCTGCGGCCTGTGCAGGTGTTTGATACAGTTACCGACGCAGAGGGAAACAAAAAAAGCGTGCTGAACCACGCCGCCACCGAGGCTGCCTACGCAAAGCAGTGTTTGATCAAGGACAAGTTTGAGGAATGGATTTTCAAGGAGCCGCAGCGGCGGCAGGCGCTGGTAAGCCTGTACAACAGCAAATTCAATTGCATCCGCCCGCGGGAATATGACGGCAGCAATCTGCGCTTTCCCGGCATGAACCCGGAAATTACGCTGCGGCCCCATCAGCGCAACGCCATTGCCCATGCGCTGTACGGCAACAATGTATTGTTGGCGCATGAGGTGGGGGCTGGGAAAACGTTCGAGATGGTCGCCAGCGCTATGGAGAAGAAACGCCTGGGTCTTTGCAATAAAACGCTGATCGTAGTGCCCAACCATTTGACCGAGCAGATGGCGTCCGAGGCGCTGTTGCTCTACCCCAACGCGGAAATTCTGGTGGCACGCAGGACGGATTTTGAAAAAGCAAACCGCAAAAAGTTCTGTGCCCGCATTGCTACAGGCAACTTTGACATTATTGTGATCGGGCACAGTCAGTTTGAAAAGATACCGCTTTCCGATGAACGGCAGAAAATGTACCTGCAAAAGCAAATCGACGATGTAGTGGCACAGACCGCTGCACTGAAGGCCCAGCGCGCCGAGAATTTTACCATCAAGCAGATGGAGCGCATGAAAAAGCAGCTGCAACGGAAGCTGGACAAGCTCAATGACCAGAGCCGCAAGGATGACGTCATCACCTTTGAGGAGCTGGGCGTGGACAGCCTGATGGTGGACGAAGCACACTACTTCAAAAATGCAATGGTTACCACCAAGATGACACGCGTGGCCGGTATCTCCCAGACCGAAAGCCAAAAGGCCAGCGACATGTACATGAAGTGCATGTACATGGATGAGCTGACCGGCGGGCACGGCATTGTGTTTGCCACCGGCACGCCGATTTCCAATTCGATGACCGAGATGTACACCATGATGAGGTATCTGCAATACGGGCTTTTGGAGCAGGAAGGCCTGCTGAACTTTGATGCGTGGGCCTCTACGTTTGGGGAGAGCGTTACCGCGATTGAGCTGGCCCCCGAGGGCAACGGCTACCGCTCCAAAACGCGGTTTGCAAAGTTTTACAATCTGCCCGAGCTTATGAATATGTTCAAGCAGTGTGCCGACATTCAGACCGCCGATATGCTGAAGCTGCCGGTCCCGGAAATCACAGGCGGCAAGCCTACGATTGTGAAGCTGCCGCCCAGCGAGCTGCAGCGGCAGATGGTGGCGGCGTTGGGTGAGCGCGCCGAAGCAGTGCGCAACCGCCTGGTAGCCCCGAATGAGGACAACATGCTGCGCATCACGAACGATGGCCGAAAGCTGGCGCTGGACCAACGGTTGATGAACCCACTTCTGCCTGATGACCCCGACAGCAAGGCGAATGCCTGCGTGGAGCGGGTCTTTACCATTTGGGAAAAGACAAAGGCGCAGCGCTCCACGCAGATGATCTTCTGCGATTTGAGCACACCCCGTGCGGACGGCTTTGATGTGTACAACGATATTCGGGACAAGCTCGTGGCGCGTGGCATTCCCAAAGAGGAGGTACAGTTCATCCATGATGCCGATACGGAAGCCAAGAAGGCTGAGCTGTTCGGCAAAGTCCGCAGCGGTGCGGTTCGCGTGCTGATGGGCAGCACCCAGAAGATGGGCGCTGGCACCAACGTACAGACGCGGCTGTGCGCACTCCACCACCTAGATTGTCCGTGGCGGCCTGCCGATATTGCCCAGCGCAATGGACGCATGGTGCGGCAGTGTAACATGAACAAAGAGGTTTCTATCTTTATTTATATAACCGAAGCCACATTTGACGCCTACAGCTATCAGTTGGTGGAGAACAAACAGAAGTTTATTTCGCAAATCATGACGTCGAAATCCCCTGCCCGCAGCTGTGAGGATTTAGACGAGGCTGCGCTCTCCTACGCTGAGGTAAAGGCGCTGGCTGCCGGAAACCCGATGATCAAAGAAAAGATGGACCTTGATATTCAGGTTGCGCGGCTTCGCACGCTGAAGGCCGCCTACAACAGCCAGCACTACCGACTGGAGGACGCCGTGACCGGCATCTTTCTGCGAGAAATCCGCGGCACCGAATGCCGGATTCAGGCGTTTGAGAAGGATATGCAGACCGCCAAGGACAGTCAGAGCTATGACAAGGACGGCAAGCTGGTTTTCAGCATAGAGCTGGACGGCACGTCCTACGACAAGCGCGAGGATGCCGGTAAGGCACTGCTCGGGCTGGTGGGTGCTGCCGTGCGGGCCGACCATCCTGTTTTGGTGGGGCACTATGCGGGCTTTGAAGTCACGGTTGCCTATGTGCCGCTTTCCAAGGTGTTTGTGGCACATCTGGTCGGGCAGGCCACCCATACCACAGAGCTGGGCAGCGACGCTGCCGGCAATATGGTCCGCCTGCAAAACGTTGTTGCTGCCCTGCCGCAGGAGGTCAGCGGTCTGCGCAACAGTCTACAGCAGCTGCGCGTCCAGTTGGACAGCGCCAAAGAGGAACTGCAGCAGCCTTTTCTGCAGGAACAGGAGCTGAACGAAAAGAGCGCGCGCCTGGCCGAGCTGGATGCCCTGCTGAATGTGGGCAATGATGCCCCGGTTTTGGAGGGTGAGGCCGAGGTCGTAAACGAGGACGATTCTGTGCGAACGCCTAGAGAGGAAAACGAACTGGAACGCTGAAATCGACAGCCTTGCATTATTTCGCAGACCATGTATCATAGAGGTAGGAGGTGGCCATTATGCCCATTCAACGTAAAAATCTGTTCCTTACCTGGGGTATCCGCATTAACTCGTGCCTGTCATTCTGGTACTTCTTGCACTGGGCCTGATTGCAATCGTGCTGTTTGCTATCTGCGGAGTTTGCGGCAGGTTTTTGGCGGCACTGGGCGGTCTGGCTGCTCTGTTGGCGCTATTCGATAAGTGCTACCAAGAGGCGGCAGTATCCGCCATCGTGGCATTCTTGCTCAGTCCTTACGGCGCGCCGCAGGTGCTGTTCTGGTTGGGCAGAAAGCTGCTCGAGTTTGCTGGTAGTCTGTATGATTTATACTACTGATTGGAGAAATTTATAATATGAAAAAATGTCTGTTATCCATTCTTTTAGTTACCGTCCTGCTCTGCGCCTGCGCACAGCAGACCGATAACACCTTGCAAACGCCGGAAAGCAGTACGCTGGTAGAACTTACCGTTGCTACTGAAGAGACTGCCATTGAGACACCTGTGCCGCTTGCCACGGAAAGCCCGGCACCTGCGCCTACACAGACTCCAGAACCGACTGCCACACCCGTGCCAACTGAAATTCCCATACCGGAGCCTACTGCAGCGCCTACCGAAGCGCCCGCTACGGAACCCGTTGCCGCGGAGAGTCAGCCTGCACAGGTCAGCATGAGCTACGGTGCTGTCCCCTTTGACCTGGCGGCGGGCAGTGAGGAGTGGTGGAGCATCGACAGCTCGGACAGTGCCTACTGGGCTGTGCAGGAAAACATCAATGCTATGCGCGCAGCAGCTGGTCTGTCCCCTTTGACGATGGACAGTGGTTTGAGTGCTTCCGCCGATGCACGCTGCGAAAGCTTTGTGGCGGGCGGGCCGTTCGACCACAGCGGCATGACGACCCGCAGCGAGATCTGCGCTGCCGGTCCGATTGGCTCTGCCAGCAGCGTTTGTACCTACTGGCAGGGCAGCTCTGCCCACTATGCCAATATTATGGAGCCCAGCTTTACCAGCATGGGCGTGGGCTGCTGGTTCTGCAGCACAGCCGAAGGCCAGTACACTTACTGGACCGTAACCTTTCAGTGATTGGAGAACGGATATGAAAAAGCAAAACTCCCTGTATCGGATGACGACCTCCGAAATGCAGATCATGACCTACCTTTGGAATTCCAAGGAGCCAGCCATCGCCAGTCAGATCGTTTCCGATTTGATCCCGACCCAGAACTGTACCTGGAAACCGCGTTCGGTCTTTACCATCCTGAAAAGCCTTTCGGAAAAGGACCTGATCCACGATGTTGGGTACGTGAGAACCGGCAAGACCTACTCCCGCAAATTTGCTCCCAAGGTGAGCCGCGCAGAGTACCTGGCTATGCAGGTCATGAACGAGCTGCCGGACCAGGAGCTGCCGGAATTTTTGGAGTTCTTTCAGGGAAAGGTCGGTTGAGCGTTACAGGTAAATCAAACTCTCAAGTGTCTGCTGTTTGTTCGGCAGGCACTTTTTTATATAGATGAAATTCAACAACAGAAGGAAGTATGTTCAATGAATCACAAATTCAAGCTCAAGCAGCGCGTGGCGGCCTTGTGTATGGCAGCTATGATGTGCTGCTCCCTGTTCCCGGTTAGGGCGTTTGCGGAGACTCCGAGGGCTGATGCAGACGGCACGTTCATCATGGAGCAGGACAAAGAGGCCGTCACAGATGACAGCTATCAGACCGAGGCAAGCGACCCGGACCCGGGTGAAGAAAGCACGCCCAAAAGCAGCGAAGCTGCCGCAACATCCCAAAGCGCCGACGAGGATGCGCCGGTGGAGACATCCACCGACTATACCTTCGACGGCGCTGTTTTGTACACAGACTTACCGGATGCACCGACTGGTTCCTATATGGGCAGTCAGGGACTGCCCGTTGCCACGGGTGAAACAAAAATCGGCATTTCGGCCTGGCCGAATGACCAGTTGGAAGAAAGCACAGACAGTTACCTGAGTGCGGACACCCTGAACAGCGACGACCTGACGATGATGGCTCCGTTGCTGGAGGATACCGACTATGCCGTTGCGCCCATCCTGGCACAGGTGGAATATCCTGCAGACGGCAGCAGTCTGGATGTGGTGCTTCCCAACGAAGTGACGGTGCTGAACTTCTACGGTGCCCCCGCCGATGAGGCTACACGCAGCAGCCTTGTGCATAGCGAGTATACCGAAACATCCGCCGCGGTCATGGGGCTGTATGTTCAGGCAGATGCCGACTTTTCCGCGCAGCTTGTTTACACCGCCCCGGATGGCAGTACGCTGACGAAAGTGCTGCACGTTGTAATTGACCGAAGCCGCACCATTGCCGCACCGTTCGCAGAAACTACAGACGTTGCCGCCTACGCCGAGCGCCCCACGCCTGCCGTTACCAGCGGCAAAATCACCAAGGTCGAGAAGGTCAACGGCACATGGCTGATCTGGTTCAACGGTGAGGAAGCCTACTGCTGCACCCACGGTGCCAACGGCCAGCCCAAAGGCTGTCCGCCGTACACTTATACGAACACTTCTCTGGTCAGCGCGGATCAGTGCATTCCCGGTGATCACTACGGCAACCAGTACCGCATCTGGGGCGGTCTGGACCAGCTCTCTATGGACTTGCTGCCCGATACGCCCGCAGTTTTTTCCGCAGAAGATACTGAAAGAATCTCTCTTTTGGATTTCTGCTACACGATTTACGATGACACCCAGTTGTGGCTGATTGAAAATTATCACGAGAGCACTGCTGCAAAAATCTATCTGGAATCCGCGCAGGCCCTGCTGGACGGCGCTGTTGCTTATGCAAAGCCCCGCGGCTACTACACCTACATTTATACCCCTGCGCGCAGCGGTTGGCAGACCGTTGCCCTGATTGGCCCTGAAATCAGTGAGGAGGAAACGGAAGAGCCGAAGCCTGTCGTACAGGAGTACTATGCCAATTGGGAAGCCCCTGCACAGTCCGCCAGCGGCACCGTAGATCTGACCTATGGTATCACCACAGATAAGATCCAGCTGAAAACGCTGGAGAAGGTGGACGGTGCCACGATTGAAATCGAGCCTATCACCAAATCCGGCACGATTGATGGCGGCAGCTGGAGCATCTCCCCTGCCGGTGTGCAGACTGCCACCACAAGCGGCCACACCAACGATGACAATTATCAGAATAGCGGCGGTGCAGCATCTGCCAGCTGGTCTGTGCATTACACTGTAACCAAGACCGTAGATGGCCGCAGTGGCAGCGTCGGCCCCTATACTACGAAAGAAGCTGCGGACGCTGCCGCCAACAGCGAGCGTGATTCTGCAGTTGCCGCCATTCAGGCCGAAGCACAGAGCGCTGTAAATAATGCTATTGCCAGCGCGCAGGCGCAGCTTGCATCTTTGCAGTTCCGTTATGACGAAGTCGCCATTCCCTACGGTTTTGAATCCTACTGGGGCAGCAACGGCAGTCACCAGACCATTACAGTACCGGCCAACTCCAACAATGCCTACGAGATGCGCAATGCTGAGTGGTCACTGCAGATCAACATCAAAAAGACCGACAGCGAGACCGGCAGCCAGATTGCAGGCGCTGCTCAGTATGAAATCTACCAGTGGGACGTCGTGACCGGCAAATACGAGCCCACGGGTGGGTACAACACCTACAGCGTTCAGCGCCAGGGTGACGGCACCTATGCCGTCATCAATAGTGCAGCCTACGCCACAAACGACACGATGCGCCATACACTGTACTACACGCAGCGCAATAAGGGCAGGTTCATCCTTGTGGAGACAAAGGCCCCCGCGGGGTATTTCGGCGACTGGACAGACGTTGACCATCCCGGCACGGCGGGCACGCCGCTGGGCAAGCGCGCCTACTATGTGGAAATTACCGCTGACAACAACAATTCTGTTCTGTGGCTGGGCAATAGAGACTACAATGCCGACATTGCCACTGGCGATAAGGGCGGCACAAAGCTGGTGACCAGCGGCGGCGTAGAAACCACAGTCACCATCTATGACTCCCCCAAGGATGCCTCCCGGAGCTATACCACCGATGCTAGCGGCAAGGCTGCCAATGAGGACGGCTACACTACCACAACGGCGGACGGCATCATGAAGAATGACCGCACGCTGGGCGAAATCAGCATCTCTAAGGTTGATTTGGATGCACAGCGGTATGTGACAGGCGACGCTGCTCACGGCAATGCCGTGCTGGACGGCGCAGTGTACGACCTGTACGCCGCCGAGGATATTACCCACCCTGATGGTGTGACCGGCGTTGTGGATTATTCCAAAATCGTAGATGCCAATGGCAATCCCATCTGGCACACTACGATTTGTGACAACAGCGGGCAGTGGATCGGCGATTATCTGCCCATTTTGAAAAAAGATAATCTCGTAGCCAGTGCAAAAATCGAGGACGGCTGCCTGACCTTCTCCAACCTGTACCTCGGCAAATATTATGTTGTAGAGCGCTCCACCGGCACGGTCATTCCGCTGCGTGAGGGCGCTCTTGCTGTTTCCGGCACCTATCCTACGGTGGACAGCCGAACCAAGGCAGCTACCGGGCAGGTTGCCGCGCTGGCAGCCAGCAACGGGCAGTATACAGATTGGGTATACAAGAACCAATTCAGCACCATCTCCAAGAGCAAGGCTCTGGACGGCACCTGGACCTACGATGCCTATTACCTGTCCTATGCGCCCGGGTATCTCTGCGATGAGCACAACTACTACATCACGCCCAGCTATGCAGATGAGGGCTGGTATGTAGAGAAAACCACCTTTGCCAATGACACAGCCGCCTACAACGGCAGCTACCACATCCACAAGGGCAGCGGCCTGACCGAAAGTCAGGATCAGGTCGCCAAGGGCAACGTGGAGATCAGCAAGGTCGTCTCCTCCAGCGGGCAGTCCAATGGGCTGGAGCTGGAAGGCGCAGGCTTCACCTTCTATCTGGTATCTGACCTGTCCAAGGTAGACCAGTTCAAGCAGACGCGCACCGGAAGCTACACACTGCAAAGCATTCTGGATGCCTACATCAACAAGGAATACGACAACGAGCACCCCAAGTGGGATTTCTCCGGTGAGACGCAGGCCGTTGCCAAGACCTACGAGGTCAACGCTGATGAAATTGCCGCCTACAACAGGACGCTGACTGCGACGGGCGACAACAAGAACGGCAAGGGTGATGGCTGGCAGCCTACGGGGCGTGCCAATGAGTATCAGCTGGCCGAAATCTTCAGCAATGATTCCGGCAACATTCGCGTGCAGGGGCTTTCCTACGGCACCTATCTGGTCGTGGAGACGACTACCCCGCACGATTTGTTCCAGGCGGAGCCGTTCCTGGTCAGCATCGACCCCGAGCAGGACAACAACCCTTGGGGCGCGATGGCCACGCCGAAGGGCAGTGTGATGAAAGCATCGGATTCCTATCAGAAATTTACGGTACTGGATGAGGAGATTGAAGTGTATTTAAAAATCACGAAACTCGATACGGAAACCGGCAAAGCGGTCCTGCTGCCGAACACAGCCTTCCAGATCAACTGGCTGGATGACAACGGCAACTATCGGCTGGAAAACGGGAAGCCCAAGCTGGTCACGATGACGGACACGATAAACGGGCATCTGACCAAGAACGTGGATACCTTCTACACCAACGAGGAAGGTATCCTGACCCTGCCTGAAAAGCTGCCGCTGGGCAAATACCGTATTGTGGAGACTATCGGCCCGGACGGCTTCTACAACGAATGGGCCGACAGCGGCAACTACTATGTGGATTTTGATATTTCCACGGACCGCATCTACAAGGCCACCGGTGATGACAATGAAAACGGCATGGACACGCTGGTCATCGGCGAGGACTACTGGAATGAGGAAACGCTGGGCAAGCTGACCATCCGTAAGACAGGCAATGCCTTGACAGGAAAGATCGAAACCTACGATTTGATTGACCCCTGGATGACCGGCGAGGCCGACTCCGACTTTGCCTATACGCTGCGCCCGCTGGCCGGTGCGGAATACACCATTACGGCTGCCGATGACATTTACACACAGGACCGCCAGCTGGATGCCAACGGCAGCCGCACGCTCTGGTATGCCAAGGGCGATGTGGTGGCAGTTGTTACCACCGGTGACGGCAGTGCAGACACTGCTGTGTTTGCGCCATCCCGCACCAAGGCAACCTATGATTTTCTGTCGGTCATCCACGACGGCACGCTCGGCGAGGTCAGTATTACCCTGCCGCTGGGCAGCTACCATGTGGAGGAAACCAAGCCGCCCTTTGGGTATGTCGGCACGACAGACAGCTACGATGTGACATTTGTCTGGGATAATCAGCTGAACGATGTGGTCATGGCAAAGAACATCATCAAAAATGGTGACGTTGAACAGCATTTTGATGTTGTACGCGCATCGGAAGCCTCTGCGGAACTGGCTGAACAGCAGACCCTTGGTTTCTACAATGACCGTGAGCATGCCCGCGTGGGTGTGTACAAGATCAATCAGGAAACCGGCAAGTTTCTGGCCGGTGCTGTGTTCAACCTGTACACCCGCGATGACATCTACGACGTGGACGGCAACAAGCTGTTCTCTGCCGGTGATTTGATTTCCACCAGTCCCGAGACCGTTGCTGATGGCTACACCTATTTCAACAGCGATGTTCCCATCCGCGGCGAGTGGTACGGCCAGAGTGGCCGACTGGATGCCTCGACCAACAGCGGCAATTACTTTATCCGCGAGCTGCGCGCCCCGCTGGGCTATTATCTCAACGATGCAGAGATAGATGTCACCTTCACTTATGACGGCGAAGTGTTGCAGGTACTGGACAGCACCTGCGCCAACAAGCCTACTGAAATGTGGGTGAGTAAGCGCGATTTGACTAACGATGAAGAACTGCCCGGTGCGACGCTGGTCATCAAGGATGCCAAGGACAACATCGTTGACACCTGGGTATCCTCCGACACGCCGCACCGTGTGACGGGGCTGCATTTTGACGAAGAATACACGTTGACAGAAAAGCGGCCTGCTGATGGTTATGTCGTTGCGGATGACATTGTTTTCCGACTGGAGCGCAAAACAGATGCTGACGGCCATGAACTGGACGAGGCAGACGTCTACTATCTGAAAGATAAAAAGAAACTCTGGTTTATCCCCTGGGAGGAATGGGAGCTGCTGGACGATGCCACAGTCATCATGAAAGATGACATTACCAAAGTACAAATCTCCAAGGTTGACATTGCCACGGGTAAAGAGCTGCCCGGCGCTGAGCTGGTCATCAAGGATAAGGACGGCAACCCGGTTGCACAGTGGGCTTCCGAGGACAAGCCCCACTATATTGAAAAGCTGGCTGCCGGAGAGTACACGCTGACCGAGATCACCGCCCCCAATGGCTATCAGCTTGCGGAAAGCATTGCCTTTACCGTGCTGCCCACCGGTGAACTTCAGACTGTCGTTATGAAGGATGCACGCATCCCCGAGGAAACACCGCATGAGGACACCCCGAGCAATACGCCGCAGCCGACGCCGGGCAGCACGCCAGCGCCTTCTCCTGCACCGGCAAGCACACCCACGGCAACACCTACGCCGATGCCGGTTATTCCCCAAACGGGCGATGTATTCCCGTTTGCGCTGCTTTCGGCGGCGGTTTTTGGGTCTATCGTCGGTTTCGGAATTCTTGCATACAAGCGCCGCAAATCCAAAATGGATGAGAGTGAGCACTAAAAACCTATGAAACACGTACATGGTATGGGCGACTCTCGCGGGCCGCCCTATTTTTATTGGTGAGTAATATGAAGCATATCATCTGTTCAAGCTTCGGCAAAGACAGCAATGCAACAGCGCTGCTGGCCTTGCAGCATGGCGAACCGCTGGACGAAATCATATACACAGAGGTCATGTTCAGCAAGGAGATATCCGGCGAGCTGCCCGAGCATACCCAGTTTATCTATGAAACGGCAATTCCGTACTTTGAAAAGCGAGGAGTCCCCACAAGGGTTTTGCACGCTGAAAAGACATATCTGGATTGCTTTTACCATGTGGTGAGCCGCGGCAACGCACAGGGAAAGCTTGCAGCTTTTCCGCTGGCGGGGCGCTGTGCAATTCAGCGAGATTGCAAGGTCCCGCCACTGGAAACCTATAAAGAGAGTTTGCCGCCGGGTACGGTTTCCTATTTAGGGATTGCCGCGGATGAACCGATCAGACTGGAGCGGCTAAAGCCTGACCAGGTTTCCCTTATGGCAAAGTACGGCGTGACAGAGCAGGATGCGTTTGCCATGTGCAGGCAGGAGGGGCTGCTGTCGCCGCTGTATGAGTACAGCCACCGCGGCGGGTGCTGGTTCTGCCCCAATGCGTCCATGACCGAGCTGCGCCATCTGTACCGGGCGCATCCTGACTTGTGGCAGCTGATGCTGGAATTGTAGGATACACCAAATAAGGCGACGGAACGCTTCAATCGAAATTTCACATTTGCCGAGCTGGACCTGCGGTTCCGCTTAGAAGTCGAGCAGTTGAGCTTTTATGACCAAGAGCGGGAGGTAGAGAGATAATGCCAAATCAAGAAAAGTCGCCCCGTGCATGGGTGTATGCGCGCATTCCCGGTGACTGCGCAGCGACCCGCGCGAGCTATGATGCCTGCTGCAGGCAGGCCGGTGACGACGGTTGCACGGTAGTCGGCGGCAGCATCGATTATAAAGGGCACGGCCCGCTGCGCGACGGGTATCAGAGTATGCTGCGCAGTATCAGAGACAGCAAGGTCAACCGCGTGTATGTCAGCCGTATGCGTCAGATCAGCGGCAAGGAACGGTACCTGTACGCCTTTTTCAAGTGCGCAATGAAGCACCATGTAAAAGTCCGCACACTGGAATACAGCCTGCCTGACCGCTTGCAGCAATACAGGTTGGGAAAAAGAATCGAAGTATACGCCCGACGCACCGGCGCGCCGCTGCCGTGGTGAGGCTGAAATTTTATTACGGAGAAAGCGAAGGTGATACCGTATGATAGAAGAAACGGCCATCCGGGTGCAAATCAACGCAGCCAAGCTTGCCGGACAGGACATCTTTGGGATATTGCAGGCAGTTGCCAATATGCTGCAAGCGCGGCAGTATGGGCAGCAATCAATTCAATCACTGAACCGGCAGTCGCAAGCTCTCGCTTCGGTGGAGCTGAACGACAAAACGCTGCCCTATGTCAGGCGGCAGCTCAAGGAATATTCGGTGGACTTTGCCATCACCAAGGACAAGGACACCGGGCAGTTGAACCTGTGGTTCAAGGGGCAGGACGTGGACCGTATTCAGACCGCCATTGAAAACTGCATTGCAGCGCGCGGCAAGGAGCGGCCCACCAGCCTGCTGCAGGAGCTGTCCGAACGCGCTATGCAGCGCACGAAGGAGCTGAACCAGCATCGCCCGCCGCCGGAGCAGGAGCGAGGTGAGCGGCTATGAAGGAACAGCGCACAAAGCAAATTTTGATCTGCCTTGCTGCAAGCCTGGGCTGCTTTTGGCTGGGTAACCGAGCAGGACTTCTCTATGTATCAGCTGCCGGAACGGTCACGCAAAGGCTGGCCGCCGCGGTAAATCTTGGCAAAATTGTACTGCATCCCTTGCAGCTATCCCCTGCGCCGATTCCTGTGGGCTGCGGTGTTGGGGCTATTCTGCTGGCGGGTCTTGCTTATTTCTGCATAAAGTACAGCGGTCATCGGCTGGTGCCGCAGAAGGAGTACGGCAGTGCCCGCTGGGGCACAGCGGCGGACATTGCGCCGTTTCTCCATGAAAAGGCAAGTGAGAACATCCCCCTGACGGCCACAGAGTCCCTGAGCCTTGCCATGAAGATGCCGGTAACAGCGGAGAACAACTACAACCGCAACAAGAACGTCATTGTGTTCGGTCCCTCCGGCTCCGGCAAGAGCTACAGCGTCGCAGGCCCGCAGCTGCTGCAGTTTAACAGCAATTATGTACTCAGCGATCCGAAGGGCGAGCTGCTTGACACCTACGGAAATGTTCTGGTATCGCAGGGTTATGATGTGAAAGTGTTCAACCTGAAGGACCGTGACAAGTCCGACCACTACAATCCGTTTGCGTACATCCATGACACGGATGACATTGTGGTTGTTGCCAAGAATCTTATCAAAAATATGAAGGAGGACCCGCGGCAGAAAAACACAGCCGACCCGATATGGGAAGAAGGCTCTACTTCACTGCTGGAAGCGTTGCTTGCTTATGTGTATTTTGAGCAGCCACCTGAGATGCACAATATGAACAGTGTGATGGAGCTTTTTGTGCTGATGCAGCATCGTTACGGACCACAGGGACGCAGCCAGTTGGACGATATATTCGAAGATTTGGCCATGGAAAAGCCTGCGTCATTCGCAGCGCGCCAATATGGACTGTACCACATGGCACCGGACAAAACCGCGCAGAGCATTGACGTATCCCTCGGTATGCGTATGAGTGCGTTCAATATTCCCTCCATTATGAAGATCTGCGAGGATGACACCATTCATCTGGAAGAGCTGGCCAGCGACAAAAAGGTGGCGCTGTTCGTTGTCACGCCAGACACCACCACAGCCTATAACTTTCTGGCAGCGGTCATGTTCCAGCAATGCTTTCAAATTCTTGTGCATACCGCAGACAATCGTGAGGATCACTGCCTGCCGCGCCATGTGCGGTTTCTCTTAGACGAATTTCCGAACATCGGCATGATTCCGGACTTCCAGATTCTGATCAGCACCATCCGCAGCCGAAATATCGGATGCACCCTGATTTACCAGTCAATCGCACAGCTGAAATCTCAGTACGGTGATGACTGGGGCACGATTCTGGAAAACTGTGATTCAGAGCTTGTGCTGGGTGGCGGCAATAACCCGGAGTCACTGGAGTTCTTTGGAAAACAGCTGGGCAAACGGACCATCGAGGTGCTGAACACCACAGAGAACCTCGGCGCACAGGGCTCCTTCTCCAAGAACTATCAGGTGGCCAGCCGTGATCTGATGACACCGGAAGAAATACGCACCATGCCGCGAAATCGTTGCTTGTTGATGATTTCCGGTGTTGTGCCATTTTACTCTTACAAGTTTGATCTTAAAAAGCACCCTAATTACGCATTGGTAGAAAAAGAGGGGCATCACCCCTTCGACTACGAGAGGCGCGCAGAAAATAGCTTTGCAGCCTTTATGAAAAATGTGCAGGAAATCAACAACATAGAACTCGACGATGACGAGTCTGACACATAAACCGAAAGAAGGAAACTCATATGGAAATGGTATCTACAATCACTTCTCTTATCACAAATGTCGTCAATTTTGCCGGTGGCCTGTTGCTGCTGTTTGGTGCGGTGACACTGGGCACGAACCTCAAGGACCACAACGGCCCCGGCATCAGCAGCGGTGCCTGGTCGATTGCAGGCGGCGTGCTGATCATTGCCGTTGCCACCTACTTTGGCACACTGACGGTCAGCTAATGGGAGGTATGCGCTATTTTTGAGGATACGATACGAAGCCAACTGGCGGGCATTTCGGCCACCATAAACGCTATGGGGCAGAACTCCGGTCTGCTGAGCAGTCTGACCGATTGGAACAGTACACTGGCCGGCTATGCAGATTCTATCAGCTCCGGCGTAGTTATGCCGATTGCACTTACCGTTCTGGCACTTTTTATGGTTTTGGAACTGTACAATTTCACCCAGACCATAGCCATGAACGGCGGCAGCACAGCTTTTACGATTCAGCAGGTGGCGCTGGTCATGCTGAAAATCACGCTTTGCCGCTGGGCTGTTCTACACTCCACTGAAATACTAAATGCGATGTTTGAGGTAGCGGCCACGGTGACAAACGGCATAGCCGGTTATGTGGGCAGCGGACAGGTCAACACCGAGGTCGACATCGAAAATGCAATCAGCGCACTGCCGGGCGGCATCGGTAATATGCCTGTGGCCATGGAGCTTATGGTCGTAAGCTGGATGCTGCGTCTTGTCAACATTGTGATCAATACCATCGTTGCGGCCCGTTTCATTGAGCTGTACGTTTATAATGCCCTGGCTTCCCTGCCAATTGCCACGCTCTGCTATCGGGAGCTACATGGTATTGCTGTAAACTTCCTGAAAAACTACATGGCGGTGGCGCTGCAAGGGGCCGTTCTCTATCTTGTCATTGGCTTCTACCCTGCCCTGACAGCTTCCTTGGGCAGTGGCGGTGACATTACCGAGCAGGCCTGGGCCATGCTGGGCAAATCCGTTATTCTGCTGGTGGCCGTGTTTATGAGCGGACTGTTCACCAAAGCCATCACCAGCGCCATTTAATGGAGGAGTTCACCTATGCTCTCAACAAAAACCAATCTCGAAATCACGGAATATCACGAGAAATTCTTTCTCGGGCTTTCACTGCGTCAGCTGGCCTGCTTTGGTGTCGCTGCCGTGCTGGCCATAGCAAGCTGCTTCGTTTGTCTGCAATGGCTTCAGCTGGATATTCAGCTGATTTCCTACATCGTAATGGTAGAAGTTCTCCCCTTTCTTGGGCTGGGCTTTATCAACCATAACGGATATCCGTTTGAAAAGCTTGTAAAAATCTACTGGGCATGGTACTGCGGCCCCGCCGAGGTCGCAGTCTGCCCCCGTCAGGAGAAAAATTATGTTTTTACCAAAAAAGCACGCCGACTTGCCCATCGAACCGAGTGTGTTGGAGTCTTTGCGCGCACAGGAGAAATCGTTAAAACGAGAAAAAAGGAAAGCCGCCAAAGAACGGCGGCAGCACGCAAAGCAGTTAAAGAAAGCCGAAAAGCATGCAAAAAAGCGCATTGCCGCACGCAAAGCGCCACAGAAAGCCAGTGACTGCCTGCAATACCTGAGTATGTCGCAGGATGGCATCTGCGAGGTGGAGCCGGGACATTTCTCGATGACGATGGCGTTCACCGATGTGAACTTCCAAATCGCCATGTTGGAGGAGCAAAAGAACATTTTCACGAAATACAGCGAGTTTTTGAACTACTTCGATCCTTCGCTGCATCTGGAGATCAACCTTGTCACCCGCAGCATGGACGAGGAGCAGTTTCGCCGCGACACCTTCCTGCTACTGCGTGGGAATGACCGTGACCGCTATGCCGAGGAGATGAACCAAGTCGTGGCGGAAAAAGCACTGCGCGGTCAAAATGGCCTGATTCGTGAAAAGTACGTCACCTTCAGCCTGCACGCCGAAAATTACCAGCAGGCGAAAGAGCAGCTGGAGAACCGTGCTGCAGATATTGCCGATCACTTCAAGCGTATGGGCAGCAGTACACGCATCTTGTCCGGCATTGAGCGCCTGAGCCTGTTACAAGGTATCATGCGGCCCAATGAGGTAATGAGCTTTTCCTATGACTGGCTGCTGGCTGAGGATGACCTTACTACGAAGGATTTTATTTCACCCAGCTCTTACAACTGGCACCCGGAGCACGACGACTCGCGCGCCGTTTACCGTGACCGCTATCAGTTTGGCGATAAAATCGGCAAGACAATGTATCTGCGGGGCATAGCACCGGAAATGAAGAACGGTTTGTTCTCTATGCTATCGGAGCTTCCTTTTGACCACGTCATCACAATGCATGTTGACGCTATGGACCAGGCAGAAGCTGTCCAGGAAATCGAAAAAAAGCTTGCCTATATGCACAAGGAAGAATACGATGCCATTGCCAAAGCACGCGAGCGAAATATGCCTGCCAGCATAGCTGTGAGCTATGATCTGAAATCCAAAATGCACCACACAGAGCAGATGATGGATGACATTACAACCAAAAACCAAAAAATCTTCAAAGTCTGCATCCTCATTCATACCTATGGCGATTCCAATGCGCAGTTAGATGAGCGCGTGCGGCGCATTTGCAGCACCGTACAGCAACAGACCTGCCGCTTTGACAGCATTTTGTATGAGCAGCGCAACGCCATGAACAGTATGCTGCCGCTTGGCAAGAAATGGCTTGGGCTGGAGCGCACGCTGGAAACCGTCAGCACGGCCATCTATGTGCCGTTCACCACACAGGAACTGTTCCAGCCGGGCGGACTGTACGAGGGTATCAACGCCCGCAGTAAGAATCTGATTCTGTGTAACCGCAAGCTGCTGCCCGCCCCTGCCGGTATGGTGCTGGGTATGACGGGCTACGGCAAGTCTTTCTCCGTAATGCAGATGGTCACCAATATCATGCTTCGCTGGCCAGATGATGATATTGTTCTCATCGACCCAGAGCAGGAGTACACGCATCTCGTTACAGCCATGGGTGGCGTAGTGATTGACATTTCCGCGTCCAGCCCCTCTCATATCAATCCCATGGACATCACGGAAGATTACGGCGACGATGAGGACCCCATCCGACTGAAAAGCCAGTTTTTACAGAATTTTTGTCAGCTCATTCTACACAGCTCCGAATTGTCGCCCCAGGAGCGAACCTTTATTGATGTAGCTGCCGGCCTGACCTATCAGCGCTATATGGCAAATCCCAAGCGCGAGGAAATGCCAACGCTGCACGACTTTTATAGAAATCTTGCGCTGCAGGGAGAGGAAGTCAAGCCACTGCTTACGGCGTTGAAGCTATATGTAAGTGGCTCCATGGACCTGTTTGCCCACCAGACCAATGTGAACGTGCAGAATCATTGCATCTGCTTTAATACGGTCAAGCTAGGCAAGTCGATGCAGTCTATCGGCATGCTGACAGTGCTGGATCAGGTTTGGAACCGCATTACCCGCAACCGCGTGTTGGGTCGCCGCACATGGGTGTTTACCGACGAGTTCCAGCAGTTGCTGGGCAACAAGGCCTGCACGGACTTTTACTTTCAGCTGTCCAGCCGCGCCCGCAAGTGGGGTGCGATTCTGACCTCCATCACCCAGCACGTGCGTTCGGTTCTGGACAACGAGGACGCGCGCCGAATGCTGTCCGACTGCGGATATATCAAGCTGCTGAACCAGTCTCCCGACGATGCCAACGATCTGGCGCGGCTGCTGCACATTTCCAACGAGGAAAAGCGGTACATCGAGAATGCCGAGGTCGGCAGCGGACTGCTGATCGTGTCTAAGACGGTGGTGCCCTTCAACAACGATTTTCCGAAGGATACCGAGCTGTTCAGACTGATGGATACATCTCCTAATCGAAAGTCTTAATGCGTTATGCTTACACCAGCACATCTCTAAAAACAACCTCACGGAGTCTGCCATGTCAGAACTATTCACGCAAAATTATAGTGACAAACCTTTATTCCATACCGATACCGACTTATCGGAAAGCCTGCACAATCAGGTAGATGAAGCATCAAACGGCGAGGAACTGCTGGATAATACTGAAAAGCAAGCCGAGTCGCTGCTTTCGAATGACGATTATGTAAGTGAAACGAATAATAGTATTTCAGACGATAGCGATGATGCAGCAGAAATCTTATCACATCCAGCCGAAGGCAACCGGAAATATATCACCGGTACCAACACGCCTCGGGCCAGCCGCAGCAATGCCTACTACGAACTGCTGTGCAATCAGCAGACAAACGACTACCGCTCCCCCGCCATGCGCGGCACCACAGCCGCAGCGCACGGCATCACGAGTGCAAGCGAGCTGGTCAGCTATCAAGAGGACTTTGCCACCGATGCCGCGCAGGATCTCGGTGTGCACGGCGCGGCGGCGGAACTGATTATGCAGGAGACGTTTCTCGGGACTGCTGCGGAGGACGTCGGCATACTGGGCAGCTACGCCGTGAAGGGCATCAAGGATGTGCAGGACGGCACGCGCACCGCCGAGGAGGTCCTACACACAGGCGGCGACGTGCTGCGGATGGAGTTGGGAAGCTCCGCGGTACAAATCGGCTCTGCCGGTGCCAGGACGGCCTTGCATTATGCGGAGTCGTTCTCGACCAGCGCGGATGATTTTGCTGACCGTGTGCCGGGTATCATCAGTAATACAGGCTTTCAGGCCGGTCATAGTGTAATCAAAGTGGCGCGGTTCTTTGCCCATCCTGTCAAAGCGCTTGCTTCTACCGGCAGGACGGCGCTTATTTGTGGCGCAATCGTTCTATTGTTGCTGATTATTGGGCTGCTAGGCCAGATGAGCGGTACTACAACGACCAGCGTGCTGTGTGCCGACAGACCGGAGGATATTCAGCAGCTTGTCGAAAGCATCAATACATACCGCAATGAAGCTGCCACTGATGAGCTTCGCAGGGCCTTTCGCAACGATGTTGACCCCAATGGCAGCCCCTACGGCTACGACACGCTGACCGGCCAGCGCAGCAACAATATGCAGCATGGCGTCACATGGAGCTACGCCAACGGCATCTATAACGATACAGCGGAGATCATCTCGATGGCCGCGGTCTATTATCAGCAGGACTGGCCCAGTTCACAGGAGCTTGCGGCTTTTACGGACGACGTGCCATTTACCCAATATTGCCGCGCTCTGACAGCCTACGGCATGGAAATTACCGCGCGGGAGTCAGCGCCCTACTCCTGCATCAGCTATGGCGGCTGCGTCAATGGCTACCGCAGCGAGGGCGAGACCGTGACCATCACAGAGTACCGATGCGAAACGCATACCTGTGCCCAAGGCAACGAAGAATGCGGGCACTACCACAACGGAATATGGGAATGGAGTGGCGACCACGAGGAAGGCGGCAGCCGCCCCGAATGGATCGAAGACGGCACACACGATGTGACCGTCTTTTTTCCTGTCATTTTCCCGGATGGGGCCACCCAGTCAGCGCTGTGTGCTCTGCCGGATGACTACGCCCAAGTTGTCGACGGAAAAATTGCCGCAGAGGATTGCTCCGGCAGGATCGTGCTGGATGAAAGTGCGAATCTCTACAAGGGCGAGCTGAATGATTGGTTCTATGCTCCGAACGAACGCACCGCCACCTTTACAGTGGAAGCCACCGACGGTGACGAGGTCATGACGAAGGACTATACCGTGACCTTTGCCAACGCAACCGCTATCCCATGGTGTCCCGGAGAGCTGCACGACGGCCAGTACGGCCACTATGATCTGAACTGCACCATTTACCTGACCGGCTATGACCGCTATGCTAACCCGGAAACCGAAGCCCCCAATGGTGCGGACGGCGGCACGGGCAACCTGGAAGCACTGGCCGTAAGCAGTAACGACGGTACGCTGACACGTACCGTCATCAAGCAGGACCAGTACGGCAATGCGTATGCGGGCAATGCGGTCACTGCCCGCTTTACGAAAACTGTAACGCTGCCGCCCGGTGCGGCGGGCTTCAAGGGCTGGTACGAGAACGGCGCGGACACTTATGGCAACGTGGAATGGGCGTCCTTGCTGTATCGTATGGATTGGGAGGCGCTTTACGGCGTTGCGGACGGTATCAAGTGCCGTTCGGCAGGCTCCGCTTTGACTGCTGAAGAACTGCAGGCATTGCTGGCCGGACTGAACATTGACCCCGACACCGCGCGCGGGCAGGTCGTAGCCTTTGCCATTAGCTGCCAAGGTCATTTTGTGTACGGGCAGCCCTCGTCGCTGCGCGGCGGCCCCGGCAATGCCAGCGTCGGGATGAATTTGGACTGTTCCAGCTTTGTGCAGTACTGCTACTGGGCACAGGGCCTGCCGTTCTCAGCCGGTAATACAGCCGCCTACGGGCGCACCGGTGACTTGCGGGCAATCTCCCCTGCCGAAGTTCAACCGGGCGATCTGCGGGTCGTCTATGCCGCTGGTGGTGAGCAAGGCCATGTGCAGATGGCGCTCGGCGGCGGCGCGTGGATCGAATGCTGTTATGGCTACGGCGTCTGCGTAAACATGTCCAACGCATGGATGGAGAGCCGCGGCTGCCATTACTTTACCTATGCCGGATTTTAAGGAGGCGCTTTTCATGAAAAGAGTTCTGGCGATTTTGTTTTTTGTCCCGTTTGTCATGGCGCTGGCACCGCCCTGCCATGCGGCGGGAAAAGGCGAAGTTGCGATATCCTTGGTAGATGTTCCCGCAGAGCTGCAGGAACGTTCCGTGCTGATTACGCTGGGCAGCGGTCCCAACGACACGGACGCAGTTCTTGTAATGCTGAACGGTTTGAACCAGTATAGCCAGACTGTGACGTTACCGGAGGGCACCTATTACTGCAATGCCGCTGTTCAATACGACGCCCTAAACGATTGGCCGCTGCGCGAGGTTGACGGCACCACCTTTTTGCAGACCGAGGCTGGTGGTCAGTATGAGTTGCAATATGAGTTTGCAGGTGAGAGTTGGTTCACGGAAGTAACCGGGCAGACACGCTACTATACGCCGCAGCCGCTGCACCAGCCGCCTGCTGATTATCTGCCCGAGGCAGCCCAGATCAGTGTGTACCTAACAGCACCCGCTGGCTTTTCTCAACACTGTATCGTCTACCTGCAGAACCTGTACAGCGGTACAGTATACGCGCTGGATGTATACGAATCCAATCAGCTGGCCGCCGTTTGCACGGAGGCTGACAGTGGACTGTATACGTTTCTGTCTGCCCGCGTTGCAGGCGATGCAGCGGAGCGCTACCAGTTCGAGTGCGAGCAGAATGAGCTGAATACCGATGACGGCGCAAGCTTTCATCTGACGGTAACAGACACAAAAAATCCAGACGTTGATTTGAGTACGCCCAGCCATGACGAGAACACCACTGTACAGCGAGCAGCAGCCTATAATGCACCGGCTACCGCTGCGCCGTCCGCGACGCCGGCACCGGAGCCGACTTCTTCTCAACCTGTACAGCAGAGCAAAAAGTCAGCAAATCCGTTCTGGAATGTAATGGACTTTTTGCCCATCGTTTTTATCGGAGCCGGGCTGTTCTGGTTTCGCCAGAAGAACCGCCGGGGCGGTCCGAAGGGGTAACGTGAGCGAAAGCGAACGTTAGCAAGCATTGCATGTGAAATTCACATGCGCCATTTAGGGGACACCCTAAAACCCGTTTTATAGTAATCAGCAAAGATGCAGAATGGAGAATTTTGCTTTGTCCACTACCAATCGAACACGGCCCATTTGCAAGCCAGTATACTTCACAGAAGATGAATGGCTATCTGTAGCAACAAAGATGGCAGAAAGTGATATGCCTAATTTTTCGGCTTTTTGTCGGGAAATGCTGCTTACCGGTAAAGTCAAGCATTATGATTTTTCTGTTATAAAAGAAATCTCATCTAGCTTGAGTCATATCTCAGGTAACATTAACCAAGTAGCTAAACGCTGCAACACAAATCAATCTGTTACCACCAACGATGTTGAGCAGTTGCGGCGTGAATATTTACAGCTGAAATCGCTCTATCAGGAACGATTGGTGAAAGCTCTGCGAAAACTAGTCTAATATGTATGCAGCGAAATATTATGCAAACCCCAATCATGTCTTTCGTAAGCGGGCGTGCGAGAATCGCTATTTGTTTTTGTCTGTTATTGGCGATTTTCACCCAGCCCTGAGTGGCAATCTTCACCTGTTTCTTACATAGAAGGAATCTACTATGGCTATCACCAAAATTCATGCGGTAAAAGTTCGGCTTGGCGATGCAATCAACTACATAGAAAATCCTGACAAAACCGATGGACAGGAATTGATTTCAGGTTACAATACCGCCCCACAGACTGCTGTGCTTGATTTTTCCATTACTGCAGCAATGGCGCGCAAAGCACGAAATACAAGTGCGAAAAAGCAAGGAAATCTTGCCTACCATCTCATTCAATCCTTTTCCCCGGATGATGACGTCACGCCGGAGCTGGCCCACAAGTTGGGTCGCAAGCTTGCAATGGAATTTACCGATGGAAAATTCGAGTTTGTCGTTGCCACCCATATCAATAAAGATTCTATCCATAACCACATTATTATCAATGCCGTTTCTTTTTACGATTACAAAAAGCTACGCACTGTTCCCTACCGCACCGCGCAGCAAATCCGTAGTATCTCGGATCGGCTCTGTATGGAATCACAGTTATCTATCATTAAAGACCCACAACAGCTAAGCCAACTCTACCCCACTTACATACAGAAGAAACGCACAACCAGCAATCGCACTGAAGTCCGCAAGAAGCTCAACTTCTGCCTGGAGCGTGCCACCAATTATGCCCAGTTCCTGCAAATGGCACAGGAACTGGGCATTTCTGTTTGCCAGCGAGGCAAGCACATGACTTACCTGCTGGATGGTGCGGGGCGTGCGATCAGAGATACATCACTGGCCGATACCGACAAGTTTACGTATACCGGCCTCGTGGAGCGCTTAGAGGATAACGCTGCCGAGCAGCAATTTATTCGTGAGCGCATAGCTAAGATACTTCCGAATGTCTCAACCTTTGCTGACTTTGCAAAGCTGCTGCAGTCCGAGGGGGTTAAGATACGGGTAAAGAAGCAATCCGGACAACTTTTGTATAAGGCTGTCGACTTAGATGGCACATGGATACCTGCGGATGCTTTAGGAGATGGATTTACCCTCGGCGGCTTGGAGACTTCGATGAAAAGCGGAGTGGAAGGCCTTGATACAAGCCACAGTACACCAGTTGCAGAGCTGTATCGAGAATTGACCATGGAATATCCGCAAAGCTGCGATACGTCTGTCAGACTAACGGCTCGTCAGATATGTTCTGCCGGAAAGCGTGGTGTCCTGCTGCAAATACAGGATGCGAACGGTAATCCCGCAAAGCTGATGATGGACAATCGGCACATCCATTCCACCTCAGACGGTACCGTGACTGCTGATATTGGCGCTGCCTTTTCGTATGATATAACCTACGATGACGGCACACATGGCACAATTCGTGGCACAGATTTGATTCGACAAATTGATGAAGCGAATCTGACGCAGCCGTTGACCGTAAGTCTGACCGCTGACCAGATCATCGCCATGAGCCTGCGCGGCGTAACGGTGCAATTGCCGCAATATGGCATTGAGCGGCTATTCATTCCGGAACACTATGTACAGCGAAACGTCGAGCAAGGAAGCTGTGCAATCAGTCTATATCCCGGTTGGCAGTACAGCTATGTGCCGACCGGCAACGAGAAGACGCGAAAATCAATCAGTAGCGCTGATTTAGCGCAGTCGCTAGGAGGCGTGGTGCAACTTAGCGCTTCTGAAAGCAGTTTGGCCCGTCGAGTCGCTAATGTGGAACGCCGTGCAGGAATTGCAAATGCCCAAGAGCTTGGAAAACTCTTGGGCAGCATGGCTGATAATGGTCTACATTCAGCTGCTGACTTTGATAAACAAATCAGTGCATATCAACGCGAAGAAATAAAGCTCCGCAACGAGATTGCAGAGCTTCGTTCCAAAAGCAAAATTTATGCAGCAACGGCTCATAATCTGCAGGCGTGCCGCACCTATAAATCTGTTTGGTTGGAGTATGCATCCAAACCACTTGCCCAGAAGGATACCTTCTACAAGCAAAATGAAGCCGCCCTGCAGGCCTATAGCAGAGCGGCTTCGCAACTTGATAAAATGGGAATTTCACTGGGTACTGAACCTGAAAAGGTAAGACAATTAGTTACAGAAACAGAAAGTCGGATAGCTGATCTTATTGCTGAATTAGAAATAGTTTGCAAAACCAATCGAGCCATACAGGAAGATAAGGAAAAAGTCGAACAGATACAAAGTGATTAAGCAAGATAATATTTAATTTCGTTTTCATCACAAAAGGAGGCTACTTCCAATAATATATGAAGCGCTCTTTGCTTGTGTTCCTCAACCGAAAGCTCCTTCCTTGTGGCAATATCATTAAT
>SKEJ01000251.1_pt1 | contig 36152 bp, 33 predicted proteins | sample 4826721 | NCBI WGS metagenome assembly SKEJ01 (sample SAMN11008812, study PRJNA524170) | human gut metagenome | biome: Human fecal sample; material: Feces; isolation source: fecal sample from pouch patient p31 | host: Homo sapiens | place: Israel: Tel-Aviv | collected 2015-06-02 | reverse complement strand
ACCATAATGATAGCGTTTTTTTCAGAAAATTATCGACTATTTATAAACCACGGATTGAAGAGAAATGTTCCGGGTGGTATAATTTAAATAGGATACCCCCAAATCGTGCGCTATCGGGGACAGGGATGCCGCTTGCGGTATCCCCTGTCCCCGTAGGGCACTAAAAATCAAAAGCCGTCGATCCTCAATAGATCGACGGCGAAAGGAGAAGAAACCTTATGAAATTTTCAAAAATCCACAAATCACCCGGAATATTTACCCGTATCGCGTGCCTGATTATGGCAGTCGCGATGGCCGTCAGTCTGGTTGGCTGCGGCGTCGATATCACCTCAGTGGGGCTGCCCACCGACATTGTGCTGGAAAAGGGTGAAACCCAGCAGCTGAATATTGAGTACGGCACCGACGACAAGGCTGAGCAGGAAAAGATTGCAGAGGCAGCATCCAAACTGAATCTCACCTGGTCCTCCTCCGACGAAACGGTTGCAACCGTCGATGAGACCGGTCTGGTAACCGCAGTCGGTGCCGGTGAGGCTGATGTCACGGTATCCGTTTCTGACGCAAACATTTCGTCTACGACCCATGTTAAGGTCGTAATTACTCCTACCGGAGTCGAGGCTCCCGATTCCATTGAACTCGTCACGAACGGCGAGAACAGTAAAGCCCTTGGAGCTAAGATGACACCTGAGGATGCGACCGAGGTCAAGCTGGCATATGAGTCCAGCGATGAGAACGTTGCAACCGTCGATGAGAATGGTGTCGTAACCGCAGTCGCAGATGGTGAGTGTGTAATCACCACTTATGTGATTGCTGATATCCCCGCTACTGCAGAGAGTGCAGAAGCAAAGCCTGTTGTAGATGAAGTTGCTTCCTCCGAAGCAGAGGTTGCTGATTCCGCAGCAGATTCCGAAGCCCCTGACAACGCAGCTGCCTCTGAGCCGGAAGACACTACCGATTCTTCGTTCGGTGTTGTGCCTGATGGTCTGAGTGCTGAGACCAAGGTCACTGTTACTACTAAGGTCGAGCAGATTGCTTTGAGCAAGACCGAAGGTGTCCTGACCGTTGGCAACAGCGTTACCGTTACCGCTACTGTCACTCCCGACAACGCAACCAACACTACCATTAACTGGACGTCCAGCGACGAAAAGGTTGCCACGGTAGACAGCAATGGGAAGGTAACTGCAGTGGCTGCTGGGAATGCCACGATTACGGCAACCAGCGAGTCTGATGGGGATGTGAGTGCTGATTATGCGCTCACGGTAAATAAGGCTGCAGCTAAGCCTGCAACCAACTATAGCGGAACTACCAGTTCCGCAGGTGCAGCAACCACGCCGAGTTACACTGCACCGTCCGCTCCTTCCGCTTCTACGCCCACTTATGTGCCTGCACCTGCACCTGCACCTGCACCTGCACCGGCTCCTGCGCCGGCTCCCGCTGAGCCTTCTCAGCCGAGCGGTGGGGACAGTGGTAATTCCGGTGGTGGTTCCAACATCGTCTATGGTACTGTTATCGACCCCAATGCCACACAGGGTTCCGGTACTGATTGGACGCAGGACAATTCCAACGGCAGTAAGGACGACGGAATCGGTACAGATGTTTTTGACTAATTGTTTTTAACGCAATTAGTCGGCCTCGTTTTAACGAGGTCGCTCCACCAAAGCCAGTGTAATAATGGGGACGGATACTTTTTAGAAATTGAATAGTTGACATCAAAAAGGGACAGCGCTGTCGTCAAAGACGATCGGCACTGTCCTTTTTTTGAAAAAAATAGTAACGGAAACACGTTCAAAAATGAGGATGACATAACGTTTTGTTAGGTCATAGAAACAGATGGAAAATCACTCTTGCGCCTTTTGGAAAATTACGTAGGCACTATCTTGATAGGTGATGCGCCAGTTTTGCTTTTGCGACATATAGCCAATGAGCATCATACTGTCTCCTCGGCAAAGGGTAACCATGTCAATATTGTATTTTTCCAAAACAGCCTCGGTGTAGTCAGGTGTACCATCTGTAACAGATACTTTTCCCTTAATGGCGTTCATATCTTGCAGTAGTTCTTTGTCATACATATCAATGCGTGAGTCTATAATGACAGGAATGCCATTATATTCAAAAAAGGCTCCGGTATTTATGTCTGTATACATACGTTTAGGCGCGTAGTCTTTTATGGCATTGATAACCGCTTCGCTGGGATATCTTAGCGGGCAGAGGCTGTGAATTTGGTTTGTTGCCATATTTACTGTGCAGAACAAGGCGACAGCAGCGGAAAATACAGAAACAATAATTTGGGAGCGGCTGGTTGTCTCAGCATAATTTGCTTCGCATTTTCCAACTGCATCTAGGACGTAGATAGCTAGTGCCGCAAAAAACCACGACTCAAAACGCACATGCAAGAGCATTAACATACCCGCGACAATCACAGGAATAATGTGTGCTATAGATCGCTTGCTTGGGGATAAAGCCCATGTCACAAGGAAAACAAGCAGCAGCACTACGCCAACGCTTGAAGTGATTGTGGCAGGACTCCACTCTTTTATTGCTAGGATGTTTGCGTTGTTGGATACATGAAAGAGCCTTGTATAAATCTTGATACCAACGGGATTACATAGTCCAGCCAAAAAGGAAAGTGCAACAGATAGAATCCTACAGGTGTATTCATTTATCGCGTAACTTACGACTTCTACATTTAGTTTTCTAAAAATGGGCAACGAAACAATAAGATAAAGTAATTCCATTACGATTAGTAACGGCATAGATGCGCCATGCAAATTTGCCCATATTACAGCTAGAGGGATTGCCAAGTATGATACATTTGGCTTTCGGCTTTCTAAAATGCCAATCGAAACCACAAAACACGCAAGCGCCATAAGGTGCGGACGCGGATTTCCCTTTGCCATATATAATAGCCAAACACTAAAAAGAATGGCAGAAATACTTGTGATGGTGCTTCTTGCGGACGAGCTGATTTTTTTTATGACATTTCTGCCCCAACCAGCAAATACAATGAACGATGTTATAAATGCTGTGATAAGCATATACACCAGTGCGCCGAAAGTTTCGTCTTCCCGTATGCAAGATAATTTGTACAAGATAATATCGGACAGCAAAGAATAATTTGTGTAGGAGGTTTGATAAATAGAATTTGGCCACACCAACGAATCATCAGCAGACAGCCCAGAAATGGCATTTTTGCCGAGCATAATATGCCAATAAAAATCACTATCGCCAATGCGATGTACACAATAATATCTGTATATGGTATAAGTTGTTATAATAGCCAGCGCCAAACAAGTGACGAGCCATAATCTGTTTTTTAATCGTTTATTCATCATAAATGCACTATATCATAAGTGGACATAATTTACAACAGAACATGAACAAAGATTTTTTGAGGGGTTAACCTCAAGACAAAAAGGCCGCTTGCGGCCAAAATTTTTGAAACGAAAAAACCGGGGGCCTTTCGGCTCCCGGTCCTTGTTATTGCACAACCATCAACATGTCGCAGTCTGCACACTTGATATTGACGGCTTTGGTGGCGCGTACGCTGTTGTGACAGCAGGGGCAGACATACTTGATGCTGTGGCTATTAGCGCCCTTTCCGGGGCTCCCTGCGCCTCCTACGGCGTTTCCTGCCCCTGTTCCGCGTGAGGTATAAGCACATTCGATGCGGTTCATCTGAATGTCCTCCCAGCCCTGCTCCAAGATGAACTCACACAGCGCATCGGTCGGCTCGGTGATGCTCCACCCGATGCGCGGGTCGTAACTGATTTTCAGATCGCGGGCTTCGGCAGCTTCCTTGAATTTTTTATTGTGGTACTGACCTCCTCGGCTGCAATCCTGTATGCCGTTTTGGAGGTTCCAAAGATGAACACACTCATGGAGGGTGGACGCCACCAAGTTTTCTATTGGGCGTGCAAGCGTTCCTGCGCCGATGTTAAGCTCGTGGCGGGTTGTATCGCCTCTCTGCCATGCCTTGGCTACGGTGACATGTCCGTAGGCTCTGGGCGTGCTCTGAATCGTGATGATGGGTTCCTCCAATTCGCCGTTGAAATACTTCGCGTTCAATGCGCGGAAAATTTTCTCAAGGTAACCTGCAGTTCGGCTTGTTTTGACGGTTTCTTTCATTTTCGTATCCTCACTTTCGTTTTTTCAATCTCGGCATCCGTATCCCGGAGGGATAAGGGGTTGCGGGTTGTTCCGCGTTAGCGGACGAAAGCGAAGCAGGGAGGCAGTCAAGGTGATCGTGGAATACCGCAGCCCATTTGTTAAAGCGAGGATATGCCGCGAAAGCGCCTTTACTGGCTCCCTGATACGGTTTATGCTTGTTGCGGGAACAACAAAAAGCCTTTGTGCGGTGAGGATAACGGCCAAAATTAACGGCCAAAAAGTTTGTCTATAAGCGAATTGGAGGCTCTTTGAAAATTTTTAAAAGAAAATTGTTCCCTTTGGTTTCTTTTAAAAAAGTTGGTTGCCGAAGAACTGCACATAAGAAAAAAATTAGAAAACGGCCAAATAACGGCCAGAACACCCAAAGCGGCAAAAAAAATAACCACGATAGAACATGTAAAACACATTCTAACGTGGTATTTGTTGGCTGCCCCAGTCCGACTTGAACGGACGACACCCTGATTAACAGTCAGGTGCTCTAACCAACTGAGCTATGGGGCAATATTCAATTGCTGTCGCCGTCAGACGACTTTTATAGTATAGCAACCTCGAGCGCCATTGTCAAGTGGATTTGCGAAAAAAGTTGAAAAAGTTGAAAAAGGCCGCTCTGCCGCGGCGGGGCGTTTCAGCGGAGAACTCTGTTTTATCAAAACGACAGCCGCATCTGGTGCCACGCGACATTTCCATGGGTGGATTTGTCCGTCACACCCTCATCCTGAAACCCGAATTTTGCGTAGTAGGGGAGCAGCCGCTCCTTGCAGGTCAGCACAAGCCCCTTGCGGCCCTGCTGCCTGGCATCGGCAACGGCCCGGCGGAGCAGCTGCCCCGCGTAGCCGTGCCTGCGGTACTCCGGCAGCGTGTTGACGCCGAAGATCATCTGCCACGCGCCCTGCTCGTTGTGCAGGGCGGCGTCCTCGTACATCACATCCGTCAGGTCCGGCTCGTCCGTGACAAAGCCGTCCACGAAGGCAAGCAGCTTATCCCCCTCATACAGCAGCCAGAAGTGATTGCCGTAATACTGCACTCTGTCGATAAATTCCTTCTCCGTCGCGGCCTCTGCGGGCGGAAAGCATGCCGTCTCCACAGCGGTCAGTGCGGCAATATCCTTCCGGGAAGCGTGCTTTATAACCATGCTCTGTTCCTCCTGGGGGCATAAGCTCTTACCCCTCTGCTATACCACAAAGGCATCGGCCCCCGGGCGTTTCAATACTTGAGAAAGAACCTGTTTACTTTTGCCCGTAATAAGCGTTGGGACCGTGCTTTCTCATAAAATGCTTGTCCAGCACATGCTGCGGCGCGGGCAGGGCACCGGGGTCGATGGTCAGGGTCAGGACCGCCATGCGGGCGACCTCCTCGAGCACAACGGCGTGGTATACGGCCTGCGCGGCATCCTTGCCCCAGGTGAAGGGGCCGTGGCTGGCGCAGAGCACACCGGGCACATACAGCGGGTCGATGCCGCGGGCTTTGAACGTCTCGACGATGACCTTGCCGGTGTTCTTCTCGTAATCCTCGTCGATTTCCTCCGGCGTCAGCTCCCGCGTGCAGGGGACAGGGCCGTAAAAGTAATCGGCGTGGGTGGTGCCGAAGGCGGGCAGGTCGCGCCGCGCCTGGGCAAAGGCTACCGCGTGGGTCGAGTGGGTGTGCACGATGCCGCCCAACTGCGGGAAGGCCCGGTACAGCTCGAGATGCGTTTTGGTGTCGCTGCTGGGGTTCAAATCGCCCTCGACCTTGTTGCCGTTCAGGTCCATAACAACGAGCATAGCGGGCGTCAATTCGTCATATTCCACGCCGGACGGCTTGATGACAAACAATCCCTTTTCGCGGTCAATGCCCGAAACATTGCCCCATGTGTAGGTCACAAGCCCGCGGCGGGGCAGCTGCATATTGGCCTCGTAGACCTGCTGCTTGAGTTCTTCCAGCATAGTGTACCCTTTCTGTGCCCGGCCCTGCCGGATTTTGGATGTTACCTTTATTATAGCAGGCACTGTGGCAACTTTCCAGACCTGTTTTGGAAAAAACAAAGCAGCCCCGCAGAAGCGATTGCTTCTGCGGGGCTGTTGCCAAATGGAGCGGCCGACGAGGCTCGAACTCGCTACCTCCACCTTGGCAAGGTGGCGCTCTACCAGATGAGCTACGGCCGCATAAAAAATCACCGAAGATGACTCGGTGATTTTTGTTGGCTGCCCCAGTCCGACTTGAACGGACGACACCCTGATTAACAGTCAGGTGCTCTAACCAACTGAGCTATGGGGCAATATCCCTGACGCCGTCAGGCGACGCTAATTATTATAGCGGCATGAAAACCGTTTGTCAATGCCTTTTGACAAAAAAATCGGAAAATTTGTCCGCAAAATCCCGGCGCGGATGCCTTGACAATTTGGCATGGGGCTGGTATACTAGCAAAGTACCTACATACGCCGGTGTGTTGGAATTGGCAGACGAGACGGACTCAAAATCCGTTGGTGGTGACACCGTATGGGTTCGACCCCCATCACCGGCATTCCTTATACCTAAGCCTTTTAGCGGCTTAGGTATTTTTTGTGTGGCAGACAAGATTCAGGCTTGTCTGCCATTTTGTCTGCCACTTTTACCCCAAATGGCAGACAAAACGGATTTATTTTCCGTTGGTTTTGGCGGACAAGTTCGCCCAACGGAGTTTTTCTCCTAAGCGATTTTTCGTTTGGGAGATTTCTTCTTTTCGGGAAGTTCGCCAAGGTTGATTTTGCTGGCAATCATATTCGCGGCTTCCATCTTGCTGTCCACGTCAATGTGGGCGTAAATATTGGCCGTGGTGGAAAAGCTGGAATGCCCCAGCCACATCTGTACCTCTTTCATCGTGACTTTGTTCTTGATGAGCAGACTGGCGCAGGAGTGGCGGAGGTCATGGTAGCGAATCGGGCGAAAACCATTCTTCAAGAGCATTTCGCGGAAAACCCGTGTCACATAGTCCGGGGTCACAAGATGCCCCATATCATCAACGCAGATATAGTCCTTATATTCCTTGCAATAGCTGTTGCCGCAAAGTTTCATTTGCTGGCGCTGGCGTTTTTGGGCTTTCAGTAAAGCTTGTTCAACTGCGGGAATCAGCGGCAAACTGCGGAAGCTGGACTTGTTTTTCGTCCGGCACTTGGAAACGTCCACCATTTTGCCATCCACATTGATGCGTTCAAAGGTGCGTGAAATCGTGACGATTTTCCGTTCAAAGTCGATGGCCGACCATTGCAGACCGATTACCTCGCTGCGGCGCAATCCATAGAACGCAGCAAGCATGACAGGAAGTTCCATTTTGGTATTTGCAAAAATAGGCAGCACTTCCATCAATTCATCCGCTGAATAATAGCTGGCAACAAAGTTGTCTTTTTTGGGGCGCTCCACTTCGGCAGCAGGGTTATAGGGAATCAGTTTGAGTTTTACTGCGTCCGACAAAGCCTTGCGGATGTTGGCATGGTAATGGAGAACCGTGTTCCCACTTACTCCACGCTTGTTGATTTCATGGGTGTAGAACATCTCAATATCCAGCACCGTGATTTCATTCAAGCGTACTTTCCGTGCGGAAAAATACGGCGCAATCCACGATCTGACATTTTGGCAATAGCCGGAGTAAGTGACCTCTTCCCAACTTTTGCGTTTCCATTGCAACCAAAATTCAAGATAATTGGAGAACAGCATATTGGGATGTGGTGTATTCCAACTTTCCTCGGTATCTTCTGTGGCGGCTGCGGCGACGCGCTCTTTTACACCATGCACTTCTTCTCCGGCGCTGGCCGCGCGAATCATCGTCTGGAGCAGCGCCTTGGCCTTAGTTGCATTGCGGTCAGTGGACAACCCCGTACTCAGCGTTTTGCGGTTTCGTTTTCCTTTTTCATCCGTGGGCAGATTCAGAACCACATAATAGAATCCGTGTTTTTGCGTAAGATAGCCTGTAACTTTCGTTTTCATTGCGTTGCTCCTTTCCGGCTATCCAACGGTATTGGCAACACCTATATGATAGCGGATATGTACCTCTTATTCCACACTGTCGATTGCCGCATTGACAGTGTTGCAATCTGCGGGTGTTTCTTTCTGCAAAAATCGGATTACATTCACCTTGGGGATGCGGTAACTACGCCCAATGCGAAACGCCTTGATTTTTCCTGCATTCAGCATACGATATGCCGTTTTCTTACTCACGGGCCGCGAACCGCCCAGCATTTCGCAAAGCTGCGGTACGTCCACCACATCGGGATATTTGCGGAAAATTTCTCGTTTTCCAAGCGACTCTCCCATAGTCGTCAACTCCTCTCATAATAATTGCGGATTTGATTCCACAAGCATAGCGGCCACTTGTGGAAAACAAGTGACCGCCATAATCTGAAATCAAATTGTATGTCCTATTCGACACTACTTCCCGGATATAGGGCAGACCATTGACCCGGCTGCTGGAGCAGCGCCCGCGTCCTGTACCACATTGTTGGCAGTACCGCCGATTCCTTGAGGGTATCGCAACGGTGCGTATCATAATGATCGACCCTTTCATCGCATAGGCGGTGTTCCACGCCGCCCCTCTGAGCGCCTGTGAGCGCGTTTATAGCGACAGGAATATCCTATCATAGCTAAACCGCTGCACACGCCTTAGAGTCTGCTTGCCGTCGCTCCGTGGGTTGCGGCAAGATCGAATTTATGTAGCCAATGGTCTGGTTATTCTGCTTTCAAGGTTCTCTCAAGGGGAGAGGGCCTTTCAACACCCTCTATAACTTATATACTCTGCAAAAATAAAAACCTTGAGGGAAAAATTAAAACTATTTTTCGCGCTGCTCACATACGAAATTTGGAAACCGCAATCAGAAATTCAATGACCTGTGTTTGAAACAGATCTTCGTCAAAGCGGCCATTTACAAAGCTGTAACTGCGCAGCAATGTGTAGTAGCGCTCATACAGCTTTTGGATAGCGGTGTGGTTGGCTTTCTTGGCCTGTGCCAGCAGTTCTCTATATGCTCCCATCAGTGTTCCCCCATTGCCTTGCGGATTTTATTGATTGCATTGTGTTTGTGCGTACTCACGGTGTCAGGCTTGATTTTCAGCTTCGTCGCCGTATCGGCAATCGAAAGCCGGTCAATGTACAAGCAAATCATAACCTCACATTCTTTCGGGGAGAGCTTGTGCAAATAGGGCTTGATAGCCTCCCACATCAGTTTGGCTTCTACTGCAGATTCCAAGGATTCCTCCCGGATGGAATCTACGTGTTCAATGGTTTCGGCAGCATATTCATAGGAACATTCCACCTTTTGAATCTTCTTCAGATGGCGGATATAGGTCAACCTGCGGTTCTTCAGCACCGTGGCCAAATACGCGGTAAACTGCGCGGCCAGTGCGGCATCCTCACCATAAATCCAATATTTATTGGCATCCTTTTTTCTGGACATATTTACCTCCAAAATTTTGAGTTTCATTGAATAGAAGCTCAAAAAGGAGGTGCACGAGCGCAATAAAAATATCGTTTCAACGTGCATATTCAAAAAGACAAGCACGAAAAAGGCCCGACAACCAATTTGGCTGTCGGGCCTGAAACGTAATGTAACTATACTTACATCGTATTTCGGTGCGTAAGGGTGGCCCAGTGCAAGGGGCTATGCTTTCTACACTATTGTTGTAAAATGTACAGCTTGCGCTGTGCTTTTTCACCAAGGCATCCAGAATCCCGGTGTTCAACTTATTGACCTCGACGTAGAGTAAAAAACGCCCGCGCTTGTCAGGCGCGGGCGCTATAAAAAGGAGAAAACGCGATTTTGCATTACGCAAAACGCAGAAAAAAGAGCATCAAATATCTATCAACAATATTTCTCAATGATTTTCTGCATAGCATCCCAGTTTTTCTCCATGTCGGAGGTCAGTTTGAACTGGGTTCGGGCGCGGTTGAGGTTTTGAGTCTCGTAGTTGATGTGGAAGTAGTGGTCGCCCTCCAGATAATCGGCCAGGAAACGCATACCACATTCCATCGTCATCAGTTTAGCCCCCCACGGCAGGGTCTGCTTTTCCAGCGGGGTGAATGCTTCACCCGCTGCCTGCAAGAAGCCCTTGGTGTAAATTTCAAACAGTTCTATGCTGAAATTCACTTTCGAGAGGTCGGGTTCATCCTCGGCGCAGTGGTTAGCGCCAAAACGGATTGAATCGCCAAAATCGTTCGCGGCCAGCCCCGGCATGACAGTGTCGAGGTCGATAACACACAGCCCCTCCCCAGTCGTTTTGTCGAACAGGATATTGTTCAGCTTGGTGTCATTGTGGGTGACGCGCAGCGGCAGTTTTCCCGCCGCCAGTAGGTCCACCATGACATGATAATCCGCTTCACGGGCGCGGACAAACTCAATTTCGCGCTGCACCTGTGCGGCGCGTCCCATGCGATCCTCGGCCACGGCGCGCTGGAAATCGGCAAAGCGCTTGGGCGTGTCATGGAAGTGAGGAATCGTCTCATGCAGGGTGTTTGCCGGGTAGTCGGCAAGCTGGTGTTGGAAATTGCCAAAAGCAACGGCGCTTTGGTAAAAATCTTCGGCGGACTGCACCTGCTGCAAGCAGACGGTGTTCTCCACGAAGTCATAGACACGCCAACAACCGCCGTCGGCGGCCTTATAATAGGGCTTTCCAGCTTTGGTCAGCACAACATGGAGCGTGGCACGTTCCGGGTCAGCCCCGCGCTGTTTGGCCTTTTCGCGCAGAAAATCCGTTACGCCGCAAATGTTTTCCATCAGACCGTCCGGGTCTTTGAATGTATCAGTATTGATTTTTTGCAGAATATAGCGTTTTTGCGTTGTTTGTTCGGTGACAGCATACGTCTGGTTGATATGCCCTTCGCCATAGACGATTGGCTCGGACATCGGGCCGTTCCACGCCCACGCGGCTAAAATCTTGTTCATTTCATATACATCCTCTCGGTTTTGTATCAGGCCGTGATGCTGTACAACACAACGCCTGCCACGGCGGCACCCGCCATAACCTTGATTGGGCTGGGCTTCCACTTGCGCAGGACGAAAAAGCCTGCAAGGAAAATTACCAGCGCCATCAAGTCAAAGCTGCTCAAATCTGCTGGAAGAGTACGTTGGCCGTATAGTGCCAGAATCAGCAACGAGATACCAGCAGAAGCAATCATTGCGATCACAGCGGGGCGCAGCCCTGCCAAAACGCCTTGCACAATGCTCAAGCCACGGAAGCGGTAGTACACATAAGCCAAAGTCATCACAATGACACAGGATGGGAAGATACAGCCGATAGTGGCAATCAGCGCTCCCGGCAGCCCTGCCACCTGAATTCCCACAAAGGTTGCCGCGTTAAGAGCGATAGGGCCGGGAGTCATTTCAGCAATGGCCATAATGTCGGCAAATCCCGTCATTGTCAACCAAGGGTGAATATCCACGACTTGGTCTTGAATTAAAGGCATGGCTGCATACCCGCCGCCGATGCTGAACAGGCCGACTTGAAAGAAACTCCAGAACAGTTCCAGATAGATCATTCCTCGGCCTCCTTCTTTTGCAGATACAGCGTATCCAACGCACCAATCACACCGCAAACCAGAATAATCAGGATGATGTTCACGGAGAAAAAGCGAGTTGCCACGAAAGCTGCCAGCATCACAGCGATGGGCAGCAGGCGCTTGTTTTTCAGAATGGGCCATGCCATATTGATGACTACATCAAAGATGACCGCCGCCACACCGGCCAGCATACCGGCCATAGCCATGCTCACATACTTGTTGGAGCGAAATGCTTGGTAGAAAGCAGAAATGATGGAAATGATAATCAGCGGCGGCAGTGCTGCACCAACTACGGTAATCAATGCACCGGGGATTCCTGCTACATGGTAACCCACCAGAATAGAGGCATTGATGGCGATAGAGCCGGGGCTTGACTGGGCTATGGCCGTCAGATCCAGCATTTCTTCCTCCTCAATCCAGTGCAGTTCTTTCACAAAGCGCTCCCGCATGAGAGGGATAATGACAAACCCGCCGCCGAATGTACACGCGCTGAGCTTAAAGGTAGAAAGGAACAACTGCCAATATTTATTTTTCTTGTCCAATAGAATCTGTCTCCTTTTCAGCGGTACATCTGCACCGCACGGGCCATTTCACGCATTCGGGGTTCAGCGTAGGCAAAAAACTTTTGCAGTGCCTTGCAATAGTAACTGCATTGGGCTTTGTCTGCTGTATTACGGTCACGCTTGCAGCCGCCGTGACATAGGTTTACCCATCTGCATTGCTGACATTCTGCGGGGACATTCCGGCCATCCTTTATAAAGATGCGCATTTTCTCCCCCAAAAGCAACGCTTGTAAAGAGTCATTTTGAATCGTTCCGAGTTTGTACTCGTCCAAACAGTAAAAATCGCACGGGTAAACAGCGCCACTGCCCTCCACAACCATGTAAGAACCGCACGCGCCGGCGGTGGAGCAAGTTCCCGTCGGTGCGCCCATGAGCAGTTGTATATAATCTTCAAACAGGCGAACACTGACATAGACACCTGTTTTCCAGTCACGATACCATGCGTCAAACAGGGCGCACAAAAATTGCGCGTACAGTTCCGGCGAAAGAGAGTAACTTTCGATTCCTCGCTGCTCGCCCAAGGGGTCTAAGCAAGGGATGAATTGGAGATAGCGCACACCCGTTGCTTTCATAGACTTATACACACGTTCCGCCTTTTTAGCCAGACGCTTGGTGACAACACATAAAAGGTTGCACTCGATATGATACTGCTCCAGCAGTTTGATCGTCTGCATGACCCTTGTCCATGTTCCGTCGCCGGAAGCATCCGGGCGCAAAGCATCATGTACATCTGGCGTACCGTCTAAGCTGATGCCCACGAGAAAATTTTCTTCGCGGAAAAATCTCGCCCATTCTTCGGCAACAGCAAGGCCGTTTGTCTGGATGGCGTACTGCACCGTTACACGCTTTTGGTTGTACTTTCGCACTGTCTGCGTAAAGAACCGAAAGAAATCCAGCCCTGCTAAGGTTGGTTCTCCGCCCTGAAAGGCAAACGAAACAAAGCCGCCTTGGTCAAGTTCCGCAAAACAGCGCCGTATCAATGTCTCGGCTGTCTGCAAGGTCATCATGCAATCTTCGGAAGTGCTGCGGTTTTGCTGCTCATCCCGATAAAAGCAATAGTGGCAGCGCATATTGCAAAATCCGGCTGCGGGTTTTATTAGAAATTGAAGCTGCTTCATAACACCTCGGTGTTCTGCAATACGGTCAGGGGCGTTTTGCCCACAAACAAGGTATGACCGTCTGTGTACTGTTCTTCACGGTTCTTTAAGGCGTTAATCAGCAGGGCACGCAGTTCAGCTACACGCTCCGGGTTTTCGTCCAGTGCATTTTTTGTTTCGTGCGGGTCATCGCGCAGGTTGAAGTACAGTTCCCGTCCAGTCTGGGAGTACCAGATGTATTTATCCTCTTTTGTCAGGATAAAGTGCATGGAATCTTCACCCAGCGTGTGTTCCCCATGCAGGTATTCGCGGTCTAGCGGGTGCAACAGGCTGGTGCCGTCCACCGTTTCGGGAATCGGGGCTCCTGCCAGTTCCAACAGCGTGGGCATAACATCCCGCAGTTCAGCCAAGTCCGTGCGAACCGTGCCGCGCTTTCCGATGTAACGCTCCGATCCGGAGATAAACAGTGGTACATGGATACTGCCTTGGAACGGCTTTGCCTTCTGGAACATCAAATGGTCGCCCAGCATTTCACCGTGGTCGGAGACAAACAAAATCACGGTGTTATCCATAATCTGTTCTTCCACCAGCGCGGAAATCAAGCGTCCGATTTGATGGTCCATATGGGTGATGGCAGCATAATAGCCCGCCCGCAGCTGCTGAATATAGCTTTCATCCGAGGGTGCAGTCTGGGCATGGTAACTGTGACCGTCGCGCTCCCAGCGGACGCAGTCGTTCCAGTCGCCGCGCCAAGGTTCGGCCAGCGACTTATCTTTGTACAAATTCAAATAATATTCCGGGGCGTCCAGCGGCGGATGCGGCCGCACGAAGCTGGCCATCAAGAAAAATGGTTTAGAACGGTCACGGCGGCGCAGAAAATCCCGGCACTCGCTGGCGACCCAGTTGGTGGGATGGTACTTTTCTTCGTAAATCCACGGACGAACCACCCAACTGTTGCAGTCCAAGCCAGTATCTACGGGGTCTGCATCCACACCAAGCTGCTGCTTGAGCCACCAATAATAGTCATCGGCCACACGCTGGTCTTCATAACTGGGCGTAGTGGGGCGACGGTAGGCATGGAGATAGCCATCATGCAGCCGTACATCGTTGAATCCCAAATTATTGCGCAGCGGGTGGACGTGCATTTTACCGACGCACTGCGTATAATAGCCCGCCTTGCTCAGTTCCCCAGCCAGCGTGTGGGTATAGTTCCACGGCACTAAATCCTCATACCCGACGCGGCCAGTGTGTTCCTGTGACATACCTGTGTAAAGAGAGGCACGTGCGGGAACACAGGTCGGACAGGCAGAATAGGCGTTTTCATAGCGCACGCCCTCTGCGGCCAGTGCATCGAGAAACGGTGTTTTTACATCCGGGTGACCGGCAATACCAAGGCAGTCGCCGCGCATCTGGTCTGCCATAAGCAGGATAATATTAGGACGTTTATCCATAACAAACCTCATATCAATGTTTTTGCAGCCAAAGGCGTGCCGCACAGTACGGCACGCCTTTTTCCTGCTTTACAGATTATACCATTTGATCTCGTTTGCGTCCATGTGCAGGGTAAAGCTGCTTCCGTCGCCGGTATAAACGGTGGTGTCCTGCGGCTCATAGGTATTATTTACCACACAATACTTGCCATTCTTGACGTAGGCATGAACCTCGACATTGTAGTTCGTGCTGAACCATTTATGCAGGTCAGCCTCATCGTGGGCGGCCCACAGGATGGCACGGTACAGCACGCGGTTGTTCACAAAGCTGTACGGCAGACCACTGATATAAACACCACGACCCTTGCCGTACTCGTGCGCGGCCATCTGGACTTCCTTGTCACGCTGAATCAGAATTTCTGTGCCCTCCAGCGCAAAAATGCTCTTTTTGCCCTCACCAAAGTCAACGTCATGGTCGGGGCAGTCGGCCAGAATGAAGTGGTCGCGGTGCTCGTCCCAGTTGTACTTGTCGTAGTTTAGGGTGAAGCCGGTTTCTTTCTCTACGCCGAGAGGCGCAGCCAACTGGAGATAACGACCCTGATACTGGTGACCGCCCGGTTCGCCGACGCCGATCAGACCGCCGCCACGATGGACAAAGCCCTTGACAGCAGAGGAAATCTCCGGGTCTTCCCAGACTTTGCCGCCGGTGTGGGCGGTGTCGCCGTCGCCGACATTAATAAGTACATCAATGCCATCCAGCACATTCGGGTTAGTTTTGATGTCGTCAAAGCTGATAAACTTCACGTCAAACGGTGCGCCGGATAGGGCTTCAATAACACCTGCATAGCTGTAATTCTGCTTCTGATACAGTGCATGGTGGACCATGTGGCAGCCCCAAGCACGCTGCTGACCCCAACTGTTCAGCACAGCCACGGTCTTGACGCAGTAGGGCGTCGTGCCCTTGATATTCTCATACAGCTCGCGGAACTCGTTGCAGACGCTCTCGACGTAGTCGAGGAATTCCGGGAACTCGCAGGCCAGCTTCAGGTAGCCGCCGTAGCCGATGCGGTCAATGGGCTTGCGCAGGATCGCGCGGCGGGCCGTGACCCAGTTCTCCTTGGCCTCGCGCACAGGGTCGCCGCCCTCGTGGAAAGTATCGGGGAAGAAGTAGGGCAGGAAACGGCCCTCGGTGTACTTGACGCCGGGAATGTCGGAGATCAGGCGCAGCGTGCTGCCGTTGCCGACGCTGCCGACGATGGCATCGACGCCGGATTTCTGAAATTCCGGCATGAACGGCTCACAGCCAATCCAATGGTCGCCCAAGAACATCATGGCTTCCTTGCCGTATTCGTGGACGATGTCGGTCATTTCTTTCATCAGACCGGCCACCTCACGGCGCTGGAATGCCTGAAAGTCCTTGTACTCCTTGCTGGGTACGCGGTACTGGTTATTGTAGTAGCCTTGGTCGATGATGAACTCCGGGCGGAACTTGTAGCCGACTTCTTTCTCGAACTGCTCCAAAATGTAGGGGCAGACGGAAGCAGAGTAGCCGTACCAGTCAACGTACTTTTCACGGCGCAATTCATCAAAGACGAGCGTGAACAGGTGGAAAAACGTCGTGAAACGAACAACATTTACATAAGGATGGCTTTCGAGGTACTCCCGCAGACGGCGCATCGTGTAGGCGTGGGTCTTGGGCTGGCGCACGTCGAACGGGATCTGGTGTTCGACATCCTTCCAGTCGTTGATGACGGAGTTGTACATGTGCACGGGGTCCCAAATTAGGTACGCCAAAAAGCTGACCGTGTACTCGTGGTAGGCGGCGGAGGCGTTGATAACGACGCTCTCGGTTGCTGCGTCATAATGCCACGCGGCGGCATCCAGCGGTTCGCCCGTTGTGCGGTCGATGACCTCCCACCAGCGGGCAATATCGTCGTGGTCGTTGACCTTCATCAGCTCGCGGCTGATGCCCGTCATCAGGGGGATGGTCAGCGCACCGCCTTCAGCGGTGTAGAACGGCGTCATAATGTAGCACTGCTGGGTTTCGTCGGGGTTGGCCTTTGCCCACGCGTTGTCCTTACGGGTAGTGTAATAGGTGGCGTAAATCTTTGCGCCGGTGTCCTTTAGCTCCTGCGGGAACTCAGTGCCATCGCAGTCGCGGATGGCATCCGCGCCCCAGCGCTTGAGCAGGTCGAGGGTTTCAGGGACGGCGTCCATATCGGTGGGGATCGTTACACGGCCCATTTTTCTTACATCATTCATATAAGGATTCTCCTTGAAACGTAATATTTTGAATGGAGGAAAGTTAAATCAGCCCTTAACGCCGCCACTGGTAGCACCGACAATAATCTTTTCAGACAGGAAAAGATACAGCAGGAAAGTAGGCAGGAACACAATGATAACTGCAGCAAACATAGCACCGTACTGGCCGGAATATTTCATTGCGTTGACAATCTGCAACAAACCGACACCAACAGGGGTCATAGAATCGCTGGTAGTGAAAATCAACGCCATGAAGAACTCGTTCCACACAGACATGAAGTTGAAAATCGTAACCGTAATAATGGCGGGCTGAACCAGCGGCAGCATAATCTGCCAGAATGTCCGAGAATGGCTGCATCCGTCAATGTAGGCTGCCTCCTCATAAGACCGGGACAGCGAGGAGAAGAAATCTAACAGATAAATCGTGGTGTATGGTACGCGCAGCATAATGTACAGCACAACCAACAGCACGCGACCCTTGATGCCCCACTGCACAGCCAAAGAGTACAGCGGCATGATGATCATAATGGTGGGAACACTCATGGCAATGACCAAGCCGATACGGATGGCCTTACCGCCGACAAACTTCCAGCGAGAAAGCACATAAGCACCGGGCGCGGAAATAAGCAATACGCCCACACAGGAAACAATGGCATAAACCAAGCTGTTGAAGAAATACAGCGATACATTTTGGGTGTTCCAAGCTGTGACGTAGTTATCCCACTTCAGACCATTGGAAAAGTCCATAACACGGCCCGTCAGAATTTCCTTTGTTGAGGAAAGGCTGGCGCAGACGATCCAGAACAGGATGGCAGCCGTAAGCGCGACCCACGCGCAAACAATGATATAACCGGGCAGAAGCCGAAGCTCTTTCTTCCAGTTGATTCTATCGTGATATTTTCCCATAACTGCTCTCCTACCTTAATACTCCAGATCCGAGTCTTTCAAGATCAGGTTGGTGATAACGTACACAGCAATGATAATCAAAGTCAGCACAACGCCAACCGCTGCGCCTGCACCAGCATCGCGCTCTACAACGCCCTTGCCGCCAAACACCGTATCGTACAGGTACACAACGGGCACAATAGTGGCCGTTTCCGTGTTGATGGGGGAGAACATCTTCGTCCACAGGAAGAATGTGGTAGCATTGATGCTCCAGAAAGTAACACAGGTGCGGATGACGCCTTTCAGCAGGGGCAGCGTAATCTGGAAAAAGCGGTCAAAGATATTCGCGCCGTCGATGGTGGCAGCTTCGTACAAGTCCTGCGGGATACCTTCGATACCGCTGATGAAAATCAGCATATAGTAACCAACGCTGCCAAAGATGAAAGCAATCATCATAGCCCAGAAAATCAGGTCTGTACCCAGCCAGCGGACATTCTCGCCGCCGAATGCTTTGACAATCTGGTTCAGCAGACCATAATCATAGTTGAACACATACTGAATCCACATGGTGGCCAGTGCTACGGCGCTGATGATATTGGGCATATAAATGGCGGCCTTGAAGAATTTTGCGCCGCGGATGCCGCTGGTCAAAATTACGGCCATCAACATGGACAGGCACATCGTAATGATGCCGCCTACCAGCCAAATCATCACCATGTTTTTCATGGAACTGATAAAACCGGCATTGCGCAGGATTTTGAAATAGTTTTGCAGCCCATAGAAGCTCCATGTGCTTGTAGTTGCCGTAAGGCTCTCTACCTTAAAGAAACTCATGATAACTGTCCGAACGACCGGATAGACATACATGAACAACAGGCAAAGAACGGTGGGCAGAATGAATAGGAAAATCATTGTCTTGTTCTTTTTCATACTGGTAATACCTCAAAAATGAAATGTCATAAGCAAAGGCGGCACCCATTCAGGTGCCGCCTCCGTTCAGATTGAGGGAATCCTGAATAAATCCATTACAGCCGCACCGCTTGACGGCGTACCGTGATTTATTATAGGATTAGCCGCACAGGGTATCCAAGTAAGCGCAGTAGTCAGCGCCGGTTGCGTACTTGCCTTCGAACAGCTCGATCATGGAGCTCTTGATGGAGGACCAGCCGTCCAGCGTGTTCAGAGAGCCACACCAGCTCATCGGAGTGGTGGTGTTCTTCAGCGTCTCAACAGAGCCTGCCAGGACAGACTCTTTCAGGCGGGTGTCAGCGGGGATCTGACCGCCGTTGTCAACCAGCTCCTGACCGCAGGTGCCGGTAACGATGGTCATAATGAAGTCAAATGCGGCCTGCGGGTTCTCGCAGTTAGAGGAGATAGCCAGAGAGTTAGCACCGGCATAAGCAGAAGCATCCACATTGCCCTCGACTTCGGGGTAGTTGAAGAAGCCCCAGTTCACAGGCTCGCCAACAGCAGCGTCAACCTCAGAGGTAACGTAGTTTGCGCAGACGACCATAGCAGCCGTGCCAAGACCGACCTTGGTCTGGCTGGCGGGGTAGGCATCGGGTGCGCCCTCGGCCAGATAACCGGCATTCACGAAATCAATGATTTCCTGTGCAGCCGTCACAGCAGCCTCGTTGTCAGCCCAGCCGCCGTTCTTGCCCAGCTCGGCAATAGCGTCCTCGCCCAGATGACGAACCAGATGATTGTAGAAGTTGAAGTTTGCGTAAGCACCGTCCAGCGCCAGCGGCTCATAGCCGTTGTCCTTAATGGTCTGGCAGACGGTCAGGAACTCGTCCCAAGTCTTAGGGGTCTCGGTGATGCCGCAGGCATCGAAAACATCCTTGTTGTAGAAGATACCGCCGATCTGGGGCTGCTCTACGATGGAGTTCAGATAGCCGGCCCACTCTTTGGACTGATCATTGAAGCAAGCATAGCTGAAGTCATCATAACCGACAGCGTTTGCCATCTCTGTCAGGTCGTAGGTGTAGGGGGCGTAAGCGTGACCGATACGGTTGTAGTCATCCTCAAAGATGTCCAGCTTTTCGCCGGATTCCAGAGCGGCAGAAATCAGGGTGTTGACATCGCGGCCTTTCCACTCGATGTTGACGTGTGCGCCGGTTTCAGCTTCGAAAGCGTCAGCGGCGGCCTGAATTGCATTTGCCTGAACCTCACCGGCAGACCACATGGACCACATGGTCAACTCAACGCCCTCATACTTCTTGCCATCAGTAGCCGTAGACTCGGCAGCCGTGGATTCAGCAGGAGCAGTAGAGGTAGCTTCCGAACTTTGAGCGCTGCCACCACAAGCAGCCAGAGATGCTGCCATAGCAGAAGCCATCAAAAGTGCAACGATCTTCTTCATTTGTGTTTTCCTCCTAAGTGTAAATTCTGTGTCGGGATTACTTCCCTTTCGCGGTGACTTAAGTTTAGTGCTTTTCCAGTTTTTTAGCAATTATTATCTTGCCCACCTATTTTACAATCTTGCTGTTTCGCTGCTTTTCGGCATATCGCTGGTTTTTTGTAGGTAATCGTTGTGCATTTTTACCATTTGCTTTTTTCATCAAATGTTAGTTGTTGACAAAAACGCCGAATACCGTCTTGCATTTTTCAGCCTCGTGCAATATAATGACAATATACTACAAAATAGGAAGTGTGACCCCCATGAGCCATATTAACTACTCCTTTAATCAGACTGATGATTCCCTGCCCCGCGATAAGATGAAATTACGCAATATTGCTTCCACAAGGTATAGCGGGGATTGGCCCTCCATTCCACATTCTCACAGCTATGCTGAATTATTTTATATTGTAGATGGTGCGGGGCAATTTCAAATCAACGATAAATTATTCCCTGTTCAGGCACACCAGCTTGTTGTTGTAAACCCCAATGTTATCCATACAGAGGTCAGCTTGGAATCCCACCCGCTGGAATACATTGTGCTGGGTATCGAGGGGTTAGAATTTACGATTTCCGATGCCGCCGAGGGCAGCTTTTGCGTTTATACGTTTGACGGAAACAACGATGTACTGCCCTGCATGAGAAAGATCCTTACGGAAATGCAGAATCGGGAATCCAATTTTCAGATACTTTGTCAGGCTTATATGGATATTATCGTGGTACAGCTTATGCGAAATGCCAGTGTATCCGCTGTTCCAATTCATTCTCGGCTGCCTGCTAACCGCCAGTGTGCAACTGTAAAGCGCTATATCGACCACCATTATAAAGAAAATCTTACGCTGGATGAGCTTGCTGAAAAGGTTAGTATCAGCAAATATCACATGGCACACGCTTTTAAGCGCGAATATGGTGTCTCTCCTATCAACTATATCATTGACTGCCGCATCCGGGAGGGAAAGCGGCTATTGGCCGAAACCGACCTTGCACCATCCCAGATTGCCAGCATTCTCGGCTTTTCTTCGTCCAGCTACTTTTGCAAGACATTTAGCAACATAGAGGGAACATCCCCGACAGAATATCGTAAAGCAAACCAAGTGAAATTTTGATGTCCACTTCCTATAAGCGAAACGATCTCACAAACTAAAAGTCGGCATATAATAGCACACTTTGGCGATTTTTGTCAAATGATTCCGTCATGGATAGCGTGATTCAATATCATTCTCAACAAGAGCCTGCCGCACTTCGTATGTATTGGCTGTGTCAGCAGCAAATATTTCTGCTGCTGTTCGGCACGAAAGTACAACTCAAAATTGCCAAAATAAATAGCAGCCCGCGCAATGATATGCCCCCTATATAGCGAACAGTGAAATAAAGCACTGAAAGCTATATAGGGGGCATATCATGCTAAAGGCTTCTTTTCGCTTATTCTGCGGTGTGAAACGCTCTGCATGAACTCCTATACGCAGGAAGCAAGTCGAGATACGGCTGCCAACGTCTGCGAATCTCCGCAATCTCGTCATCATCTGCATCAGGATAAAAGTGTTCTCTCTTAGCTTCTTGAAAAACATCCGTTGCAACTTCGTTGAATAGTTCGGCACACAATTCATCCGCAGAAGTAATGATTTGATCCTCCTCGATGGTGTTTTTTGTTGGGTCGATATGCAGCAGCAGATACCCCAGCTTTTCAGACCAGACAAAATCCAAGAATTTACTTGCGTGAATATAATCCTTGAAAACGCCGTACACGCGCTCAATTTCTTTCCTTTCGGCTTCACTGTAAATCAATGCCGTTTTCCTCCTCATTTTCTTGTGCTTCGCGGAGAATTTCATCGCAGAGATAAGCATAGTCCGGCAGTTTTTCGATTACAGGCTTCCAAGCGGCCCGCACTTGTGCAGCTTCGTCCTTATCCATAGTAGAAAAGTTGTGATTGCGCTTTGTCTGCATCAGCACGGTGATGGCCATATCATCCAGCAGTCGGTGGCAAAGCTGTGTCGCGGTATGTAAATCATCGCAGCTTTCAGATTCGTGGGTTTTCTCATTGATGGTAAGAAATACATAGCCAACCTTATCAGACCAGAGGAGGTCAACACTGCCCTCGCTTTCCAAATAATCGGCAAAAGCGCTTTCAACGCGCCGCATTTCAAGCGTTCTTTTCATTTTGAATGACATAGAGAAGTCCCTTTCAGGCAATTTTTATCTTTATGCTGGGGGCACTGTCTCTATTATACACACTTGCTTATCCTATAATCTGGACTGCAACCATATTTTTGACATTTTGTGAAAAAGTGTTCGCCATCATTGCGGAGTAACTGCATCCAGTGGGTTCACGCGCACGCCGTTTTGCATTACCTCAAAATGTAGGTGGAAACCGGTGCTGTCGCCGGTGTTGCCAACATAGCCAATCACTTGCCCCGCCGTGACGGTTTCGCCCGCCGAAACAGCAGCGGCAGTCATGTGGGCATACCGCGTAGACAGGCCCGCGCCGTTGTCCAGCAAAACTTGGTTGCCGTAGCTGTTGTTCCAGCCAGAGATGATGACCGTACCGCCGTGAGCAGCCAAGATAGGCGTACCCTCCGGCGCGGGAATATCCGTACCGCGATGCCCGGAATTACCGTAAGCGTCGTCGTCACCAAAATTGCAGGAAATATAGGTGTGGCCGGGCAGCGGCCAGCATAACTCGCCATCCTCGATGATGCCGATGCCGCCGCAGAGGGCAAGCAGCGTAGGGCGCATTTCATCGGAGAGAAGTTCGTGCAATATATCGTTTTGGTCTTGGGTGAAATTGTACAACTCGGCCAGTTCATCCACAGTTTTGCTGCTGACGGTGATGTGCAAAATATAGTCGGTCTGCTGCTCCGGGTCGGGGTCGTCCTCGGTGGGTTCGGGAGTGGTGTCTACTTCTTCGACCTCGTAGGTGATCTCGTGCATAGACCAAAAGGTGTCTTGGATGCGCTGCATTTGGGCGGCATTGATAACGACAACGTCGCTATCAGAGTTGAGGTTGGTATGTACTGCAAAGATGGCCAGCACCTCCGGCCAGTAGCTTGCCCATGTGTGGCCGTCCTCGTAGTCGTAGGTGATGGTGGTTTCGCTGCACTCCGGGTGGGCGGATACGATGTCATTGATGGCCGCGCCGAAGTCGGCGTTGGTGTCGGCTACGATTTCGGCAATAGGGATGCTGTTGGGATCGCCGGATTCATCGGCAAACAAGATGCCCATCGGGGAGCCGATCACCGCCGCAGCCGCGCCTATGACCATCGCCAGCAACAGCACCACGCCGCCCGCGCCAAGCAGCGCCAGCAGCGATTGCGCGGTGCGGCGCACGGTTTGGGAGAGCAGGGCTTTGATTTTGGCTGCGATATAATGAACGCCACGGCTGATTGCTTCAACCGTGGCTTGTTTATTGCTGCTTGTGGGCAACTTGGGTGCGTGGGTAACGATGGGAGCGGTATTGCCCGTCGCTGTGGCAGCCGTCTGCTTTTGCAGATAGTGGCGCACAGCCTCGCGGGTCAGGTGTTGCCGCTTTAAGCGCTGCTGCATTTGAGCGCGGTAGGGCAGAGTTGGCTGGGCGGCAGGTACGGTAGCTGCTTGCGGCGGCATTTTGGCTGAGATGGCCTTTTGCCGGAAACGCTGCTTTTTGAACATTTCCCTGCGCTCGGTCTGCGTGGGAACAGTGACTTTCTCTTTTTCAGTCAGCTTTGATGCAGATTGGGTGCTGCCCTGCAAGGTGAGATTTTTCCGCTTCTCCTGCATTGCAAGAAACTTGCGGTAGCTCATGCGGGCGGTGCTTTTGGCGGTGTTGCCTGTATGGGCAACCACATCGGAAATGCCCTGCTGCACCTCGGTTTGTGCGTATTCTTCGGGTGATTCCTGCCGCTGCTCGGCAGCGCGTTCGCTCTGCGCCTTGGCCCGCATAAGTGTTTTGCGCACAAGCTGCTTGCGCTTTGCTTTAATTCCGGGCATCGTCGATCACCACATCGTCCAACTGGCGCGTGTATTCCGGGTAACGAAGTTTTACGGCCTCATACATATACGGTGCAAAGGAGCAGTCGAACAGGTCATAGGGCGTACAAGATTTATCATCGTACCCATTCCAAAGGTTATAGGCGAGCCGGGTCAGCTTGGTCGTACCGCTGGTCTGCCAACCGGCGGCCAGCGATTCCGGCTTGATTTCGTCCTTTTCAAAATTGAAACAAGCGTCAATGTTATTCCGAAGTGCGGGTACTGCTGTCAAGATGTAAATCAGTGCGCGGTGGTAGCTGTCCATTGCCTTGCAGCGGTTGAGGTGGGTTAAGTATGCCCTACGGTGAGGCGGGGTCATAAATTTGGGGTCAGTCATGTTTATATCTCCTTGAATTGGTAATATAGAATGTAAAAAGCAAAGGCCATGCTAGTTCATTAAGCAAAATCCTTTGCTATTAAGCAAACAGCGTTTGTTGATTTTCTTTGAAAAATCATAAATTATGCTTGATTTTGCTAACTGAGTTTGCTAAAATTGATTTATCGAGTGGAGGTGTTAGCTTGTTAGTCGAAGAATTTATAGAATTAGCAAAGAAAATTTGCGTACAAAAGTCTGAAGAGCAAACCGTTGAATTAAAGGCCGCACACATCGACTGCCCGAAAAGACTGTACGATACATTATCCAGCTTTTCCAACCAAGACAGCGGCGGCATATTGATTTTTGGCATTGATGAAAAGGACGATTATAAAGTTGTTGGCGTCTATGACCCGCAGGATTTGCAAAAGAAAGTGACTGAGCAATGCTTGCAGATGGAGCCCCCTGTTCGTGCAGTGTTCACACTGGCCGAGTATGATGGCAAAAGCATCTGCGCTGCTGAAATCCCTGCGGTAGATATATCAGAGCGTCCCTGCTTCTACCGCGGTGCAGGTCGTGTTAAAGGTGCATATATTCGCGTTGGGGATGCCGATTTACCAATGACGGATTATGAGCTTTACAGCTATGAGGCGTTCCGAAAGCATCTCCACGATGACGAGCGCCCGGTTGAGCGAGCCACCTTACAACTGTTGGATTCTGCCAAAGTGCAGGAATATATTCGCAAAATGAGCATGGATCGTCCGGGCTTTTCAAGGCTGACGCAAGAGCAAACTTATGAGATGCTGAATATCACCAGAGACGGCGTTCCTACTTTGGCAGCAGTGATGAATTTCGGTATTTATCCGCAAGGATTCTTTCCGCAGTTGAGCATCACCGCTATCGTTGTTCCCGGAACGGAAATTGGCGATTTAGACAAGGATTCTGCCCGTTTCATTGACAACAAGCGCATTGACGGCACTATTCCCGAAATGGTAGAACAAGCCCTGGGATTCTGCCGCCGCAATATGAAAACGCGAACGATTATCGACAAAAAGACCGGCGCAAGAAATGACAAAACAGAGTATCCCGTTGATGCCCTTCGTGAAGCAATTCTAAACGCCGTAATCCACCGTGATTACAGCATCCATACAGAGGGAACGCCGGTTCAAATAGATTTCTTCACCGATCGTGTAGAAATACACAGCCCCGGCAGTTTGTATGGCCGCATGAGCGTAGAACAACTTGGCATAGCAAAGCCCGACTTGCGTAACCCTGCACTTGCGGTTATGACCGAAATGCTTACGGAGGCAGAGCATCGCTACTCCGGGATTCCGACAATGCGTAATGCAATGAAAGAATATGGTCTGCCGGAACCGAAGTTCGAGAATCGCCGCAATGAATTTGTGGTCACACTTTACAACAACGGTGCTTCTATGGAAACTTCCGATGCTGTTGAAAGTGGGAAAAACTTACTGGAGTTTTGCCGCGAACCGAAAACCCGGCAGGAAATCGCAGACTATTTGAACATAGAAACAATTTTTTATGCTATGCAACATTATGTGCAGCCTCTTATTGTCGCCGGTAAATTGGCAATGACGATGCCGGAAAAGCCAAAAAGCAGGAATCAAAAATTCTATACGGTAAAGCAAAAATAATTATTGCATTAAGGCGGGCGGCAGCCCGCCTTTTTCTTGTGTAAAATCATGGTGTTATCGTTCTCCGTGGTCGATGGGCTTAATCTTTAGTTTGTTTCCGTCACGCTGGAATTGCTCATACTGTTCGGGGGTGCATTTCATCGGCAGAAAGCTGTGTACCATAGGCAGAAAGGCGATTGGGTAGTGGTAGAGTTTTTCGTAATAGGCCATCTGTTCATCGGTCAAACTGATAAGTCCATTATCACTATCCCCACAAACAATGAAAGACCCGGCAATGCAGCCATCATACCCATAAAGACGGTTTGGCGGCAAATCAAGGTCCTGCGCGGCGTCATTGCTGATAATGCAAGCGTTATCCCGCCACGGATGGCAAACGGTTAGATCTTCGCCTACAAGTTTCTGTCGTGCTTCGTATGTGTTGGGAATCGTGCGTTCCTCCGGGTACTTACCGGGCTGTACATACAGCACGCGGATTTCATTTTCACTCATAGGATTCACTCCATTTCACCGGGTTTAGTCGTGAGTAATTTGTAAGTCTTAGTATCCTTGGGTTGGGGGTTGTTGAATGGGATAAGGCTGTTGCCCATTTTGATAATGCCCTCACCGGGCTGGGCCAGAAGCAAGTATTTCCGCTGCGGCTCGGACAGGCCGTACAACTCCACCACGCTGTCAATGTCCTTGGTTTGGCGCAGCATGACCACAAATTCGGAGTTTGCCAGCATGGCATAGGCGGTGTCATTGGTAAGGCAGTCCTGCACATTTTGCGTGATGCCGGTGGCGTAGGCGTTGTACTTTCTGAATCGCTTCCAACTTGTGTACAGGAAATTGGCGCTCAAAGAATCGCGCAGCAGCAGATAGATTTCATCAAAGTATACCCATGTGGCGGCCTTGGGGTCGTTGCGTTCGTTGCTCATAACGGCGGTGTTGATGTACTCCAACATGGACAGCATAGCAACTGGCTTTAGCTGTTCCCCCAAGCTCTGGATGTTGAAGCAGATAAGGCGGTTGCTCATGTCCACGTTGGTGGGCTGGGCGAACGCTTGCATACTGCCGGTGGCGAAAATTCGCAATGCAAGCGCGATTTCCTTTGACCGTTTATCGCGCTGATTGTTCAGTGCCATCCACAAGTCCTTGATAGTCGGGCATGGCGCGGTATAGTGGGATGCCATCAAGGGCTTATAGATGTTTTCAAGAGCATCGTCAATCAGACTTTTATCACCGGCCAGAATATGCTCCTTGCCCATTATCTGCTCACACAGGCTCAACACAAATTCTGCCTTGGCAACATGGGGAGGAATTTTCGTTGCCTTATCGTATTTGAAGTCCAGCGGATTAAAGTGCGTAGCGCTGTCCACCGAGATATTCACAACCTCGCCACCCAATTCCTGCACAAGTGGCGCGTACTCATTTTCGGGATCTACGACATAGAATCTAGCCTTAGTAAACCGCAGATACAGCATCAAAATTTCCAGCTTAACAAACATGGATTTACCGCCGCCGGAGGTGGCGACAACCATCGCATTGCCGTTCACAAGGCTAGTGCGCAGCCCGATGATGAGATTGCCGGTCACGGCGTTTCTGCCGTAACAAATGCCGCCCGGTGTGAGAATTTCTTGGGTATTGAACGGTACAAGTGCTGTCAGCGATTTCGTCAGCATCGTGCGCACGCTCTCGATGCGGCGCAGACCGTAGGGCATGGCCGTGTTAAAGGCGCGTTCCTGCTGAAAATACAACTCGGTGAATCGGCAGTTATAGTTCGCCGCCGTGGTTTTCAGTGCATCGGTTTCCAGCGCGAGATCTTCCAGTGTGTCAGCAAAGTAAGTGACGGTGAGCAGGCTCAAAAACATCTGCTGGTCATTTTCCGTCATTTCTTTGCGGATCCTGGCAATGATGCGATCCTGTTCCTGCGTCCGCTGCGGTACGGAGGAAGTGAAGTCCAGATTTTCCACGGATTTCTTATTGAAACGGACTTTCTCGGCATCGGTTTTCATCTGCGCATTGTCAATTTCTTTGAAAGCATCATCGGTTTCCACCGGCTCAATGTCGATTGATAACACAATGTATGGCACTTGCTGAAGCAGTGCGGAGATAAACTTATCATCAAGCTGCTGCGGGTACTCGCTGATCGTCATGCACTTGGCATAAAAATCCTCGATTTCAATATGCTTTTTGCAAAAGCGGATGCAGTCCGGGGCGATAGAATCGCGGAAGTCCTGCCCCAGTTTGGCACAATTATCAAAGTCGAAGTTAAAACGACCCTCCTCGGAAATGCGGAAAAACTTGTGCAGTACCTCCAGCCGTGCGCGGTTGTCCAGCGGCGTGACGGCACATTCCAAGGCAGAAAATGCAGACAGCAAATGCCCCTGCACCTGTACAAAGCGTTCGCGGGCCTCTTTTACGCCGGGTTTGTTCGTGGACACGATGATGTACTTATGCTGCACCACATTTCCATTTTCGCGGGCGTTGGCCTTGATTTGGCGGTTACGCTCGGCGCGGAGGGCATCAAAGCCGTCGTTCTCGCGGTGGTACAGCACATCACGGGCAAAGGCTTTTTCATCCATGCGCTGGCTGACGATGCAGACTTGCATCCAGCAGTCAGCAGGGATGCCCGCGTAGACCGTGCCAAGCTGCGTTAAAATATTCTGCTTGGCCGCGTCACTCTGCATGGCGTAGTTGATGTCGCTGATTTGCCACATCAAGCTGAACACATTTTCCGATTGCCAAACACCGTCTGCATAGATTCTGTCGATGGGGATGCTCTGCTGTACGGAACGGGGCATTTTATAACTGCCGCGCGTTTTTCGCGTAGATGCGTACTCACTTAGTCTCAATGCTTATCACCTTTTTTCTTTTTGCAATATTTGTTTTCGGTTTTCCATAACCGCCAATCGTTTCTGATAACTGTGCTGTCTATTACAACAAGCAGGAATTTTTCAAAGGTCAGACAGTCATAAGTAAAAAATCCTGTTGCTGCAATCGGCGCAGCGGCCACAATGCAGACCCAGCCCGCCGTTTCATGCCCCAGCAGCGGGGTCAGCCCCAAATAAACCGCAACTGCCACGGCAATGGCCGCGCCAGAGCAAATCATCTGCCGCAGATTCAGCCCCAAAAAGATTTCCTCTTGGTAATGGCGGATTTCTTTATTTATCGGAATTTGCATATTACAACCCCATCATTTCATGGATAATTCGGTCAGAGCCTTTTATTAGCCCCACAAGTACGAGCATATTGAACACGGTTTCGGCAAGGTAGCTCCACACAATAGTGGTCGCCTCGCCGCTGGCTACTGTTGGCGTACTGACAAATGCTGAGTAAATCACGCAGGCCAGTACAATGACCGCACCCTCTAAGCACACGCCGACATAACTTTTCAAAAACGATATGCCCACGGATTGTGTGCTTTCCCCGGCAAAAGCCGCCAGCGGCAGCGGGGCCAGCGCTGTGTACATATACAAGCGGAAAAAGCGGCCATACACGGTAAGGATCATTACAAAGGAAAGCACCGTAATAAACAAGCTGCCGAGAATCGTTACGAGCCATAGCGGTATGCTGGCGAGAAATCCAACATTTTCGATAGCGGTCTGCATTTCTGCGGGCAGCGACACCATAGCTTCTGAGATACCGCCCATGCTGTCGGCCATATCTGTGACGATGCCGTTACAGATGGAAAACACATTCAGCATAATGTCCATGCCGTATCCCACAAGCGCCTTTGCCGCCACAAAGCGGAGAAAGTAGTGGATTGCAGCTTCGGGGCGTTTTAACTCGTGAAAATTCATTGTGTTTTTGCATAGCGATATAGCAAAGAACAGCACGACCAGTGCATAGCCAATGCCAACCATACCATTGTGCAGTGTCTGCATCACGCTCCACACTGCGCCGCCCTTAAAAGTTTGGGGGCCGGTTGTCACCAGCCCCCATAACTCGCCCAGCTTTCCATTCCATGTGCTGAACGCATTGTTCAGATTCTCAACAATCCAGTTTTGATTCAAGTTTTCACCCACTTTCAGATAAAAGAAAACAGCCGACAGAAAGTCTGCCAGCTGCATAGCTTAATTAAAAAAATTGTTTGTTATTAGGGTGTCCATTGTAGAAGCAACTGCATCACACACTTCATCAAAGCTGATGGTTGAAGCGTAGTCGAAATCTTTTCGGTAATTATCCCATTGCCTACGCATAATCTCGCTGTTTCGCACCGTTTCCACAATTGCTCTATAATCTTGCAAAATCGAATCAGAGCCTCGCTTACTGGCTGTAGCCATCAGTGCCGCCCCTAAAGCGGGAAAGTCTATATTTTCTGCTTGCAGTTTGGTAAGGATATAGACATCATAATAATCTCTTGGCCGGGTATTCTGGTCACTGCGAGATATTACAGTCTCCAGCTTTTCCGCCAGAATGGTGGCCAAATTGTATGCCATAACTTGAATATGACGATCTTCCAGCATCAACTTGTAGTCATATTGAATTTCGCGTGGTGTGATTTTATCGCCAGTAGTAATGTCCAGCTTTAAGGGAACTGCCATAGGCGGAAAATCGGCTGTCAAAGCTACGCGGTATCCAGTATATTCATCACCCTCCCGGATTTCACCAATGCTTTTGAATGTAAATGTGATGTCATCGTCAACAGGAACGGTGAGAATCTGCTCTATCATTTTTTGGACGGCATCCTGCGTAACTGGATAACCCTTTATGGTTGCATCCATATCCATTGTCGCTCTGGAGTTCAGCCCCACCATAGAGGAAATTAAAAAGCCACCTTTGATAATGTAATTATCCCGATACGGGGATAATGATACCCGCTCCAAGAATCGTTCCAGCATATAATTTTGCAGAACAAGCTGTGCGGAAATCTGGTTTTCTTTCGCCAGTTTTTTCATAATCGCTTTCAGCTGCATAGCGTTTTTCATAATAGTACCTCCAAATAAGGACGCAGCCGCTTTTCTACGCGTAGTTGATGAGCATATTCCGAAAGCAAAGGAATGTTCTTATCTTTACGGCCGGCGTACCGTTTGAATGCATCTGTAATGATCTGAATATCCGTGTGGCTGATGGGCTTTAGAATTTCACATAGGGTTTTTTCTGCATTGTAGGCCCGGACTGTATTTCCGGCAGGGGTGTCAACCAGCGCGATTCCAAGACTGTAATAAGGCTCTTTCTTGCAAGAGCATAAAATCCCCGCTGCTTTTGGACTGGATGTATTATATCCATAGGGAAATGCCATGTGAAACTTGTGTGGTGTCCTGTCAGTCAAATCATGCAGAAACAGTGCGGTATCCAATGCAAATACACCACGCTTATATCGCTCTTGAATGGATACAAATTCATCCTCCCAAACTTCCGGCAGGGTATATACCCCACGGGAGACCTGATCTAATCGGCCTGTATCGGCCAAATATTTCAAACTTCCGCGTGATATTCCGGCAGAAGAAATCATAGCAGCAGTTACGATGCCATTATTTTGGGAAGCCAACTCTATAATCTTCGTTGTAGAATCCATAGCACACACCTTCTCTTAAATTGACTTTCACGCTAAACATTATACGCTTATTTAGCATAAAAGTCAACTAGACGGCATCGCTTACAGAATCATATCAAGAATATCCTTTGCAAAGTAAATGACCACGCCACCGAAGAACGTCATAAAGCCTTGCGCCCGCTGGCTGGCATCGTGGCCTTTGAGGGCAAGGCCGATTTGCACGATGCCGAACCCCAGCAGGATCGCACCAATGGCTTTGATAGCGCTGAACACAAAGTCGCTCAGATTGTTGATGGTCGTCAGCGGGTCATCTGCAAACGCAGGCATGGCCATAACAAAAGCAGCGGCAACCACCGTCGCCGCCACAAGATAAAGGCGCTTGATTTTGCGGTCAGTCACCTTGGTCGTATTGAGAGAAGTTTTCTTCATTTTCATAATAATTTTCCTCCGGGTGTTTTTCTAAGTAGTCGAGCTGTTCGTACATTTCTTCGGTGATTTCGGGTGCTGTCGCGGCAGCAACAGCGTCCATCGTGATAGTGACGGCGTCGCCCATATAGTCGGGCGGCATTACATAAGGCTCACCTCCTGCATCGGGTGTACATTTTACATTCGGGTGGTGGAGCAGATTATACTTTTTGTCGATGACCGGGTCCTCGCTGCGCATCAGCAGTAGACATTCATCATCCCGCATACGGCGGATTTCATCCGGCATACACAGTTCACGGCCAGCGGTTTGCAGGCTGTCGCTGCTGCTGCCCCGGCTGCCTTTTCCAATGCTTTGGCTTTTGGTGCGTTCGGTTTCCTTGCCGAGAATCTTGGAAAGATATTCGTATGTGCCGTACTCGTTACCGCCGAGGTAAAGCAGGGTGTCACAGTTTCCGATTATGCCTTCCCAATCATCTTTGAACAGGCTTTTTAGTTGGGCAATGTTCTGCAAAATAATGTCGCAGCTGATATTTCTACTTCTGCAAACAGCAAGAATATTCTTGAAATTCTTCGGTAGTGCAACATTCGCAAATTCATCCATCATCAGCCGCACATGAATCGGCAGCGCACCGTTGTATTCCGGTGTAGAATCGGCCAAACGAAAAAGTTGGTCGAAAAGCTGTGTGTAGAGCATCGTTGCAATGAAATTAAAAGTTGTATCATTGTCGGGCAAAACAATAAATAATGCCCGCTGCTCCAGCCCCATACGCGGCAGGAACATTTCATCGCGCGAAGTCATTTCTGCAAACTTGCGGGAGTTGAACATGTACAAGTTTGCCGCTGCCGAAATCAAGATGGATTGCAGCGTCTTTTTCGCACCCAACATAAAAGACTTGAATTGCAGGACAGCGGGGTGCTGCGGGTCGCGGCGCTCCAGTTCTCCAAACAGCATCATCAAGGGGTTCTCGACCATTTCATTTTCGCTGACTTGGCAATTCAGAATCATATACATCAATGTGGAAAAATTCTGCTCACTGGCAGGGGCTTCGTACATGAGATAGAGAATCAGTGCGGAGATCAGCAGCACAGAAGAATCATCCCAAAACTTATCACCGCTGCTGGGGGCATCCTTGGGTTTGGTGTTGTTGACAATGGCGAACGCCAGCTTGATGGCGTCCTCATCGGTTTCGAGATAGGCCATCGGATTGTAATGGCCTTGAAAATGCACAAGGTCAAGCACTGTCACGCTGATACCTTTCGTTTCCATGATTCTGCCGAGGGTGCGTGTCAACTCCCCTTTGGGGTCCAGAAAAAGATAAGAGCCAATCAGTTGCAGCGCGTTGGGCTTCACATAAAAGCGTGTCTTGCCGCTGCCAGATCCGCCGATTACGATAATGTTGAGATTATGTTTATGCGCGTGGCTGTCGGTGCTGAAGCGTACATTCTCGGTCAAAATGTAATTTTCTTTGGTGTCTTTGGTATTGCGGTACTTGATGTTTAGTCTGTGGGCGCTGCCCCACTTGGCCGTGCCGTGCTCTGCGCCGGGGTGGCGATCTGCTTGGTCGAGCATATAGCAGTAGACGGCCAATGGATAAAGCACCAGCACCGCCAGCAGGAATTTTGGAGTGCTGGCGCACCATTTCAATGCCATAGGATTGTTGAGAATAGTGCTTAGTGCGGCGGTAATTTCTGCCAGCCCCTGCGCCTGTTCAGTTGCCTGTGCCAGTGCTGCGGCAGCAAACAGCAGCGGTATCAGCAACAGCCCGTACAGAATGATTTCTGTGCGGTGGTCCTTATTCGGGCACATGATGTTTAGCGGGCCTCATCCCGCTGCGGTGCGCTCTGGCCGCGCTGCAAACCGAGTGCCTTTTCCACAGTGTCTCCAATAGTCACAGACAGTTCCCGAATTTCTTCCAGTGTTTTGCGTTCCTCGTCGGGTGGAATGTGGGTGTCCATCCCGTCCAGCGTAGCGGCAGCGGTATCGGGCATCGGCAGGGAAAACCGCCCGCAAAACTCCACCGAAACGGCCATTGCTGTTTTTCGCAGATAAGGCGCTTGGGAGATACCCGGCGTGTGCTGCTCTGCGGTTGCAATAACGATTTCGGCGGGCAGCCGAGCCAGCACTTCACACTGCGGCATGGCTGTTGGAAACACAATCGCGTGTTGCTCGGCATCGTACCCGACAACGCCCTCATTTTGAAAAATGATGTTGACCGGAGAAAGGCGCTCCAGTTCCTTGATGGCCTTGTCCATCTGCTCCGGCTTGATTTCAGGAATCGGATACGGCTTATTGCCGTAGGTCATGGACACATCGAAAATTGAGCCGACATTATAATAACCATTGACGCGCACAAGCTGCGGGATGCCTTTTGCCCCTTTGCTTACGCGCCGCCCGAATTTATCCCAGTCTTTGGCGGTCAATACGGCCCGCGCTTGCGGCAGGGTTTGCAGCACAAGTGCTGCATTGCCGGATGTGATATGACTACCAAGCCGCCCCCTGCCGTACAGATAGTCGGCAAGGCGCTGGCCATCCTGCACAACTTCCTGCAATATGGATTTTTGCGCCGCAATGGTTTCTTTAAGTTCGGCTTGCTTTTTGGCTTTCCACTCCTCGATGGGCAATCGCTGTTCGTACATTTATCGCTCCTCCTCTGCAATAATATCCTGCACTTTTTCCTGCGCCTGTGCTGCTGTCCGGGCAGCGCTTTTCAGCGCCATAATGGTTGCCCGCACAGATGGCCGGGGGTCAATATCCAAAGGATTCTTCCCGCGCGTCAGCAAGCTGTCGCCGGATTGACGGCGGGTTGGGTCTTTTTTTCGGTCTGCCGTAGTGACCTTGGGAATGGCATACCCAAGCTGCTCATAGATGCGGTTCAGTTTGGCGACATCTTCGGCTTTGAACATGACGTCAACTTTTTCGTTCTGTGCCTTATCCTTGATGACCGCGAATAAAACGCCGTACTGCTTGGCCAATTCCTTAAACTGTCCCACGTCTTTGCTTTGCAGGGCAATAATTTTTAGTTCCTTGCCCTCCCGCAACAGACGGTCAAGGCTGGTTTTGCCTTTCACTTTAGGATTTTCCTTGGCGTAGGCCAGCGATAAGGCCAGTGCATTTTTAATACCCAGCGCAGACAGCTTAATGGCTACTTCGGTAACCTGTAAGGCTTCCCGCACCATCTGATCGGCTGCTTCGCCTCCGTTGTTCATCTTGTTTCACCTCATTTCGTTCTTCCTGTGCGGCAAGTTCTGCTTGCCGTAGTTTTTCCTGCACCTCAGCAGCATCTGTTTCGATGTCGGAACAGATGTAAACCTCATGGCGCAGGGCTTTCATTTGCTGGGTCAGTGATTTGATTTTTTCTTCCCGCGCGGCACGTTCCGGCTCACGTTTTTGGCGATACAGAACTTTGCGCTGGCGGGCAAGCTGTTGGATTTGGACTTCTGCATTTTCCTTGTAGGCCAGCAGTTCATCCATAGTTTCAATATGGTTTTCCCATAGGAATTTTGTCTGCTGCTGGTATCGGCTGAACAGCAGAAAATCCTCACGCAGCAAAAAGTAGCAGCGCTTTGTGCTCTTGCCGTGGTAGGCTTTCCGCAGCAGGGCGCAGTAGTGATAGTAGCAAGCCATAAAGCCGGACACTTTGGGATACCGGCGCGGCAGCTTGCCGAGATACCGCGCTCGCCGCACAGTGGGCTGTAATTCTGTGGGCTGCCATTTCGGTTTTGCCGGGGCGTTTTCCTGCCGGTATTCCTGCTGCATTTCGGTGGGCATACGGTGCAGTTGGCGGTAATACTCCCGCAGCGCTGTCTCGGAAAAGCGCGGGTCGAGCCGGTCAATGCGGATATTTCGTTGAGCGTCTTTATGGCGCACCGCCATGTGTTCCACACGCGGGCCGTATTTGACCGTGTAGCCCATGTTCTGCAATTCCGTGATAAAGCCATCAAAGCTGTCGGCGGCAGCAATAGCCTGTTCCACATCTTT
>SKEJ01000250.1_pt1 | contig 36329 bp, 33 predicted proteins | sample 4826721 | NCBI WGS metagenome assembly SKEJ01 (sample SAMN11008812, study PRJNA524170) | human gut metagenome | biome: Human fecal sample; material: Feces; isolation source: fecal sample from pouch patient p31 | host: Homo sapiens | place: Israel: Tel-Aviv | collected 2015-06-02 | reverse complement strand
TTGTGGAATAGTGCTTGAAGGTTCGGCTGCCTCTTATGCGATGATTGGACTGATGATTCTGTTCTGTGCGTTTGAGATTGTGTCACAGGTAAGGGATAGCCGGTCCTTATGAGTTGAATTACGCGCGTGCGGATATAAAGGGTGGCATGTTAAGCTGGTCGTTTTCTCGTTCTGGGACATTTGCAGTAGGATGAGTGGGACTAGGCGCGCTGCGGTGTGATGGTGACGGTTGAGACTTGTATCGCTGCAAATCCGCTGATGCACATTTTGCTATTGGGCTTGAAGGTGGGACCGACAGGCCTTTGTTTGGGTTGTTCTGGTCGTCCAACGCGTGTTGCACGGCTTTATATTGTTACGCTCGTTCGGCGCTCCGTTGGAGCATTTCCGGGTTTGTCAGCATCATGACTTGGCCAAGTGACACGCTTGCCGGGACGGTTGTAACGCCGCGCCGGTTCCGTGTGCTCCTTCGTTGTTGGCCTGTCCAGCCGGGGGCGGATTCGGCCTCATGTTGTGGCGCACGGCCAACACCGAGATCGACTGCGACGTCCTATTCCAGTACTGCGACCTGCGCGAGGTCTACAAGCCGCTCGAGTACCTCAACGTCGCCCTCCAGTACGATGATATCCCGTACCGCAAGTGGTCGTCCCCGCTCGACCTAAAGGAGATCGGGATGGACGACCCAGCCTGCACGAGAGGTTCGCCCTGCAGCTCGGCTGGGAGCTCGCGGGGAATGACGCCACGCGCGACCGCGCCGACATGTCCGTCGATGAGCTGATCGGGATGGGCGAGAACGAGGCGGAGGGCCGCGAGCTGGTCGTCTGGCTCCACGGCTACATGGACCCCTATGAGGGCGAGATCGACACCGCGAGGTATTCCAAAGACCAACTCGTCGAGATGGTGTTTCCCGACGGGATGCTGCCGTAGGCCCCCGACGGATGAAGGGGTCTGGCCGGCTTGGGCTCGTTGCCGGGCACGGTTCAGCCATCGAGTGGCCCCAGGCGGGGCGGGGAGGATATGCCGCTGCATGCGTTGCGGCTTCCCTAGGGTTGGCTGTATCCGAACCCATTCGAGCCTATACACTTCGCCGGCTTTTTCCATCGGTCTTGCCGCAGCGGCAATGTCCGCACGAGCAGATATCATCGGATTCACGGAAAGGCGTTCGCCGCAGACGCACGCGTCGCGGCAGGGGGAGGAACCATGCTGGCTGAGAAACTGGTACGCGCGAGGGGCGCCGGCATACCGTGGGCGGACAAGACCGGCATACAGCGCTTCTTCACTGTCTTCGGCCCGGTCATCTACATAGCCTGGGGACTCCTGCTGGCGTTCGGGACCGTGTGCGCGGCGATCATCGCGTGTGCGTTCGAGCGGAACCCGCCGAGGAGAAGGCGGTAGGTGGCATGCACCCCTCGTCGCACGCACCGGGCCTCAATCCCTAAAATATATAAGTACGCCTTCCGTTTTCAGGTTTTCGATGAACCTGTCCGTGGCACCATTGAGCCTCACGGTGACGTCGACGTCCCTGCCGAGTGCGGACGCGAGCGAGTCGAGCATGGACAGGTAATCGGAGGACGTGCAGGACGGATCCAGCCCGAGGAAGAAATCGACGTCGGATGAATCCTTCTGCTCGCCCCTTGCGAACGAGCCGAACAGTACGGCCTTTTTGACGAACGGGTTGGCAGCGAAAACCGAACGGGAGCGAGTGACGGCATCGAGACGGTTGCCCACGGGGGCCGAGGGGTTCTCGCAGTCCTCAACGAGCCATTTCATCGCCGCTTCCTCCTTCGGATTAACCCATTGTCTTCGATTGTAATTTTCCCGCCATGCCGCAGGCGACAAGTTTTCGCAATCGGGTCGGGAACGCACCTATATATAAGTGTATATCCCAGACGGGCTATCGCCTTCAGGCAAGCGACCACGCGCACGGTAATCTTCCGCGCCGTGCCCGTAGCGGCCTACGCCGCTACACGGCTACACGCCTACGGGGCTACACGCCGCCGCCCGGCCGAACGGCGGGTGGGTCGCCCATGGGCGCCCTCGGGCCATGCTCCCATTTTTGAGAGAGCTGCCGTCGGGGCTTCCCGAAAGCCGCCTGCATTCCCGCGGACGCATTGCGCAATCGTAAAAAGAAGGGCACGGGCGTCCGCGTTCGCGGAAACCCGTGCCGCATTTGCGCCACCGGGAAGACCGGGTAGAATATATCTGAACGCTATTCCACATTCCCGTACTTGCACTACGGATTTGGGAAAGCGCATGTCTCAGCCTCTACTCGACCACGGTCGCCTCGGTCGGGATGGCCCCCAGCACTGCCGCGTACTCGGTGGGGTAGAGGCGGCTGATAGTCTGAACGTCGCGGATGAGGACGTTGCGGTCGTCGGGCTCGGTGATGCCGTAGCCGAACGCCTCGAGCGTCTCGATCGCCTCGCGGATCTTCTGCTGGAACATGGGGCCGGGGTCCACCCTCAGGCCGAGATAGCCGCGCCACAGGCTCGGCGACACGCGCAGCATGTTCTGGATCTTGGACATCGGCTCGATGTCGGCGTAGGCGTTGAGCGTGACCATGGCGTCCTTGTGCCCCAGGATCGACTGCAGCGCCTTGATGTCGCCGCCGTGGCGGATCCACTGCGTCGCGAAGGTGTGGCGCAGGCCGTGGAACGTTATCAGCTCGTCGTTGGTGCCCATGAGGCCGTTGGTCTCCGAGAACGTCTTGAACGCCCTGCGGATGTAGCTGGTGGTGGCGAAGGAGCCGTCCGGCCGCGACACGACGTATCTGTCCGCGAGGTCGCGCGTGCCGAGGGTCGACGCCTCCCGGAGCCTCCGAGTATCGATCTCGTGGATCTCCTTCAGGAAGGGGAGCAGGCCCACCGGGTCGATGGGGATCGTCCTCAGGTCGTGGTTCTTGGTGTCCTTGATGAAGGAGCCCCTGTCCTTGACGTAGGCCACGGAGTGCCTGACCGTGATGAGCCCCGACTCGAAGTCGACGTCGCACCAGCGCAGGCCGCAGACCTCGCCGATGCGCATCCCGGTGTGCAGGGCGAGCACGACCGCCCGCCTGAAGGTCGAGTCCGGCATCATCGAGGTCACCGAGTTGAGCTTCGGCACGAGGTCGGAGCGCAGCGCGTTCCTGGGCCTGGCGATGACCCTGGGCGCGAGGGCGCCGTCGAACGGGTTCCTCCCGATCGTGTCGTTGCTGCGCTTCAGCAGGTCGGCGTAGAGCCGCTTGCCGAGCTTGAAGGACTTGTTGAGCGTGTCCGGCGCCGTGCCCAGGGCGATCCTGCGCCTCGACCACGCGTTGACGTCATCGGTCGTCACCTCGTTGACGGGGACGAGGCCGAGCTCGTCGCGCTCGATGTGCAGGGCGCTGTAGTGGTAGTCGTCGCGGGTCGTCGGGGTGATCCTGTTCATCTCCAGGCAGAAGGCGATGAACTTCTCGAGGGCCTCGGAGAGCGGCAGCGCGGCGTAGTCATCCCGCTTCTCGGCGGGAAGCCCGGCGCCGACAGCGGCCCTCGCCCCCTCTGCCTCGGCGAACTCAGACTCGATCTCCGACCTGAATTCCGAGAGGACGCGCATCGCCGCCGCCTTCCCCCTCGTGCCCTGCTTCAGGCAGGGCACGCCGGTGTTCTTGGTCCTCTGGACCTTCTTCCCGGTCACCTCGTCGGCCACCGTCACGATGGCCTGCCATTTCCCCTTGTTCTTCCTCACGCTGCCGACTCCGCATATGCGTAAGGTTTTATTGCCGCGTTTCTCGTTCTGCATGTCTGCTCCTGAATCCGCAGTTGATTAGAAACAGATGGGCCCACCTGCGGGAACCCGGAGAGGCGACGATTCGGGGCTCCTACCCCCGTTGATTAAGTCATCGGCTGCACCGCGCTCCTCGAAGCCGATAATACGCTATCTGGACAAACCGCGCTGAGCTGGTAAAATCTACTTAAGCGGAAATGCGCTACTTGCGCTATTTAAGCGTGTTTTAACAAAATAAGCACAGGTCAGGGTCATTCTGACCCCGCTGGGGGTCAAGGGGTCGCTGGTTCGAATCCAGTCGTCCCGACCAGAAGTTTCGCAGGTCAGGCACCTAGTGCCTGACCTTTTTTCATGCTGAATCATCAGAGAATTATCAGCTGTTTTAATAGCGCGACGAGGGCCTACAGAACGGGCGACTTGCCGCATGGCATGCTTGTGCGGCGGCGGCGCGTGGCCGATGCCGCCGCAACCGCACCGAAACCGAGAATACGGGACGTTTGGCAAGAGTCACCGCTGCACCGCTTCCGACCCGGATATAGCCCCTCAAATCGCCTCTGACGGGCCGGGGTGGGGGATTGCGATTAGTTCCCACGCAGCGAGGCCCCGTATGACCTGATAGAATTCATTGATAGAGTCTGCTGTCGTTTTGGCAGTCGAGCCGATAAGCGTTTTCATGAGGAGATGGTACGCAATATGGAAGAACGGCTGTGGGTAATTGCGTTCGACAATGCGACTGGCAAAATGGCCGAGTTCACGTCCTGCCCGAAGAACAACGCCGCCTTCTACCGCGAGACGTATCTCCTCAAAGGCTACATGCCCACTATGCGCGTCACGCACACCACGCCAAACGTCAGGTTTACCAGCCGGGGCTGAGTCCTCTTTCGAGAGCAGGGTTATATTAGCATCTACAAACTCGAAAAACCCTGCCGCATTTGAGGAGTACCAAGAAAAAGGTCTACACCTTGAATATCAACTTCACCCGAACACCTCCCGCATTCATACGAACATGTACGGATGAATGCGGGAATCCGATACCCTGAGGGCCGGATCGGCCGGCCCACTGAGCACGAGCGAGACACGGTCCAGAGGATGCCGGAGCGCAGAACCCCGTGTAGGGAGATCGCGAGGGAGCCGGGCAGGTCGCCCTCGACGGTGAGCGCCGAGGTGCCGCGCACGGGTTCATCGCCGCGCCCACCCATGAAAAGAGGGTTCCCTCGCAGGCGCCGCATCCGCACGCCCCCGCAAAGAAACCCTCGCACTCGCATCTCTACCTGCGAACCCGTATGCAGCCTCGCGCGTGTGTTCCGCAGTTGCTAGTCGCGGTAGAACGAGCCCATGTAGCGGATGTACTCGTCCTCGGTGTGGTTTGCCTTCCAGTCGTGGACGGAGTCCTTGTTGCGCTGGCCGGCGATGACGGAGAGCTCCTTACCCAGCTTCTCAAAGGCCTCGTCGACGCACTCCTCGGGGGTGAGGGCGATCTTCATGACGGCCTCGCCCTGCGGGCCGCCGGGGAGGTTGGACAGCAGGCTGGGGGTTAGGGTGGTGCCGAGGGTGATGACCTCGACGTCGACGCCGGTGCCCTCGCACTCGCAGGCCACGGCCTCGGTCATCTTGAGGATGAAGGCCTTGCCCGCGCCGTACTGGCCGTTCCAGGGGCTGGAGCTGATGCCGGTCATCGACGAGACGTTGATCACGGCGCCGCGGTCCTGGGCGGCAAAGATCCGCATGTAGTGGTGGAAGCACTTGAGGAAGGTCACGACGTTGACGTTGATCATGGCCTCGTGCTTCTCCCAGGGGGTGTCCTGGATCTTACCGAAGCTGTGCAGGCAGGCCACGTAGCTCATGAAGCCCATGTCCAGGCCCTCGGTCGCGGCGAAGACGGTCTCGGCAGCGCCGGGCTGGCTAAAGTCGGCGCGCACGACCTTGGTCTCCACGCCGTAGGTCTCGCGGATCTCGCCTGCGAGCACGTTCAGCTTCTCCTCGCGACGGCCGACCATGACGACGTTCATGCCGCCGGCGGCGATCTTCTCGCAGAACGCCTTGCCGACGCCCTCGGTCGCGCCCAGGATCAGGCCCCACTCACCGTACTTCTCCCTCAGGTTCATGCTGCATCCTCTCTCTCGATGCCCATGCGGGCACATCTCCTTTAGCGTGCGACTGCACAGCCGCACACGGTGCACCATTATGCGCTGAACAAGAGGGGAGCGTGTTCACGACTTTGCGAACGAGCCCGTAACAACGATGAACGGTGTCGGTCTATCACCACGAAGAAACCCTTGCGGCATCGAGAGAGGAGGTGCTGGCAGGTGGAACCAAAAGGTGAACGCCGCCCTGGCGTGAGCGGCGTTCGGTGTGGTTTTACTCACCTTGCTAGCTGTTCACCAGGAGGGTATTGCGACCTCCGGTCGCCTTTGCTGTATCCCCTTGTGTGCCCATGTACAAAGGGATGCATCGCTATTCTGCGCCGGTGCTCGACGTCACCGCCTCGGTGGGCTCGGCAAATACGTTTCTCGCAATGTTCATGGTCGGCGTGATACTCGATGTGCACATCGATGCCGAAGACCTGGGACCTCATGCGCCTCATCGACTACGTTGCGGCGCGCGGCGCGTGGAGTCTGCGCGAACTCGGCTGCGTCGGCTTTTCCGGCGGTGGCATGCAGACGCTCTACCTCGCTGCGCTCGACGAGCGCGTGCGCTGGGCGCTCATCAGCGGCTACCTCTACGGCGTGCGCGACGCGCTGCTCACCCTCAACAATAACTGTAGCTGCAACTACCAACATAGCCCTCGCGGCTACTTCCTGTGAGAGTTTTTTGTTAAAGCAACGGCGCGAGAGTCCTCGTGTCACCCAGCAGCATCCTCCATATGTCTGAACTCTCTATGGCTGCGCTGGATAGACATCGCCGGAACGGGTATAGTATCGAAAGTTTTGTCGTTAACCAGCGGGGGAGTCCTGTGGGCATCAAAAAGAAGATCAAAAAGGAGCTTATCGGCACTTCCGATTACCCGTCGAATAAGATCTTTACGATCTCCAATTTCATCACCTTTACGCGCCTGATCCTCACCCTGGTATTTCTGTACCTGTTTGTGACGGATAACAACCGTGTCATCGCCATCGTTATCTACGCCGTTGCCGCCTCCACCGACTGGATGGACGGTCAGATCGCCCGCATGACTAAGACGGTCTCGTGGCTCGGCAAGGTCATGGATCCCATTTGCGACCGTGCGCTGCTGTTCACCGGCGTACTTGGACTGGTGGTCCGCGGAGAGCTGCCCATCTGGGTCTGCGTGCTCATTATTGGCCGCGACATCTATCTGGGCATCGGCACGCTTATCGTGCGTCATTATCACCGTCGCCCCATCGATGTCGTCTTTCCCGGAAAGATTGCCACTGCGCTGCTCATGACCGGCTTCTCGCTCATGCTGCTCGGGTTCCCCGTTGTTGACGGCCTGCACCTTTTACCTTCAACCCTTAAGGCCTTCCCGGGCCTCAACGGAAGCTCGGTGCCCCTCGGCATCTTCTTTGTGTACGGCGGCGTGATCTTCTCCATGCTCACGGCTGTCATCTACTCCATTAAGGGCGGAGTGGCCATTAAACAGGCTCTCGCGCATCCCGAGGACGAGGACATCGACTTTCTGAACCCTGAAATCGAAGACTGATTCGTTGGGGTATGATTACGTACGGTTCATTATTTGCGGCACGTCCGCGATAAGTTAGGGGTTGTCATGGACAACATGGTTAACAATATGCCTCAGAATGATAAGACTGCTGACGCTACCTGCGTATTCCGCGTGCCTTCAAGCGACGTCACCGTTCCCGACCTCATGGCCAACGTGCGCATCACCGCCCCCGTTCTGTCCATCGTCAAGGGTCCGCAGACTGGTGCCGCCTTTGAGCTCGAGGACGACGTGACCACCATCGGCCGCGATCCTGCGAACGGCATCTTCCTCAATGACATGACCGTTTCGCGTAGCCACGCGCGCATTATTCGCGAGGGCCTCGGCGCTCGCATCGAGGACTTGGGATCGCTCAATGGCACCTGGGTCGACGGTGCCATCGTCAATGCAGCCCCGCTGCACGACGGTTCTTCCGTTCAGATCGGTACGTTTACGCTCATCTACCACGAGAGCACGCCGGAGCGCATCGAAACCGGTGAATAGGGCATGGCCGAACGCAACTATCTGAGTATCGGCCAAGTCGTCAACCTACTTCGAGGCGCATACCCCGATCTTTCGAACTCAAAAATTAGATTTCTAGAGGATGAGGGGCTCATTACCCCTCATCGTACGCCTAAGGGATACCGTCAGTACTCCAAGGAGGACGTTGATCGCCTGGAGGTCATTCTGCACCTGCAGAAGACCCGCTATATGCCGCTCAACGTGATTAAGCAGCGCTTGGAAAACGCCACGGACCTGTCAACGCTCGCTTACGAGGTGGGCTTGCTGTCCGATGTTCCGCTCAAGACGGAGCCCAAGGAGACTAAGCAAAAGCTGCATCCTATCGAGACCATTCCCGATATGCTGGGCGTCGAGATTTCGTTTATCCGCTCCCTTGCCGAAAACGACCTCATTCGCATCATCAAAAGCCCGCAGAACCGAGAGCTCGTCGATGGTCGCGATTTCCCGATCATCCGCTACTGCTCCGAGCTGTCACGCTTCCATATCGAGCCGCGCAACCTGCGTCAGTACGTGTCTTCCGCCAACCGCGAGTCCTCGATGTTTGAGCAGGTGCTCGTGAGCATGCTCGGAATGGATACCTCCGATGACGAGCGCGACGCCAAGCTCGAGCGTGCGTTTAAGAAGCTTCACGACCTGACGGAAGGTGTGCACACTGCGCTGCTCAAGAACCGCGTTTTTGAGTCGCTCAACGCCGTGGTCGAGGACGCCGACATCGATGCACTCGATGAGGAAATTACTCGCTCCGAGTCCACCAAGGCCAAAAACGAAGAGACAGCCGCGCCGGCTTCGCACGAGGATTCTCTCGTAAAGCCGCTCAAGGTCGTCGCCCCTTCGCAATCCGACACCGCCACCGCGGGCAAATAACAGCTGCCGCTTATCCGGCAACCCATTGAAAGGTCATGCAATGTACGACTTCGAATCTCAAATCGTCGACATCCCCGACTATCCCGAGCCCGGAGTCATCTTTAAAGACATCACGCCGCTCTTTGGCAATCCAGAGGCGCTCAAAGCCATGACCGATGCCCTCGCCGAGCACTTTGCCGGCATGGGAATCACCAAGGTCGTGGGTCCCGAGGCTCGCGGCTTTATGGTTGGCGTACCGGTGGCTGTAGCCCTTGGCGCCGGCTTTGTTCCCGCACGTAAACCGGGCAAGCTACCGCGCGAGACCGTAAGCCAGAGCTACGAGCTCGAGTACGGCACCGATTCAATTGAGATCCATGCCGACGCTATCAGCTCTAAAGATACCGTGTTGATTCTGGACGACTTGGTCGCGACGGGCGGAACCGTCGAGGCAACAGGTAAACTGGTGCGAGATATGGGCGCAAAGCTTGTCGGTTACGGTTGTATCCTTGAGCTTGCGTTTCTCAACCCGCGCGAGAAGCTCACGCCGTCTGATGACGATGTGGAGCTCTTTAGCCTGGTGACGGTGGACTAGCCGTTACCCTTAGTTACTGGAAAGGAAGCTACATGCGCACAGCAAACACGCACAAAAACATGGCACGCTGCGCTGCTACGGCAACCCTCGCTTGTGTTTTGGGCTTGGGCCTCGCGGCTCCTGCCTACGCCGATACCGCATCCGACCTTGCCGCTGCTCGTACTAAGCTCGAGCAGATCGGTACCCAAACTCAGCAGATTTACGATGAGCTCGCCACGCAGACGCAGGCGCTCGATCAGACTGCCGGCGAGATCACGCAAAAGCAGCAGGAGATCGCCGATGGCCAGGCCAAGCTCTCGACCTATGTCGCCGGCGAGTACAAAACCGGCGGTCTGAGCCTGCTTCAGGTTCTGACGGGTGTCGATGACCTGAGCGATATGCTCAACCGTCTGTTCTACTACGGCAAAGTTTCCGATAAGCAAGCTCAGACCATTCAAGAGGTCAAGGAGCTTAAGCAGCAGCTCACCGATAAGCAGTCCGAGCAGGAGAAGAACGTCGCCGCCACGCAAAAGAAGGTCGACGAGCTTAACGCCCAGCAGGCTGAAGCCCAGAACGTCGTAAACTCCCTGGATTCGCAGCTGCAGGCCGAGCTTGCCGCCGAGGCCGAGGCCAACGCCGCGCTGCAGGCCGGCATCAACGCCAGCACCGCCGAGAAGGCCACGGTGAGCAACGAGACTGCCGGTACGACCGAGAACACCAACAACGGTGGCCAGACCAGCAATAACAACAACCAGGGCGGCAACACTCCGGCTCCTACGCCGGCACCTGCTCCGACGCCACAGCCCTCACCGCCTGCTCCGGCTCCGACGCCTTCCGCTCCGAGCCAGTCCGTCGATGGCGGTTCTGTTGTCTCGCGTGCATACAGCAAGCTTGGTTGCGCCTATTCCTGGGGCGGAATTGGCCCGAACAGCTTCGATTGCTCTGGTTTTGTTAGCTATTGCCTCACTGGTCGCTATTGCCGCCTGGGCACCACGGGCACCTTTATGGGCTGGACGCGTGTGTCCGATCCGCAACCCGGTGACGTTGTGGTCAACTCATACCACACCGGCATTTACATCGGTGGTGGTCAGATGATTCATGCTTCCGACTACAACACGGGTGTTATCATCAGCTCCGTTGCCGCCGGCATGAACAACAACTATATCTTCGTTCGCTACTAAGTATTCAGATAAAGCAAACGGATATGGACCTCGTGGCTTTGAGTCATGGGGTCCATTCTTTTACCTTTCGTGCAGGCCGCTATCTAGTTTTGAATACTAGATAGCGGCCCAATCGGTCTGCAAGATGGCTATAATTGTTAGGGAACAATTAGAAAGGACCCTCTATGAGCTGGGCACTTATCTCCGATTCAAGCTGCAACCTCCGCGATTGGCAACCGACCGCGCCCCATACCACCTTTGCATTTGCGCCCCTCAAAATTCGAGTGGGGGAGCGTGAATTCGTCGATGATCTTTCGCTCGATGTTCATGAGCTCAACTGCGCTGTTCAGGCGGAGACGAACGCTTCTTCGAGCGCTTGTCCCAGCGTAGGGGAGTGGGCCGAGCTCTTCAAATTGGCAGACAAGACCATCTGCATGCCGATCTCTGAGGGTGTATCGGGCAGCTACAACGCGGCAGCCACTGCTCGCGATATGGTTCTTGCCGAGGAGCCCGACCGACAGATTCATCTAGTCAATTCACGCGCAGCTGGCGGCAAAATGGACCTCATTTTCTTGCTGTTCGACCGCTATCTTGCAAGCAATCCGAATGTCTCATTCGAGGATGCTTGCGCATACTTCGATAGCCTTGAACAGAACAGCAAAATCCTCTTCAGTTTGTGCAATTACGAAAACCTCGCCAAAGCCGGACGTATCCCTAAGGCAGCTGGCGTCATTGCCAACAAGCTCAATATCCGCATTTTGGGCACGGCGAGTGAGGCCGGTAAAATCGAACTCGTCGGGCACACGCGTGGCGAAAAGAAGATGCTCAACAAGATCATCGACACCATGGAAGCCGAGGGTTTTACGGGAGGCGAGGTCGTCATCGACCATGTGGAGAACGCATCGAGCGCCCAGGCGTTGGCCGATCGCATTATTGAGCATTGGCCCGGCTCCAAGACCATCATCATGCCCTGCAACGGCCTGGATTCCTATTACGCCGAGATGCACGGCCTCATCATCGGCTACGGCATGGGCGTAGCTTCGGGCAAATAAAGTCCAACCAAGCAAAAATACTGGCGGGACAAAGCGGCAGATGGCTCTTTGTCCCGCCAGTTTTATACGTCGGCTAGCTATTAAACCCGTTGAACTTGAGATAGCTCATCAGGTAAGCCTTCGAAACGAAGGACGATACCGCACTGCGTACAAGCAGCGACTCACGCGTTATCTGATGCGCGGTATCGGGAACCGGCGTCTGCTCGACGGAAAACGCCGAACGAATCGATGCCTCGAGCTGATCGACCACATAATCGAAGGCCGTCGGGGCATCGTAGCTCAAACGCTGAATGTTAAAGAGTGCCTGCACCGCAGCAATAGGTAGCACCTGCTTAAAGATGCAGATAGCGATCAGGCGGGCAATCTGCTCGCGGCCATATTGCTTTTTGACCGGAGCAGGCACCAGGCCGACCTTCACGTAGTTATTGATCATCGATGGCGTAATGACAGGCTGCTCAACGCAAATGGACAGCGGCTCCATCCACAGTGCAACATACTCAATAACCTGGTCGCGGTAGAGCGTCACATTGGGCAACTGGTTATAGCGCGGCAGACTCAACGTATTAAGTTTGCGCACGATATCGGACTGAATAAATGCATCGGGCAGCACAGTGGGCTGAATATCCTCAGGCTTAATGCTGACCGACGAATCAGACATCGGAATAACGTGTTTAACGTGATTCATAAAGGTCCTCCGTTCATTTGCTATATTGTATTCTAGATAATCTAGTTTTGCATACCACATAGTCGGCAAGAAAATTGGTGGGACAGTGCACTGATGCATCGTCCCACCATTTAGTTAATTGATAACAACCTTACATAAGATATATTATCGTACTTATCTACGGAGAAATGCGTATGCGCTGGTTGCCGCTATGGCTCCGTCAGAAACCGCGGTCACAACCTGGCGCAAACGCTTGGAACGGATGTCGCCAGCGGCAAATAGACCTGGCGTGCGGGTCGCCATGGATTCATCAGTCAGAATGCCGCCATCAGGCGCCAGATCGACTAGATGCTCGACAAGTTCGGTATGGGGTTGCGTCCCGGTATAGACAAAGATGCCGAAAGAGCCGGGCTCAAATGACTCGGTATGAATTTCCCCGGATGAATTGTCCTTAAAGGCGATCGTCGTTGGCATGGCTTCGCCCGAGAGCTCCACAATACTAGTTTGGTACCTAACTGTAATATTGTCCTTTTCGAGCACCTTCTGAACAACACCATCAGGCGCACGAAACTGGTCGCGACGCAGCACGATGGTCACGCTGCTGGCGATTTCTGACAAGAACAGAGCTTCCTCGCAGGCAGCATTGCCGCCGCCGATGACAAAGACCTGTTTGCCGCGGAAGAACATGCCGTCACATGTTGCGCAATATGAAACGCCACGACCGCGATACATATCCGCGCCAGCGAAACCTGCCGGACGCGGCGTGGCACCCATGCACGCAATGACGCTCTTAGCCAGCGTATCGCCCATATCGTGATGCACCGTAAACAGCGCTGCATCGGCATCGTAGTCGACGCCTATCACCATACTCCATTCAACCTGAGCCCCCAAGCCTTCAGCATGTTGTTGGAACCGCTCACCAAGTTCAGCTCCGCTCAGCAGCGGAATGCCAGGATAATTCTCAACCTCGTTGGTCGTGGCGATCTGTCCGCCCGACATGCCCTGCTCAAAGACAGTCGTCGTTAGGTTGGCGCGCGCCGCATAAATGGCGCCAGCATAGCCCGCGGGGCCGCCGCCGATAATCGCAACATCGATTGACTGATCGGTAGTCATGAAGAATCCTCTCGTCGAAACGTTGTCGTTCTTTGCGCTCATACCCAAATTTACGTGAACATGACACTCGTGCACTACAATGATAAATCGCGTAACAAAGCTGAAGGGGAGTTATCGATGGATCAAACGCAGACGGGCAATAGCGCTCCCCTGCCCATGCAAGCCGCTCCCCAACCGGAGCAAATGACCGCTTCACCTGCACAAAAATCCCTGATAACCATTGTGCACGCATCGGTTGGATCGGGCCACAAAGCCGCCGCCAACGCGATTGCACAAGCATTTGACCTTATCCGCGGCACCAAGGGAATCCCTGAGGATATTGAAATTGAAGTACTCGATATCCTTGATTTTGGACGTATTAAATTCGACGGCAATAAGACCGCGGCTTCTTTTACAGGAGCCACGCGCCCCATTTATGACCTGACCTGGCGATATACGCTTACGGGACATCTTCTCTGGGGAGGCGGCACGGCATGGTCGCGAATTATGTTCCCCGCCTTCAACGAATACATCCGGACCCGCAGGCCCATAGCCGTGGTCGCAACGCACATCACAGCAGCCAATGTTGCCGTGGGCGCCCGCGTAATTACGGGTATCGATTATCCGGTCATCTGCGTACCAACAGACTATGAAGTCGAAGGCTTTTGGCCCCACAAGGACACCGACCTGTTCTGCGTAGCCAACGAATTTATGGCCGAGACACTTCGCCCCCGTAAGGTTCCCGAGACCAAAATCCGCATTACAGGCATCCCCATTCGCGCCGGGTTTGATACGGACTACAATCGCGAGGAAGAACTCGAGAAGTTCAATCTCCCCGCTGACAAGACCGTTGTGTTGGTGATGGCCGGTGCCAGTTTGCCTCAACCGTACGTTCGCTTTCGCGCGGAGATGGACCGCACACTCCCCTTCCTGCGTAGCTTCGAGGACATGCACTTTGTCTTTTTGCCGGGTAAGGATGAGGAATACGCCACCCGACTCAAGACGCTCTTCGACGCCATGAAGCTCGACAACGTCACGGTTCTGGACTACGTGGACGACATGGCGGCCCTCATGCACGGCTGCGACCTGGCAATCCTCAAATCGGGCGGACTCACGGTCACCGAGTGCCTATGCGCACATCTGCCGATGATCCTACTGGGCAAATCATACGGCCAGGAAAAGGCCAACACCACAATGCTCACCGGCATGGGCGCCAGCATGCATGTCACCACCGCACGAGAACTCATCGTGACGTTGCGCCATCTCCACGATCATCCGGAGTCGCTCAAGGCACTGCTCATCAATGGCGAAGTCCTGCGCCGTCCACGCGCAGCCGAGGATATCGCCATTGCAACCATGGAGCTAACCGGCAAACCCCAAAAGCGCAAACGATCCTTCTGCCGCTTCTACTGGGGCGGAAAACCCGCGCATATCCGCTAGCACCGGACTGTCCGCCGTGGCGCAGGCCGCCCACACATATCATTCCATGCTCAAACATTCTCGCTTCGCAGGGCGCACTAATCCCACCCGTCCGGGACTCACCCATATCATTCCATGCTCAAACATTCTCGCTTCGCTGCGCTCGCTGCGAAACTGCGCGTGGAACGATATGGGTGAGTCCCGGACGAGAGGCTTCCTGCTTGAAAACAAATTGCAATCCGACTAGAAAGCCGGTGCGACAAAGGAGAAACTCCCTTGTCGCACCGGCTTACAAATCGATTAATGCTATCAGCTTCCAGCGAAGAGGCACGGTAGTTACAAGCATGCAAACGTAGCTCACCCGTGGGAGGGCCCTATATATCGTCCCACGCGCAGTTTCGCAGCGCAGCGAGAATGTTTGAGCATGGGATGATATATAGGGCCCTCCCACGGGTGAGCGGACGGAAGCAACTAGGCGACGCCGGAGGAGCCGAAGCCTCCGTTGCCTCGGTCGGTTTCGTCTAGTTCATGTACTTCTACGAGGTTGACCGTGGGGACTTCTTGGATGACGAGTTGGGCTATGCGGTCGCCTTTGTTGATTTGGATGTTGTTGGAGGGGTCCAGGTTGATGAGGATAACCTTGAGTTCTCCTCGGTAGTGGGCGTCGATGAGGCCCGGCGTGTTGACTATAGACAGGCCCTGCTTGATGGCCAAGCCACTTCGGGGCTGGACGAAGCCGGCGTAGCCATCGGGCAAGGCGATGGCCAGCCCGGTAGAGACCAGACGGCGTTCGAAGGGCTTCAGGACGCAGTCCTCGTTGGAGCGCAGATCCAAGCCGGCATCGGTGGGATGGGCGTATTTGGGAAGCTCGACGGTGGGATCGAGACGCTTTATGTTGAGGGTAATGTTGGACATGGAATCACCTTAGCTTGTCGAGCTCTTGCAGAAACTCATCGACGTCTTTGAAATCGCGGTAGACCGAGGCAAAGCGGATGTACGCCACCTTGTCGATCTTGGCCAAGCGTTTGAGCACCATGTCACCCAACTCATGCGACGTGACGGCCGTCAGCGTGCGAGAGCGCAGTTCGACCTCGATGTCGTCGATAATCTCATTGAGCTTCTTAGTGTCGATATCACGCTTGATGGTGGCGCGCATCAAGCCGACGAGCAGCTTATTGCGATCGAACCGCTGCTTGGTTCCGTCTGACTTAATGACCTCGATTGGGTCTTCACATCGCTCGAACGTTGTAAAGCGGTAATTACACGAGCAACATTCGCGACGGCGCTTAATGGTGTTATTTGACTCCTGCATACGGGAATCAACGACGCGGGTATGTGCCTTGCCGCATTTGGGACAGCGCATGGTACCTCCTCTTAAACGATAACAAGGGTACCATGCGCAGCGCGATAATGATTACGAACGAGCAGGAACCTTAAGATGCGCACCGGCGGCGAGCGAACCATGCTCCAGATGATTGACGTTACGGATCATGTCGGAAGTCTCTTGCGTGGAAAGGCCATCGATTGGATATTCCTCGGCAAGCGACCAGAGAGAATCGCCAGGCTGAACGCGAACGGTCTCGTAGGTAACGTTGGAAACGGACTCGGCATACGCGGCGTGACGCGCGCTAAAGACCGACGTAGCGAGGACAAAGAAGAGCGTAAGCGCAACGGCAACGGCGACAATCGTCGGAACCTTCAGGGCAACGCGGGCCGGCGCGACTGCAGCCTGCTGATTGCAAGCAGGCTTTACGGTCAAAGGCTGAAAGCCGGAGCGGCCACCCTGAACAACCGTAAAAGTGGGTTCTGCAGGCGTCTCGAGCTTAAGGGCGAGGTTTCCCTGGACCATATTCGTTGCGTTCATCATGTTCTCCTCTCGCGTGTTTTGCTGAGAACAGTTTTATCAAGCCGCGCGGACAAAAATGTCTAGCGCGAGAACGAATGTTCGGTTATTATTATCTTCGAACAGTTGTTCCTGTCAAGCAAAATTCGAACATTTGTTTGACATGGGTAGAGAGGATGCCCTGATGGCTCGCAAAATTACCAAGCGTCAGCAGCAAATTTACGACTTCATCAAGGAATATCAGCAGGAGAAGGGTTATCCGCCCAGCGTGCGCGAGATGGCTTCTGCCGTGGGCCTTTCCTCCCCCAGCACCGTGCACGCCCATCTATCTGCCCTGGAGGCGCGCGGGCTACTCAAGCGCGATGCCACCAAACCGCGCGCCCTGGAACTCTTTAACGAGGACGGTTCCTCTGTCTCAATTTCTAAATCTGACGAGCCCACCGCACCTCGCGGAACGGTCTCGCTACCGCTCGTTGGTCGCGTCGCGGCTGGGATTCCCATTCTGGCCGAGCAGAATATCGAAGACACTTTTACTATCCCGACCGAAATCGCCACCGATCAGGGTTCCTTTATCCTTGAGGTGCATGGGAGCTCAATGATCAATGTCGGCATCTTCAATGGCGATTACATCATCGTCCGTGAACAAAAGAGTGCCATGAACGGCGAAATTGTCGTGGCCATGATTGATGGTTCAGCGACCGTCAAGACGTTCTACAAGGAGCAGGGACGCGTACGCCTGCAGCCCGAGAATGACACCATGGAGCCTATCTATGCAACGAATCCCGTTATCTTGGGCAAAGTCGTCGGCTTGATGCGCCGGTTCTCGTAATGCAAAAACGCATCACCATCTTTGATACCGTCCGCGGGTTTACGATGATTTCAATGGCAGGTTTTCACGCTTGCTACGATCTCGCCTACCTGTACGACTGGGATATGCCCTGGTTTACCCAGACTGTCTTTCAAGACATCTGGCGCGCCAGCATCAGCTGGGTATTTTTATTTATCGCGGGTTGGATGTGCACCCTTTCGCGCAACAATATCAAACGTGCCGCCAAATACGCCTTAGCAGCACTCATCGTCTGGTTGGCAACAACACTTGTCTCAGTAGACGATTCGGTTAATTTTGGCATCATCTACTGCATGGCCGCATGTACCGGCATCGTGGCGTTGACCGATCCCGTCCTTAAGAAGATATCGGCGAGATGGGGCATATCCCTATGCCTTGTGTTGTTCGCCCTCACCTGGAGTATCCCCAAAACGATCTATCCTGTCCCCTACCTGGCGTGGCTGGGATTTCCGAGCTCTGGGTTTGTTTCAGGCGATTACTACCCCATCATCCCGTTTATCTTTATGTATCTTGCAGGATACTTCGCCGCACATATAGCGCAGGGAATCGATAAGACCGTCCCTAGCTGGGCCTACGCCAATCCCGTCCCGGCGCTCGCCAGCCTTGGACGTCATGCACTCCCCTTTTATCTGCTGCATCAGCCCATCATTCTAGGCATTTTGGAGCTCGTCTACTCGGTGCGATAACGCTCGAGCCGCGGCGCGATACGGGCCGGTAGCTTCGCCACAATACGAACGCCGTCCTCAAGATATTCCTCGTGCAAAAGGGTTCCCTGCTCATGCACCAACGTGATGAGGGCGCCCTCACGATACGGGATTTCAGCAGAGAGCAACACATCGGTAGCAGCCGCCTCACGAGCAATACGGTCGACGAGATCGTCGAGTCCCTCGCCCGTCTGGGCCGAGAACAGCACGGCCTCGGGATAACGACGACGGAAGCTCAATCGATCAACGCTATCGAGAAGATCGGTTTTATTGAATACGGTCAGCGTTAGGCGCTCTCCAGCGCCGATCTCATCAAGCACGCGGTCGACAGCCTCCAGCTGCCGCTCATAGTCCTCATCAGACGCATCTACGACTTTGAGAATTAGATCGGCACCCAACACTTCGGACAGCGTCGATTTAAAGGCATCGACCAGACCATGCGGCAGCTTTTGAATAAAGCCGACCGTATCGGTAATGGTCATGCCGCGACCGCCGGGAAGACGATACGAGCGCGTCGTCGGGTCGAGCGTAGCAAACAGCTTGTCCTGCGAAAGTACCGTAGAGCCGGTCAGACGATTGAGCAACGTCGATTTACCGGCATTGGTATAACCGGCTAACGCGACGCGAAACGCCGGTGACTCAATGCGGCTCTTGGATTGAACATCGCGACGCTGTTCAACCTGCTTGAGCTCACGACGAAGCGCAGCGATCTTATTACGAATAAGGCGACGGTCGACCTCGAGCTGGCTTTCACCCTGACCAAAGCGTGAGCCGATGCCGCCGCGCGTCTGTTCCTTGGCGAGATGGCTCCACATGCCACGCAGACGAGGCAACAGATATTGAAGCTGTGCCAGCTGTACCTGTAGGCGTCCCTCACGCGTCTGAGCATGCAGGCCAAAGATATCCAAGATCAGTGCCGTACGATCGATAATCTTTACCGGCTCGCCCACGGCTTTCTCCAAATAGGATTGCTGCGAGGGCGTCAGGTCGTCGTCAAAAATAACGACATCGGCATCCATGCGATGCACCAGGCCGCACAGCTCTTCAACCTTACCGGAACCGATAAACGATTTAGGATACGGCTTTACCAAACGCTGTGACAAGCGTGCCACGCACTGGGCACCAGCCGTGTGGGCAAGACGCTCCAGCTCATCAAGCGAGCGATCGAGCGGCCATTCATTGTCGCGCCACTCAACACCAACTAATATGGCACGCTCGGGCTCGGGTGCCGTGGGAACAAGGGGGAAACGGGCCATTAGGCAGCCTCAATACGATGCAGGATGTCCTCAACGACCTCATCGATCGTAAACTCGTCCATATCAAACCACACGATACGGTCATCGCGCTTAAACCACGAAAGCTGACGTTTGGCATAGCGACGCGAACGCATCTTGATGAGTTCGCGAGCCTCATCCATAGAAATCACGCCATTGAAAGCATCAATGATCTCTTTATAGCCAATTGCCTGCATCGAAGTCAGGGCATCTCCCAGCCCCTGTTCCATAAGACCGCGAACCTCATCGACAAGACCCTGTTCAAACATCAGATCGACACGCAGGTTAATGCGCTCGTAGAGCACCTCGCGATTACGCGTCAGACCAAACCATAGAGCATGATAATGCTCGCGCGGAACACTAAACTGACTTTTTTGCCTTGCATAGGAGATACCATCATCATGCATCTCGAGCGCACGAATCACACGGCGCACGTTATGGGGATGAATAACAGCAGCCGATTCTGGGTCGCGCTCAGCAAGCAGGGCATGCAGTTCTTCCTCGCCAATACGCTCGGCAAGCTCCTGATAGCCCACACGGCGATCGTCCTCAAGTTCACCCGAGGGAAAGTCCATCTCATCGAGGGCGGCCTTGAGATACAGCCCCGTACCTCCGCAAAAAACCGGCAGACAACCCGAACCAAGGAGACGTTCAACATGTGCGCGAGCGTCAGCCTGATAAAGCGCAGCAGAATATGCCACACCCGGATCCACAATGTCGACGAGACGCAGCGGCGCCGTACACTCATCGGGCGTCATCTTTGCGGTACCGATGTCCATGCCGCGATAGATTTGCATCGCATCGCACGACAGCACTTCGGACGAAAGACGAGCGGCCAAACGGTCGGCAACATCACTCTTACCAACCGCCGTCGGACCGACGATCGCAACGGCGGAAAGACCTGCCCCGGGAGAAACCATTAGCGCGGCTCGCCCACAACGGAGCCGGACAAATACCAGGTCTTGGCAACGTCAACGTCAACATCAACGATCTTGCCAACAAGCTGATCTATACTGTAACCCTCGGGAATAGGCGCATGCACGGTCTGATTCTTAGGACTCTTGCCCAGCAGGACCGCGTCGTTCTTTTTACTCGTTCCCTCAATGAGCGCCGGCACCACAGTATGAAGCTCACCCTGGTTATACTCGTGCGCCGTGGTCTCGATAACCTTAACCAGGCGGTTGAAACGCTCGAGAATAACCTCATGCGGCGTAGGATCGTCAATCTCTGCGGCCGGGGTACCGGCGCGCTTGGAATAGATGAAGGTATAGGCCTGGGCATAGCGGACCGTCTCGGCAAGCGAGAGCGTCTGCTCAAAATCTTCTTCAGTCTCGCCTGGGAAGCCGACGATAATGTCGGTCGAGAGCGCGATATCGGGCATACGGTTGCGAATGCGATCGACCAGGCCCAAATAGTCCTCGCGTGTATAACGGCGATTCATCTCTTTGAGGATCCGCGTCGAACCTGACTGGACGGCCAAGTGCAGCTGCGGCATAACGGCAGGCGTCTCGGCCATAGCGTCGATGGTCTCAGGCAACAGGTCCTTGGGATGCGAAGACGTAAAGAAGATGCGCTCCACACCCGTATCGCCCACGGCACGCAGCAGATCGGCAAAACGCGGCTTGCCAAACAGATCGCGACCATATGAGTTAACGTTTTGGCCTAGCAGCGTAATCTCACGCACGCCCTGGCGCACCAAACCAGTCACCTCGTCGACAATCTCCTCGAAGGGGCGGCTCTTTTCGCGACCGCGCACGTACGGCACGATGCAATAGGTGCAGAAATTATTGCAGCCCGTCATGATGGGCACCCAGGCGTGATACTGGGTCTCGCGATGCCACGGCATGCTCATGGCATCCGTATCCTCATGCTCATTGGTGCGGATATGACGCTTGCCGTCAAGGAACGCCTCGGCAATGAGCTCGGCCACATGTGCGATAGAATGCGTGCCAAAGATGACATTGACGTTATCGACGTTGGTGAGCAGGCCCTCGCCATCACGCTGCGCAATGCAGCCGCCCACGGCAACCACGCGCTTGCCCGAAGGCGAAGGCGGCAGGCTTTTGCAGGAATTGCACTGACCGTACAGGCGAGTATCGGCGGCCTCACGCACACAGCATGTCATGAAGACAACGATATCGGCATGCGAGGGATCGAGCGCCATGAGACAGCCATACGAATCAAGCAGACCGCTCACGCGCTCGGAGTCGTGCTGATTCATCTGGCAGCCAAAGGTGCGGATAAAGTAGGTTTTACCGGCAAGAATATCGCGTACGGAACGCTGATCCATGTGCATAAGTCCTAACGTTGGGGAGCGAAACGAGGCAAGCAGAAGCTATGCCACAGGCTTAACATCATCCATGACGACGTTATCCATAGCAGCTCGATTGATCTGGTGAACGTAGATAGAAAGGCGGATGGCCGTGCGCGACTCCCCGTTAATGAGGATGTCGGAGAACACGGGCGCGCAGGAAATATCAAAACCGGTTGGGATCAAAAAACCGCGCGCGATGGCAACGGCCTTAATGGCCTGGTTGACAGCACCGGCGCCGACACACTGGATGTTGACGGGTACACCATCCTTGACCATGCCGGCGATGGCGCCGGCAACGGACGCGGGCGATGATTTGCTTGATACCTTCAGGCAATCCATGAAGAAACTCCTGCGTTTAAAAGTACGTTTTAACTGCAATAACTGTATCGTACCGAGAGGACACGGTAAAGATGCTATTCCTCTTTGGCAAGATCGAACGTCACAGTGATTCGATCACGCGAAACACGAATCTTTGGGTCGCCGCAAAGGTTGAGATAGTACCTGGCAGCAAGGTCATTGAAGTCCCGCTCCACAGCACGCGAAAACTGTGCCATGTCATCCTTGGCAATACGTAGCCCGCGACGATCCTTCGCGAGATCGACAGGAGCCGGCGCATGCGAGGACGAATCACGCTCGCGCAGCAGACGCGCGGTCACACCGCGAACGGGCTTAATCTGCCCTGCCAAAATGCGATGTGCCGTGCGCTCGGACATCTCAAGACCCAAACCCGAGCAGATACGGATAAAGTCCTCGGCATCAGAGGCAAGGCCTAAACGATCGACAACCGGAAGCTCGCTCTCGTCATCAATAAACAGGAGACGAGACGTATCGAGCCTACTTGACGCCTGAGTATAAAGAGTCGCGGCAATCTCAGACGGAGAACCAAGATAGACATCGCAACCACGCAACTCCTCGAGCGCAAACTCACAAGCAGCGCGAATAATATTATGCGGGCCGCGAGCACAGACATAACGTCCGTCCTCATCCTTGACGGCCTGGGGCCAGCTGGACTGATCGGCACGCTCGCTGAGGCGGTCGGCCGCAACGCTCACCTTAAAGGCCGAGCCAAGGTCGACACCAGACGTGACCACACGGGCCTCGTCGGTGTTCTGCTTGATCGAAAACAATGCCATACCACGACCGTGAACGCCCCAACGGTCCATCTTCATGCTCTCGAGCTTGGAGGTAACGCGGGCATCGAAGATTCGCTCTTGCATATCCTGCGGAACGCCCGACCCGTTATCCAGAAAGACAAGCGTGCGGACGCCATCTTCCTTGGTCGTGGCGAGATAGACCTTGTCGGCGCCGGCATCGCGAGCATTACGGAGCATTTCGATGACGATATCCTCGACATGCTGAATGTCATGCTTTGCCTGGCGCCGCTCGGCCTCCGAAACGCGGAGGCGGACATACCCCTCGCCAAGGTTCTCCTCGACGCGAAGGTTGCCCTCCCCCGACATCGACGCGATAAATGAGATGAGCTCGTTCGCGTCGCTCATGTTATTTAGCGATATCGACAGCGCGGCTCTCGCGAATCACGACGACGCGCACCTGACCGGGATACTCCATTTCTTCCTCGATCTGATGGGCGATATCGTGAGCCAGGACCGTGGACTGGGCATCGGAGATCTTGTCCGGCTGAACCATGACGTGGACCTCGCGACCAGCCTGCATGGCATAGGTACGCTCGACGCCGTCATGGGAGTTGGCGATCTCCTCGAGCTTCTCAAGACGCTTGATGTAGTTCTCGGCAGACTCGCGACGGGCACCGGGGCGAGAGGCAGAGACAGCATCGGCGGCCTGTACCAGGACATCGAGCACCGTGTTGGGATCGACGTCGGCATGGTGAGCCTCGATAGCGTGGACGATAACGGGCTTCTCGCCATAACGGCGGGCAAGCTCGGCGCCGATGACGGCATGCGGGCCCTCGACGTCATGGTCGATTGCCTTGCCCAGGTCGTGCAGCAGGCCGGCGCGCTTGGCGGTCACAACGTCCAGTCCAAGCTCGGAAGCCATCACGCCGCACAGATCGGAGACCTCGAGGGAGTGCTGAAGCACGTTCTGACCAAACGAGGTGCGATAGCGCAGGGCACCAAGGGTCTTGACGATCTCGGGGTGCAGGTCGTGGATGCCGGTATCGAAGGCAGCCTGCTCGCCAGCCTCGCGCACGCGCTGCTGAACCAGGTCGGCAGCCTTGTGATACATCTCCTCGATGCGGGCGGGGTGAATGCGGCCGTCGGCGATGAGGTTCTCGAGGGCAACACGGGCGGTCTCACGACGGACCGGGTCGAAGCTCGATAGAACGACGGTCTCGGGCGTGTCGTCGATCACGAGGTTGACGCCGGAAACCTGCTCGAAGGTCCGGATGTTGCGACCCTCGCGACCGATGATACGGCCCTTGAGGTCATCAGAGGGAATATGCACGGAGGTAACGGTGACCTCGGCAGTGTGGTCGGCAGCGCAGCGCTGAATCGCCAGGGACAGAATCTCCTGGGCGGTCTTGTGGCACTCGGCGCGAACCTGCTGCTCGGACTCGCGAATGATCGTGGCAGCCTCGTGGGTGACCTCGCCGCGAACCTTATCGAGGAGCTCCTTGTGGGCGTCCTCGCGGGTCAGGTCGGCGATACGCTCGAGCTCAGAGGTCTGCTTTGCGCAGAGCTCCTCGAGCTCGCGGGAGCGCTTCTCGACCTGACCGGCCTGGCTGGACAGCTGGTGCTCGCGCTTGTCGAGAGCGTCGTTGCGGCGATCGAGGGATTCCTCGCGCTGCATCACGCGGTTCTCGAGCGTACGAATCTCGTTCTTACGCTGCTTGTCCTCGGCCTCGGCGGCCTGCTTGTTCTTGATGATCTCCTCTTTAGCCTCGAGCAGAGCCTCTTTTTTGAGGGTCTCGGCCTGACGCTTTGCATCACCGATCAGGGACTCAGCCTGTGCGTGTGCCGACTGGATCTTTTCGTCGGCCTCGTGAAGACTACCCTGCTTGGCGGTGCGCATGTAAGCAATGGCGGCGATGGCACCCAAAACGATGCCAACGAGCGCTGCGATGATAGGCATGCTCACTCCTTTTTTTGGATTCGTTACACAACAAAGCGAACCGTCCTTACGAACGGCTCGCGACATTTGAGTAATATGGGCGCAGCTTATGCGGGTCGGATACAGATAAACATATAAACAAACTCATCACAGATGAGCACATATCACAAAGCAAATGACAGTGTTTATCGTACGTTGAACCACAACAACTGTCAAATAAATGGCCCCAGCACGGCGGCTAAAACGCGGTGAACGGCAGGGCCACAAAGCGCATACGCCTAAACTGCACATTCCTCGCGTTCGGCATCGAGACGTGCCTTAACGGCATCGGCGGCGATGTGATACGAGAAGCCTTTGCCCATCAAAAACCGAACCAGTTTTTCGAATCCGCGCGTCTCTGGAACACGACGCTTGGCGAGCAGGGCTGACGCACGCGTCAAATCGTCTTCGACGGCAAAATAATCCTCGGGATAACCGGGAATGTCATCGAGCACGACATGACGGCGCTTGAGCTCGGTCTCGATTTTGCGCTGTCCCCAACCGCGCCGCTTGCGCTCCTCGATAAAGTACGAGCAAAAGCGGCTCTCGTCTAAAAAGCGATACTCGGTGGCGCGCTCGACGGCGAAATCGATCGCAGGCTGGTGAAAGCCGTAGCGAGCCAGCTTGTCACGGACCTCACCCGTCGCATGGTCGCGGCGCGATAACATCTCGGTCACCATGGTAAGTGCACATTTACGCTCGATGAGCTGCACCGCCTCACGGAAGTTGTCCCAATCACAGGGAAGATCGGGGCGGTTTTTGACATACAGCCGCGCGACCCGCACGGGAATCCAAATGGACCGCTCAAAACCGCCCTCAAGCTCACAATCGATATGTGCGCAAGGCTTTTTGGACGCATACCCGCTCGAGAACGAGGAGGCCGACTTCTTATCGGGAAAGACGACCGTAGCCTCGGTCACCGTATACGACATGAGCGTAACCGCTACTCGTCGTCATCATCGAGCATGGCGGAACCATCGATGGCGTAAAGCTCGTCAAACTCCTCAGGCGCAGGCTGATCGGTCAGCTCGACCTCGGACGGAGCATCGTCATCAAACTCAAGTCCGCAGGCAAGGCGGACCTTATGCTCAATCTCGTCGGCGCAATCGGGGTGTTCGCGCAGGAAAGCCTTGGCGGCCTCTCGACCGTTGCCGAGCTTGTCCTCGCCATAGGCAAACCAGGAGCCCATCTTCTTGCAGATGCCGCACTCGACAGCCATGTCCAGAATCGAGCCCTCCTTAGAGATGCCCGTACCGTACATGATGTCGAACTCAGCAGAACGGAACGGAGCTGCCACCTTGTTCTTAACGACCTTGGCGCGCACGCGGTTACCGATAACCTCGTCCTTAAGCTTAATGCTGTCGATACGGCGAATGTCGATACGCACCGAAGAGAAGAACTTAAGGGCGCGGCCGCCCGTCGTAGTCTCGGGGTTGCCGAACATGACGCCGATCTTCTCACGCAGCTGGTTAATGAAGATGCACGTCGTGTTGGACTTGGACAGCGAGCCGGCGAGCTTGCGGAGCGCCTGGCTCATCAGGCGAGCCTGAAGACCGACCGTAGTATCGCCGATTTCTCCCTCGATCTCGGCACGCGGGGTCAGCGCGGCGACGGAGTCGACGACGATGGCATCGATGGCGCCGGAACGCACGAGCATGTCAACAATCTCGAGCGCCTGCTCGCCCGTATCGGGCTGGGAAATGAGGACCTCATCGATGTCCACGCCGATACGCGCGGCATACGTGGGATCGAGCGCGTGCTCGGCATCGATAAATGCCACGACGCCACCCATAGCCTGGGCCTCTGCCAAAATCTCGAGCGAAAGCGTTGTCTTACCGGAGGACTCGGGACCGTAAATCTCGACGATACGGCCGCGCGGCACGCCGCCGATGCCCAGAGCGGCATCGAGGGCCAGGGCACCCGTGGGAATGGCCTCGACCTCGAGCTCGGGACCACCGTCGCCGTACCTCATGATGGAACCCTGGCCGAATTTCTTCTCGATCTCGGCCTTGGTGGTGGCGATCATCTCATCGCGCTCTTTACCCGTCGTGCGAGCATGAACGGTACGTACGGGACCTGAATTCTTGGCCATGAATAGCCCTCCTCTTAACAACCTGCATCGATAATAAACGAACGGCTGTTCGTGGTCAACCGTTCAGATATATCATATGCAGCCGACCTTTCCAAAACCCAACCAAACGCCGACCAAACACTGACCAAAAACTTGACCGCAGACGCGCCAAGCAAGGCAAGACAAACATGAATACGCCAACTACCTGCACAAAGAGCAAATTCGCCAGAGGTCCCTATCTCCACAAGTAAGGGGCCCGGAGGCCCCTTAAAACATGTCTATTCCATAGAATCGAGCACGTAGACAATGCGACCCAGTGCCTCAGCGACCGCATGGGCACAGACGCATGAACGATCGCCCTCATAGTGACAACGAATAGAGTCCACGACCGGCGCTCCCCCATCGGCCGAGCGATACGCCCAGCCAATATAAAAGGTTCCAGCCGGATCGTCCTCGGTGCCTCCACCGGGGCCGGCATAGCCCGTCGCGCTCACGGCAATATCGCTCTGGTACAGCTCCAGCGAACCGGCAGCCATCTCGCGCGCCGTCTGATACGACACCGCGGTATAGCGGTCGAGCGTCTCTTGCTCAACGCCGAGCACGCGATGCTTAATCTCGTCGCAGTACGTCACCGCACCGCCACGAAGCACTGCCGAGGCGCCAGGGATATCGGCAATCGTCGAGGCGATCATGCCCGCTGTCAGAGATTCAGCCGTTGATACCGTCACACCACGAACGCTTGCACGCTCGACAATATCGCGTGCAAGATCTTCATTGTGCGCGGAAATCTGCTCAAAAGAGTCCGTCATACCCACCAGGACCTAGACCGAAAAGACGATCTTGCGGCAGTTCCAGAAGTACTGGGCGCCCGAGATAACGGTCAGGACAACGGCAACGGCGTACAGGAAGCGCGACACCGAGTAGATGCCGAGCGTCAGCGCCACCGGGCCAAGGTGCAAGCCGGCCATAGCAAAAACGCACAGGTAACCGCAAATGGAGACCATCGTGGTTGCCGTCTTGTACTTGCCGAGCTTATCGGCCGCAACGACCACACCGGCCGCACTCGCAACCATGCGAAGGGCGCTCACCAGCAGCTCACGGAACAGGATAATGAACACGGACCACACGGTCACCGCGCCAAAATCCAAGAACAGCAGCAGGGCCGAAAACACGAGCAGCTTATCGGCGATGGGGTCCAAGAATTTACCGAAGTCGGTGATCTCGTTGCGCGAACGCGCCAGATAACCGTCGACCTTATCGGTGCACGACAGGATCACATACAGAATGAAGGCAGCGGCGGCGAGCGGGCCGTCGAAGGTGCTCCAATCCGTACCGGCAACACTCGTGTGAGAAAGCGCCGACACGATCATGAACACCGGGATAAAGACGATGCGAACGCACGTCACGATGTTGGCGGGCGTCCAGACACTCGTCAGTTCCTTATTGCTCTCGTTAGCCACGACGCTCTCCTACTCCACAACATGACCGATAAGCTCGTAGCAGAAGCTATCGGTAAACTCGACGGTCAGAATATCGCCCACGGACGCCTCGCTGGCGTCCAGATGCACCGCGCCATCGGAATCGGGCGCCTGGAACCAGGCATGGCCGATCAGCTCGGCGCCATCCTCGGTCTCTTCGATACCGTCGACGATTACCTGGGCGCGCTCGCCCACATGTGCGGCGGTGGCGGCAAAACCGAGCGACTCGGCCAGGTCCATGGCCTCCTGGGCGCGCTCGAGCTTGACCTCTTCGTCGACCTGGCCCTCCATCTTAGCGGCCAGGCTGCCCTCCTCCTGCGAGTAGGCAAAGACACTCGTGTAGTCAAAGCCGACGGTGTCCATAAAGTCGATAAGATCGCGGAACTCGTCGTCGGTCTCGGTCGGGAAGCCGACCATGGCCGTGGAACGAATCACGATGCCGGGGATGCGCTCGCGAAGGTCGCGGAACAGATCCTCGAGCTCCTGGCGCGAACCGGAGCGACGCATGGCCTTGAGGATGCGCGCGTCGCAGTGCTGCACGGGGATATCGATATAGGGCAGCACCTCGGGCGTATCACGAATCGTCTCGATGAGTTCGTCAGTCATGCCCTCGGGCTGCAGGTAGAGCACGCGGACCCAGACGTTGTGCGGGCGCACGGCCTCGGCGACGGCACGCAGCAGCTGCGCCAGATTGCGCGGCGAGCCATCGGCGACGTCCTCGTCGGCAAAGTCGGTACCCCAGATGCCCGTGTCCTGGCCGATCAGCACGATCTCGCGCACACCGCCGGCAACCAGGTCGCGCACCTCGGAGATGATGCTCTCGGCATTGCGCGAATGATAGCGGCCGCGGATGTAGGGAATCATGCAGAAGCTGCAGAAGCGGTTGCAGCCATCGGAAATCTTGACGTAGGCGACAGCACCCTCGACGGTACGTTTGACCTGCGGGATATAGGCTGCAATCTCACGCTCGACACCCAGCACGCCATCGATGACCGCCACGATGCCGTCTTCCTCGTCGGCCTTCACAAAGGCAGCGACCTCGGGCAGCTCGTCAGGCAGGTCATCGCCATAGCGCGACGGCACGCAGCCGCACATGACGATGGGGCAAGAACGAACGCCGTCCTGAACCTCGTTGGCGAGCTCGAGCGTGGTCTCGATGCTCTCGGACGTTGCGGAGGCGAGGAACGAGCAAGTATTGACGATGGCGATATCGGCATCCTGCGGGTCGAATGCCTCCTCGTAGCCCGCGGCGGTCAAAAGAGAACGCATGCGGTCGGTGTCAACCTCGTTCTTAGCGCACCCGAGGGTGATGTAGAGCACGGAGCCCAACGGTGTATCCATGTTGGAGAGCAGTCCTTTCGATTGATATTAGCGGTAGTTGGTGAACTGCAGCGGCTGGCCGTAGTCCTGGTCGCGCAGGAACTGGATCACGGTCTGCAACGCGTCCTTCGAAACAGAGGAAACACGCAGCTTGTCGGCCTCGATGGTCAGCTTGACCTTGAGCTTTTGATCCTTGATGTCCTTGTTGATCTTCTTGGCGGTCGCCTGGTCGATACCCTCGACGATATGGCCGAGCACGCGCACGGTGCCGCCCGATGCCGCCTGCGGAGCATCCCACGAGACAGCCTTGAGGTCGATGCCGCGCTTGATGAGCTTGGAGCTCAGCACGTCGATAATCTGCTTGGAGACAAAGTCGGCCGGGGCGTTGATCGTAAAGAGCTTGTCGCCCTTCGAAAGCTCGATCGTGGCGCCGGAATCCTTAAGGTCATAGCGCTGGGAAATCTCGCGCGTGGTCTGCTGGAAGGCGTTGTCGACCTCTTGCATGTTGACCTCGGACACGACGTCGAAGCTGGAATCTTTAGCCATGATGTTTCCTTTCGCGTACGAGCGGCTTAGTAGCTATCGTACGAATAGTCGGTAGAATCGGTGGGCGTCTGACCGTCAGTTGCGGTATCGGCGCCATCCGTGGACTGGGCATCGGCACCGTCGGTGGTATCGGTACCATCGGTGGTGTCGGTACCATCAGAACTTTCACCATTCTCGGAATCAGTCGTCTCCTTCTTGGGAACGGTGATCGTCACACGCGCCACGCCGGAGGTCTTGGTATCGTAACGGACCTTTTCGCCGTTCTTGGTAACGGTGACATCGGAAGGCTTGGACGTGGTGATCTCGATCGAGGACTCGGGCGTGTACTCCTGCTCAAAGGGGCCAGTCGCCTGGGCGCCATAGACCGACTTTCCGTCGACCTTGACCTCAATCCACGCGGTCTTTCCCTTGGCAACGGAGACCTTGACCTTCGTGACCTCGTTCTCTTCCTTCTTGGCCGTCGTCTTGGTGGCGTCCGAATCAGTCGACCCATCCGTCGCCTCATCGGTGTCTTCATCCTCGTCGACCGTTTCGGTCTTCTTAGAAGACTTCTTAGTCGTCGTCTTGGTGGCAGTGGGCGTCTCGGGCGTGGTCTCGGGCGCCGAAGATGCGCAGCCGCGCAGAAGCACCACGATGAGCACGATCAGCAGCAACGCCACGGCACCGATGCCGGCGTAGACGATACGCGGATCGAGCCCGTTGTTTTGAGGAGTACGTGATCCGCCGCGCCCACGACTGGAACTGCTGCGGCCGCCTCCCTGAGGCATACGACCGCGATTGCTATCGGAACGGCCGCGATAGCCGCCCTGGCTCTGAAGGCTGCGCTGACCCGAGCGGGGCGCAAGTTCACCGCGGCCTTGATAGCCACGCTGGCCCGAACGCGGAGCCGAAGAGCGCTGGCCATACGGCTGTGATTGAGAGCGAAGACGCGGCGTCACCTGCGTGGTATCGGCATCCGCATAGCCACCGCGAGAGCGTCCCGTAGAGGCACCACGGTAACCGCGATCGGAATAGCCGCCGTCGCCGTAGCCGGCACGAGGGTCACGCGCCACGCCTCGGGCGGCGGGAAGTGCACGGTCCTCGGGCATCGGCGTACTGCGGAACCGGTCACGCTGTGAGCGAATCTCCTCGCCCGAACCCGTCTCGGTAATATAACCGGCCTGCTGAGGACGCTGTCCATAGCGGGTCGAACGACCGCCCTGAACCATCAGGAAGCGCCCGTTATCGACCGAGGAACGCGAATTGACGTAGCCGGCGGCGTCCTGAAAACGACCGCCCTGCTGCGACGTCTCGCGTTCGTATGCCATCAGGTCGTCAAAGTAGGCATTGACGACCTCGCGCGGATTGAGGCCCAAAAAGCGAGCATAGCTCGAAATCATGCCCTGTGCATAGCCGCGCGGCGGCATCGAAGCAAAGTTACCGGTCTCGAAAAACTCGATGATCTGCGGCCTGATTTTGATGGTGTTGGCGACTTGCTGAATGGAAAGGCCCATTCGGCGACGCTGCTCAAGCAGCATGTCACCAAAGCGTGCAGCCATCAGAATCCTCCAAACTCACGATCTTCACGTGCCATCTCGGCATCGACAGACTCCAGCGCGGCAAGCCCCTCCTCGTCCAACAGGACCTCGCGCGGCTTAGAACCGTCGGGCGGGCCGACGACACCCTTTTCTTCCAGCATATCCATAATACGCCCGGCACGCGCATAGCCAACCTTCAGACGACGCTGCAGGCCAGATGTGGAGCCAAGCTGCGATTCCACCACAATATGGGCGGCTTCCCAAATGAGCGGATCATCGTCTTGCGGCTCGGCGACTCCGGTACGGACAATGCCGCCGCCACCCGCCATGGACATGGAAGCGGGCGCCACGGCAGACAGGATCTCCTCGTGGTAGTCGGGCTCGCTCTGCGACTTGACAAACTCGACAATCTCGTTGATTTCGTCGTCCGAGACAAAGCAGCCCTGGATACGGCGAGGCTTGCCCCAGTCGACCTTGGAGAACAGCATGTCGCCCAAACCGGTAAGCTTTTCGGCACCCATCTGGTCGATAATGACGCGCGAGTCGATGCCCGTGGCGACGTTAAAGGCGATGCGGTTGGTGATGTTGGCCTTGATGAGGCCCGTCACCACGTTGGAGCTGGGGCGCTGCGTAGCCACGATAAGGTGAATACCGGCGGCACGGCCCAGCTGGGCGATACGAACGATCGAGGCCTCGACATCCTTACCGGCAACCATCATCAGATCCGAGAGCTCGTCGATGATGATGACCAGGTAGGGCATCTTTTGCGGCGGGTTATCGTAATGCTCAAACTCGCCGGCGGCCTGCTTTTCGTTGTAGGTCGAGATCTTACGCACGTTAAGGCGCTCGAAGACCTTCAGGCGACGCTCCATCTCGGACACGGCCCATTGCAGAGCGCTCGCGGCCTGCTTGGGTTCGGTAACGACCGGTACATAAAGATGCGGCAGGCCGTTATAGCCCGCAAGCTCGACGCGCTTGGGGTCGACCATGATCAAGCGAACGTCCTCGGGAAGCGCGCGCATGAGCAGGGTCGTGATGATGGAGTTGATCATCACCGACTTACCGGAACCAGTGGTACCGGCGATCAGCAGGTGGGGCATCTTGGCAAGGTCGGCGACGACCGGCGTGCCCTCGGCATCGCGCCCGATTGCGAGCTCGAGCGGACCGCCCTTCACATAGGGCAGCACGTCGCCCAGGTTGACGTTCTGGCGCTTGCGATTGGGGATCTCGATGCCCACGAGCGAGGTGCCGGGGATCGGGGCAAAGATACGCACCGACTGGGCAGCGAGCGAAAGCGCGATATCGTCCTCGAGGCTCGAGATCTTGCTCACGCGCTCGCCCTCGCCAGGTTGCAGCTTAAAGGTCGTCACCGTGGGGCCGGCGATCCAGCCGACCACGCGGGCACTGCGGCCAAACTCAAGCAACGTGGACTGAAGCGACTCGGCAGTCTGTTCCAGCTCCTTGTCAGAAGACGCGGAGGACGCCGACTGCGGGTTGGCATGCAGGATTTCGAGTGGCGGAAGCTTAAGGCCATCCTCTTCTTCGCCCTCGTTATCTGCGGCGCCGCCGTCCGCTCCCCCATCCCTAGCCGCAGCCGATCCGACAGCACTCGAGGCAGGCGCATCGGCAACCTTGGGATGCTTCAAGAAGTCGGGAATCTGAGGTGCTGCCGAGACAGGATTCACGGCAAACGGCGGCTCGGACTCGTCAATCTTATCGGGGTCGTCTTCCATCGAAAGCTGGCCGGTTACCTGTTCGCGCTTGGCATGGCGACTCGGCAGCAAAGTTGTCTTTGCGGTCTCAATCGGCGCCTCGTCGTCCTCGTCATCGCCCTCAGTGAGCTCAATCTCGCTATCGGACCAAGACGGGTCGGGCTCACTCGTATTGAGCTTAGGCGCAGCCTTGCCCTTCTTGGCATGGCGGCGCGGCAGCAGCGTCGTCTTAGCGCGCTCGGCCTCCACGGCATCGGATACGTCGACAAACGGATCCTCGTCCTCGTCGTCATTGTCCAAAACCGGGTCCACATCGTTGCCCATGACCGTGGTCACTGCAGCATCGGAGCCCTTTTGACGAAGAATGCTCAGGTGCGGACGGGCAACGCCGGGCACCGACAGGGCTTCGTCGTCACCCCACGGACTCGCGTTAACATCGGCACGACGGCGCTCGGCAAAATCGGCCGCACGGTCGCGAGCAGAGCGCAGCACGCCGCCAACCGAAAAGCCGATGATGACCAAGCCCACGACGACAAGGCCCAACAGGACTACCATCGCGATAGGCTTACCCAGGGCATTCTGCAGCGCACTCGCAATAAACGCACCGATGTAGCCACCCGAGGCGGACAAATTTTGCGGCGTGAACATAAGGTCACACGAGACACTCGTACCCGGCACCATCAGCGACAGGATGGAAACAATGGCCACAAAGACCACGGCACCGCCCGCAACCGAGCGAATGTTGAGCGGCGAGTCCTCACCCAAAAAGAGCGTGGCGGCAAACAGTAAGATGACGATCGGCAGCACGTAGGCGCCCAGGCCAAAGCCAAGGTGGTAGAAACCGGCAACCGCAGCTGTCACGGGTGCCGTTGCCGGCGAAATCACCGCAATGAAGGACGCAATAGCCAAAACGGCAATGATCACGCCGGCGATATCGCGATTGGCCGAAGGCTCGACCAGGGGCTCGAACTCATCGAACTCGGACTCGTGGCCCTTATTGGCACGCAGATGGGAACCGGCACCCTTTGCAGATGCCGGTTGGTTGTTGGCCTTATTGCCTTTGGCGTTTTGTGCAGATCCGCGCGCCAAACTAAACCTCCATGACGACCGGGATGATCATCGGACGGGTACGCGTACGGCTCCAGATAAAGTTGGAGAGCGAATCGCGCACGGCCTTGCGAATGGCATCGGAGCCGCTGCTAGTAAAGCTAAACTTGCCCTTCTCAATCGTCTTCATAATGGATGCGGAGGCATCCTCGGAGAACTGGTCGTCGATGGCAAACGAAACGCCGCGGCCCGAGAACTCGATAGCCTCGATCTTCTTGTGCTTGAGCGAGACGATGGCGACGGCCGTGACCATACCGTCGTTGGCGAGCTTTTGGCGATCGCGCAGGACGATGGGGTCGGTATCGCCGATGCGCAGGCCATCGACGTAGACGACGCCGGACTCGACGGGCGTACCGCGCTTGACGATACCGCCACGCATCTCGAGCGTGTCGCCGTTATCGAGGATAAAGATGTGATCATCCTTAATGCCCATCTTGCGGGCAAGCTGGGCATGGGCACGCAGGTGCACGGCCTCGCCGTGAACCGGCATAAAGTAGGTGGGCTTGGCCATGGCCATCAGAAGCTTGAGCTCCTCCTGGCTGCCGTGGCCCGAGACATGGACGAGGGCGCGATTCTTATCCCACACGTCGCAGCCAAGCTTGGCCAGGCTGTTGACGACCTGCTGCACGGCCTTCTCGTTGCCAGGAACGGGCGTAGCGGACAGGATGACGGTATCGCCCTCGTGGATGGAGAGTGTCTTGTGCTCGCCGTTGGCCATGCGGGACAGGGCCGACAGCGGCTCGCCCTGAGAGCCAGTGCACATAACGACAATCTTGTCGTCGGGCAGGTTATCGATATCGAAGGCATCGATGATATCGGCATCATCGATGTTGAGGTAACCCAACTCACGCGCCACGCGGGTGTTGGTGAGCATGGAGCGGCCGGTCACGACGACCTTGCGGCCGCACTTGCGGGCGGCGTCGCAGATCTGCTGCAGGCGATGGATGTGGCTCGAGAACGACGCGACGAACACACGGCCCGGGGCGTTCTTGATGGCGTGCAGCAAGTTGGGACCGACCTCGGCCTCGGACTTGGTAAAGCCCGGAACCGTGGCGTTAGTGGAGTCGGAAAGCAGCAGGTCGATACCCTGCTTGGCAAAGCGGCTGATGGCGGCATAATCGGGCGTGACGCCATCGATGGGCGTCTGGTCGAGCTTAAAGTCACCGGTGTGCATAACGGTGCCCTGGTTGGTGCGAATGAACACGCCCAGAGCACCCGGAATGGAGTGCGTCATCGAGAAGAAGTCGAGCGAGATGCCACCGAGATTGACGTGGCTTCCGCCCTTGACCTCGCGGAACTTGGGCGCGCGGATGCGGAACTCGGAGAGCTTGCCCTCAATAAAGCCGAGCGTCAGCTTGCTCGAGAAGATGGGCACCTTATTGTTGAGGTCCTGCAGCAGGTACGGAAGCGAACCGGTGTGGTCCTCGTGGCCGTGGGTGACGATGATGCCGCGGAGCTTCTCCTCGTTCTCCAGGACATAAGTGTAGTCGGGAAGCACCAGGTCGATACCGGGCTGGGAATCGTCGGGGAACATAAGACCGGCGTCGACGAGCACCATGTCGTCGCCGCACTCGAAGACCGTCATGTTCTTGCCGATGCCGTCAAGGCCGCCGAGCGGAATGATCTTCAAGGGAGATGATTTTTTAGCTGCCATAGGTTCGTGTGGTTTCCTTTCTTCGAAACGGGTCTGGAACAACCGACGGGGCGCTTCTGGCAAACCGACCGCCGGGAACGTACAAACATGCATTACAGAGTCGATGCAATAACCACAGTATGATACCCATTTGCCCACCAACAGACCACCCATGCAT
>SKEJ01000245.1_pt1 | contig 36916 bp, 29 predicted proteins | sample 4826721 | NCBI WGS metagenome assembly SKEJ01 (sample SAMN11008812, study PRJNA524170) | human gut metagenome | biome: Human fecal sample; material: Feces; isolation source: fecal sample from pouch patient p31 | host: Homo sapiens | place: Israel: Tel-Aviv | collected 2015-06-02 | reverse complement strand
GGGTACGCTGGCCGGCAAGCAGGTGGTCGTCTGCTGTGCAGGCATGGGCAAGGCCAACGCTGCCGCCACCACCCAGGTGCTCATCACCAAGTTCGGTGCTGAGAAGATCATCTTCTCCGGCATCGCAGGCAACATGACCAGCAAGATCGGCATCGGCGACGTCGTCATCGGCAAGACGGTGCTTTACCACGACGCCCAGCTGGATATGATCTGCCAGAATCCGCCTTTCCTGAAGGAGTACACCGGCGACCCGGCCCTGATCGCCGCCGCCGAGAAAGCCTGCGCCGACGCAGGCGTCAAGGCTCTGGCAGGCAAGATCGCCACCGGCGATCTGTTCGTGGGCGACAGCGCCACCAAAGCCGCCATCGAGGCCAAATGCGCCCCCGACTGCGTGGAGATGGAGGGTGCAGCTGTGAGCCAGATCGCCGCCAAGAACGATGTGCCTTGCGTCATCCTCCGCGCCATGAGCGATAACGCCGACGAGGACGGCCATGAGGTGCTGGTGGTCAAAAAGTTCAGCATCACCGAGTACGTCGCTACCGCGACCAAGATCGTCGCCGCGATGGTCGAGTCTCTGTAACAGACAGCAACAGAAGCCGGTCACAAGACCGGCTTCTGTCTGTTTACAGGTACTGCTCCAGCTTCAGCCTGTTATCTTCCTCAAAATCCTGCAGCTTCTGCATCAGCCTCTTCGACCCCGGCGCGGCGTCTGGGTAGTCCTTCTGGGATTTGATGCAGTCCACCACGCCCATGCCGCTGCCCTGGGTGAGCATCTCGGCGAGGTTGCGGGTGGATTTGTCGGTGATGGTCTTCATGCCGATGCTCACCTTGGTGTTGAGCTTCGCCATGGCGCTCTGGCCCTGGGCCGAGCCGCCGCAGGCGTCGATGGCGGCGTGAGCCTCCTGATTGAGCTGGCGGTAGATATTGCGCTGGCGCAGAAGCTCTGCCTTGAACTGCTCATCCTCCGCCATCGGCACGAGCTGGTCGAGGGTGTTCTTCCCCATCTCGGTGTTCTGCACGATGGCTTCCAGCATATTGAGATTGTCGTTTTTCTGGTTTTCCATACAAAAATCCCCCTTTTGAGAGTAGTTTCTCTCAAAAGGGGGACTCTTATGCATTATTCGCCGTCGTAGATGCGGTCGCCGCCTGCGGTCTGTGCAGCGGCCAGCCGCTTCTCGCACAGGTCATAGAGGGCATCCCAGTTCTTGCAGCGCACCTCGCGGGTGCCGGCCACGCCGATGGACTGGGTGAACGGCACCCGGCGCATCAGGCCCACCGAGGCCACACACTCCTTGGGCATCTCGGCGTAGATGGCTTTCAGCTCCTCTTCCAGCTCACGGCGGGTGCGGTCGGCGCAGCCGATGGCGAACAGGGTGTCGCTCAGGCGGCAGACCACCCGCTCAGCAGGCTGGTCGAAGTGCTTTTTCCACTGGTTTGCCACAAAGCAGACCAGCTGACCCATGACGGCGTCGCTCTCCCGCGCGGAAAGCTTCTCTGCGCCGTCGATGGACACCAGCGCCAGCGCCGCGCAGCGGTGGCAGTCGGTCCACTCATCGAGTTTCGTGCAGAATTCCGTCTCGTAGTAGCGGCGGTTGAACACCCCCGTCACAAAGTCGTGGTTCATGTCGTCGCGGCACATCTCCCGCTCCCGCGGGGTCATCCGGTCTTCGGGCAGGTCACTGCCTGCCAGAGGGGCCGTCATCTGCAGCTGCCACACCTTGCCGTCGGCCACGACACAGCGGCGCAGCACACAGTCCACCTGACCGCCGCGCAGCTCGTAGTCCACCATCAGGCCGTCGTCCTGCCAGCAGCGGTCGGCGTCCTCGTCCACCTGCGTCAGGCTCACATCCTGAAACACAGGCCGCGAACTTTCGACGAATTGCCGCAAGTCCTGCTCAGTCCATTCATTCTTCATGCGTTTTTTCCCCATTTTATACACCGGGTCTTCCTTCCCGGTGCTCTGCCTTTTCACAGTCGAGCCTGTTTTCATGGCCAGCGTATCGCTGTGAAAATAAGTCTTATCCCTGACTGCGTCTCATGCGATTATACCACGACGGCGGGGCGCTTACCAGCAAAACGCACAATTTTCAAAAAGATTTTTTACATTCCCGTCAAATTGAGGTTTTTGCCTCTTTTTCGACCGGCTCCTTGGCGCGGCAGTAGACCTCGCACTCGGTCTGGATACGGCTGGCCAGAGGCTCTGCGTCGAAGCCCTCCGCGGCGCGCCAGGTCCAGTTGCCGCCCAGCTTGCCAGGGGTGTTCAGATGGGCTTCTGCGCCCAGACCCAGCCAGTCGGGCATGGGGATGATGGCCCGGTCAGCCACAGAGCCGAGGGCCGCACGCAGCAGCGCGATGCGGGCGGCGTCCGGCTTGACGGCGGCCACTTCCTTCGCGGTGGGCTTGCAGGGGGTCAGGTGGAGATAAGCGGCGGCGTTGGCCTTCTCCTTCCCGGTGGCGGCGTTCTCCCACCAGTCGGTGAGGGTGGTGTTGTCGTGGGTACCCGGGTAGACCACGCTGTTCTTGACGTGGTTGTGGGGCAGATACTCGTTGTCGCCGCCGCCGAAAGCGAACTGCAAAACTTTCATGCCCGGGAAGGTGCTGTCGGCCAGCAGCTCGCGGACGCTGGGGAACAGCTCGCCCAGATCTTCCGCGATGATGGGCAGCTTGCCAAGGGCAGCTTCCAGTGCGTGGAACAAGTCCATCCGGGGGCCGATCTCCCACTTGCCGGTGCAGGCGGTAGAGCTGCCCGCCGGGATGGCCCAGTAGGTGTCGAAGCCGCGGAAGTGGTCGATGCGGAGCAGGTCGTAGATGCCGAGGGCGTGGCGGACACGCCGGATCCACCAGGCATATCCCGTCTGTTTATGATACGGCCAGTTATACAGCGGGTTGCCCCAGAGCTGGCCGTCTGCGGAGAAGTAATCCGGCGGACAGCCGGCCACGCGGGCAAAGCCTCCCTGCGCGTCCAGCTCGAAGAGCTCGCCGCCCACCCATGCATCCACCGAGTCGGCAGAGACGTAGATCGGGATGTCGCCGAGAATTTTCACGCCCTTGGCATTGGCGTAGTCCTTGACCTTTTTCCACTGGGTGGCAAACTCGTACTGCAGGAACTTCCAGAAGCCGATCTCTTCTTCCTGCTCTGCTGCGAACTTTGCCAGTGCGGCGGCGTCCCGCAGGCGGTACTCCCGGGGCCACTTAGTCCAGCTCTTCATGCCGTTGGCGGTCTTGAGGGCCATGTAGAGGGCGTAATCATTCAGCCAGCTGTCGTTGGCAAGGGCGAAAGCGTAGTAGTCGTCGGGGTAGTAGTGGGCGCAGCCGTGGAGACCGGCGTACTTCTCGCGCCATGCGGCGTAGGCGGTGCGCAGCACCTTATAGCGGCTGGTGTAGAGAGTGCCGTAGTCCACCGAAAGCGGGTCATCGCCCCACTTTTCCGCCTTGAGCTGGGCGGCGGTCAGCAGGCCGTCGGCCTTGAGGGCGTCGAGGTCGATGAAGTAGGGGTTGCCCGCAAAGGCAGAGCAGCTCTGGTAGGGGCTGTCTCCGTAGCCGGTGGGGCTGAGGGGCAGCAGCTGCCAGATGTGCTGGCCCGCAGCGGCCAGAAAATCCACGAACTTGAGCGCTTCGGCGCCAAAGCAGCCAATACCATAGAGGCCGGGCAGGCTGGACACCGGCATCAGGATTCCACTTTCACGCATGATGATACCTTCCTCGCTTTATATTCCGTTTGGGTTTCTGCTGTTTCCTATCATAACATAAGCGAAGACTATTTTCCACAGGCAAAAAACGTGGTATACTTAGTTTTATAGTGGGATAATATCGTTTTTATTGCAGGAGGTATCGTGCCATGCAGCGCACGGAAAAATATTTTGAGAACGACGCATTCCGCAAGACTGCCGCCGGGGTCATCCTGGCCGCAGAGGCGGACGCAAAAACGGGCGGCGGGCGCATCGCGCTGGACGGCACGGTGTTCTACCCCGAAGGGGGCGGTCAGCCCGCCGACAGAGGCACGCTGACCCTCGCCGACGGCACGGTGCTTAATGTCACCGACGTCCACGAGACGAACGGCATCATCTGGCACACGGTGGATGCCCTGCCCGAGGCCGCACAGCCCGGTGCCGCCGTCACCGGCACCATCGACTGGGAGTGGCGCTTCGACAAGATGCAGCAGCACACCGGCGAGCACATCCTCTCCGGCATCCTGCACCAGATGTTCGGGGCGGAGAACGTGGGCTTCCACATCGGCTCCGACGCCGTGCGGATGGACACCAGCGTCCCCATCTCCGCCGAGGGCCTGCGGGAGGCAGAACTTGCCGCCAACCGCATCATCTGGGAGAATGTGCCGGTGCTCATCACCTACCCCACCCCCGAAGAGCTGGCGGCGCTGACCTACCGCAGCAAAAAAGAGATCGCCGGGCAGGTGCGCATCGTGACCATCCCGGGCGCGGACGTCTGCGCCTGCTGCGGCACCCACACCGCCGCCACCGGACAGGTGGGGCAGATCAAGATCCTCACCTCTGAGAACTACAAGGGCGGTGTCCGGCTCAGCGTCGTCTGCGGCGGACGCGCCCTGCGGGAAGCGCAGGCCATGCGGAGCCGTCAGGCCGACATCGGCGCACTGCTCTCGGCCAAGGCCGACCAGACCGCCGTGGCGGTCCACCGGGTGTACGACGAGTACACGGCCCTGAAATTCGCCCACTTCGGCCTGTGCAGTCAGCTCTTCGACACACTGGCCGCACAGCTTGGCCCCGACGAGACGGCCATCCGTACCGTCCCCGGCCTCGACCCGGACGGCCTGCACCGTCTGGCCGCACGGCTGAGCGAGGCCACCACCGGTCTCTGCGCCGCTCTGACGCCCAGCGAGAAGGGCACCGGCTACTGCATCGCGCAGGCCGGCGGCGACGTCCGCGCCCTGACCAAAGCCCTCAACGCCGCCCTGAACGGACGCGGCGGCGGCAAGCCCGGCATCTGCCAGGGCAGCTGCGCCGCCACGCCGGAGCAGGTGGAGGAATTTTTGAAGAAAACTCTGTAAGTACAAACTTTTCACGTCACAAGGAGAATACTATCTTATGAGAATGCGTTTCAAGCCCTACGCCCACGACGAACTGATGGCCGCTGATTTCCACGTCCACGAGCCCCTTATCTGGGGCGGCAAGTGGCACAGCCAGTATGCCCGCCCGGAGCAGCCTTTCGTGCTGGAGCTGGGCTGCGGCAAGGGCGGCTTCATCTCCCAGCTGGCCTCTGCCCACCCCGAGAATAACTATCTGGGCATCGACATCACCGACAAGGTGCTCATCCTCGCAAAGCGCAAAATCGAAGCCGCTTACGCCGAGGCAGGCCGCCCCATCGACAATGTCAAGATCATGAGCACCGACGTCGAGCGCATCAAGGGCGTCATCACCCCGGAGGACACCGTCAGCCGCATCTACATCAACTTCTGCAACCCGTGGAGCAAGAACGCTTCCTCCAACAAGCACCGCCTCACCTACCCCCGTCAGCTCATCCAGTACCGCGATTTCCTCAAGGACGGCGGCGAGATCTACTTCAAGACCGACGACGATGACCTGTTCCGCGACAGCCTGACCTACTTCCCCGCTTCCGGCTACGACATCGTCTGGCAGACTTACGACCTCCACGAGAACGAGCCGGAGTGGAACATCCGCACCGAGCATGAGGGGATGTTCACCGAGATGGGCATTAAGATCAAGGCCCTCATCGCCCGCACGAAGGCCGGCGACGACTCCGTGACCTGGGTGGAGCCGAAGGTGCTCAAGAAGCTGGCCGCGCAGGCGGAGGCCGAAGCTTCGGCCAGGGCCGAGGGGGAAGGCAATGTCTGACCCTTGTGAATACTGCCTGAACAACCAGCAGGACGAATATGGCAGCTGGTACTGCGCCGAGGGCGGCGCGCTGGATGAGGACGAGATGGCCCGCTATCTCTCCCATACCACTTCGGCCTGCCCTTACTTTGAGCCGGGCGATGAATATAAGATCGTCCGCAAACAGAACTGACTGGAGGTGTCCCCTTGTCGTTTTTTCTCAATACGACAGTCTGCGGTTTCTCGCTTTATCATATCCTTGCGTTTTTCCTCATCTACTCCTGTCTGGGCTGGTGCGTCGAGGTGGTGTATGCCGCCGCCACCACCGGCCAGCTGGTGAACCGGGGCTTCCTGAACGGCCCGGTCTGCCCCATCTACGGCTTCGGCATGATCCTGGTGCTCTTCTTCCTCACACCGCTGGAAGATGACCTGTTGCTGCTGTATCTCGGCGGCGTCATCCTGCCCAGTGCCTTGGAGCTGGTGGGCGGATGGGCGCTGTATAAGCTCTACCGCACCCGGTGGTGGGACTACACCGACAAACCCTTCAACATCGGCGGCTATGTCTGCCTTGAGTTCTCGCTGATGTGGGGCGTGGGTGCCATGGTGATGGTCAAGGTCATCCATCCCACCATTGCCGCGCTGGTGAACATCATTCCGCCGCTGGTGGGCTTTGTACTGATGTGTCTGCTTTACGCGGTGTATGCCGCTGACGTGGTGGCAACCGCCATCGCCGCCTCCGACCTCGCCCGGGAGCTGGACGCTCTCGAGAAGGTGGCCGACAGTATGCATGCTGTCAGCGACGCCATGACCGAGATCCTTGGCACCACCGCGCTGGACATGGACCAGAAGATGGACGAGAGCCGCCTGCAGCTCAAGCTGGCCGCCGCCGAGGCCCGGGACAGCTACGACAAGCTGTCGCCCCGTGAGGCCGCTTCCACCATGCGCACCCGCGCCGACGAGGCCATGGAGGCCGCACGCCGCGCCTCCCAGACTGCCCGCCTCAACGCCGCCGAAGCGGCCAAGGCCGTCAAGCTGGCCGCGCAGGGCAAGGCCGAGCAGACCACCGCATTCCTGCAGCTGGAACAGCTCAAGGAAGAGCTGGCAGCCCGTGCGCAGGTCATGCAGGCCCGCACCCGCCGCGGCACCCATCTGCTGGGCAAGGGCCGTATGCTCCGCGCCTACCCCAAGCTGAAGCACGGTCAGAACAACCGCTCCCTCAACAGCCTGCTCGAGCAGCTCGAGGACGAATATCCCGACTCCTTCAACGGATTCGGCATCCAGTAAAGATAAAAATACGGCTGGGACAGCGTCCCAGCCGTATTTTTTATGCAGCTTAAGCCCAGAGATTTTCCGGGTAAAGGCCGTCGGCCGTCTTTTTGGCGATGGCTTCCACCACCACGGACTTATCCTCGCGGTAGGTGACGCCATACCACTTATCGGTGCTGCGCAGCACCTTGACGGCGGCTTTCTTTTCGCCGATGAGTTCACTGACCACCAGCGGCAGGAAATACTCGCACTTGAGCGGGTTCTTTTCCAGATTCTCGTCCAGCCAGCGGGCAAAGCGCCGGTCGGCTTCCTTCACGAAGCTCTCGCCGAAGCCCCAGAGGTTCATACTCACGGGCGTCTCGCCGGGCAGGTCCGTCCAGCTCTCGCCGCCGTCCTCGGTGTAGTGGATGCCGCCCTCATAGGTCTCGATGTGGGTGCGCTCGGTGACGCTGTGGAGGGTGCTGTCCTCGTTGAGGGCGCAGACGCCGCGGGCGACGCTGCCATTTTCGGAAACGGTGTTCTTGAGCAGGTAGCTCACCATGCAGTAGTCGTAGATCTCGCCGTCGGTGTGGGTGGAGAGGTGATCGTAGATGACCTTGAACGCCTCAGGGCCGTAGTAGTCGTCGGCATTGATGACGGCGAAGGGGCCGTGGATGTAGGGCTTTGCGGCCAGCACCGCGTGGCAGGTACCCCAGGGCTTCACGCGGCCCTCGGGGATGGTGTAGCCCTCGGGCAGCTCATCCAGCTGCTGGAAGGCGTACTTCACGTCCATCACCTTGGACACGCGGTCGCCGATGGCAGCTTTGAAAGCCTCTTCGATCTCGTGCTTGATGACGAAGATGACCGTCTCGAAGCCTGCGCGGCGGGCGTCGTACAGGGAATAATCCACGATGACCTGACCGCAGGGACCCACCGGGTCGATCTGCTTCATGCCGCCGTAGCGGCTGCCCATGCCGGCAGCCATGACCACCAGGACCGGTTTGTTCATGTTTTATCTCCTCCTTGAAAAGGGTGTTTCTCTTTTACGGTTTTATTATACTCCAAACCATGCCGGACAACAAGACGAAGCTGTTTTTTGAAATTTGGCAAGTTTTTATTGCATATATCAGCAAGCAAATATTGCCTTTTGCTTCCAGACAGCGTATAATAACTTCATCCGACACAAAAACGACCGGCCAGCCGCTTTTGCAGGCCGAAGTTAAGAAGCCGTTTTCACAAGCATTGCACCCCGCTTATGAAAGCAGCTTCTGGAAAGTGAGTTTTTCCATGAACGAAACTGTGACCAAGCGTTTCCTGCTCTACTTCCGCCTGATGATGGTGGCGTGGATCCTGATCGCCAACGCCTTTTTCCACGCCATCGAGTTTGAGTACAGCTGGCTCGTCTTTTCTTCTTTTTTCTCACAGCGCCCCGGCAGCAAAGATGCCGGGGCGCTGCACTTTTATGTGGATTCTGCCGTTTTTCCGTGCTACAATGGGGTAAACTGAACGAAAGGAAGTTTCCCGCCATGTATGCTGCATCTCCTGCACGCTACTCCACCCTGCCCTACCACCGCTGCGGCAAAAGCGGCCTGATGCTGCCCGCCGTCTCGCTGGGCCTGTGGCACAACTTCGGCGATACCGCGAACTTCGAGAACATGCGCCTGCTCTGCCGCACGGCGTTCGACAACGGCATCACCCACTTCGACCTCGCCAACAACTACGGCCCAGAGCCGGGCAGCGCCGAGAAGAACTTTGGCCGCATCCTCAAGGAAGATCTTGCCCCCTACCGCGATGAGCTCCTCATCAGCACCAAGGCGGGCTACACCATGTGGGAAGGGCCTTACGGTGACTGGGGAAGCCGGAAATACCTGCTGGCCAGCCTCGACCAGAGCCTGAAGCGGATGGGCCTCGAGTATGTGGACATCTTCTACCACCACCGGATGGACCCCAACACCCCGCTGGAAGAGACCATGGGTGCTCTGGCGCAGGCGGTGCGCAGCGGCAAGGCGCTTTATGCCGGCCTGTCCAACTACAACGGTGAGACGCTGGAAAAAGCCTGCGCCATCCTCGACGAGCTCCACGTCCCCTTCGTCATCAACCAGAACCGCTACTCCATCTTTGACCGCACCATCGAGCAGAACGGCCTGAAAGAGACTGCTGTCCGGCTGAACAGGGGCATCATCGCCTTCAGCCCGCTGGCACAGGGCCTGCTGACCAACCGCTACCTCAACGGCATCCCGGAGGACAGCCGCATCCGCACCGATGGCCGCTTTTTGAAAGAGAGCGTCATCACCGAGGAAAAGCTGGCACAGATACGCGCTCTGAACGAAATCGCCGCTGCCCGCGGCCAGACACTGGCCGAGATGGCGCTGGCGTGGATACTGCGGGACGGCAAGGTCACGAGCGTTCTCATCGGCGCGTCCAAGCCCCAGCAGATCCTCGACAACATCGCTGCCCTGAACAACACCACCTTCACCGCTGACGAGCTGGAAGCCATCGATAAGGCTTCCGGATTTTATAAGGAGTAATTTATGTCCAAAACTGTATGGATAACCGGAGCTTCTTCCGGCATTGGCCGGGAGTTTGCCCGCCGGTATGCCCGCCTCGGCTTCCGGCTCATCCTCACCGCCCGCCGCACCGACCGTCTCGAAGCTCTGGCCGCAGAGCTCACCGCGAAATACAGCACCTTCTGCCGCATCCTGCCTGCTGATTTGGAGCAGGAGAGCGAGTGCGCCCGTCTCTGCGAGGCACTGGCCGACGAGCGCATCGATCTTTTCATCAACAACGCCGGCTTCGGCGTCTGCGGCAGCTTTCTTGAGACCAGCGGCGAGAAAGAGCTCTCCATGGCGAAGGTCAATGTGCTGGCCATGCACCAACTGTTCAAGTTCGCCGTGAAAAAGATGGAGGCTCAGGGCTTCGGCACCGTGCTCAACGTGGCGTCCTCCGCCGGGCTGCTGCCGGGCGGACCCTATATGGCGGGCTACTACGCCACCAACGCGTATGTTGTCAGCCTGACCCGGGGCGTGGCCGAAGAACTGCGGGAGCAGCACAGCCCGGTCTACGTCTGCGCCCTCTGCCCCGGCCCGGTGGACACCGAGTTCAACGAGCGGGCCGACGTGGTGTTCGCACTGCGGGGCATCAGCCCGGAGCTGTGCGTCGAGGAGGCCATGCGGGGGATGCTCCGCCGCAAGACCATCATCGTCCCGTCGGCCCTCATGCGGGCGGCGACGACGGCCCAGCGGTTCATGCCGATGGCGATCTTAATGCCCATCATGGCCCACCAGCAGAAGAAAAAACTGGGCTGAAAGGCCATTGTGTGCAACAAGCAGCAATCCCGGCCTTTGCAGAGTCCGTTTTTATGACGATTTCACGAAAACGCAGCAAAATGAGAAAAAATTTGCAGTAATTGTGCCAAGAAAACACCTTGACAGTCGGAATAAAGAATGCTACTCTAGTATACAAGAGGGTGCAGGGCCGGACAGTCCAAATTGCTGCTTCCCGTGGCGGCAGTTGGACTACAGGTATCGTCCGGCAGCGCAGCGCCCCGCAAAGCAAAATTCTGATTGGAGGACTTAATTATGGCACAGTGTACTCCCAAATCCTTTGACCTGACCGGCAAGGTCGCGCTCATCACCGGCGCATCTTACGGCATCGGCATGGCGATCGCAAAGGCAATGGCCGCAAACGGCGCTACCATCGTCTTCAACGACATCAAGCAGGAGCTGGTCGATAAGGGCCTCGCCGCTTACGAAGAAGCCGGCATCAAGGCTCACGGTTATGTCTGCGACGTCACCGATGAGGACGCCGTGAACGCCATGGTCGCAAAGATCACCGAGGAAGTCGGCCATATCAACATTCTGGTCAACAACGCCGGCATCATCAAGCGCATCCCCATGACCGAGATGACCGCTGCTCAGTTCCGTCAGGTCATCGATGTTGACCTGAACGCTCCGTTCATCGTCGCCAAGGCTGTCATCCCCGACATGATCGCTCAGGGCGGCGGCAAGATCATCAACATCTGCTCCATGATGAGCGAGCTTGGCCGTGAGACCGTCTCCGCCTACGCTGCAGCCAAGGGCGGCCTGAAGATGCTGACCAAGAACATCGCCTCCGAGTACGGCGAGTACAACATCCAGTGCAACGGCATCGGACCCGGCTACATCGCTACCCCGCAGACCGCACCTCTGCGCGAGCGTCAGCCCGACGGCAGCCGTCACCCCTTCGACAGCTTCATCGTCGCCAAGACCCCCGCAGGCCGCTGGGGCGAGGCTGAGGATCTGGGCGGACCCGCTGTCTTCCTGGCTTCTGCCGCTTCCGACTTCGTCAACGGCCTCATCCTGTACGTTGACGGCGGCATCCTGGCTTACATCGGCAAGCAGCCGCAGTAAGTTTTTCCATATCCGGCATTTTTTGCGCCGTGTCCGCTGCCTTCCGGGTGCCGGGCACGGCGCTCTTTTGTTTCCCATATCGACTTTTTTTCCGGAATCTGCTACACTGGTCATAATAATAAAAACAGGAGGACTTTCCCATGAAGATCGCACTTATCAACGAGAACAGTCAGGCCGCAAAGAATGGCATCATCGAGGCCGCTCTGAAGAAGGTCGTAGAGCCGATGGGCCACGAGGTGGTCAACTACGGCATGTACGCTGCCGATGACGCCGCACAGCTGACCTATGTGCAGTGCGGCATCCTCGCCGCCATCCTGCTCAACAGCGGCGCTGCCGACTACGTCATCACCGGCTGCGGCACCGGCGAGGGCGCCATGCTGGCCCTGAACAGCTTCCCCGGCGTCATCTGCGGCCATGTGGAGGACCCCGTGGACGCCTATACTTTCGCCCACGTCAACGACGGCAATGCCGTCGCCATGCCTTTCGCTAAGGGCTTCGGCTGGGGCGGTGAGCTGAACCTCGAGTACTGCTTTGAGAAGCTGTTCGGCTTCGGCCACGGTCAGGGCTACCCCAAGGAGCGCGTCGAGCCCGAGCAGCGCAACAAGAAGATCCTCGACGGCGTCCGCGCCGCCACCTTCACGCCCCTCATCGAGTGCCTCAAGAGCATCGATCAGGACCTGCTGAAGGGTGCCGTGGCCGGTGAGAAGTTCAGCGAGCTGTTCTTCGCCTCCTGCAAGGACGAGGAGCTGGCCGCTTATATCAAGAGCCTGCTGGCTTGAGCGGTGACCAGAGCATGACGGCCCTGTATCACCTGAACGAAAACATCGCCCACCTGCTGGAGGGCTTTCTGGAATCGGCAGTCCCCCTCATCGCGGGGCTGGCGGAGGTCATCGGCCTGTTCATCATCGTGACGAGCCTTGTCAAGGCCACCTACCACTATGTGCGGACGACCTTTTTCCACGACCGGTACGACTTCCATCACGAGATGAGCACCGGCCTGACGACGGCGCTGGAATTTCTCATGTCGGCAGAGATCGCCAAGACCTTCCTTCTGCAGAACCTCGAGTCGGTCATCCCGCTGGCGGCGACTTTCGCGCTGCGCGCTCTGATGAGCCTGCTGCTCCATGTCGAAATGCGGGCAGACCACACAGAGGAAAAATGATGCCTGCCAAAGTTTTCTTTGCCCAATCTTTTCCGGTTTGTGCAGAACGTCAAAAATAGCATCCAGCTCTTGACACTTTGACCAAACCGCCTTATACTCTTGCCATCGAAAGCAAAGGCGCTGACGGATGAAAGATCCGCCAGCGCCTTTTGTGTTTCCGGGGGAAGTGTATCCCCTGCGGCCAAGGGAGAAATAGAGGGCTTCCTTTTCCGGATTTTCCGCGCTGCTGCGCAGATAGAGGGGTGCAGCAGCCGGAGTGTACGCGCCGCCGGGCTGGCACCCGGCAGCCAGATCATTGGGGAGGTATCTGCGTCATGTTCAGCTCCGTCAACACCTGTTGGACGCTCGTGGGAGCGTTCCTCGTCTACTTCATGCAGGCCGGCTTCGCGCTCTGCGAGGCAGGCTTCACCCGCGCCAAGAACACCGGCAATATCCTCATGAAAAATATGATGGATTTTTGCATCGGCACGCCCTGCTACTGGCTCATCGGCTTCGGCCTGATGTTCGGCGGCACCGGCGCTCTCATCGGCGGGTTCGACCCCTTCATTCAGGGTGATTATTCTCATCTGGGCCTCGACATCCCGCTGTGGGTGTACATCGTGTTTCAGACCGTCTTCTGCGCAACGGCAGCCACCATCGTCTCCGGCTCCATGGCCGAGCGCACCAACTTCAAAGCCTACTGCGTCTACTCCGCAGCCATTTCGCTGGTGGTCTACCCCATCTGCGGCCACTGGATGTGGGGCGGCGGCTGGCTCCAGAGCATGGGCTTCCACGACTTTGCCGGTTCTGCAGCAGTCCACAACGTCGGCGGCGTCATCGCCATGCTGGGCGCGGCCCTGCTGGGTCCCCGCATCGGCAAGTACGACAAGGACGGCAAGCCCCACGCCATCCCCGGCCACAACCTGACCGCCGGTGCTCTGGGCGTGTTCATCCTCTGGTTCTGCTGGTTCGGCTTCAACGGCGGCTCTTCCCTGAGCCTTTCCACCGATGAGACCATGACCCTGACCGGTCTGGTCTGCTTCAACACCAACCTTGCGGCAGCAGTTTCTACCTGCGTGACCATGCTCTTTACCTGGAAGCGCTACGGCAAGCCCGACGTCTCCATGACGCTCAACGGCTCTCTGGCTGGTCTGGTGGCCATCACCGCAGGCTGCGACACCGTTTCGCCCTTTGGTGCTTTCATCATCGGCTTCGTCGCCGGTATCCTTGTGGTGCTGAGCGTCGAGTTCTTCGATAACATTGCGAAGATCGACGATCCTGTGGGCGCTGTCTCCGTCCACTTTGCAAACGGCGTCTGGGGTACCATTGCCGTGGGCCTCTTCTCCGACGGCGGCAACGGTGTCGGCAAGGGCCTGTTCTACGGCGGCGGTCTGAGCCAGCTGGGCATCCAGCTGCTGGGCCTCATCGTGGTGGACGCCTATGTTCTGGCCGTCATGTTCGTCATCTTCAAAGTCATCGACAAGACCATCGGCCTCCGCGTTCCCGCTGAGGTGGAGATCGACGGTCTGGACATCCACGAGCACGGTCTGGCTTCCGCTTACGCCGGTTTCGCCATCTCCGATGCAAACTCTGCCGCCATGGTCCCCAACGAGAACACCGACCTCGGCGAGGACGACGCTTCCAAAGCTTCTGCAAAGCAGATGGACGCCGCTGTGCCTGTGGTGCGTGAGCCTGCTGTCATCCACGACGGCATCTACGACACCGGGATGCACAAAGTGTCCATCATTGCAAAGCTTTCCAAGTTCGACCAGCTCAAGAGCGCCCACAACGATCTGGGCGTCACCGGCATGACGGTCACCCAGGTCATGGGCTGCGGCAGCCAGAAAGGCACCACCGAGAAATACCGCGGTGTGCCTGTGGACAGCACCCTCCTGCCGAAGATCAAGGTCGAGGTCATCGTCTCCAAGATCTCGGTCGATTCCGTGGTGGAGGCCGCCAAGAAGGCACTTTACACCGGCCACATCGGCGACGGCAAGATCTTCGTCTACAACGTGACCCGCGTGGTCAAGATCCGCACCGGCGAAGAGGACTTTGCCGCCCTGCAGGACGTGGAGTAAGCGTCCCCCTGATTTCATCGCTATCCCGCCGAGACGGCGTGGATATATTGTTTTCCTTTCTCCTTTTTCCTTTTTTCTGATAATTCCAAACACAGCTCAAAGCCCCGCTCCTTCACACAAAGGAGCGGGGCTTTGGCGTTTCTTGACAGTGCCCGTCCGTCGTGCTATCTTTGTGGACAGGATATAAAAAACACAGGAGTGTTATCATGAAAGAATTTTTGAAAAAGGAGCTTTATTCCTTCCGGGCCGTCGCGGCCATCCTGGCCCGCTGGCTGCTGTTGGCCGTCCCCACCGGCCTCGTCTGCGGTGCCGTCGGCACAGCGTTCCACCTGGCCGTGGAGCAGGTCACCGAGTGGCGGGCCGAGCACATCTGGCTGCTCTGGCTGCTGCCGGCGGCAGGTCTTGCCATCGTAGCACTCTATAAGGTGACGGGCTGCGAAGGGATGGGGACGAACAACGTCATCCGCGCCGTCCACAGCGGCGAGAGCGTCAGCCCGCTGCTGGTGCCGGCCATCTTCTTCGGCACGGTGCTCACCCACCTCTGCGGCGGCTCGGCCGGACGCGAGGGCGCGGCTTTGCAGATGGGCGGAAGCATCGGCTACAACATCGCAAAGCTCTTCCGCTTCTCCGACCACGACCGCCGCACGGCCACGGCCTGCGGCATGGCGGCGTTCTTCTCGGCACTGTTCGGCACGCCGCTGTCGGCGACCCTCTTCGGCATCATGGTGGAGGACGTGGGCCTCGCGTTCTCGGTGGCCTTTGTCCCCGGCTTCGCCGCCGCCCTCATCGCCTATGGCGTCTCGCTGGCCTGCGGCATCTCTCCTACCCATTTTGAGCTGACCGCACCGGCGCTTTCCATTGATTCTACTCTGCTGGTGGCTGTGCTGGGTGTTGCCTGTGCGCTGGTGGCCCGGGCATTCTGCTGGCTGCTCCACACCATGGAGCACGAAATGCCCCGCCGCCTGCCGAACCCCTGGGTGCGTGCCGTCGTGGGCGGTGCTGCCGTGGTGGCCCTCTCCTACCTGATGGGCGTGGGCCGCTACAACGGCGCGGGCATGGGCGTCATCACTGCCGCCGTGGAGCAGGGGCAGGCCCTGCCGTGGGACTTTATCTGCAAGATACTGCTGACCGCCCTGACCCTCTCGGCGGGCTTCAAGGGCGGCGAGGTCGTCCCCAGCTTCTACATCGGTGCGACCTTCGGCTGTGCATTCGGCCCGCTGCTGGGCCTGCCCGCCGGGTTCTCCGCCGCCGTGGGCCTCGTCTCGGTGTTCTGCGGCGCAACCAATACGCTTATCCCCTCCATCCTGCTGGCCTATGAGCTGTTCGGCGGCGTGGGGCTGGAGCTCATCGCGCTGGGCTGCGGCGTCTGTTATATGCTCTCCGGCACCCACGGCCTCTACAGCAGCCAGCTCTTTGTGACGGAGAAGCTGCTGTCGGAGTATACGGAGAGCTGGGGGAAGCGGCTCAGAAAATAAAAAAGGAACGGCAGCGCGTCGCTCCGTTCCTTGACAAATCCGATATTTCTGGTTATACTACAAATAGAAAAGGCGCTGGCCCGCAAACGGCTGGTCCCTCACCATAATAAGTCAAGAAAAAATGACCGGTCTAGTTGGGGAACTCAGAGGCGGTCATTTTTCTTGTCTTTATCGTCGCTGTGAGATACAGTCCAAGTGATTTGAAACGTCACATAAATTGCACCGCCAAGAAGCGAGAGCAACGCGGTAAATTCCAAAATACTCATGGTCTTATCCCCCCTTTCCGCCCTTGAGCGTCCGGGGGAGCACGAATCTGCAAGAAAATCGCCTTACCCGGCACTCAGGTACCGGTAAGGGACAGCTTGCAACAGCGCCGACCGCTGCCTGCGGCAGAAACAGGGAGAAGCTGTTGGGGCCGCGGCCAGCAAGACGCAAGTGCCGCTAGGGCACGAAGCGGATGCTGGGTGCCGCAACCCGTGCTGTGTTTGTGGTCAGCGCCTTGCCGCCAGAGGCGGCATCTATACGATACCATATTTCGCCTAAAAGTGCAAGAATTGTCCAGTTTAAATTTCTGCAGGCCAGCCCTTGATTTTTTCCGTTTCCCGTGCTACAATCATTTGTAGTTTCATCCTGTGATGCGCAGTGTGCGCAGGTTTTCTGCCGCCGGTGCGTCAAAATCAAATGTCCCAAAACGATGATGCGGACAAACCGAAGTCCCGTTCTCCATGCCGCAGAGAGGGCTGCCGTCCGGAAGGACGCGCTGCAAGCAGCCTGCCATGTGCCAGACTTCTACCACCGCAGAGTGCAGAGGCGAACCTCTGCCGGGTGCGCCCGTTACAGCACGGCGAGTGGCGTGCAATAGCACGCAATTCGGGTGGAACCGTGGAACGCAGTTGGATCTTTCAAAGGCGCTTCATCCCGTAAAGCAAATGCGGGGTGAAGCGTCTTTTTTGTTATACCAAACGCATTTTTCATGTCAAGAAGGAGTAACACCATGAAGATCATCTATAAGGACGGTCATGTGGACGAATGCCCGCAGGACCAGGAACTGCACGTTATCCGTCACACCGCAGCCCACGTCATGGCTCAGGCCATCAAGCGCCTCTACCCGGAGGCTGACTTTGCCTTCGGCCCCGCCACCGAGAACGGCTTCTACTACGACGTTGACCTCGGCGACACCAAGCTGACCGACGAAGACCTGGCCAACATCGAGAAGGAGATGCACAAGATCACCAAAGAGAATCTGGCCATCAAGCCCTTCATCCTGCCCCGCGCAGAGGCTGTCAAGCTGATGGAAGAGCGCCACGAGAACTATAAGGTCGAGCACATGGCTGACCTGGCCGACGAGACCGAGTTCAGCTTCTTCCAGCAGGGCGAGTACGTCGATATGTGCATCGGACCTCACCTGACCTACACCAAGGCTCTGAAGGCTTTCAAGATCACCCAGCAGTCCGGTGCATACTGGAAGAACGACAAAGAGAACAAGATGCTGACCCGCATCAACGGCGTGGCTTTCCACAATCAGGAGGAGCTGGACGCCTGGGAGAAGGAGCAGCAGGAGGCCCGTGAGCGCGACCACCGCAAGATCGGCAAGGAGATGGGCCTGTTCATGACCGACGACCTGGTTGGCCGCGGTCTGCCCATGTTCCTGCCCGCAGGCTACACGGTCTGGCAGGAGCTGGAGAACTATATCAAGGAGAAGGAGCGCGCCCGCGGCTATCTGCACGTCATGACTCCCTGCATCGGCACCGTGAATCTATACAAGACTTCCGGCCACTGGGACCACTACCGCGAGAATATGTTCCCCGCCATGGAGATGGAGGGCGAGAGCTACGTCCTGCGCCCGATGAACTGCCCCCATCACATGATGATCTACGCAAACCGTCCCCACTCCTACCGCGACCTGCCCATGCGCATCGGCGAGATCGCACACGACTTCCGATACGAGTCTTCCGGCACCCTGAAGGGCATCGAGCGCGGCCGTCACTTCTGCCAGAACGACGCTCACCTGTTCTGCACTCCGGAGCAGATCAAGAGCGAAGTCGCTGATGTCTGCAACCTCATCTTCGAGACCTACAAGGATTTCAACATCACCGACTACCGCTGCGTTCTGTCCCTGCGTGACCCCGCCGACAAGAAGAAGTATCACGATGACGACGCGATGTGGAACCACGCCGAGAACGCTCTGCGCGAGGTCCTGACCGAGCTGGGCATCCACTTCACCGAGGAGATCGGCGAGGCTGCTTTCTACGGCCCGAAGCTGGACGTCAACGTCAAGCCCGCTGTCGGCGCTGAGTACACCCTGTCCACCTGCCAGCTGGACTTCTGCCTGCCCGCAAAGTTCCACCTGACCTATGTGGACAAGGACGGCACCGAGAAGACCCCCGTTGTCCTGCACCGTGCGATCCTCGGTTCTCTCGACCGCTTCATGGCCTACCTCATCGAGGAGACCAAGGGCAAGTTCCCCACCTGGCTGGCTCCTGTTCAGGTCAAGGTTCTGCCCGTCTCCGAGAAGACCCTCGAGTATTCCGAGGCCATCACCGAGAAGCTGGTGGAGGCCGGTATCCGTGTGGCTCTGGACGACGATAACCAGAAGATCGGCTACAAGATCCGCGCTGCACAGCAGGTGGACCGTGTGCCTTATATGCTGGTCCTGGGCGCCAAGGAAGCCGAGGCCGGCAACGTCTCCGTCCGTGACCGCAAGGGCGAGACCACCACGATGGAAGTGGATGAGTTCATCGCAAAGGTCACTTCCGAGATCAAGAACCGCAGCCTGTAAGTGATATGATTCCTGATTATATTGATGAAGTCGAGCGTCCGAATGAGGAAACGATTGCCGCCATGTTGGAGGCTGAGCGCATTGCGAAGGCCCCCAACGTAAAGCACTACACCGATTTGGATGAACTTTTTGAAGATTTAAGGAAATAACAAATGCCGCTCTTCCCTTGATAGGAGAGCGGCATTTTTGTGCCTTGGAATCAGGTCATCCCTTTGGTTTTCTCGTCAATCAGCGAAAAAATCCTATCATATGTACCGTTCAGAATCGCCTGACGCGGCATCCAGAAATCAAACAGCTCTTTTAGTCCTGCCGAATCCCCGCAGATTTTTCGGGTCTGCTCATAGGCAAATGTATTCGCATCGACTTCATGCGGTTGTCCGAGATACAGGCTTGTAAAATATCCTTCGCTACCTTCTAATTTACATTTCAGATAATGATTTTCCACCAGTTTATAGCAAGTCCCGTCGAACATGATGATATACTGAACGCTTCGATTTATCGTCTCATTAAATCGCTCCGGTTCAAGATACTGGGATGCGTGCCGCAGCTCATGAAAAAGATAGAACATTCTTTCGTACTCAGGCTCTTTGTCCAACCCCTCTGCATTTATAAACACAGTCCTGCTGGAAGCGTCAAATGTTCCCTTTGCTGTTTTGTATCCGGCAGGCATCTCAAAGGACAAATACAGATTCAGCCCATGCTCCCTGCAATACGCGTCGAAATACTTTTTATATCCAGTCATTCTCTCGTCACCGGCTCGCAATTCTTATGAAAAATGCCCCTGCCGAAGCTATTTTTAGCGTTCTGCAAGGGCATTTTCGTTTACGCTTTGTTATTTCAGCAGATTATCATCCGTGAAGTAATCGATTTTCATGGACTTGCGCACCTCGGCGAGGGTGGCGGCGGCGGTCTTTTCGGCCACGGCGCTACCTTCCTTCAGAATTTCCACGACCTCGGGCAGGCGCTGCTCCCACTCCTTGCGGCGGTTGCGGATGGGCTCCAGCTCAGCCTGCATGACGCTGTTCAGGAACTTCTTCACCTTCACGTCGCCCAGACCGCCGCGCTGATAGTGTGCCTTCAGCTCGTCGAGGTTCTGGTACTCGGGCAGGAACTCGGCAAAGTGCTCCGGGCGGCTGAATGCATCCAGATAGATGAAGACGGGGTTGCCCTCCACCTTGCCGGGGTCCTGCACGCGCAGGTGGTTCGGGTCGGTGTACATGGACATGATCTTCTTCTTGATGTCCTCGGGCTCGTCGGAGAGGTAGATGCAGTTGCCGAGGCTCTTGCTCATCTTGGCCTTGCCGTCGGTGCCGGGCAGGCGCAGGCAGGCGCTGTTCTGAGGCAGAACGATCTCAGGCTCCACCAGAGTCTCACCGTAGACGGCGTTGAACTTATGAACGATCTCGCAGCACTGCTCGATCATGGGGCGCTGGTCCTCACCTGCGGGGACGGTAGTAGCCTTGAAGGCGGTGATGTCCGCAGCCTGGCTGATGGGGTAAGTGAAGAAGCCCACCGGGATGCTGGACTCGAAGTTCTTCTGCTGGATCTCGGCCTTGACGGTGGGGTTGCGCTGCAGGCGGGAGACGGTGACGAGGTTCATATAATAGAAGCTCAGCTCGGTCAGCTCCGGCACCATGGACTGGATGAAGATGTGTGCCTTGGCGGGGTCGATGCCCACGGCCAGATAGTCCAGAGCGACCTGCAGGACGTTCTGGCGCACCTTCTCCGGATTGTCGGCGTTGTCGGTGAGGGCCTGTGCGTCAGCGATCATGATATAGATCTCGTCGAACTTGCCCGAGTTCTGCAGCCGGACACGCTCCTTCAGAGAGCCGACATAGTGGCCGACATGGAGCCGGCCCGTCGGGCGGTCGCCCGTCAGAATGATCTGTTTCATACTTTTCTCCTTTTTCGTCAGGCGCATTTTTCCTCAACCTCTCCGTCACAGTTGACGCTGTGCCGCCTCCCCTGATAGGGGAGACTCTGGCGAAAAGGGTAAGTTTTCGGTTTTGCCAAGGGCTCTCCTATCCGGAGAGCTGGACGCCGCAGGCGGCCTGAGAGGTTCATTTTTTATAAGTATATCCCCCGCCGCTTTCCCTGTCAACAAAAGCCGCACCGGAACGGATAAAAAAGAAAAAGCGATGGAAAACTTCCATCGCTTTACTGGCGCCTCTTGCCTGACTCGAACAGGCGACACCCTGATTAACAGTCAGGTGCTCTAACCGACTGAGCTAAAGAGGCATCTATATAAAACGGCGCAGAGCCGTTTTACTACTAAAATGGTGACCCGTACCGGAATCGAACCGATGTTAAAGGCGTGAGAGGCCTCTGTCTTAACCGCTTGACCAACGGGCCATACTACCATTGCATCGGGTGTTGTTCCCGACTCGATTATTTTAGCACAGCGCACCCGCTTTGTCAACAGGCATTTTCAATTTTTCGGCAAAAATTTCGAAAAATCAGAACAGCCGACGCACTCTGCCCCTCACAGCCCCCAGAAGGACGTTCAGGTAAAGGCCCATGACGCTCTCCACCTCGCCCAGCTCCATGCTCTGGCGCTGGGGCAGGCCGGCCAGCGTACCGCGGTAGAGGCAGTGCAGCTCGGGCAGCTCGGCGTAATCGCTGGGGTGCATGAGGGTGCTGGGCTTTGGCAGCTCCAGCGCACCGCTCTTCTGGAGCACCTCGCTGACGAACTGAGAGCAGAAATAATGCCGACGGCGCTGCCAGCGGATATGCATCCAGCAGAGCAGCAGACCCAGCGAATTGAAGCGGTAGAGCTCCCCGTGGTGCATCATGTGCTGGGTGCGGCGCTTGGCGCGGGTGTAGGCCTCATCCGTCACTTCCAGCGCGTAGAGGGCGCAGGGGATGTTCTCCCGCATGAGGAACACGCCCCGGTTCAGGTACTCCCGGCTGGGACCTGCGGGGAACATGGTGTAGCCATTCTTGCGGGTAGAGCTGTAGAGGGTGCTCAGGTCCTCGTCGAAGGCGAGGGAGATGTGGGTGTACTGCGCACCGGTCAGGCTGTACACGAGATTCGAGAGCAGGGTGCCGGAGCGGGTAAGAAATATGTAAAGCGTCTTCATCGTCGTTGTTTCTCCATACTGGTGGCTCATGGCCGCGGGTCAGATTGGCTCAGTATATCATAAGTTGTGCGTTTTTTCCAGATAAATCGCAAAATATCCACAAATATTTTGTGTCTCTACTTATAATACGTTTTTTCGCGGCCCAAAATTGCAGCCTCTTCTCTCCTGTTTTCCGCTCCTTGTATCCCAAATCGATAAAATTTTATCAAAGATTTGTTTTTGGCATAAAATCTTTAATTTGTGCAGGCAAACGGGCCAGGATTTTTACGAAACCGTCTCAAATACCCCGGATTCTTAATAAGATTTGTTGCTTTTACCCGAAGAAAACCGCCCCGCCGGTTGATTTCGGCCCCAATTTATGTATAATGATATACAGGAGAATACGCATCTGTATTTCTTTTCGTCGTCCTTTTGCGGTGTCCTTTTGGCTGAGGACAGCTTACCGCTGGTGTCTGGGCGATGACCTGAACGAAAGAAGAGGTATAAGTATCATGGCAAAGTTGGATCTGAGCAAGTATGGTATCACCGGCACGACCGAGATCGTGTACAACCCCTCTTACGAGCAGCTGTTCGACGAGGAGACCAAGCCCGAACTGGAAGGCTACGAGAAGGGCCAGGTCAGCGAGCTGGGCGCTGTCAACGTCATGACCGGCATCTACACCGGCCGCTCCCCCAAGGATAAGTTCATCGTCATGGATGAGAACTCCAAGGACACCGTGTGGTGGACCAGCGACGAGTACAAGAACGACAACCACCCCGCTTCTCAGGAAGCCTGGGAAGCTGTGAAGGAGATCGCCAAGAAGGAGCTCTCCAACAAGCGCCTGTACGTCGTGGATGCTTTCTGCGGCGCCAACAAGGACACCCGCATGGCCGTCCGCTTCATCATGGAAGTGGCCTGGCAGGCACATTTCGTCACCAATATGTTCATCAAGCCCACCGCTGAGGAGCGGGAGAACTTCGAGCCTGATTTCGTTGTCTACAACGCTTCCAAGGCTAAGGTCGAGAACTACAAGGAGCTGGGCCTGAACTCCGAGACTGCTGTGCTGTTCAACATCACCAGCAAGGAGCAGGTCATCGTCAACACCTGGTACGGCGGCGAGATGAAGAAGGGTATGTTCTCCATGATGAACTACTTCCTGCCGCTGAAGGGCATCGCTTCCATGCACTGCTCTGCCAACACCGATAAGGAGGGCAAGAACACTGCCATCTTCTTCGGTCTGTCCGGCACCGGCAAGACCACCCTGTCCACCGACCCGAAGCGTCTGCTCATCGGCGATGACGAGCACGGCTGGGACGACAACGGCGTCTTCAACTTCGAGGGCGGCTGCTACGCTAAGGTCATCAACCTGGACAAGGACTCTGAGCCCGACATCTACAACGCCATCAAGCGCAACGCTCTGCTGGAGAACGTCACTCTGGACGCTGAGGGCCACATCGATTTCGCCGACAAGAGCGTGACCGAGAACACCCGCGTCTCCTACCCCATCGACCACATCCAGAACATCGTCCGCCCCATCTCTTCTGCACCCGCAGCCAAGAATGTCATCTTCCTGTCTGCTGATGCATTCGGCGTCCTGCCCCCGGTCTCCATCCTGACTCCGGAGCAGACCCAGTACTACTTCCTGTCCGGCTTCACCGCAAAGCTGGCCGGCACCGAGCGCGGCATCACCGAGCCCACCCCCACCTTCTCCGCCTGCTTCGGTCAGGCCTTCCTGGAGCTGCACCCCACCAAGTACGCTGAGGAGCTGGTCAAGAAGATGCAGAAGAGCGGCGCAAAGGCTTATCTGGTCAACACCGGCTGGAACGGCACCGGCAAGCGCATCTCCATCAAGGATACCCGCGGCATCATCGACGCTATCCTGAGCGGCGCTATCAACGAGGCTCCCACCAAGAAGATCCCCTACTTCGATTTTGAGGTCCCCACCGCTCTGCCCGGCGTTGACCCCGCTATCCTCGACCCCCGCGACACCTACGCAGATGCCGCTCAGTGGGAAGAGAAGGCCAAGGATCTGGCTGGCCGCTTCATCAAGAACTTCGCAAAGTACGAGGGCAACGAGCACGGCAAGGCTCTGGTCTCCGCCGGCCCCCAGCTGTAAGCTGACAGCACCTCTTACATAAGGCCATAAGATCAAGACCCCTCCGGTCTCCCGCAAAAAGGAAGTCGGAGGGGTCTTTCTTGTAATCCATCTCGTTTTATAGTACTCTGCGGAGGATACTGCGCATGAAAAAAGCAACGGTCAACGACTACTTCCGACACCACTGGGTGAAGCTCATGCTCTTCGCGCTCTTTACAGCGGCGGTATCCTTTTTCGCGCCGCTGAAAAACTTCCAGCTCAAGTGGCTCATCGACTCCAAGAGCAAGCAGGAGGCGCTGGGCTATATGGGGCTGGTGTTCCTCATCACCTTCACCAGCTGGTTTTTCGAACGGCTGAGCCGCCGCTCCTTTACAAAACTCGCCTGCGGTGCCGTGGAGCAGGTACGGGGACAGGTCATGGAGCGGGTGCTGCGCCGCCCGGTGTCCCAATATCAGCGGGAGGGCGACGCAGCCTATCTCTCCCTGCTGACCACCGACCTGCGCACCCTCTACGACGACTATTATATGTCCCTCTTCAACATCGCATTCTGGGGCGGCATCATGCTCTGTGCGCTGGGGATGTACCTTTACATCAGCCCGGTGATGCTGGCGGCCATCCTGCTTGTGACCGTGCCGCCGCTGGTCCTGCCCCGGAAGATGAATGAGCGGCTCAAAACCTCCCGAGACGCTTTTTCGCTCCAGATGGCGGGCTACACCCAGCAGCTCAAGGAGCTTCTGGGCGGGTTCGAGGTCATCCGGGGCTTTCTGCGGGAGGACGCCTATGCCGCCCGCCACCGGGATGCTGCCCGGCAGGCCCGCGACAGCGAGCAGGCCTACCAGCAGAGCCTCAATGCCATGGTGGTCAACACCTCTCTCATCAGCAACCTCATCTTCCCCATCGTCATGCTGGTGGGCCTTTTTCTCGCTTTCGACGGGCGGCTGACGATGGGCACCGTCTCCACCGCCGCCAGCATGGCGAACTTCGTCATCACGCCCTGTAATCAGATCGCCCAGTGCTGGGCCAAGGTCAGATCTTCGAAGGGCATTCGTCAGCGGCTGGAAGCAGCCATGTCCGGCCCGGAAAAAGTCTCTGCGGGCCGGGCCATCGATAAACTCGAGCACATCGAGTGCAAGGACACCGGCTTTGCCTACCCCGGAGCCGCTGCACCGGTGCTGCGCGGCGTCCGGCTGACGGTCTCCGGGCAGGAAAAAGCCGTCCTTGTAGGCGAAAGCGGCTGCGGCAAGTCCACACTGGCAAAGCTGCTGTTCCAGTACTACCCAGACTATACCGGCAGCATCCTCTTCAACGGCCAGCAGCTGCGGGACATCGACCGTCAGAGCCTCTACCAGCGGGTGGGCTACATCGCCCAGACCACCTATCTCTTCAACGACACCCTCCGCAGCAACATCTGCCTGGGTGAGGATTTCCCCGAAGAGCAGCTGACCCACGCCGTGGAGACGGCGGGCCTCACCGACTGGGTGAGCACCCTGCCCGACGGCCTCGACACCCTCATCAGCGAGAACGGCAAGAATCTCTCGGGCGGGCAGCGCCAGCGCATCGGCATCGCACGGCTGGCACTTCGCCGGTACGACCTCATCATCGCCGACGAGATCACCGCCAGCCTCGACCCCGACACCAGCGGACAGGTCATGGAAAATCTGCTCGCTCTCCCCTGCATGGTGGTGGCCATCACCCACGATGTCTCCGGGGCGTTCATGAAACAGTTTGACAAGGTATACCAGGTGGAGCACGGAAGCGTCACACAAGCATAAAAGGAGAGCCTGTGCCGGGTTTCAGCACAGGCCCTCCTCTTGTTTTTACCGGTTATTTTGCCGCGTCGAACTCGGCCAGAATATCCTCCGTGGGAGCCGGGGTCACGAGGCTGACCACCGCGCAGACGGCCAGCGAGACGAGGAATGCGGGCAGAAGCTCATAGATGCCGAAGACGCCGCCCAGCGGGCTGACGATGTACTTCCAGACGAAGACCATCAGGCCGCCGCAGAGCATACCGGCCAGCGCACCCTGCCAGTTGCAGCGCTTCCAGAACAGGGCGCAGAGGACGACAGCGCCGAAGGAGCCGCCGAAACCGGCCCACGCAAAGCTGACGATGCCGAAGACGCTGGAATCCGGGTCGCGGGCCAGCACCACGCCCACCACGCTGACGCAGATGATAGTCAGGCGGGCTGCGAAGAGGCTCTGCTTCTCGCTCAGCTTGAGGTGGCCGAACTCCTGCAAAATGTTCTGGGACACGCTGGACGCAGCGGCCAGCATCTGGCTGTCTGCCGTGGACATCGTAGCCGCCAGGATGCCTGCAAGGATGAGTCCGGCGAGGACTGCCGCCAGCACACCGTGCTGGCTGATGAGGCTGGCGATGCGGACGATGAGGGTCTCACTGGACGAGCCGCTGAGGAATTCCAGCGCACCGACCCTGGTCATGCCGAGGCCCACCATGCCGATGACGATGGACGCCGTCATGGCGATGACCACCCAGACGGTGGCGATGCGGCGGCTGAGAACCAGCTTCTTCTCGTCCTCGATGGCCATGAAGCGGAGCAGGATGTGGGGCATACCGAAGTAGCCGAGACCCCACGCCATGGTGGAGACGATGTCCAGCAGGCTGTAGGATGCGGCCCCGCCGGTCACAGCGTCGTGGCTGGCCGTCATGGTCAGGTAGCCGGAAAGGCTCTGGGCGTTCTCCACCACAGCACCCCAGCCGCCGGCCACAACGATGCCGTAGCCCAGCACCGCGATGAGGGCCAGCGACATGACCACCGACTGGATGAGGTCGGTGGTGGTAACGGCGCGGAAGCCGCCCAGAATGGTATAACCCACGATGACGAGGGCCGACACCAGCATTGCCGCCATGTAATCTACGCCGAAGAGGCTGTGGAACAGCTTGCCGCAGGCCGCAAAGCCCGAGGCCGTATACGGCACGAAAAAGACGATGATGATGACCGCGCCCAGAGCGTTCAGCAGGTTGCGCTGGTCATGGAAGCGAAGCGACAAGAACTGCGGTACCGTGATGGCGTCGAGGTTGGCCGAATAGCGGCGGAGCCGCCGGGCCACGATGAGCCAGTTGAGCCAGGTACCCAGCGCAAGGCCGATGGCCGTCCAACCCGGCGAGGCAATGCCTGTCAGATAGGCCAGACCCGGCATCCCCATCAGCAGCCAGCTGGACATATCGCTGGCCTCGGCGCTCATGGCCGTGACCAGCGGACCCATCTTCCGGCCGCCGAGGTAGAAGTCGGCGCTGTCGTTGTTGGTCTTGCTATAGGCGAAACCCACCAGAAGCATGGCCGCAAGATAGACGACGATGGTGACGATGATACAGATCTCACTCATACACGTTCCCCCTTTGGTGCTTTTTCCTCTATGATAAAAGCATGGCATGATTTTACCACAGTAAAGCATCAAAGTACAAGACCCCTGGGCAGATTCTTACCCTATGACCGAAATTTCGTCCTTTGCAGCGTCCAAAACCGCTCAATATGCCAACAGGCCGTCCTTCAGAGGAGGACGGCCTGTTGGTTCGGATGAAGAAAATGATGAAAATAAAGAAGATGACAGATTATTTTGCGGCTTCGCCTTCGGGGAAGATGATCTTATTCACGAAGAAGAAGATGACCATCGAGATGCCGCCGTTGAGCACCGTGGTGCCAATGTTGTAGATGAAATCAGGCACCAGCAGACCGGCTACAGCCACCCAGATGCAGTTGATGGAGTTGACGATGCAGGTGATGAGGCAGAAGGCCAGCAGATACCAGCCGATCTGCTTGGCGAGGCTGCCCTTGCTGCGGAAGACAAAATTGCGCTGGATGGGGAAATTGATGCACTCGCCGATGACCATGGCCACCATGTAGGCGCAGAAGTAGGGCAGGCCGCCGTGGGCAGCGTCGTAGCCGAGGATATTCCACTTGAAGGTCTCGCCGAACAGGGTGATGTCGATGCCCGGCCAGCCGAAGTCCACCACCGGCAGGCTTGCAAATGCCTTGGGCAGGAACTGCAGAAGCAGATATTTGAACACGGTGATGAGATTGGACACGATGACGAACAGTCCACCCTCCCGCACCCATTTGGCCGCGGCCGGATGCTTTGCGGCAAAGTTATTCCAGAAATTCATGGCCTTATTCCTTTCAGCTGTTTTTGAGCCGGTTTTCCATCTGGCTGTTCAGGATGAGATTCTTGACGAACTCATAGATGACCCGAAGGATGCCCACGAGCCAGAAGCCTTTCAGCTCCCAGACGAGGCCGTCCACCATGCCCATGCTCACCATGCCGTTGGTCATCTTGGCCAGCGCGCGCAGCGGCATATTATACTGGAACACGGTGTTCAGGTCGGGGGTGCCTTTTGCAAAGCTGCTGTCCAGACGGCAGCGCAGCACCTTCTGTGCCACCCAGCCCAGCGGACTGCGGCCATGGTCCATCTCGCCCAGCGTCATGTTCCGGTCGATGCGGACGACATCCTCCGGCACAGGGTGGCCCAGCAGAGCCTCGAACTCGGCGTCGGTCACATAGGTGATCTGACCGGAGACGTAGTGGAGCAGGTCGAGACCCTCGTAGGGGTCGGGAGCGTTGGTCCCCTTGACGGAGACTTCCGCTGTCAGCCAGATGTCCTCGCTGGATGCACCCACGCGGAGCTGATAGCTTCCGCCTTCGACTTCCCAGCGGTCAGTCTTGACGTTCCAGTAGCGGAACGCCTTGTCGTCCAGAGCGATGCTCACCGTCCTGCTCTCGCCGGGGGCGAGGAAGACCTTTGCAAAGCCCTTCAGCTCCTGCGCCGGACGGAAGACTTTGGCGTCCTGCTTTGCGACGTAGAGCTGAACGATCTCGGCACCGGCACAGCTGCCGGTGTTGGTGACGGTGAGGGTCACACCCTTCTCGTCTGCCTTCAAATCACTGTACTCGAAGGTGGTGTAGCTCAGGCCGTAGCCGAAGGGGAACGCCACCGGCACACCGGCGGTCTGATAGTACCGGTAGCCCACATACAGGCCCTCGCGGTACTCCACGTTCCGGCCCTCGCCGCCGAAGTTCGCCTTGGCGGGGGTATCGTCGTGAGCCTGCGCCCAGGTCTGGGACAGCTTGCCGCAGGGGCAGAGCTTGCCGGTGAGGATGTCTGCCGCTGCGCCTGCGCCTGCCTGTCCGCCCAGTGCGCCGTAGACCAGCGCCCTGCACTGGCCGGCCCACGGCGTCTCTACCGGCGCACCGGCGCTCAGCAGAACGACGACGTTCGGGTTGACGGCAGCCACAGCGGCCAGAAGCTGCTGCTGGTTCTCGGCCAGCTTCATGTCGGCGCGGTCAAGACCCTCACTCTCCCGCAGCTCATCGAGGCCGAGGCAGAGCAGAACGGTGTCAGCCTTCTTTGCGAGGGCCACAGCCTCTTCCAGCTTCTCGGCGTCAGCTGCACCCTGACGCTCGAAACCGGAGGCATAGCCCACGAAGATGATGCCGCTGTCGTCGGCCTTGATGCAGTCCAGCAGGGTGTCCACCTGCAGGGCGTTGACGGCGCTGGAGCCTGCGCCCTGATAGCGGGGCGTCTCGGCAAAGTCGCCGATGACGGCCAGCTTCTCATTGGGCTTGAGCGGCAGGATGCCGCCCTCGTTCCTGAGCAGGACGATGCTCTCTGCGGCCGCGCGGCGGGCAAGCTTATGGTGCGCGGCCGCGTCGAAGGTGCGGGGCGCTTTTTCCACCGCAGCGTGGGTGGAGAGCACCAGTTCCAGCATCTCGTCGAGGCGGGCGTCCACGTCGGCCTCGGAAATTTTGCCGTCCTGTACGGCCTTCATCAGCTCCCGGATGGAGTCGCCGCCGGGACAGGGCATTTCGAGGGTGGAGCCGTTCTTCACGCCGAGGGCGTGGTCATTGGAGCCGCCCCAGTCGGTGACGACAGCCCCGTCGAAGCCCCAGTCCTTCCGCAGAATGTCCTGCAGCAGGTGGGCATTCTCGTTGGCGTAGGTGCCGTTGATGAGGTTGTAGGAGGTCATGATGGTCTTGGGCTTTGCCTCTTTCACCACGATCTCGAAGCCGGTCAGATACAGCTCCCGCAGGGTGCGCTCATCGAGCACCGAGTCGCTGGCCATGCGGCGCAGCTCCTGACTGTTGACCGCAAAGTGCTTGGGGCAGGCAGAGATGCCGTTTTTCTGGATGCCGCGCACATAGGCAGCGGCCATCCTGCCCGCGAGGATGGGGTCTTCCGAGAAATACTCGAAGTCGCGGCCGCAGAGGGGGCTGCGCTGGATGTTCAGGCCGGGGCCGAGCAGGACAGCCACTTCCTGTGCAGCGGCTTCCTCGCCCAGTGCCTCGCCCACGGCTTCGCCCAGCTTCTCATCCCAGCTGCACGCAGTGGCGGAAGAGGTCGGGAAACAGGTTGCCGGAACGCTGGGGTTGAGGCCCAGATGGTCGGCGGCACCGGCCTGCTTGCGGACACCGTTGGGGCCGTCCGAAAGGGTGATGGCCGGGATGCCCTTGCCCGGCAGAGCGCGGGTGGTAAAGACAGTCTCGCCCGAGAGCAGGGCGCATTTTTGCTCTAAGTTCAGGGTTTGGATAATATCAGCGTGTTTCATAAAATACTACTCCTGCTCCAAAAAGAAAGGGGGCGGGCGTTCTGCCCGCCGCCCCTTCTGTTCCTATGTGTTGATCAGACGGTTTTTACGTCCTCTTTCTTTTTGCGGAAGCGGAGGATCGTCAGAACGACCAGAACCGCGATCAGACCGCCGCAGACACCATCCACTGCGTAGATGACCTTCTGGTAAGGCTCGACCTTTGCCAGATAGCGGCTGCCCGGCATACCGCCGTTCATCGTTTTGGAGTTTGCAATGGTGTACAGAATGTTATGGATTGCTTCACGACCGTAGTGGTAGTCTGCAACGTCATCCTTGTTAAAGGTGTACCGTGCGCCGGTGGGCAGGTTCGTCAGCTTTCCGTCTGCACCAGCCCGAATCATCTGACCTGCATCCATGAACACGCCGGTATTTGCATTATCGGTGATAATGAAGCCGTGGAAGCCCCACTCATTGCGGAGGACACCGGTAACAAGGTTGTAGTCGCCGCCGGCCCATGTATAGCCAATGCGGTTGAAGGAAGTCATAACGCCGGTCACGGACGGGATCTCTCTGGTGGCATTGCTGTAAGTGCCATCGCCGTTGTCCTTTGCGTAATTCATCTGAACGTCATCGGTCTTGATGCACATTTCAAAGGGCTTCAGATAGATCTCGCGCGCAGCCTGTTCGTTCAGGAAGGTTGCAATGCTGAACTGTCCATCACGGTCGCCGCGGTGGTTTTCTTGATCGTTGACAGCAAAATGCTTGACAAAGACGTACATACCACGGGAGGCTACACCCTTGCACTCAAGAGAAGCGATGTGCCCGCCAACAAAGGGATCTTCAGAATAATACTCGCTGTTACGGCCGGAGAATGCCGTGCGGTGCATATTGACAGCAGGTGCATACCAGCCATCAACACCCAGATAGTAGGATTCGTCGCCGATGTTTTCGCCATAGTGGTAGGCCAGATCATCGTTGTAGGTCTGTGCCAGAACGATCACGCCGCAGTGCGTGATGTTGCCCTTGAAGTAGAGGTTGCCGCTTGCATCGAAACCGAAGTTGATCAGGCCGGTGGCAGTATCTCGGTCGGCCGTGGAGGGCTTATCCACCGACTTGATCGCGGCAGTGCCGTAGCCGGACTGCGTGATAAGGGTCTGATAATCGCTGGGGGTCAGCTGGTCGAGCAGTTCATCCCACTTTTCATCATCATAATCCAGACCGCGCATATCGATCAGACCCAGACCGTTGTCCTTGCCGTAAACGATCTCATCGGTCAGGGCGGAGAAGTCGGTGGGGTTCAGGGAATCAAAAGAATCCAGCTTTGCAAGATCCTCCTTGCTGATCGTCTTGCGGTAGGTATAGGATGCAGCCTTGCCGCTGGCATCGGTACCATTGATGGGGTTGCCCCAGGTGCTGATCTGGTCGCTGACCTCGCCGTCAACGGTCGGCCAGGTGCCAGTCCAGTCACTGCGGGAGAGATACTGCAGCCCGCCGTTTGCATGGTCGAGCTGATTGGTGATCTCCACACCGGTCGTGGTGTCAAGCTTGTAGGTCGTGGTATCCACGGTGCCGTTTGCCGGGGTGTAGATTTCAACAAAAGCAGTGTCGCCATCCGCGGTCATACCGTCTGCCACGCTCTTTCCCTTGGCAGAGAGGATGTTGTTGACCGCTTCGTGTGCGTTTTTAGCCGCAGTGATATAGTAATCACCTGCGTCCAGAATGTAGGTCTTGGCATTGACGTAGTCGTAAGACTTCAGCTGCTCCTGATCAAAGGTGATCTTCACCGTCTCGCTTGCACCGGGAGCCAGTTCTGCAGTTTTGGCATAGCCCACCAACTCCACAGCAGCTTTCTCCACCTTGTTTGCCTTGTCGTAATCGGTATAGGGGCTCTGTGCATAGACCTGTACGACATCCTTGCCGGCCACATCACCCGTATTGGTGACCTTGACAGTCACGGTGCAGGTATCGCCATCCCAGCTGGTATCGTAATCAGACCACTCGAAATCCGTGTAGGACAGGCCGTATCCAAAGGGATACATCACAGCATCCGCATAGTTGTAATCACCGGCATTGCCCTGACCCAGCACCTTGTCCTCGTAGCGGGTCTCGTAGTAGCGGTAGCCAACATAGATGCCCTCTTTGTAGCTGACATAGTTGTACTTGGTCAGGTTACCGTCCTCGTCATAGTAGGCAAAGTCGCCAAAGTTCTGGGCGGCAGGGCTGTTCATGGCATCCATCTCGTAGGTGTCCACGGTGCGGCCGGAAGGATTCACCTTGCCGGAGAAGATCTCTGCCAGAGAGCACAGACCATAATCACCCATAGCGGGAGCCGAAATGACGGTGTGGATATTGGGATAGTTTTCGACCCAGCTCAGATCTACCGCTGCGCCGGAGTTCAGCAGCAGCACCACATCGTCAAAGTTATCGTTCAGATACTGCAGGATCTCCAGCTCGGTAGAATCCGGCTCCAGATAAGTCTTGGTCTTGTCCTCTTCCACATCGGTGTGGTTGTACATGGAGCGGGGCATATCACGGCCTTCGCCCGCCACACGGCTGAACACAAAAACAGGAACCGTATTCTTCATGGAATCGGTCAGACCCGGCTCTGCTTTCATGACAGACAGGGGGCATTCGTTGATGGAAAAGTCCTCGTCATCACCATAGGAAACAGAACCAACGCCCAGACCGTAGTCCTTGCCGTTGCCTTCGGAATAAAACTTCCAGAGCGCTTCATTAACGCCAAAGCCTGCATCTTCAAAAGCAGTTTTCATATCGACCTTATTGCCGCCAATGTAGCTGACTGCCGAATGGCTGACAAAACTGAAGGTCGTATCCGTGCTGTACGGCATCTTTCCTGCATCGTTCTTCAGTAGAACGATACCCTCGGCGGCGATCTTCTTATTCAGAGCGATCTCATCCTCAACCAGCGCAGCCTCTGTGTCAAAACCGGGCTTGCTGTATTCCATATTGATGCCTTCGGTCTTTGCCTTGCTGTTGTCGATGCCGCCGCTCTTCAGACCCAAAATGCTCTGCACGCTGCTGGCATTAGGCGGGATCAGCACATTGGCTGCAACCATACCACCCGCCAATGCGACACACAACACACCCGAAACGGCAGTTTTGATGATCTTGCCCATCATCTTACTGTCCTTCTTTTTCTGTGCCATAACTGTTAACTCCTTCTCTTTTGGGTACACGACCCGGTTCATGGCTGTTCTCAGGAGTGCGTCCACTCCTTTGCTTGATGTCATTTTATCATATAAACCGCCAAACGAACCGTTCTCCGCACAACCTGTCGTTCTGGCGGCACACTTTGCAAAAATTTCAAATCGGCATCAAATTTTATTGTGCTAATCCACAATTCCGAGAACGGTTTCATTGTGCAGAATAACAAAACGTCTCTGTCATCGCTGTGCGATGACAGAGACGTTTCTCACGATGGGACAGGCAGCAAGATCCGCAGAGTGAACCAGCCGTCGGCCCAATGAAGGGTCATGGTGCCGTCGTGGCGCTGGGCGGCCGCCTGCACGCCCTGCAGGTCGTAGCCGCCGTGGGCGTTGTGGACGGGCAGACCGTCCGCGCCCATCTCCACGGGCTGGGCGCAGTAGTTCTCGAAGCGGAGCATCACGCAGCCGCTCTGGTTATAGATGGCCACCCGCAGCAGACGCTTTTCGGGGTCGGGCTCGGCCAGCACGCTCTCGATGGCGTTGTCCAGCGGCGCGCCCACGAGGGTACACAGCTCCCGCGTGCTCAGAAAGCCCAGCTGGCTGCCATCGGCCACGCTGGTCATGTTGATGCCGCGCTGCTGGCAGTCCATACTTTTGGCGGTCAATAGGGTATCCAATACCGGGTTGCCAGTCTTGTTCTCGGCCTCATACTGCCGGAGGCCGTTCTCCATCCGGGCCAGAGCCGCGTCCTGCTTGGCCCGGTCGCGCTCGGCGCGGATGTCCGCGATTTGAATTTTCAGCTCATGATAGCGGCTGTTGATGAGCCGGATGCCCTCTTTGCTCCGCTTGTACTGCTCGTACTGGCGGTGGAGCACCTCGTCCATGGCGGCAAGCTCACTGTGGAGCGCCGCCTCCCGCAGCTGTTCGTGCTGGACCGTCAGGATGAGCACGCCGCAGAAATCCACCAGCGTGCGGATGTAGTAGACGCTCATGTCCACCTCGCGGTCGCCCAAGAACAGCAGGTTGCTCACCGCGAAGACCATCGCCGCCATGACGACGGCCACGAGGGCCGCTTTTCCGCTGATGACGATATGGCCCTTGGGACTTTTGTGCTTATGCTCCAGCACCCAGATGCAGCCGAAAACGCCGCCATAGACCGCCACCAGAAGCAGCAGTGACAGGCCGTCGGCCCCGCTGCGCTGAGGCCAGAGGAAGCAGTGCAGCTGCCACTCGGCGCTGGCGGCCAGCTCTGCCAGAACGAAGGCCCGGGCGCAGACATAGCCCGCTTCCAGCAGGGAGATGGTGCGGGTGCCCCAGAGGTATAAATACTGTATCCCCACAGCTGCCGCCATGCAGGGGATCCACCACGCCAGCGGAACGCTGCCCGTGGCCTGCAAAAAAGCACTCAGGGCCAGCGCCCATGCCGCACTGGCAGCGATGGTGGCCGTTTTGCCGAAGCGGATGCCCAGCGGCAGGGCGTAGATGCCCACGGCCAGACACTCGGCCAGCGCCGTATACAGGCGCGGAATGCTGGGCAGTGCCGTCATGCACCCTCACCCCCGATGTGGTCGGTCAGCGCCGCGAGGAAGGCTTTCCGCCGGGGGCGGCTGACCTGCAATTCGTAGGGTCCCACCTGCACCATCCCCTGCTGCACGCTCTTCACTTGTGCCAGATTGACAAGGTAGCCGCTGTTGCAGCGGGCAAAGGGCCGCTCGGCCAGCTTTTCCTCAAAGGCTTTCAGGGTGCCTGCCGCCACGAAATCGCCCTCTTCGGTATAAAAATGGACGCGGTGTCCCTCGCTTTCCAGATAATAGATGAGGGACGAATCCAGCCGCCGCATCCCGCCCTCCACCGGCAGGGCCAGATAATGCCGTGCGCGGCGGCGCAGCTGTTCTTCGGCCTTGCGCAGCTGCTGCGAAAACGCAAAATAAGGCACCGGCTTGAGCACATAGTCCAGCGCGCCCACGGCGTACCCGCCGATGGCGTACTGCGCCATATTCGTGATAAAAACGATGATAACATCCTTGTCCAGCTCCCGCACCCGCCGGGCCGTCTCCATGCCGTCCAGATGCTTCATCTCCACGTCCAGAAACAGGATGTCGTACACCGGGCGGTAATCATCCAGCAGCTCCATGCCGTCGGCGAACTCCGTCACCGCGAATTCGGTGCCGTACTGCCGGGTGTGCCGCTGCACATAGCCCTGAAGCTGCGCCCGCACCGCTGCCTCGTCCTCGACCAGAGCAATGCGTATCATTGCCGCACCTCCTTTTTCCGCAATTTTTCTGGTTTTTATTGTAACACGAAATAGGGCGTGTGGCAAATAGGAGAACGAAAAGAGGCCCCGCAAAGCGGGGCCTCCCGACAGCTTATTCGGTTTCCTCCTTGATGCTGTCTCCAAACAGCACCCTCAGATAGTCTCTGCGTCCGTAAAGCACACGGTCGATGAACACATCACTGCCATTCACATGGTAAAAGATCAGATAGCTTCCGCTGACCAGAAACCTCTCGTCACTGTTTGCGTCGGAGACAGAAGCTAACGGCGCTCCAATCAATGCATGTTCCTGCAATATCCGAATTTTCTTTGTAATTTTAGCCACTGCCTTTTTAGCCGCAGCTGTATTTTGCAACTCATCCGAAATATAATCCCGAATCTCTAAAAGATCACCTTGTGCTTTCGGTGCTACTATCACTTTATTCATCGGCAATTCCGAGATTTTTCTCTACGGCCTCCAGCGTCAGCCAACCTTCCGTCTCCCCTGAACGGCGGCCCTTGGCAATTTCGTTCATGAGCCGGATGGTAGCCTGTGCCTTTTCATAATCGTGCATATCCACGATAGCGTACCGGCCGCGGCCATTCTTGGTCAGAAAGACCGGTGCCCCTTCCTCGACATCCCGCAGCACCTCGGTATAGTTTCTCAAATCGGAAATAGGTTTGATGTTCGGCATAAGATCAGCTCCTTTCAAGTCTAGTATAACAGATGTGCTGTAAAATTCAACAGCAAATTTGCAGCACAATATAAAACAGCAGCCCCGCTTCATCTGCCGCGAGGCTGCTGTTCTGTGATTGGAAAATTTCAGGCTCAGTTCGTCTTGACGGCCACAAGGATACGGATCTTCCTGCCGCCGGAGCAGCCGAAGTTGTCGT
>SKEJ01000242.1_pt1 | contig 37011 bp, 31 predicted proteins | sample 4826721 | NCBI WGS metagenome assembly SKEJ01 (sample SAMN11008812, study PRJNA524170) | human gut metagenome | biome: Human fecal sample; material: Feces; isolation source: fecal sample from pouch patient p31 | host: Homo sapiens | place: Israel: Tel-Aviv | collected 2015-06-02 | reverse complement strand
TCGCGTTCTTCGACTGTGCGCAAAGCAAACTCTTGCTGTTTATCCATAGTGCCCCATCGTTCCATGCGCATGTTACGAAAGTCGTTAACACGCGCCGAATATGACGAGACCGTCCACGTTGTGGACGGCCGTATCGTCATGGGTTTGCGAACAATGCTCAACGTGCGACTTCAAGCGCCTCTTCCAAAGTGAAGGCGCGCGCATACAGCGATTTGCCGAGAATCGCGGAATCCACGCCCAGATCGGCAAGTTCCTTGATGGCGCGCAGGTCATCGAGCTTGGAAATGCCACCGGACGCGGTGACCTTCGCATCAGTGCGTTCCGCAACCTCACGCAGCAGATCGATGTTCGGACCGCTCATCATGCCGTCGCGAGCCACGTCGGTGACCACGTAACGAGAGCAGCCAACGGAATCCAGGAACGCCATGGTTTCGAACAGATCGCCGCCTTCCTTCACCCATCCGCGGGCTGCGAGGGTGTGGCCGCGCACGTCAAGGCCAACGGCCACGCGATCGCCGTACTTCTTGATGACGGAAGCTGTCCAATCCGGATTCTCAAGCGCTGCCGTGCCAATGTTCACACGGGCGGCGCCTGCTTCCAAAGCTGCGTCGAGGGATGCGTCGTCGCGCACGCCACCGGACATTTCGATATTGACCTTGTCGCCAAGCTCCTTGACGATGGCGCGCAGCTGGTCACGGTTGTTGCCCGTGCCGAATGCCGCGTCAAGGTCGACCAGATGAATCCATTCCGCACCGGACTCGACCCACGTGCGGGCAGCCTCCAGCGGCGAACCGTAATCGGTTTCCGAACCGGATTCGCCTTGGCGCAAGCGAACGGCCTTGCCATCACGAACATCGACTGCGGGAAGCAATGTCAAAGACATGTCTGTACCTCTCTGTGATCAACCGACCGCCACTAAACGGCAATCGCAAATAAATGTACCAAGTGGTCGTTTTAAAAGCGTATATGTCAAAGCATCGTCGAAACAATCATCGGCGATCTCGCACCATCAGAACGTCGCAATCCAATTGCGCAGCAGCTGCGAGCCCGCTTCGGCGGATTTTTCAGGGTGGAACTGCGTGGCGAACAGCGGACCACGCTCGTAGGCCGCCACGAAACGGCTACGTCCGTACGTGCACCAGGTCACGCGCTCCTCGGCGTCACCGAAATCAAGCTGGTCGCCGGACGTGTCGGCGGGAGCGGCACTCATCGCGGCGAAGGAATGTACGAAATAGAAACGTTCACCTTCCACACCCTTCATGAGCACGGAACCTTCCGGCGCCTCGACGGTGTCCCATCCCATGTGAGGCACCACATCGGCGTCAAGCAGTTCCACGTCGCCCTTGATCAGGCCAAGGCCCGGAGTGCCGGTGCCGTGTTCCATACCGCGTTCGAACATGATCTGCTCGCCCACGCACACGCCGAGCACCGGTCGCCCGGCACGCAGACGATCCTTGATCACGGTGTCTCCGCCCACCGACTTGAGTCCTTCCATGCATGCACCGAAAGCACCCACACCGGGCACCACCAGACCGTCGGCTTCCAAGGCCTGCCGATGGTCGGAAGTGAGGGTCACGTCAAGGTCGAGATTGGCCAGCGCACGAACCATGGAACGCACGTTGCCGAAACCATAATCGAAAACCACCACGGAAGTCATGGGCGTTCTCCTTCTTGTGTCATTCGTTGTTCTGTGACGCGAGTCGTCTTGTGTCGCATAACGCATGTTCGGCAGGATGACTCGCGTTTACCGTCGTTAACTGATGCTTGATGTGCCGCGTCCGAACCGCGTATGCTCGGCGATAATGCTCATCGCCGCATCCCGATCAAGGTCAGCGGAATCGAAAATGGTCATATCCGCCTGTTCCAGCGCGTTCATATCGGTGATGCCCAGCATGAGATCCTCAACGAACGGCGCGGTGGAGGTGAATAGCACCGGCGGAGCGAAGGTTTTGCCTGCCTTGCCTTCCACGTACATCGTCGCTTCGAGCTTGTCCGCACGGTTGACGGCAAGAATCGCAGGCATGCCGGCAACAACGATCGTCATGTCTTTGACCGCCGCTTCCGGACCGTCTCCGTCGAGATTGCGCAGCACCGCGACAGCACCTTGCGCCGATCCGATGCATTGCGCGGAAATATCGGACAATTCGCAGAATGCCGACAGCAATCGTGGCGAGGTCAGTCTGGTGATGATCACCGCCACTTTCGCGCGATTGCCAAGCAGTCCCTGCAGCTCGTCTTCGAATTTCAACGAATCCTCAGCTGCGTTGAGCATGTCGTCAATTCCCGAGGATTCGGAGGATTCCGCATTATCGGAAGCTTCAGATGACGGATTGTCTGCCCGCTCATTCTTGGTTGCTTCGGCATCTTTGAATTCCTGCTCGAAGCCGGCCATGGCCGCTTCCAATTCCTCTTCGCTGAAATGCATGCCGTCAGCGTTGAGGTCACCGAAATCTTTTGATCCGTCGAAGCCTTGGAAATCGTCGAAATCGTTATTTCGATCGTCGCTCATCACAGAGCGCCCTTCGTGCTCGGAATACCGTCGACACGCGGATCCGGCTCGATGGCGAAACGCAGCGCACGCGCCAAGGCCTTGAACTCGGCTTCGGCGATGTGGTGCGGATCACGGCCGGAGATCACCTGCAGATGCAGGCAGATTCCGGCATGCATGGCGATGGATTCCATAACGTGACGCACGAGGGATCCAGTGAAATGGCCGCCGATCATGCAGTATTCGAAACCTTCCGGCTCGCCGGTGCACACACAGTACGGACGTCCGGAAATATCGACTACAGCCTTGGCGAGCGCCTCATCCAACGGCACGGTAGCGTCGGCGAAACGACGGATGCCGCGCTTGTCTCCCAATGCCTGCTTCAACGCTTCGCCGAACACGATGGCGATGTCTTCGACGGTGTGGTGCGCGTCGATGTCGGTGTCACCGGTGGCTTTGATGGTCAAGTCGATCAGCGAATGCTTGCCGAGCGCCGTCATCATATGGTTGTAGAACGGCACCGAAGTGTCGATGTCGGTTTTGCCCGTGCCGTCGAGATTCAGGCTCAGTTCAACTTTGGATTCGCTGGTTTCACGAACGATGGTTGCGGTACGCGCCATGTTGCGACTCCTTTTGGAAAATGTTCGGTCCTGTTGTGTTGGTTCGATCCCGTATGTGCTCAATCTTGTTCCACAATACGCAACACTTCGACCAAGGCTTCACGGAAACGTGCCATTTCCCCGTCGGTTCCCATGCATACGCGCATCCAGCCGTCAGGGCCGACGGTGCGGATGAGCACGCCACGCTGGAGCAGCTCGTCGAAGATACGGTCGCGATTGTCGAAATGCCCGCCGAATAGAATGAAGTTTGACTGTGTTTCGGCCACTTCGAGCGGCTGGCCCCTGTAAGTTTGTTCCTTGAGCCATGCTGCGGTCTGATTGCGGGTGTCGCGCAGGTGTGCCACACGGCTGAGCTGCTCGTCGGTATGTTCGAATGCGGCGAGGGCGGCAGCCTGGGTGACGGCCGACAGGTGGTACGGCATGCGCACGATGCGTACGCAGTCGATGATGCCCTTGTTGGCGGCCAGGTAGCCGACTCGTGCGCCCGCGAAGGCGAACGCCTTGCTCATGGTTCGACTCACTGCGAGGTTCTCGTACTCGCCGATGAGTTCAAGCGCGGTGGGCGTGCCTGGATCACGGAATTCGATGTAGGCTTCGTCCACCACGACCACCGGATGCACGCCTTCGGCGGCACCTTCGACTTCAGCGGTTTTGGCAGCGTCGAGCACGCGCTTGAGATCGTCCATCTTCAGCGGGGTGCCGGTCGGATTGTTCGGACTGGTGAGCACGATCATGGCAGGCTTGACGTTTTCGATGGCTTTGATGGTGGCGTCGACGTTCAGAGAGAAATCCTCGTTGCGGTGCGCAAGCTTCCATGTGGTGAACGTGTCGCGGGCATATTCCGGATACATCGAATACGTCGGATCGCAGCTGAGCGCAATGCGCCCTGGACCACCGAAAGCTTGGAACAGCTGCAGCATAATCTCGTTAGATCCGTTGGCGCCCCACAGCTGGTCGACTTCCAGCTTGACGCCAGACTCGCGTTCGAGATAGTCGCAGAATGCCTGACGCAACGCGATATGCTCACGATCCGGGTAACGGTTGAGAGTCGGGGCGATTTCCTTGACTCGCTGTGCGATGGTTTCGACCACTGCCGGTTCCGGCGCATACGGATTCTCGTTGACGTTGAGGCATACAGGCACGTCCAATTGCGGCGCACCGTACGGCTCTTCGCCGATCAGATCGTTGCGCAGCGGAAGATATGCCGGAATGGCGTTGCTGGAAGTCTCACTCATCGAAGGCCTGCCTGCTCTTCCTGTTCCTTGATGGTTTCCTTGTTGTATGGATCGTCGATGAAGCGGCTTAGCACGCTTTCGCCGTGTGCCGGCAGATCTTCAGAAACGGCGAAAGCATTTACGCGAGCAGCGAGGGTCTTCAGACCCTGCTCATCGTATTCGATGACTTCGACCGGCTTCATGAAGGTGTGCACGCCCAGACCGGAGGCGAAACGTGCAGTGCCGGAGGTCGGCAGCACGTGGTTGGAGCCGGACATGTAGTCGCCCAGCGGCACTGGAGAGTACGGGCCACGGAAGATGGCACCGGCGTTGCGGATCTTGGCGATCACGGCATCCGGGTCGGCGGTCTGGATCTCAAGGTGTTCGGCGGCGTACGCGTTGGCCGCGTCGATGGACTGTTCGATGCCATCGGTGAGGATGATGCCGGACTGACGACCACGCAGCGACGTGTTCACACGCTCGGAATGCTCGGTGCGAGGCACGCGGTACTTGAGATCCTCCTGCACCTGTTCGGCGATCTCTTCGCTGTCGGTGATGAGCACGGAACCGGCGAGTTCGTCATGCTCGGCTTGGCCGATCAGATCGGCAGCCAGCCAGCTCGGGTTAGCGCCCTTGTCTGCGATGATGGCGATTTCGGTCGGTCCTGCCACGGCGTCGATGCCTACAATGCCCGACACCATGCGCTTAGCGGTGGCGACGAAAATGTTGCCCGGACCGGTGATCTTGTCAACCGGATCGCACAGGATCTCGCCGTCCTGCGGTTCGGAACCCTTGGCACCGTAGGCGAACATGGCCACAGCCTGAGCACCGCCGACCGCATACACTTCGTCAACGCCAAGAATGGCGCAGGTGGCGAGAATGGTCTTGTCGGGCAGACCGTCAGCATTGTTACGGCTCGGCGGGGTTGCGATGGCGAGGGATTCCACGCCGGCGGCCTGTGCCGGAACCACGTTCATGATGACGGAGCTTGGGTAGACGGCCTTGCCGCCAGGCACATACAGACCGACACGCTGCACTGGAATCCAACGTTCGGAAACGCGGGCACCCTCAGCCAGATCGGTGTGGAACGGTGCCGGCACCTGGGAAGCGGACACGGCGCGGGAACGACGCACGGACTCTTCGATGGCGGCACGCACTTCCGGATCCAACTCGTCGACGGCGGCCTTCATGGCTGCCACCGGCACGCGCAGATTCTCCGGACGGATATGGTCGAATTTCTCCGCGAAGTCACGCAAGGCCGCAGCACCGCGGGCCTTCACATCGTCAAGAATGGGCTGCACGAGTTCGGTCGCCTCGTTGGTGCCCATCTCGGCACGGGGCATAGCCTCCAGCATTTCAGCTCGGGTCAGCTTCTTACCACGCAGGTCAATGATTCGCATATAGTTTTCTTCGCTCATAACGCCCCATGGTAACAACGTGATGTCACGAGAACGCCCGCACGTCTCAAGTTCAGCCGCATAGTGAGATATTCAGCCGAACTTTCGGCATCATCCCCACGACCGGTCAGCCCAAAGGCAGAGAACTGGGACCGAAAAGGATTTTGATCTCAGCGAACAGACTCGTGTCGCGGCGCACGCGGAAACGGTCGCCGAACGTCAGCACCTTGGCATTGCCCTTATCGTCCATCAACGCGAGCTTCACTTCGCAAGGTCCAGGATGATTTGAGAGAATCTGCCCCAACTGCTGCACATGCGATTGGTCAAGCGCGATCGGCGGCAGCATAATCGTCACCGGCTTCTCATCCTGCGCCTCTAACGTTGGCACGTTAAATTCCGTGGCACGCATGCTCACCGTCTCATCACGTTTTTCAACCTGTCCACGAATCTGCACCACCGTATCGACCGCCAGTTCGGGAGCGGCGGCCTCATATACCTTGCCGAAGAACATGCACTGGATGGAGCTTTCCAAATCCTCAATCGTCACAATCGCCCAAGGATTGCCCTTCTTCGACACGCGACGATCCACATTCGTGATCAAGCCTGCCACCGTCACCTGCTGGCCGTCAGGCATATTCGCGGCACGATCGATCAGATGCGCGATCGACATTTCACTCAACGACACCAGAATCGACTGCATACCGCTCAACGGATGGTCGGACACATACAAACCAAGCATTTCACGCTCGAAATTCAACTTGGTTTTCTTATCCCACTCCTCCACATCAGGCACACTCACCATGGCATCACCCATGCCGGCATCATCTTCGCCGGAATCCTCCAAATCAGCGAACAAATCAAACTGGCCCTCAGCCTGCTTACGTTTCAAACCGACCACCGAATTAATCGCAGCCTCATGAATCGTAAACAACGCACGACGGTTCGGATCAATCGAATCAAACGCACCAGCCTTGATCAACGATTCAACCAATCGACGATTCAACGCCTCCATCGGCACACGCTTGATGAAATCAGGGAAATTCACATACCTGCCATGACTGCCGTCACGTTCCTTGACAATCGCATCAACCGCAGCCTTGCCAACATTACGAATGGCGCCAAGGCCAAAACGCACCACATCGCCAACAGCGGAATACTCATACACCGACTCGTTCACATCAGGCGACAACACCTGAATGCCCATGCGGCGAGCCTCACCCAAATACAACGCGGTCTTGTCTTTGTTCGTACTCGCACCCTGCAGCAAAGCCGCCATGAACTCCACCGGATAATGCGTCTTCAAATACGCGGTCCAATACGAAATCAAACCGTATGCGGCCGAATGCGCCTTATTGAACGCGTAACCTGAGAACGGCACCAAAATATCCCACACGGCCTGAGCCGCCTCCTGGGAATACCCATGCTCCTTCATGCCCGCGAAGAACGGCACCTTCTCCTTGGCTAGTACCTCAGGCTTCTTCTTACCCATCGCTCGACGAAGCACATCTGCCTTGCCCAACGAATAACCAGCCAAAATACGCGCAGCCGACTGCACCTGCTCCTGGTACACAATCAGACCATACGTCTCATCAAGCACTTCCTTCAGCGGCTCAGCCACCTCAGGATGAATCGGCGTGATCTTCTGCAAACCATTCTTACGCTTCGCATAATTCGTATGCGAATCCATATCCATCGGCCCAGGACGATACAGCGCGATCAATGCGGAAATATCGTTGAAGTTATTCGGCTTCAACGTCTTCAGCAACGAACGCATACCATCGGAATCCAACTGGAACACGCCAAGCGTGTCACCTCGCGACAACAGATCGTACGTGGCACGATCATCCAACGGAATCTTCGTATGGTCGATACGTTCCTTGCCATTCGCCTCGATATTATTCAACGTATCGCGAATAACCGTTAAGTTGGAAAGACCAAGAAAATCCATCTTGACCAAACCAAGCGTTTCACACGTATGATACTCCAACGTGGTCGTAACCGTACCATCGGTACGTTCCAGCAGCGGCGACGTATTCGAAATCGGCTCGCTACCCATGATCGTGGCGCACGCGTGCACGCCGGTCTGACGAATCAGACCCTCAATGCCCATCGCCTCATCCGTAACACGCTTCGCATCCGGATCGGAATCATACAATTCACGGAATTCACGAGCCTCCGCATAACGCTTCGACGTCGGTTCGAAAATATCATGCAACGGAATATCCTTGCCACCCGTCTGCGCCGGCGGCAACGCCTTGGTGATGCGCTCGCCCATGGAGAATTCGTAGCCCATGATTCGCGCTGAATCCTTCAGCGCCTGCTTGGTTTTGATAGTGCCGTAGATCACACATTGCGCGACCTTGTCTCGACCGTACTTGTCGCCAACGTAATCAAGCACGCGGCCGCGGCCATCCGGATCGAAATCGACGTCAATATCAGGCAGTGACACACGTTCCGGGTTAAGGAATCGTTCGAAGATCAGGCCATGTTTGATTGGGTCGAGTTCGGTGATGCCCATGGCGTACGCCACCATGGCTCCTGCCGCCGATCCACGGCCCGGTCCCACCATCACGCCATGCGATTTAGCCCAATTGATGTAGTCGGCCACCACGAGGAAGTATCCGCAGAACTGCATCTGGCAGATCACACCGCATTCGTAATCGGCTTGCTTGAGCACTTCGATCGGAGGATGCCCGTCATAGCGCTGTTCCAAGCCTTCCTCGACTTTCCGCAGGAACAGCGAGGTCTCGTCCCAGCCTTCCGGGCAGTCGAATTGCGGCATGAACGCGCCATCCTCATGATCGTCGAACATGACGTTGCAGCGTTCGGCAATTTCCAACGTATTGTCACACGCTTCGGGAATGTCTTTGAACAGTTCGCGCATTTCTTCGGCGGATTTCAGGTAGTAGCCGGTTCCATCGAATTTGAATCGTCCCGGCTCGTCCAGCGTGGAGCCCGAGTTGATGCATAGCATGGCATCCTGCGAGCCCGCGTCTTCGGCACGCACGTAATGCGAATCGTTGGTGGCAAGCAGCGGCGCGTTCAGTTTTTTCGCGATGTCCAGCAGACCGTCAGTCACTTGCTTTTCGATCTTCAGACCGTGGTCCATGAATTCGATATAGAAATTGTCGCGTCCGAAAATATCCTGCAATTCCCCTGCGGCGCGCAATGCTTCGTCGAATTGACCGAGCAGCAGTCGCGTTTGTATGATTCCTGACGGGCATCCGGAAGATGCGATGATGCCTTTGGAATATTTGGCAAGGATCTCCTTATCCATTCGGGGGTATCGCATGACACGGCCCTCAAGATTCGCGTCGGTGGACGCTTTCATGAGATTGACGAGGCCTTCGTCGGTTTCGGCCCACATCGTAAGGTGGGTGATCAGGCCGCCGCCGGATACGTCGTTGGGGTTACGCCGGCGATGCTGCGGATCGATATCGGGATTCCAGTTGGTGTCCCAGCTGACGCGGGTTTGGTCCTGTCGCGCGGTTTCCGGCGTCACATACGCTTCGATGCCGATGATCGGTTTGACACCCTCTTTGACCGCGGTGCTCCACATTTCGTATGCACCATGCATGTTTCCGTGGTCGGTGATGCCGACGGCGGGCATATTGAGTTCTTTGGCGCGCTTGACCAGATCCGGAATTTTCGATGCGCCGTCAAGCAGCGAATAATGCGTATGATTATGCAGTTGTACGAAATTTCCGGAAGTAGCCATGCAGTCCAATCTACCGGTGATTGGTGACGTGTGCTCACGCTTCGGGCTTATCTTGTGTGTCGTGCCTTCCGTACATCACATCAAGCGCATGTTGCAAATCAGCTGGATAATGCGATTTCACCGTAGTCCAGACACGGGTTCGCGGATGGCGGAATTCGAGTTGCATCGCGTGCAACCACTGCCGTTCCAGCCCCAACGTTTCGCTCAGTTGCGGATTGGCGCCATACATGGCGTCTCCGGCAAGCGGATGCCCGATGGATGAGAAATGCACGCGAATCTGATGCGTGCGCCCGGTTTCAAGGTTCACGGAAACCAGTGTCGCCTCGCCGAAACGTTCCATCACATCCCAATGGGTGACGGCCTCTTTGCCGGCAGGCGTCACACAAAAACGGAAATCGGAGACTTTGGCGCGACCGATCGGCGCTTCGATGGTTGCTTTGTTTTCCCTGAGATTGCCCTGCACGAGCGCATGATAGGTCTTCACGACTTCATGTTCGGCGAATTGCCTGCGCATCTCCACGTAGGCGAGATCGGACTTGCACACGAGCATCAAGCCAGATGTGCCCACGTCGAGGCGGGATACGATGCCTTGACGCCCTGCAGCGCCATAAGAGGTGATGTGCACTCCCCTGTCAAGCAGACTGCCAAGCACCGTCGGACCGGTCCAGCCGACAGAAGCATGAGCCGCCACACCCACCGGCTTGTCAACCACCACCACATCGTCGTCTTCATAGACCACGGCCATATCATGCGCGATTGGTTCAGGCTCGGTTCGTTCCTCGACAATATCAAATTCCACGGTTTCGCCTGATTGCAGGATCGACGATTTGGAAATGTCACGACCAAGCACACGCGCCTGCCCGCCTTCGATGAGTTCCGCTGCCTTGGCACGGGAAATGCCTAGCATTTTGGCAACGGCGACATCGAAACGTTTGCCGACAAGCGCATCGGGTGCGGGAACAAGACGGCTCATGCGCTCTTCTCTCCAGCCGTTCGTTCCATCTGTTCCTTGTTCCGTTCGTCAAGTTCCTTCTGGCTGAACGGTTCTCCTACGAACAGCAGCACGACTGCGGCAACGCCCGCCACCATCAGGAAAATGTCAGCGACATTGCCGACCGACCATCCGTAGTTGAGGAAGTCGACGACTTTGCCGTTGAGGAAACCTTCGGCATATGCCACACGGTCGATGAGATTGCCTAACGCTCCGGCAAACGCAAGAGCGAACACCACCGTCCATTTCATGGAAATGGTACGGATCTCCAGCCCCACAAGTGTCACGCAAGCCACAATGGCAAGCAGGGAAATCAACCACGTCATGTTGGAGCCCATGCCCAAGGACGCGCCCGGATTATGCACCAACGTGAATGAAAGAATCCCCGGAATCACACGTACCGTATGCCCATCGGCAAGCGCCGACTGCGCCCATGCCTTGGTGATCTGATCAAGTACCAGCGCCGCAACGGCGATACACGCAAAGACGGCCACGCGAGTGCGCAGCCGTCTTTGATCATTTGTCATGATGTCAGACACAGCCTAATCTCAGTCGTTCTGGGAATCCTGATCATAGTTGTTCGTGTCAGACACCTGCGACACGAGCTGGCCGAGGAATTCGGTAAGACGCGCGCGGTATTCAGTTTCGAACTGCTTGAGACCCTGAATGTTGCCTTCGACGACCTTGGTCTGTGCTTCGAGATTGTCGCGGACCTGCTGGGCATAGTCGTCGGCCGCGGTACGGGTCTTCGAATCGTAGTCGAAGGCACGCTTCTGCACTTCGGACTCGTATTCGTCGGCTTCGTTGTGCTTCGTGGAGAAGTACGTGTCACCATCCTGAGTCTTCTGCGCAAGGTAGGCGTCGCCTTCCTGAGTCTTCTGATCCAAGTAGGTATCGCCCTCCTGCGTCTTCTGCGCAAGATAGGCGTCGCCTTCCTGAGTCTTCTGATCCAAGTAGGTATCGCCCTCCTGCGTCTTCTGCGCAAGATAGGCATCGCCTTCCTGAGTCTTCTGATCCAAGTAGGCGTTACCCTCCTGAGTGCGCTGTGACAGGTAGTCATCGCCTTCCTGAGCACGCTTGGTCAAGTACGCGTCACCTTCCTTGGCACGCGTGGTGAAATACGCGTCACCTTCCTGAGTCTTCTGGTTCAGGTAACCATCAGCCTTGGCACGAGTGTCGGCCGAATACTGATCAGCATCGGAACGGGTGCTTTCGGAATAGTTGTCAGCCTCGGAACGAGTACGGTTGGAGTAGTCGTTGGCATTGCCGATGAGCTCGTCGTACTTGCGCTGGGACTCGTCGGTGATTTCCTTGGCCTTGGCTTTGCCCTTGTCGACATACTGGTCGTGCAGCTGCATGGCCAAGGTCAACATGGCAGTGGCGCGCTCCGGCTCCGTATTGGCGCTGGCTGCAGCTCCTGCGATCTTCTGCAGGCTGCCGGTTTCGGTGCTTGGCTCAACCTTGGCGACCTGTTCGCGCAGCTGGGCTTCACGCTGCTGCGATTCCTGCAGCTGCTGGGCAAGCTGCTGAATCTGCATGGCCTGCTGCTGGGCACGCTCATCCTGCTGCTGGGCCTGGGCGACCTGCTCCTGGGCTTCATCAAGCCTTGCATTGAGCTGCTGAATCTCAGCGGCCTGCTGCTGGGCCACCACAACCTGCTGCTGGGCGGAAGCCAGCTGACGGGACAGGTCTTCGGTCTGTGCGCGGAATGCGTCGCGCTCATGCTGCATGGCGGTAAGCTGCTCGCCCAAATCCGCCTGGCCTGCGGCTTCAGCCGCCTGAGCGGTAAGCTGGTCAACCTGGGCGGACAGGCGATCCACCTGACCTTTAAGCTGTTCGTTCTGGGCCGACAGAGCACGGTTGCTTTCCTCAGCCTCGGTGAGTTTGGCTGCTGCGACCTGTGCGGCCTGAGCTGCCTGATCACCAGCGCCGGCTGCCTGCTCGGAGGCGGACTTCAATGTCGCGTTCTCCTGCTGCAGGGACTGAACCTGAGCGCTGAGCTCGGAAATCTTGGAGTTGAGCCCCGCAACATCCGGGCCGAGGGACTGAGTAGCCTGGCCGCTGGCGACCGCCTGCTTGCCTAGAGCCTCCACCGTCTCGGTTACCTGATCGAGAAAATCGTCGACTTCGTCGACGTCATACCCCTCTTTGAACCTTACGGTCTGGAAAGTATGCTCTCTGATATCTTTCGGCGTCAACAGAGCCATAAATCTTACACCTCGCTTTGGGCTTGATGCCTTGCTGTTGTTGCTTTCATTTGTTGACTCTAGCACGGAACCACCGATTTTTTGCGAAAAATCGGCATTTGACATGTATTAAATGAGGAAATCAATAACAATGAGAATGAAATAAAGAACAATGAATGCCACATCGAAGTAGATGGGACCCATTGGAATAGGGCGGATATATTGGCGTAGCCAGCGTAGCGGCGGTTCCGTCAGCTGGTAAATGGCGTCGATCAGCGATGCAACCAACCCCCGTGGACGCCACAACGGAGCCAGCACGGCAACCCAATCGAGAATCATGCGAATGAACAGCACCAGAATGTAGGCATTAACCAGAAAGTGGACGATGCTACCAACCAAAGACAGAATCATGGAGTACCACCATAGCAACAGAACACAACAAAGCCTCCATCATGGCTGATGGAGGCTTTGCACAGTCTGCTTTCGCAATGGCTTTCGTCTACGTCAGTCGGCGAACAGATCGTGCGACGAGTTATTCGCTTGCGGCTCTTCGACCTTGATGTTCACCTGGGCTGGGCTCAGCAGGAACACGCGCGGAGTGACACGCTCGATGGAGCCACGCACGCCGAAAACCACGCCTGCGGAAAAGTCCACAATGCGATACGCAACGGCCTCGGCAACGCCAGTTAGGTTCAGCACCACCGGAACGCCGTCACGAATGGCACGCCCGACCAGCTGCGCGTCCTCATAGGACTTCGGGTGAATCGTGGTGATACGGCTCACCCTTCCTCCTTGGAACGGGTTGGCTTTGGTCTGTTCGCGCGGTACGGACGTCGCGGCAGGCGTCGAAGCCATCGGGGTTACGGAATGGTCGGAATCGAACGAGGTTGCACTGCTCTCATCCTCCTCGCTGAAATCCTCGTCACCCTCAGCAACGTCGGTCATGCCCAAATAGGACATCGCGCTTTTCATAAAACCTGCCATAAACGATCCTTTCGCGTCTGCGCGTTGCTTTTAGCGCAGGAAATCCGGAATATCCAAATCGCCGGCGTCGCTCGAAGACACCACCTCATGCTCGGTGGTCTGATCGAATGACGGAACGACGGGTTCCGGAGTGGACGGAATATAAGTGGACAGCGGCTGCACCTTCGGGGCTTCCGGAGTCTGAATGAGCTGAGGCTGAGCCGCCGCTCTCGGAGCCGCGGACAGCGCCGACAGCGGAATCGTGTTTTCCGCAGACTCGGCCTGCTTCTGATCCTCGGTCTGAGCCGCCTTCTTGGAGTTGGCGTCGAAGCCTGCGGCGATGACGGTGACACGCACTTCGTCGCCATAGGCGTCGTCGAGGGAAAGACCCCAAATGATCTGCGCTTCCGGGTGGATGGCCTTGCCCACCAGCTGGGTGGCGGCGGCCGCTTCCTGCAGCTTCAGATCGGACGGACCTGCGATGTTGATCAAAGCGCCGTGAGCACCCTCGATGCTTTCTTCCAGCAGCGGAGAGCTGATGGCGATTTCGGCGGCCTGGGTAGCGCGATCCTCGCCCCGAGCGGAACCGATGCCGAACAGTGCGGTGCCCGCTCCACGCAGAATGGCGTTGACGTCGTTGAAGTCGACGTGAATGTACGAATTGGAAGAAATCAGGTCCGTGATGCCCTGCACGCCTGCCAGCAACGCGGTGTCGGCGGTCTTGAACGCATCGACGATACCAATGGTGCGATCAGAAAGCTCAAGCAGTCGATCGTTCGGAATCACGATCAACGCATCGACTTCCTTGCGCAGATTCTCAATGCCAAGTGCTGCGGAAGCCGCACGCTGGGGACCTTCAAAGCTGAACGGACGGGTAACCACCGCAATGGTCAACGCACCCTGCTGGTGTGCGGCACGAGCCACGATCGGGCTTGCGCCAGTACCGGTGCCACCACCCTCACCGCAGGTCACGAACACCATATCGGCGCCCTTGAGCGATTCCTCGATATCAGACTGATGATCCTGCGCGGCCTTGGCACCCTTCTCTGGGTCAGCACCGGCGCCAAGACCACGGCTAGTGGCATCGTTCAAAGAGATCTTGACATCAGCGTCGGAACGCATCAGATCCTTCGCATCGGTATTGATCGCAATAAATTCAACACTTTGAAGACCCTCGGCAATCATGCGATTGACGGCATTACCGCCAGCTCCACCAACACCGACAACCTTGATGTTCGTCTTGTCATTGAAATTGTCAGTCTGGGCAATCTCGCTCACCATAGTCTCCTGTCACTCGCGTTTACGCACAACTTTATCGCAGACACGCCGTGATACGCGCGCTTTTCGTCGTGTGTAACGACGTTTTTTCACTTTTTTATTGCTAACGTGTTCATTTCGCCTGAGATGTATCTTCTTTCGGCGCCCCCACACAATTTAACCACATCAGCATGTCATGTTCAATAACTGGCATCCATAGGATCGTCACCGAACAACGCCTGGCGTTCATCGTGCGTCGTTTCCCGTGATTCCAACCACCCGTAAGGCAAATGCACTTTCTTTGCGAAGCGTACGCGACCCCTTGGCTTGTCGACCACTCGTTCGGGGAAACGGGTGTCTGGATCCAGCTTGCCTATTTCGGTTCTGACATCCTCAAGATTTTCACATTCCATGAACGCGCGACGGGTGGAGCCCCCAACGGGGAATCCCTTGAGATACCACGCGATATGCTTACGCAAATCATGCACGGCCATCTGCTCATCGCCATCATAGAATTCAGTCAACAATTCCGCATGACGTTCAACTACACGGCACACATCTCCCAGCGTAGGGTCGACACGCTTCTCACTGCCAGCGAACGCGTTCTTAATATCGGCAAACAGCCACGGCCTGCCTTGGCAGCCACGGCCGATCGCAACGCCAGCGCAACCGGTTTCGGCAACCATGGCAAGCGCATCGTTCGCACCCCAAATGTCACCGTTACCGAACACTGGAATATCAAGCGCCTCGACCAATTCGCCGATTCTGCTCCAGTCGGAATGCCCACCGTAATATTCGGCGGTAGTACGCGCGTGCAAGGTAACAGCCTTGCAACCTTCCTCCTGCGCGATATGCCCGGCTTCAAGGAACGTCTCATGCTCGTGGTCGATGCCGACACGAATCTTCGCCGTAACGGGCACATTGGCCGCGTCGCAGACCTTGACTACGCGTTGGATGATCTCGCGGAACAGATCCATCTTCCATGGCAACGCCGAACCGCCGCCGCGTCTGGTCACTTTGGGCACGGGACATCCGAAATTCAGGTCGACATGGTCAGCCATGTTTTCATCGATGACGATTTTCGCAGCCTGTTCCACGATTGCTGGATTCACGCCATACAGTTGCAGCGAGCGGATATTCTCACTGGGAGCGAAATGACATAACCGCAATGCTTTGGGATTGCGGGCAACCAACGCGCGTGCGGTAATCATTTCAGCCACGTACAGACCGTCCGGCCCGTAGCTTTCGCAAATCACGCGGAACGGCCAGTTGGTCACTCCCGCCATAGGCGAAAGAACCACCGGCGTTTCAACATGCACCGGCCCTAAATCAACAGGCTTAATAATCGGAGGAACCGACGGCCTCACCGCGTCGGTACGCGGGTCGAGCACGTCGGATTCCTCGCAAGTAGTCACAATGCTATCTGGCATAAGAACGCTATGGTAACCAGTAACCAGCTTTAGTACAAGCCACCGGCTTCGGCGATCTTAACGGACTCAGGCCAAGCCTCACCGCCCATCTCAACCGGTAGCTGCGGATAGCGCACATGCTTCTCGCCAATGCGTGCAGCCACATAATCGGCCACTTTGTCGAGTGCGACGCGCTCCTGCTGCATGGTGTCACGTTCACGAATGGTGACGGCCTGATCGTCGAGCGTGTCGAAATCGACAGTGATGCACAGTGGGGTGCCGATTTCGTCTTCACGGCGGTAGCGACGGCCGATCGCACCGGCTTCGTCGTAGTCGATCATCCAGTCATGCTGACGCAGGTCGGCTGCCAGATCATGTGCCACGGTCTGCAGTTCCGGCTTCTTGCTCAACGGCAGCACGGCGGCCTTGACCGGAGCCAGACGAGGATCAAGGCGAAGCACGGTACGCTTGTCGACGCCGCCCTTGGTGTTCGGCGCCTCGTCAACGTCGTAGGCGTCAACGAGGAAGGCCATGAGAGAGCGGGTCAGGCCTGCGGCCGGCTCGATGACGTACGGCACATACTTTTCGCCGGTGGCCTGATTGAAGTAGCTCAGATCCTCGCCGGAGTGCTTGGCATGCGCGGAAAGGTCGAAGTCGGTACGGTTGGCTACGCCTTCGAGTTCACCCCAATCGGATCCCTGGAAGCCGAACTTGTATTCAATGTCAACGGTGCGCTTCGAATAGTGAGCCAGTTTCTCCTTCGGATGCTCATAATGGCGCAGGTTTTCCGGCTTCACGCCAAGATCGATGTACCACTGGGTGCGTGCATCGATCCAGTACTGGTGCCATTCCTCATCTGTGCCCGGAGCCACGAAGAATTCCATTTCCATCTGTTCGAACTCGCGGGTACGGAAGATGAAGTTGCCCGGGGTGATTTCATTACGGAAGGACTTGCCCATGTTGGCGATGCCGAACGGCGGCTTGGAACGAGAAGAGGTCATCACGTTCTTGAAGTCCACGAAAATGCCCTGCGCGGTTTCCGGACGCAGGTAGTGCAGCGAGTTTTCGTCTTCGACCGGTCCGAGGTGGGTACGCAGCATCATGTTGAAGTCGCGCGGTTCGGTCCAGTTGCCGCGGGTGCCACAATCCGGGCACACAATATCCTTAAGACCGTTTTCCGGCAGCTTGTCGCCATGCTTTTCGGCATAGGATTCCTCAAGCTTGTCTGCACGGTGGCGCTTGTGGCAGTTGAGGCATTCGATCAGTGGATCGTTGAACACGGACACGTGGCCGGAAGCCACCCACACGTCCGACGGAAGAATGATGGACGTGTCAACGCCCACCACATCGCCACGGGTGACGACCATGGAACGCCACCATTCACGCTTGATATTGTCTTTCAGCGCGACGCCGAGCGGACCGTAATCCCACGCGGAACGGGTTCCGCCGTAGATTTCACCGGCAGGAAAAACAAAGCCACGACGCTTGGCGAGGGATACGACTTCATCGAGTTTGGATACAGCCACAATGCACCTTCTGGTTTGAACGGTTTGGGGTCTTTACAAGCGCACAGCCTACCGTCACATGCTGACAGTCTCGTCCTATGGTTCCATACCAAGTTCCACGATATGGATTCCCAGCGCAGTCAAGGTTGGTCAGATATGGAAAGCGGAGATGAAGTCCGGGGAATCGATGGTGAAGCCCACGGAAACCACGCCGTTGCCCGACCATACGGTGGCGGTGTTGGAGTCGGATGAGCCGTTCGCCCCGGAGATCTGGTAGCTTTTCAGTTCCAGATTCGTATACTGGCCACCTGCCGGCAACGCGCCATTGAGCGCATGGCCACCTTCATCCAGTCCATCTCGTCATACAGCATGGCGATTTTCGCCTTCTGTGAGTCGTCCAGCGAATTCAACGTGTCTTCCACTTCTTTGAACTGGGCCTTTTCCTTTTGCAGGGATATGGTCTTCTCCTGGGCCACTTCCACACGGTGGTCGGCAAGTCCGGCTTGGATAGCCATGAACACGCTGATAGCGATGGCCACGGCCGTTACGAAAATCAGCACATAAGTGAGCAGGTATTTGATGGCTCGGTCTTGATTGAGCGCCACGATGGAGCTCGGAATCAGGTTGGCGCGCATGGTCCAATCGGATGGATTCTCCGGCTTGCCGGAACGTCCTACACCGCCGGCCTTGAGCGCTTTGCTGATATCCGACACGTTCATGGACAGCAACGAGGTCTTGTCTCCATCAGACGTGTTCGCTTGGACGAGCTCCTTGGCCATGGCCTTGTTGCGGACACCGACGATCAGCTGTGCCGTGGTTTCACGGATCGCTTCCTCGGCTTTTTCGAGACGTTCGTCTCCGGTCACGTTCTGCAGGCCGATCTGGTTTTTGATGCGTTCCGCATCTTCGAAGGAGATGCTCAGCGCGTTGGCCACGAGTATGCCATGCAGCTGTTTGCCGTTCTGTTCGTCATCCAGCACGGACAGCGGTACGAAGTCAAGTTCCGATTCCTCGATGGGCAGCGGAATCATGCCTTTGGACTGGAACGGCAGAGTGGACCGCAGATCCGACAGGGACATGTAGGGGAAGTCGGCTTCGCGGAACACCAATCGACAGCGCCGTTATTGCTCTCATGGTCTCTCCCTATATATATGGGTCTCGAATGCGGCCGCGTTACGCAAGCCCGGTGCATTGCAGATACAAGGTGGCCAGTGGAGCTCCGGCGAAGATGCCGAGCCACGCGCCGAGCAGCATGGAAGGTCCGAATGGGATGCCGCCATGCAAGTCGACCTTTTTGACGGCCAGCAACATCAGGCTGACCGCCCCGCCGATGAAGAACGCGGCGAACGCGCCGACAACGAACTGTGGCCATCCCAACCAGCCGAGCAGCAGTCCCAGAATGAACGCAAGCTTGATGTCTCCATCCCCCATACCGCCTTTCCAGATGAGGGACAGTACGAAGTAGAACACGAACAGAATCAGCGCGCACAGGACTCCGCATCCAAGCCGTACCCACTCCCCCGTGCCCAGCGAGGCCACGGCCAGCAGCATTACGGTGGCGATCAACGTGGGCAGGAGCACCACGTTGAGGATGAGATGGTGGTCCAGATCGATGAACGCTATGACTATGGACACGCATGCGAACGCATACAGTTCCGTCAACGCCCACGCCGGGTAGGCACCGAACAACCCGCCCGCGGTCACGGCCAGAAAAGCCAGTCAGCCGAGCGATTCGACCAGCGGATAGCGTGCGGCGATCGGCTCCTTGCAGTGCCGGCATTTCGCGCCAAGCACCAGCCAGGAGATGATCGGAATGTTGTCATACCATGCGATCCGCGCTTCTCATTTCGGACAGAAGCTGCGTTTCGGATTGGTGATGCTGATGTGGTTTGGCACGCGCCAGATCACCACATTCAGAAACGATCCGAAGATGCCGCCGACGAGTAGCGAAGCCACAAACCTTCCAGACCTCGGATGGCATCAACATCGTTGCAACCAGACACCTGCTTTAGATATCCAGACAGAGCCTGGCTTTGACCGCTAAGCCCTTCAACATTGACACGTAAGTTATGGTTACGTTTGGTACGCTCCAGCACCCAACGACTGTTGAAAATCTTTCCAATGACAAAAGAACGAGCGAATCTAGCCGAGGAATCCGTATCATCGGCAAAACGGTACTGAGAACGCCGCAGCAACACATTACGATTATTCCCACCGAGAATCGAACAAAGGTATCTGCCTCTCGGAGTATAAAAAGACAATCCCGTGCCGGTCTGCGCACATTGGCCCAATACCGCACCGTCGTTCAATGAGGATCCACGCAAGGGACGCCATTGGTCTTCCGATAATGCGATCGATGCCAATGACGAGGGCATCAAAAGCATTTTCGACTCGCTGAAATCGATGCCCACGCTCAAAGACGTGCCAGTGGATGTTCCCGAACCACTACCTGCGGAACAGCAGGAGCCGGCAGCACAGGATCCGCAGCCGTTCGTGGCACAGAATCCGACGATGCAGCAATCGCGCGTATTTCGAACGCAACGGGAAACAGGAAACATGAGTTCTGCAACAGTAGCAGCCACAGACAGCAGAACACGATGCGACACAATTCGGCATTGGCTCACGCCACATCGTTTGCACTGCATCGTGCTCGCGGCGTATGTCATCGTGGTGGGCACGGTGATGTGCTTCCACGAACCATGGTTCGACGAGGCACAAGCCTGGCTCATCGCGCGCGACTGCTCGTGGTGGGAGATGATTCTGGAACGTCCACACTATGAGGGGCATCCGCCACTGTGGTGGATAATGCTCGCCGACCTGCAATCGCTGCACAAGCTACGCTCGGACGTGAAACAGCAGGTCTCGGTCGCGGTCAGCAATTTGCATAACGCGGAAGCCGCGGCGGCTGCGATCGCCGCGCCCGTACGGAGGCGGTGACGAATTCCTATTCGGTGCCGTTTTTCGGGGCCGACCGCGACCGCATCACGAATCAGCAGCAGGGTGTCGCCGAATACGCAACGGACGCGCACAGCGATCAGCTGGCCACCGCCATCCACGATGGCAATTGCGGGTGAGTCTTAGATACGCCAGCATGACATGATTGGCCACCACGAGAATTCAGTGTCATACAACATGGACCTCGTCTGGGATTGCTGGGCCGAAATGGTTTGGCCTCACAATCCCAGACGAGGTCCAGACACAATCCAAGGAGTCCGTACTCACGATCTGCGAGGAAACTGGATTACTCCTGCTCAGGCGATTGTGCGAGCATACGTAAGGAATTCTCCTTACGGCGGCTCAGGAATCGTTTGATGGCTATTACTTCAAGGACAACCAGCATCACGCCAAGCATCCCGACGACAATCCACGCTATGGTCTGCCAGATTGGAATGCTGACCGAAGGCTCCCCATGCTCGTAATGGTAACCATTCACCGCCGTGTAAAGAATATTATGGGCAGCGTTGCGCATAGCCCGTACCGACGTGGCGGAACGATCGGTGACATGATTGGTCACATCCGTTGTGGACAGCATGCTGTCATTGCCGGAGCGAATCATCTGATCGGCGTTTTGAAAACCGAAACCTGCGAAATAGTCGGATAGCACCATACCCCGGAATCCCCATTCATCACGCAATACAGTGTTGAGTAGGGCATAATCAGCACCGGCATACGTGGTACCGATGTAATTGTAGGAACTCATCACCGCTTGCGCGCCGCCGTCTTTGACCGCCATTTCGAATGGTTTGAGATAAGTTTCTCTGATGGCCTGCTCATTGGACCAAGTAGTGAGCATGGACCAACGATTTGTCTCCTGCTCATTCAGAGCGAAATGCTTCATAAAGGCGTAAACGCCGCGGTCTTTCGCACCAGAAATCTCCGAAGAGGCCAACGTACCAGTCAGGAACGGGTCTTCTGAATAATACTCGAAGTTACGGCCGCCGAAGGGACTGCGATGAAGATTCATTGATGGCGCATACCATCCTGACGCATCCATATCGTGCGCCATATCGCCGATGATATTGCCGAATTCCTTCGTCAAATCGACATTCCAAGTGCAGGCGAACGCAGTAGAGGATGGGAAACCGACCGATCCGACACCTGTGAAATTGTTGTTCAACGCGGCGGGACCGTCAAGGTCGGTCAATGCGATTTTGCCGATACGACGCACAGCTTGAGTGCCGTACCCTCCCAACGCGATGAGATTATCCATATCGTCTACCGTCAGCTCATCCAGCAGCTGATTCCAACGCGAATCATCATACTTGGCTCCATACAAATCCGCCAAACGCACTTGGTTTCTCGCACCAGTGGTTGGCATGGTGTCTGAACCCTTGTCGTAACTCTTGGGCTTGTAACTGCCGTTGTTTGAGAACGTGGCCTTGAGCTCATCGTTCATGGTGAAATTCGAAGGCGCTGCGGTAGCCTGCTCGAGATTGCCGAAATGATTGGCACGGCTCAGATACGTCACGTCACCGGCCGCATTGTCGAACGCATTAGTGGCCACGGTCTTATCTCCATTATGGGTATTGTTCCGCGAACCGTAGATGACATCATCATCCACGGTCAAGGTCCGGGAGTCAATCACCGTATGAGAGTCTGAATTAGTGGAGATGACATAGTCGCCCGCTTCCAGCACCCATGCCTTGGCATGGCGATAATCGTAGGATGCCAGATCTTCGACGTTGAACTCAATCGGAACCGTCTGGGATTCATTCGTCTTCAGCAGCCGGGTCTTCTTGAATGCGATGAGATTCGAAGACGCCTTTTCGATGCCCCCATTGGTATATGGCGGATTATCATAGATTTCAACCACGTCTTTACCTGCCGTGGTTCCCGTATTGGTCACGGTGACGTTGAATTTCACCGTACCGGTCTTCTTGTTATAGGAGATATCGCCCATACGCTGGTCGAACGTCGTATAGCTCAGACCGTATCCGAACGGATACTGCACCACGTCATCGTAATCGATCGCCCCTTCCACTGCGGCGGTCTCATAGTATTTGTATCCGACGTAGATGCCTTCCACATAGTTGACAAATGTCGGAAGCGCATTTGCCGCGAAGGCGTCATTTTTGGAAATCCGGAATTCTTTCATGTTGTTCCATGTGAAAGAACCGAAATTGTTGAATGACGGATTGCGTTTCAAATCAGTGGCAAACGTATCGGATGTCTTGCCGGAAGGATTCGTCTCGCCGGACAGTACCTCACCAAGCGCGATGAAGCCAGCTTGACCTGCAGGAGGACACCACAGCACCGATTTGATTTGGGGATATTGTTTCACGAAGCTCATTTCAAAAGTGTTCGCGCCGTTGTAAACCACTGTCACATTGTCGAAATTCTTCGTGACCATGTCAATCATGTCACGTTCCGTCTTGCTGAGTTCAAGAAAATGCTGACCAGCGGAGAAATCGTCATAATCCTTGGAATTATTGGTATAAGTCAAACCTTTGGCTTTCATATTCGCCGGCAGATCCGCACCCTCACCACCGCCGCGGGCAATTACCACCACCGCCTCGTCGGAGAAATCGCGCGCATCGGAAAGCAGTTTATTGGAGTATTGGGCCTCCGGAACTTCAGGCAACGTCCAATCTTGAGAGAACAGGCTCACTTCCGGACGGTCAGCCCGATACGAGGTATACAGTTTGGTCAATTCGTTATTAACCCTGAATCCCGCCTTACGCAAGCCGTCCAGCAACGACACGGTCGGATACGTATCCGACAACGCGCCGGAACCGGTACCTCCGTACACCGGGTTCGTCGAAGCCCATCCGAACACGTTAAGCTTCTTCCCATCCAAGGGCAGATGCCCGTCATGATTCTGCAGCAGGGTTATGGCTTCACGCTGAATATCGGGGCCAAGCTCATCAGCCTTCTGAATGGTGCTTTCCTGCAGCATGCGACGCTCCAGTGTCGCATTGTTGAGAAGCCCGTATAGTGGCCCATACAACATGAGCATAATAGCCACCACAGAGGCGACCAAAGCCATAAGCCATGTTTCGCTATGCGCCAGTTTGCGCACGGCAACCGCCTTCACCGTACGCTTGTTCACCGCGACCGTGACGGCGATCGCAACGACAAGGACAATGCCTATCGCAATGAGATACGGAGCTATCGATGTGATTACATTGACCACATCACTCCAATTGATGTCGAGCATCGTATTGTTCCTCCTCTTCGAGCAATGATTCATTCCGCCGCAGGAGCGGGCAACACATCCACCCTAGTTTGGAGTCGTCGAGACAGTTACTGAATACGCATGACTGGCCATACATCCTGCGCATAGGCCTATACGGCAATGGCATTACATATCAGACAGTGTCGCATCCCCATGGAATCAATGCGATGCATTCTTGAAAGATACCGATGAGTAAGACCTCATGCCACCGAGGAGATATCCATGAACAAGCAACATGCCAGAAGCAAAATGAAAATGATCATATTGACGGTTCTTGCGATATTTGTCATCGCCATACTTATGGCTGGACTGTTGTTCCGCCAAGCCTTCCCAGCCGCACCCAGATTCAAGGATCTGCCCGTATCCGGCGACAGCACAGTGTCCACGGATTCCGGGCTCATCCGGGGAGCCCATCAAGACGGTGTATACCGGTATCTTGGCGTGCCATACGCTCATGCGAACAAACGCTTTATGGATGCGGAACCGATAAAACCTTGGAAAGGCGTGTTTACCGCAAACGCATATGGCCCCACCTCACCTCAGGGATCGATGCTCGGCATGAGTGCGGCAACCGACACCAAAGGAACCAGTAATGACTGCCAAAATCTCAATGTCTGGACTCCAAAAGTGAGCAAGCAGAATGATCTTCCCGTAATGGTCTGGCTGCATGGTGGCGGATTCTCCACCGGTTCCGCCAACGAACGCTCCTATGACGGAGCGAATCTAAGCCGTTCCCATAATGTGGTGGTGGTATCCGTAAACCACAGACTCAACGTGTTCGGGCATCTGGACCTCTCCTCATACGGCGAAGAATACCGAGATTCCGGCAATGTCGGCTTGACTGACATCATTATGGCGTTGCAGTGGATTAAGGCCAATATCGGGGCATTCGGAGGAGATCCGAACAATGTGACCCTGTTTGGGCAGTCCGGCGGAGGTGCCAAAGCACTGGCCCTGATGACCAGCCCACAAGCGAAAGGTCTGTTCAACAAAGCCATAGTCGAGTCCGGTGCTACGGAGACCATGGGCGTGTCCTTCGCAACACAAGAACAGAGCCAATCACTCACCAAGCATCTGCTCGACCAGCTCGGCATCGACACCAACCATATCGGCGACTTGCAAAACGTATCGGTGGACAAGCTGCAGGAGGCATCCACGCAGGCGCTGCAGGAGACCGCGAACGAATACCATATTCCCGCTCCTTTGGGCGGAGGCTACCAGATGGAATGGGGTCCCGTGGTGGATGGCGATGTGCTGCCCTCCAATCCGGTCACGGATGACGCATTCGCCGAAGCCGGCAAAAACGTCACGCTGCTCATCGGCAGCAATCTCAACGAATGGACAGGTATGTCAGCTCCGACCACCGTGCCGGACGGAACTGACCGCCAAGCGTTGGCTGCCGCTTTGCAAGAGGCATATCCGGATAAGAGGGGATTAAAAGCCAGCCGTGTGGATACTCTCATTCGTCTACCGATGCTGAAAATCATGTCTCATAAAGCTGATCAGCATGGGGCCTCCGTATACTCCTATGTGTTCACGCATAGCAGCGGAGTCGCCGGCTCATACCATGGTTCGGAAATACCGTACGTATTCGACAATGTCTCCGGGAAGCTGGCCGACCACATCAGCCAAGCATGGGTGAGCTTCGCGAAAACAGGCAGACCATCCGCGGACGGATTGCCGCAGTGGAAACCGTATACAAGGGAGAACGGAGCCACGATGATTCTGGATGATCATTCCAAGCTGGTGCATCACCACGACAGGGAACTCATGCGTCTGCTGTCCCCGAACTACTCGTACTGACATTCCGAATTGACCAGTTTTCAATGTCAGCAGGTGCCCCCTACGGCACACATCCGGCATGAACAAGGGAAGGAAACATGAAAAAGCATTATTCGCGGCAATCGTCTCCATCACCATTGCATCTCTTGCCGCATGCGGCACCACCTCGACCAACGATTCCAAACAAACCGCAACAAGCGGGTCCTCATCGACGCAAGAATCCACACAATCGCAGCAATCCAGCCCATCCGATGGCCAGGTATCCGAGGGGACGAGGAAATACCGAGGCTTCACACTGGACAACGTGCTTCACTCACCCACACAGGGTGACATTCATTTCAATCTTTATGTGCCCGACTCATACGACGGAAGCAAACCTTATGCGCTATTCGTCACGCTTCCCGGCTATCAAGGCTTGCACTTCCAAGGTGTTGGCGTCAATCTCGAAACCGAGGAATTCGGATTTACAGCGCAGCAATACAACAAGAACATGATCATCGCCGCGCCACAGCTTGATGATTGGAACGACACGAGTACCAGGCAAACCATCGAGCTGACCGAACACCTGCTCAACACGTACAATATCGACGCCAACAAAGTGTACAGTGAAGGATATTCCGGCGGAGGCGAGACGATGTCCCGAGTGATGGGCATGCGCCCCGAATTGTTTACCGCCTATCTGCAATGCGCCTCCCAATTCGACGGCGATATCAACGTGCTTGCCGAAACGCGCACGCCAATCCGATTGGTGGTGGGCGCACATGATGAATATTACGGGGACCGACCGTCGCGCGAGACATATGATCGTCTTCACGCTCTGTATAGCAATCAAGGTCTGTCCGATGCCCAAATCGACCGAATCCTCATTCTTGACGTCAAACCCGACTCATATTTCAGTTCCCAAGACATCAGCAACCAGCACGGTCAAGGAGGGCATCTCTTCGCCAATGATCCCGACATCATGGGCTGGTTGTTCCGACAGTAGCCGATCAGTTCCATTCCATGCCGCGGAACGGTCAATCGTCACTGAATGCCGAATCTGCCAAGCTCCTCCATCAATGCTGTCAGCGATGGACTCCGACCGATGCGGCACACGGCGTAATACGTGGCGGTGGCTTCGCTATCCACAATCGGTATGAAGGTACGCCTGGCATCGGATCTCAGTACCTTAGCGGCGTAATCACGAGACTGCGATGTGCTGAAGTAGAAGATATCCGAATTCTCGGCGATCACGCCAAAAGCGTCACTCGTCCGTTGTACGAGCAGGTGCGAAGCCGGCAAATGCCTACGACACACATCCATCCAAAAGCCGATATCTGGATTCAGCACGATGTTATAGCCGTTGAAATCCGAGAAATGAAGCGCTTCGAAACGTTCCAGAATGTGTCCTTTGGGCACCGCAAGAGTCAGACTTTCACGCATGAATGGCACGCATGTCAGTCCCTTGTCCGATATGGGATGATTGAGAACGATGAGCTGACAATCACCAGAAACCAGCATCCGCATCAGCAAAGCATCGTCGCCGTCAAGTATCTGCCGGACCGACACCGAAAGATACAGACGTTCAATCATCCGCCGTATGACGAGCATAGGCACCGGAGCGCATGCGGCGATGACAATGGATCGATGACGCGCATCAAATTGGCGCACCGAAGCGAGCATACTGTCATACTGTTCAATGACGTGGCGTGCAAGAGTTACGGCCAAATGTCCATTATCGTTCAACGCTATGCCGTTATTGCTTCGATCGAAAAGATCCACCTTAAATTCGGTCTCCAACCGTTGCATCGTTCGGGACACTGCCGGTTGGGACATGTGCAGTTCCCTGGCCGTACCGGACAATGTACCCTTGTCCGCAAAAGCAACCAATTGGCGAAGATGATCGATGTCGGGCATTATGCCCTCCTTCCAGGCGAATTGCCTAGCATGTATGACATCCGTATAACCATTTTCAGTAAATGCCCCAGAATGGGACGACCATCATGCATGGCTAGGCATGGATGAAATACCGTCGAACAGCACGGTTCCAGTTGAGACGCCCATGCGCGGCACAACGACGTCAATGCCAGCGTAGCTCGCAGCGAGGCACCAAGCGCCAAGCCGGGCTGCTCGCGTGTGGCACGCACGGCATCCACTATGTAACCGGCAACGGCATCAGCGACATGCACCCGCATGACCTCATGCGGCCATGGTCGCGACGGTGAGCTTCACCGCCTTCTCAGGCACGGCCAAAGCCGATGAAATCGCCACACACATTTCATTAATCATCGCGTCTCTCCATTTTTTTGAAGATATTGCCTTTACCTACCGTCAGCCAAAGCAGCGTCAGAGGCGCATCCCGGCAAGACCTGTGGGAACAACCGCCAACCCTATGGCAACGCTTGACCCTATCAAGCCTTCCCGGCGATGCGCGTAACATCCCTTCCTGATTCCCAGGCTGGCGTATGAAGGCCTGCTCGCGTTACGTGTTCGACTATTTGTCCATGCCGTTCTTGGTCTGGCTCAGCCAATCGGTCACATCCTTCTCGGAAACCGAACCCGAGAAGCGGTGCCCGGTCAGCCAAGTACCGGTGCCCGCCAACTTCTGGAGCGTGGATGCGCTGCTGCCGATATCGGAACTGGCGGAAGTGCAGAACGGAATGATCGTCTTGCCCGTGAAATCGTTGGACTTGACGAAGTCGTTCACCGGCCAGGCGGGCGCCATCCACCAAATCGGAAAGCCAAGGTATACGGTGCCGTAGGTATCCCAATCGGGAACTTTCGTGTCGGCGAGCTTGACGTCCTGCAGGGATTCGTTCTCATGTTCCCTGGTGACGCGGCTATCCGGATCGGTCCAATCAAGGTCGTCGTCGGTGTATGGCTGCTGCGGGGTGAGTTCGAAAGTCGGGGCGTCAAGTTCCTCGGCGATGGCCTCGGCAGCCCTCTTGGTGTTGCCGGACGCCGAGAAATACACTACAACGGCCTTGCCATTCGACGCGGACGACGAGCTCGATGAAGATCCGCCCCTTGCAGCCGAGGAAGCATCGTTCGTCGAGGAGCCGCCGGCGCCACTACCACATGCGGCAAGACCCATCATGCCCAACCCGACGACGCATGCCAGCACTTTTTTGATCAATACGCTTGCACTACGCATCAGTTGTCCTTCCTATTCCCTTACCGAATCCAATGCGTTTGCCAGCTTCTTGGCTTCCGCGGCATTGTGGGCCATGCCCTCGTAAGTCATGCCGTACATTCCGGCAAAACGCTCGACGGAATACACGCCGGCATCAAGCATCCACTGTTCCGGACCGGCACCTTGGAAGACCAGGAACAGTCTGCCGCCAAGTCGATCTACCTTGGGATTCATATAGCAGCGTTCCATGAGGGTACGCACCGAGGCGCACAGGCTATGCCAATAGACGGGCGAGCCGAGCACCACGACGTCGGCCTGTTTGATGCGTTCGATGACTTCGTCGAACTGATCGCCGGGCAGCGTCTGTCCAAAGGCGTTGATGCGGTAATCAGTAAGATTCAGGGTTCCGTAATCATGGCCGGCGAGCAGCGTTGCGGCCAGATGAGCGGTGTTGCCGTTGCTGTTCGGGCTGCCGTTGACGAAAAGAATGGTCATGATCGTATTCCTTTCCGGAAAAGGGGTATTCACAGGCTGCGATCACTCGCGGCCGGCACGATCCTTGACATAGCCGACGAAGCGGTCGACTGCATCGGGGGTGTCATGGCGGAAGAACATGCTGGTCTTGGTGTCAAGACCCGCGATGGTTGCCATCTCATCGTCAGAGAGCTGGAAATCGAAGATGTTCAGGTTTTCCTCCATGCGCTCCTTGTGCGTGGACTTGGGCAGAGCGACGATGTCACGCTGGGTGAGCCATCGCAGGATCACCTGCGCGACGGACTTGCCGTGCGCCTCGCCGATCTTGCCCAGAGTGGGATTGGAGAACATGTTCTGCATGCCCTCACCGAACGGAGCCCATGCTTCCTGCGCCACTCCGCGCTTGACCATGTTCTTGTGGGCCTCGATCTGCTGGTTGATCGGATTGGTCTCGACCTGATTGACCATCGGGGCGATCTCGTTGAAAGCAACCATGTCGGCCAGACGGTCCGGATAGAAGTTGCTCACGCCAATTGCGCGGATCACGCCGTCCCTGTAGAGCTTTTCGAGCGCGCGCCATGCACCGTAGGTATCGGAGAACGGCTGGTGCAGCAGCACGAGGTCGAGATAGTCAGTGCCGAGCTTCTTCAAGGACACGTCGACGGACTTCAGCGTGTTCTCATAGCCGTAGTTGCTGATCCAGATCTTGGTGGTGAGGAACAGTTCCTTGCGATCGATGCCGGAATCCTTGATGCCCTGACCGACTTCGGTCTCATTGAAATATGACTGCGCGGTGTCGATATGGCGGTATCCGGTCTCGATGGCCTCACGTACGCAGCGCGGAGCATCATCCTTGCTGATCTGGAAGACGCCATAACCGATCTTCGGGATTTCGACGCCATTGACGAGCTTCACATATTCCATGTTTTTCCTTCCATGAATTCGTTGATATCAAATGCCGGCACATATGCCGTCCACAGCCACAAAGATAAAATCCGGTAGTTACAACCGGTCAAATTGCGACACGCCGGTACTATCTACCGGTAAATACAACCGAAAGTGTGGCATGATGGGTACCAGCAAAAAGAACAATGCGCGACCCAATCCCGACTTCATCCATCGGCATCAGCCGAACGTCCTGCCGCGCAGCATCCGAAAGGAGCCACGCATGGCAATCACGGCGGTGCCACTCCATGAGAACATGAAAACCTATACGATGAAGCAGGCCTGTGAGCTGACCGGCATGAATTACGAAGCATTGAAGTTCTATTGCAACTCGGGACTCGTGCCGGGCCTCAAACGAGACCAGAACAACCGACGCGTCTTCGACGAGCGATGCATCGCATGGATCAACGGACTGACATGCCTCAAACGCTGCGGCCTGGGCATCAAGGAGATGCGGCACTACACGCAACTCTGTCTTGAAGGTGAGTCATCGATACCGGAACGTCAGAAAATCCTTGCCGAAAAACGCGAGCATCTAGAGACACAACTGGAAGAACTGCGTAAAGCCATCGCCTACATCGATGAAAAACAGCGCTTCTACGCCGACGTGACTACCGGCAGGACAGCATACTGCAGCAATGTCATCGACACGACGCAAAGCGACTGACTGCGTTCCGTAGGTGATTTTTGCGTTCCGTAGGCGGTCAGCTTCAAATCCGGACACGAGCAAACGCCTAATTCCAGGCATCTCGCCGACGCTTATCCGGCAGCAACCACCTACGGAAGCCCAAAATCACCTACAGAATCGCGCCTGTCAAGGGACACAGATAGATTAAGCACTGTTTTGAACATGCAGGGGTGCTGCCGGCCGGTCCGGAAGCTGAGATAGGCACAAACGCCTGACCCTTTGAACCTGTTGGTTAGGACCAACGTAGGGAGCAGATCATGAGCGATGACTCATTTTCGGCAACGCTGCGCAAACAGATTGTGCAGGCAGTCAGCAAAGTACGAGAGACCACGCCTTTGGCGCAGTCGTTTACCAATTTCGTTACGATGAATCTTGTGGCCAACGCGCAGCTTGCCGCCGGAGGTACTGCCGCCATGAGCTTTCTGCCGGACGATGTAATCGACACTGCGGAAATCGCCGGATCGAACTACATCAATGTGGGCACGCTGCTGCCGTTCTTCAAAGATGCGCTGCCCGAAATTGCACGCAAGCTGCACGAGAACGGCAAAACGTGGGTGCTCGATCCGGTTGCGGCCGGCATCGGCGAGACACGTACCGTCATCCTCGAATCGTTCCGCGACTACCCGCCGACCATCGTACGAGGCAATGCGAGCGAGATCATCGCACTTGACTCGATGTGGGGTCTCACCGACATCGACAGCACCGTTCCAGCCACCCGTCCGGCAGGCGTGGAGGCTGTGGACGAGGTCGATGCAGCCGTTGATGCGGCCAAGAGGCTGGCCCGCCATCTTGTGAAACGCTCCCCCATCGGCGCTGGTGCAGTGGCTGTTTCCGGTGCGGTTGATTTGGTGACCGACGGCGAGCATGTGTTCCGTCTGCCAGGCGGCAGCGCGATGATGACGAAGATCACCGGCGCTGGCTGCTCACTTGGCGGCGTGACCGCAACATATTTAGCCATAGCGGAACCGCTGGTGGCTACGATTTCCGCTTCGCTGCTGTACAACAGAGCTTCCGAAATCGCCGAAGCCAAATCTTCAGGCCCGGGATCCTTCCAAGTGGCGCTGCTTGATGCGCTTTGGAACGTCACCGCCGAGGAAGTCGCCGCCTCCGAAATCATCGTCGACTAGACTTTGCCGCTGCCCTGCATACCATGCGGCATGTTATGCAGAGTTCGGCAATTGCGTATGCGGAAAAACGGACGAATGCCGGTTTCACATTGTAGGCTTTCCGAACCACTTACCGAGAAGGGTGATTATATGAACAATTATCCATATGCATCGATGCGCGATACATTCGATATGAGCGCCTACTTTGTGGTCGGCCCGCAGGATTGCAAAGGACGACCGATTACCAGCGTGGTTGAGGACGCGCTGCGCGGGGGCGCAACGTTCATCCAGCTGAGGGCCAAAGATACCGACGCGAAAGATATCACCAGCATGGCACGCGATATCGCACAGGTTATCGAACACAACAGCAAATCCGATTCCGTAGCGTTCGTGATCGACGACCGTGTGGACGTAGTCTGGCAAGCACGGCACAAGGGCATCAAGGTTGACGGCGTGCATATTGGGCAAACTGATTTGGAACCGCAGGAAGCCCGCGCGCTACTTGGGGAAGATGCCATTATTGGCTTGTCTGCCGAAACAGAAAGCTTGGTGAAGCTCATCAACGAACTGCCTGCCGGCTGCATCGACTACATCGGGGCAGGTCCGTTGCATGTGTCCACCACCAAGCCGGAAGCTTCCGTGGGCGGCAACGACGGTTCCGGACATACGCTCGACGAGGCACAGATCAATGCGATCTGCGATGCGAGCGATTTTCCGGTTGTGGTCGGCGGTGGTGTGAGCGCCGACGATATGGAGATGCTCGCGCATTCGAAGGCAGCCGGTTGGTTCGTTGTGTCGGCAATCGCCGGCGCAAGCGATCCGGAAGAAGCGACCCGCAATATGGTTTCGCGATGGAAGGCCGTGCGCGGCGACGCAAAGCACGGGCACGTGCCGCGCAAGTAAGAATCACGGATCACAAGTATTTCAAAACTTCAGATCATAAGTAAGCAAGAGCAAGTAAGGAGTCTCATTCATGACCAGCACATTGCCACCGGTATTGAGCATCGCGGGATCGGATTCCTCCGGCGGCGCCGGTATCCAGGCGGACTTGAAAACCATGCTCGCCAATGGCGTATTCGGCATGACCGCCATTGCGGCGCTGATCGCGCAGAATACCACAGGCGTGACGATGGTTACGAACACGCCTGTGGAAATGCTGGCCACGCAGATCGACGCCGTGTTTGACGATATTCCGCCGGTCGCGGTGAAGATCGGCATGGTGTCGAGCGCTGAGCTCATCAATGTGATTGCCGACCGTTTGACCGCTCATGATGCCGAGAATATTGTGCTTGATCCAGTGATGGTGGCAACGTCCGGTGCGAAGCTCATCGAAGATGACGCGATCGCCGCATTGACTTCCAAGCTGTTCCCGCTCGCCACCGTAATCACGCCAAACATGCCGGAAACCCAAGCATTGTGTGAGCTGGCTGTTGAGCAGGGTGCCGATGCGATCGACTATGAGAATGGCGAAAGCATCTCCAGCGAAAACGACATGGTGACGGCAGGCCATCTGCTTGCCGGCCATTTCGGCTGTGCGGTGCTCGTCAAGGGCGGCCATGGTACGCAGGATGCCAGCGATGTGCTCGTCGAACCGAGCGGCAAAGTCACTTGGTTCCGCGCGCGCCGCATCGACAATCCGAACACGCATGGCACCGGATGCACGCTGTCGTCGGCGATCGCATCGCACCTGGCACTCGGCGAGACGTTGCCGGAAGCCGTCAATAGTGCCAAACTGTATCTGACGGGCGCTTTGGAAGCACAGCTTGACCTCGGACACGGATCCGGACCGATGGACCACGCTTGGAAATGGCGCTGATCGCCGCTCAACAATCCAAGCCATATCAAGCCGATAGAAACGCAACGAAAGGAATGCACATGACCCTTGATCGCAATGCGGAAAAGCAGGAAGTGCCGATCAACCCGGAAACCGGCAAACCGTATATCAACACGCTTGCTGCGGTCGCCATCTCTCCCGCTGGAGCAAGTCCTGAAAAGTCCACGTACGTAGCGCAGGCGGTCGATGTGATCCGCCAATCCGGACTGCCGAGCGAAACCAACGCCATGTTCACCAATATTGAAGGCGACATTGACGACGTGCTCAAGGTGATTCGCGACGCCACCATGAAACTCGCCGGTCAGGGCTATCGCACCGACGTGGTGATCCGTCTCGACATTCGCCCCGGTTTCGAAGGCCAAATCCACGCCAAGCAGGCGCTTGTGGACGAAATCCTGTCGGAATAAATCCGGGATGGACCAATAAAGTATCGAGTAACAAAAAAGCGCGCTATTTACAAAAAGAGTGCGCTTTTCTTATTGATTTAGGTATAGTGTAGCGGCTATGACTACGATGAAGGAAATTGCCGAAGCGGCAGGGGTGTCCATTTCCACCGTTTCCCTGGTACTTAACGGCAGAGATGCGGGACGTGTGAAAGCCCCGTTGGCCGCGCTCATACGTGAGAAGGCGGACGAACTCGGCTACACGGTCAATCCTTTGGCGCGCAGCCTACGCACCTGCCGCACACGAATTCTCGGTTTCATCAGCGAAGAAGTCGCCACCACCCCGTATGCAGGCGGCATCATTCTGGGTGCGCAGGATGCGGCAAGCACCTACGGATATATGATCATCACGGTCAGCACCGATGGCAAGGCAAGCGAAGAGAATGAAATAGCCACATTGAAACGGTATGGCGTGGACGGTTTCTTCTATTCGAAGATGTCGAACCGCATTGCGACCGTGCCTGCGTCCCTCGGCGATTATCCGGTGGTGATGGTGGATGCCACCGATGCCGACAACCAGATACCCAGCATCGAGCCAGACGAATTCCAAATCGCCTACGATGCCACGAAACGGCTGATCCAAGCCGATTGTGAGAGGATCGCCTATCTCGGATGTTCGGAAAACATGATTGCGCAGGACGGTCGTTTTGCTGGATATCAGGCGGCATTGCAGGATTCCGGTTTTGCCTACGATCCTTCGTTGGTGTGCAATGTACTCCATAATGGCCCGGCGTTGCGCGCCGTCGATAAGCTGTTCGATGAACGCAATCCCGACGGTTTCTTCTGTTTCAACGATGCGCGCGCGTGGTACGTGTATGAATGTGCGGCACGTCGTGGACTAACTGTCGGCAAGGATATTTCCATCGTCGGCGTCGACAACCACCGCGTGTTTGCCGAAACGCTGGAACCGCAGTTGACCACAGTGGAGCTGCCCCACTATGAGATGGGTTATTGGGCCGCCTGTAAGCTGATTTCACTGATCGAACGCAAGCCCGTCGACAGCTCGTCCTGGCCGAGCACCACCGCTCCCCTGCCACCGTTGGATTCGCCGATCCCCGCGAAGCTCCATTGCGCGCTGATAGAAAAGGGGTCAGTCCGAAGCTGATTTCCTTGATTTGAGATCATGCAAGAAGGTCTTTTGACATGCCTGTCGCGACACGCCGAAGGCCTTCTTTTTATACCTCATTTCGGCTTAATTACAACGCTTCCGAGAAGTGCTGTAATTATTGACGTCAATCGATTGACGTCAATCGTTTGACACGCTATTATTTAACCATGTTCATTCACTTGGCACGGCAGCTGGGTGAATGACGGCATAACACGGCATCGGCCAAACAATGAAGTGCTGCGCGGCAGTGGCACCAACAAAAAGAAACAGAGAAACAACATGACAAGCAACACTCGATCCGCATGGAGGAATCCTTCCTATCTGCAGAGTTCCTTCGGCATCTTCATGTTCTTCTGCTCGTGGGGCATCTGGTGGTCCTTCTTCTCCCGCTGGCTCACCGACCCGACCCACGGTCTGGGCATGACCTCCGCAGAGCAAGGCCAGATCTACTCCATCAACTCCTTGGCAACCCTGGTCATCATGTTCGCCTATGGCGCCATCCAAGATCAGCTGGGCATCAAGCGTAAGCTCGTGATCTTCGTTTCCGCCATCGCAGCGCTCGTCGGCCCGTTCGTACAGTTCGTGTATGCCCCGATGCTGACTGCCGGCGGCACCACCCGTTTCATCGGCGTGCTCATCGGCTCCATCGTACTCTCCTCAGGCTTCATGGCCGGCTGCTCCCTGTTCGAAGCGCTCACCGAACGCTACTCCCGTAAGTTCGGCTTCGAATACGGCCAGTCCCGCGCTTGGGGCTCCTTCGGCTACGCCATCGTGGCACTGTGCGCAGGTTTCCTGTTCAACATCAACCCGCTGCTGAACTTCTGGGTCGGCTCCATCTGCGGCCTTGGCATGCTGTGCGTCTACGCTTTCTGGGTTCCGGCCAAGCAAAAGGAAGAGCTCAAGAAAGAAGCCGATCCGAACGCGGCTCCAACCAACCCATCCTTCAAAGAGATGATCTCCGTTCTGAAGATGCCGACTCTGTGGGTGCTCATCGTCTTCATGCTGTTCACCAACACCTTCTACACCGTGTTCGACCAGCAGATGTTCCCTAACTACTACGCTTCCCTCTTCCCGACCACCGAAATCGGCAACGCCACCTACGGCACCCTGAACTCCTTCCAGGTGTTCCTCGAGTCCGCCATGATGGGCGTCGTTCCGATTATCATGAAGAAGATCGGCGTTCGTAACTCCCTGCTGCTCGGCGCAACCGTGATGTTCCTGCGTATCGGCCTGTGCGGCGTGTTCCACGATCCAGTCAGTGTCTCCATCGTCAAGCTGTTCCACTCCATCGAGGTTCCGCTGTTCTGCCTACCGGCATTCCGTTACTTCACCCTGCACTTCGACACCAAACTGTCGGCAACCCTGTACATGGTAGGCTTCCAGATCGCTTCCCAAATCGGTCAGGTGATCTTCTCCACCCCGATGGGCGCCCTGCATGACGCCATGGGCGACCGTCCGACCTTCTTCACCATCTCCGGCATCGTGCTGGCCGCCCTAATCTACGGCTTCTTCGTGATCAAGAAGGACGACCAGGAAGTCGGCGGTGATCCGTTCTACACCGATAAGCAGCTCAAGGCCCAAGCCGCTGCAGAAGCG
>SKEJ01000241.1_pt1 | contig 37060 bp, 31 predicted proteins | sample 4826721 | NCBI WGS metagenome assembly SKEJ01 (sample SAMN11008812, study PRJNA524170) | human gut metagenome | biome: Human fecal sample; material: Feces; isolation source: fecal sample from pouch patient p31 | host: Homo sapiens | place: Israel: Tel-Aviv | collected 2015-06-02 | reverse complement strand
ATGTATATCCGTGCGTGTTATTTTGACATCAAATTGTTCCGGGGAGATTTCTATGTATTTAGAAATCGTCTGATATAAATCCGATGTCAGAAATTCTATCATATCGGGTGTACATTGAATTCTGTCAGTAATTAGCAAATTTCGCAACCTGTCTTTTGCAATTGTAACAGAAGGTACACTCATAATGTGACCTCCTAGTTCTTATGAAAAAGACTGGAGAGTTTACTGCGAAGTCCGGGTTTATGATTAAAATCGGAAATCGGGACTTCTTCTCCTAACAGACGTCTACAGATATTCTGGTAACATTTTCCGGCTAAGGAATCTTCGCCGACTACCGGTTCTCCCTGATTGGTTGCAACAACAACAGACTCATCATCAGGGATGACTCCAAGCAGATCAATCGCTAGAATCTCTGTGACATCTTCTACAGACATCATATCACCTCTGCGAACCATGTCAACGCGCAGACGATTGATCAGAAGTTCATTTTTCCGGATTCCGGAAGCTTCAAGTAATCCAATAATTCTGTCAGCATCACGAATTGAGGAAACTTCAGGTGTTGTAACAACAATGGAACGCTGTGCGCCTGCAATTGCATTTTTAAAGCCCTGTTCAATTCCTGCCGGACAATCTAAAAGAATGAAGTCATAATCATCTTTTAGTTCGTCAATCAGTTTTTTCATCTGTTCCGGTGATACGCTTGTCTTATCTTTTGTCTGGGCAGATGGGAGCAGGTACAGATTTTCAAATCGCGTATCTTTGATCACTGCCTGTTTCAGACGACATTTGCTTTCAATGACGTCAACAAGATTGTAGACAATGCGATTTTCAAGTCCAAGAACAACATCTAGATTTCGAAGTCCGAGATCTGTATCAATTACAAGAACTTTTTTTCCTGCTGAAGACAGACCAATTCCAATATTCGCTGTTGTTGTTGTTTTTCCAACACCGCCCTTTCCCGATGTAATGACGATTACTTCACCCATGTTGAATATTCCTCCTATTTCCCATGCTTATGTCTTTCCAAAGATTTATTCTATCAGTGGATCAAGGTAAATTCTTTTTCCGTCAACAACTGCAATTTGCGGTCCGTTGATGGAAAGGCTGTCCTGATAGATCAGTTGACGTTTTGCTTCAATATCTCCGATTACAAGTCGCTGTGGCTGCATGGAGAGAGCAATGATAAAAGCATTCCTGTCACCGGCAGCTCCCGCATGAACAGATCCATAGAGAGTACCGAGAATGATAATATTTCCTTTTGCAACTACTTTAGCTCCGAATTCAACATCTCCTAAGATCACAATGCTGGATTCGGATTCAAGAAGCTGTCTTCGCTTTAATGTTCCGCGATAGAATTGTCCATCTGATTTTTCACGTTCAGATAAACACTGTGCTACCGCTCTTTTGTAGATCAGTTCCTTGCGTTCATCATGATCAATGATACAGATAATCTCAAGGTTTGTCGTCTGCGTAATAACCTGTATTAACTGCTCCTCTTCGCTGATGGAAAGTGTCCTTCCGCTAAATGAAACTGCCATCTTTGCATTCTTGAAAAAACCAGCAGATTGTCGGAATTTCTCTTCTACAGCTTTTAAAAGATCCGGGAATGGGAGGTTGGCATTAAGCCGCAGCTCTATACCGGAATGACTGCTTTTTATTGTTACCAGTTCACTCATGATCCCATCCCCTTTCGTTATCTTAATTAATCACCGGCTCCTGCAGGTCCTAAAGAAGAAGCATATCCTTGAAGCAGTTCATCGGCGGATTCTGGATTGAAGTACACTTTTGTGATATCTCTTCCAATTTCAGCTGCATAGGTAGACGCATATCCATTTGCAATGCGGACAGCAATTGAAATTTCAGGTGAATCTGCCGGCGCATAACCGACAAACAGAACATTATCTGCATGTATCTTACTATACTGGGCAGTTCCGGTTTTTCCTCCCATGGAAATATCCATTCCGGCAAAGGTGGAGCTGCTTTTTACCATGCTTTCCATTCCATTGTGTACCAGATCCCATGTACTTGAGCTGATCTCATCCATCTGATTTACAACTTCCGGAGTATAATCTTTGATCAGTTTTCCATTCGAATCGGTTGTTTTATCAATGAGAGAAAGACTGTAAACAGTTCCTCTGTTTGCAACAGCTGTCACATAACGGTTGATCTGGCTGACAGTATAGTTGTTGGTACCCTGTCCAATGGCAGATCGAACAGAGTCAAAATCAGAAATCTGAGGTTGTGATTCAGGAATTTCGATTCCTGACGTCTGGTCAAATCCAAACATTTTTGCATATTTTGCCAGTTTTTCAAGACCGGTATCACTGTCATAGTTACCATTCGAGTCTTGTCCAAGACGATAACCAACTTCATAGAAGAAATCATTACAGGAATGCTGCAGTGCACCTACTACATTCAGACTTCCATGAGCACTTGGATAAATCCAGCATTTTGGACTTGGTGTGATCTTGTCAAATACACCTGAACAACTGATATAGGAGTTTCCATTAATTACCCCTTCTGTCAGACTGGCTACAGAAGAAAGCATTTTATAAGTAGAACCTGGTGCTGTCTTCTCCTGGGTCGCTCTGTTGTAGAAGGTCCGTGACATACCCATGCTCAACTGCACATAATAAGGACGATCCATTACGTTTGAGAGACGATTATTGTCATATCCAGGATAAGAAACACATGCTAAAACTTCTCCGGTATTTGGATTTGTTACAACTGCACCGGCAGAACATGGCTCAAGTGCCAGTTCACCAGGTGTAAGCTCAAGGCTTTCCAGCTTGCTCTTGATCCAGGAAAAAGCATTTGTCTCTCCGTTGAGTAATCCGTTATATGTCGAGTCATCCATAGGAAGAACACCCTGTTCATATACGATAGCACAAACTTGTTCACCAGTAACACTACCTGATTTTATAAGATATTTGTAGAGAAGTTTGTCGAAATTACTGTCATCTGCCAAATATTCTTTTAAATATTTTAAAATCTCCTGATAAATCTCTTCTGAACTGGAATAAGAACTGCTTCCAAGTTTGGAAGTATCGATCCAGTTTTTAGAAATCGCATAATTCAGGTAAGTATATAAATTGATTGTCTCATCTTTTGCCCATGCAATATAAGTAGCATCATTCTTATCAATCTGATCTGACATAAGGATGCCTGTATCCTTTGTCAGCAGGGTATCACAGATGTAATCCATATATGCTTTCATTTCATTGGAAAGATCTGTATATGCGCTGGCCTGTGAGTTCTGAAGTTCTGATTCGAGCTCAGAAATCGTCGCCATCTTCTTTTCCTGAAAAATGGAATAAACCTGCTGCTCGGCAGTTTTTGCATCACTGCTTGAAAAGTGTCCGGAATCGATGACGGAATTTCCAATCAGATTATAATATGCATCGCTGACCGGGATGATCAGATTCTTAGAGTCATCTACACTGGATGTATCGTATTCCAGAACATTCTGTAGTTTGGATAAAACAATTCCGGCAATCTTCTCTTCCAGAAGTTTATAAGTACTTTCCTGAAGATTTTTATCAATCGTCAGATATACATCATTTCCGGCTTCAGGATCTTTCTGGCTGACAGTATCAGTTACACGTCCGAGGTTATCTACATACACGGTTCTTTCACCTTTTGTGCCCTGAAGGACATTGTCCATGCTTTGTTCAATGCCGGCCTTTCCTACAATATCAGATAGAGAGTACTTTTTCTTTTCATCCTTGTCCAGCGCATCGTATTCATCCTGGGAAATCTGTCCGGTATATCCGATAATAGATGCAAAATACATTCCATCGGTATATTTTCGGATAGAATCTTCTGAAATGTCAACACCGGTAAGAACGTCCTTATTCTCCATAATTGCTGCTGCTGTTTCGTCACTTACATCGGATGCAAGAACTGTATCAATATACTGCTGATATGCATTTAATGCCATTGCATAACGCATGTTGATGATCTTTAAAATATAAGCAGGCTCTAATGTGCTGTCATCAAGGCCATATCCATATTTTTCATCGGTACAAAGATAATGAATGATATCCGCTGCACTTTGGTTCTGCTGTTTTTTTGTAAGTTCATCTATTGTTCGTTTTCCATAGACATCTGCAATAAAACGGAGCTTCTGGGTATCGCTTGACTGTGTAAACTGATAGGTTCCGGAGGAATCCAGGATGATACCAAAGCTTGAAACAACAGAATCTCCATTTGATTCTACGATAGAAAGAACCTGATCTAGGATTTTATTTAATGCCGCATTTTTTTCAGAACGTTTATCTGTTGTGATGGAGTTTTCAACGGTTGACAGATTAATTGTCACGGAATAAGCCAGCTGGTTATAAGCCAGCAGATTTCCATTACGGTCATAAATATTTCCGCGTGTTGCTGCAACGGATGTCGTCCGGCGGATAGAATATTCGTAGTTTTCAAGATAATCAGACCCTTTTACGATCTGAAGATAGAATAATCTTCCGATCAGGATGGAAGAACTGACACAAAATATAATGATCAAAGTAACGAGTCTTGACTGCATCAGGTAAGCTACGGCTTCTTTCAGACGGTCTAAAATATTTCTAAACAAATTTACTTGCACTCCTTTTTTCTTCTGCTTCAAGTTTGTGGTTAATAAATAAAATCAGTGGGTATAGTCCCAGCGTGATCACGATTGTGTAAATCAGTTCAGGAACGATGATGCGGTTGAGATAATATAAAAAGTTAAAATCACTTCGCAACATGAACATGAGCAAATAAATGATGATACCGTAGAGAAATTCGCTGACAGAAATCAAAAATAACGGCAGCTTGATATCTTCATCAAAATAAAGCTGTTCAAATAATCCGTTTACAAAACCGATTACCAGGTAAAGCAATGCATAAAATCCCAAAATTGTACCAAACTGAATATCTGTGATAAGACCGGCAAAGAAACCGACCAGCATTCCTTCTTTCTGCCCACGCATAAAACCAAAGGATGCTGTGACAATCAGAATCAGGTTAGGTTTAATTCCGGCAAGTTCCAGATGATTGAATAAGGTACACTGGAGCAGATATGCTGCAAGTACGATCAGTACAGTTACAGCAACTCTTTTAAATTTCATTAATTTCATGAGTATTCACTCCTATTCGCTCTGATTGGATCCAACCAAATCCGCTTTCGTTGTTGTGATAACAAGAACTTCCTGAAGATTTTTAAAATCTACAGCCGGTGTAATATATCCGGAACGAGTCAGATTGTTAGAGTCGACCGTTACTTCACTGACATATCCGATCAGGATTCCCTGCAGGTATTTATCACTAATATAAGAAGTGACGATCTGGTCTCCGACAGAAACCGTATTATCATTGTTTTCCATCTGACCAAAACGAATCTGGTTATCACTCATAAGTGACAGATCTCCACTTACGATACAACGGTCAGAAGTAGAAAGTACCATTGCACTTACATTACTTGAATCATCGATAATAGAACGGACTTTTGCCCAGGTTGGACCAACTTCTGTGACAATGCCGACAAGACCGCTTCCGGCCATTACGTTCATATCTGCGGCAATACCGTCTTTACTTCCTTTGTCAATGGTAAATGTACTGAACCAGTTTCCGGAATCTTTCCCGATTACATGCGCAGCAGTTTTTTTGTAATCCGCATAGTTCTTGTCCAACTGATATAATTCCTGCAGTCTCTGAAGCTCATAACGTTCTTGTTGTAGATTGTTATTTTCTGTAATCAGAGAGTCAACCTGTTTTTGAAGCTTTGTATTTTCTGCGCGTACCTGTTTCAGAGTTTGGAAATTGTCTTTCATATCTCCCATCCAGCCACCAATCTGATTGATTCCCTGCTGAAGAGGGATAACGGTTACATTTGCAACAACTTTAAATGGACCTCCTACTTTGTCTGAAAAGGAAGATAACAGCATCATAAAAATGCAGAAAACAGAAAGTCCTATAAGTAAATATCTGTTCATAACAGAAGTCTGATTCTTCTTTTTTTTCATATTATCTTAACCACCTATAATCTTCGTCTAACATGGAGTAACTTAATTTTCTATACAAGGTCTTATTCAGTATGATCCTCTGCAGACCTTTGACGGCACAGAGTTCAGGGTCTGTTTTCATGTGAACCGGCAGACCGATACTTTCTTCCAGATAAGTAGAAATCCCTCGCAGATTAGCAAGTCCTCCAGTAATATAAATCCCGTTTTTATTAATATTTCTCCGGACATCGGGAGGCGTACGGTCGAGCATGGAATGAATGGCCTGTACACATTCTCTCAAAGGTTCTTTGATCGCTGCCCGTACAAGACTGATTGGAATGTCAATGTGCGACGGACCGCCGCGCATCATATCTCTGCCGTATACAGTAAGAAAGCTTCCGGTGGACTGGTCAAAAACTCCAAATTCTTTTCGCAGCCGTTCGGCAGTCGGACGTCCAATTATAAAATCTTTAGAATGACGGACAAGATTGGCGATCGCACTATCCAGCTGTTCGCCACCGATCTTAAGCAGACGGTTCATAACAATACCACCGTAGGAAAGAACGGAAAGTTCTGTTGTTCCTCCACCTAAATTGGCGATAAAAGCTCCTGGTTCTTCCAGAACATCAATCCCAAGTCCAAGTCCGTCTGCAAGACCGCGCTCTACAATTCTTACTGATTTTGCTTTCGCTTCAGAATGAAGCACAAGATCATAGAAAGCCTTCTTTTCTACTTCTGTGACATCTGTAGGAACAGCGATCACATATTCGGCCCCACGGATAAACGGACGCTCTTCCTTCAAAAGATCTCCGAGAAGATATTGCATGTCATCAAAACGGGCAATGACACCATTCTTCATCGGAAATATGATCTGTATATTTCCCGGAGCCTTTTCATACATCTCATAAGCATCGTCTCCGACAGAAAAAATATATTTTTTATCTTTCATGGCAATTACATTCTTGGCATGCCATATGCGGTCTTTTTTCTTATCAAAAATCTTGATATCATAAGTTCCAAGATCTAACCCATATACATTCCTGGCCATAAATACACTCCATCCCCTTATCTATTTGCAGATTCTTGAGAAAAGAATCCTTTCTCCCTTAAACTGAAATAACAATTATCTCCAATAATGATGTGATCGAGAAGTTCTATACCGATCAAAGCCCCTGCTTCACGGACGCGCCGGGTTGTCAGAAGATCTTCTTTGCTTGGTGTCGGATCTCCACTCGGATGATTATGCAAAAGAATAATGGATACGGCATTCTTCTGCAAAGCTTCCACAAACAGTTCTCGTGGAGAAACAAGTGTGGAATTTATGGTTCCTGTTGAAACATCCATCTCACTGATCAGCCTGGATCTGGTATTCAGAAGCAAAAGCTTCATTACTTCCCGTTTCTTATGCCGAAGATCTTCCATATAATAACGTGCAATACTGTCCGGAGAGGAAAAATCCAATCCCAGTGAGGCTTCTGCTTTCGCCATACGTCTTGCAAGTTCTGCCAGACAAAGAATCTGGATGGATTTTACCTTTCCGATTCCTTTGATCTTCAGCAGCTGTTCCATAGACCACTGTGGGATGCTGAGAAGTCCTTCAGAGCCAAATGGTGGATGCAGAATCTTTTGGGCAAGTCGGAGCGAATTCTCCCCTTTCGTTCCGGTACGAAGTAAAACAGCTAAAAGTTCCACATCTGTCAGATGTTCTGCACCGTACTGCTCACATTTTTCATAAGGACGGTCTTCAAGATACATCATTTTGATTGTTTCTGTATTTCTATTTTCCATGTGAATCATATCACTGCGATGACATAATACAACGATTCATTTTAACACAGTTTCAAAAAAGTGTATAGAGAAGATACCAAAAAACCACAAATTTCATAAATGATTAAGATTTATATTTTTGAATGATTGCCTCGGCGACCTTCATTCCGTCCATCGCTGCGGAAGTGATTCCACCGGCATATCCGGCCCCTTCACCACATGGATAGATCCAGTCACAGGAAGCACAGACAAAGTTCTCATCCCTTTCAATTCTTACAGGGGAAGAAGTTCGGCTCTCCACACCGGATAATAATGCATCATCATCCGCAAATCCATGAATTTTATGATCCATTGCTGTGATTCCATCTTCAAGTGACTGTGCGATTTCAGTAGGAAAGATAGCTCTTACATTTCCAAAGACCGAAGCCCCTTTGATACAGGAATGAACCTTTCCGTAAGCGGTTGTAATCTGATTCTCTTTAAAGTCACCAAAACGCTGAACAGGAACTTTTCCCTGTCCTGCCTGATAAGCTTTTTCTTCTAAGCTGCGCTGGAAAGAAATTCCGGCAAGCGGATGGTCAGAACCGAAGTCATCCGGAGTAACTGTGACAATCACAGCACTGTTTGCATTTTCTCCGGCACGGTCATGATAGCTCATTCCATTGACTGCAAGACGATGCTTTTCAGAAGAAGCATTTACAACATATCCGCCCGGGCACATACAGAAAGTATAGACTCCTCTTCCATTCTCCAGGTTCTCGGTCAGTTTATATGCTGCTGCCGGAAGATCATTTCCCCGATCTCTGCCATATTGAGAATGATCGATCAGCGTCTGCGGGTGTTCGACACGGACTCCGACGGCAAACGATTTTGCGCGCATCGGAATCTGATGCCTGTAAAGCATGTCAAATGTATCACGGGCGCTGTGACCGATCGCAAAAACGGCAGCTCCGGCAGATATTTCTTCTTCTATGGAATTTTCTGTGAGGTGAACAATTTTCAGCGTTTTTGATGTTAGGTCAACATCTGCGACCTGTGTATGAAAACAGAATTCACCGCCAAGCGAAATGATCTCCTGACGCATCTGGCTTACAACATCAATCAGGACATCTGTACCGATATGCGGCTTATTTGCATATAAAATATCTTTGTCCGCTCCGAATTTTACGAAAGTCTCAAGAACGAAACGGTTACGTCCTGTCTTATCTTTTACAAGTGTATTTAACTTTCCATCTGAAAATGTACCAGCGCCGCCTTCACCGAACTGGACATTGGAAGAAGGGTCAAGCACACCGGTCTCCCAGAAGCGATCCACATCCTTCTTACGTTCTTCTACACAGGCACCACGTTCAATAACCAAAGGACGGTATCCTTCCAGTGCGAGCAGATAAGCGCAGAATAGTCCGGCAGGACCGCTGCCGATGACAACCGGACGGGCATTCAGAATCTCTGTTCCGTGAGATGGAATCTGGTAATGCTTCTCTTCTACTTTCTGGATGTTTCCTTTACAATGCTTTAAAACAGCATTCTCATTGGAAACAGTGACATCAACCGTATACACATAGAACAACTCCGGTTTTCTGCGTGCGTCTAATGACTGACGGTGAATCCGATAAGTAAAAGAGTCCCCTTTCTTTAGATGAAGTGTCTTTTGTATCTTCTTTTCAAGAGCTTCTTCCGTGTGTGGAATCTGCAGTTTCAGCTGATTAATTCGTATCATTTATCTATCCTTTCTTTCAGGAAATCTAATATTAAAATATATCATCCAGATATTGGTTACAAGTTAGCAGCAGGCGGTTATGCAGATGTGGCGGAGCATCCTGCAACATAACCGCTTGTCCACGCCCAGGTGAGATTATACCCACCACAGATTGCATCTACATCGATCAGTTCTCCGGCAAAATAAAGCCCTGGAACAAGTCTGGATTCCATCGTTTCCGGATTAATCTGTGTCGTATCAACACCGCCACGGCAGATCTGTGCCTGTTCATAAGAATTTGTCTTAATTACAGGTGATTTGAATTCCTTGATCATCCATGACAGTCTCTGAATATCTGCATCTGTAAAGTCGCCGCATAGCTTCTCTTTCTTGATCTTGGTAAATTTCAGCCATACAGCGGCCAATTTTTCATGAAACAGGCCGGTAAAGAACTGCTCTGCTGTTTTTTCTGGCTGGCGGTTGGCACGTTCTTTCAGAAGAATTTTCACTTCATCAACCGAATATTCCGGAAGAAAATCCAGCATGGCAACAACTTCCTTCTGCTTATATAATGCTTTCGATGCATAACGGCTGATCTGGAATACCGGAATTCCGGAGATTCCGTAGGCGGTCAATTGAAGTTCACCGGTATCGGCAGCAGTTAATTCACCGTCAACAAACAACGAAACTTTTCCCTGTGCACGTATTCCGGCAATTGCGCGGAAATGCTTTCCGGTACAATGTAAAGCACAAAGAGCGGGAAGTACAGGAATTATCTGATGCCCAAGCTGTCTGGCTAAAGCGTATCCGGAACCGTCAGAACCGGTGGAAGGTGCGGCTTTTGATCCATTGCAGAGAATCACTTGATCTACGGTTAAAGAACCGTGTGATGTCTGCAAGGAAAATCGTTCATTTGTTTTCTGTATTCCAGTACAGGAGATTCCTGTACGTACATCAACTCCAAGACGGTATACTTCCTGTTCTAATACATCACGGACTGCGCTTGCCTGATCGGAGAATGGATACAGATATCCATTTCTGTCTTTTGGATAGATTCCAAGTTCTCGGAAAAAAGCAATGACTTTTTCCGCCGGAAATTGATCCAGTACCTGCGTGATAAAGTCAGGTTGCTCCGAACGATAACAGGAAGTATCCTGATAAGTATTCGTATAATTACACCGGCCATTTCCAGTCACTAATATTTTCTTACCCAATCTATCGTTTTGCTCCAGAAGGAGAACTTTCGCTCCCTTTCTGGCAGCGAAAATGGCGGCCATCATTCCTGATGCACCGCCACCTATAATTGCAATTGTGTTCATTAAAATTCATATCCTCTTACTTTCTTAGCAGATTACATCTGTCTGAATTTTAACATAACAATTCATTCAACTCAACTGAATTTTCGATAGAATTCTCTCGAAAAATTGTTTTACAGAAGTTCTCTCACACGCTCGATAGAAAGAACGCCTGCATCAATAACGCTCTGCAGTGATTTGAGAATACCAAGCTTTGCATGATACCATGTGAGTCCACCCTGGAAATAAACAGCATACGGTGGTTTTACCGGTCCGTCTGCACTCAGTTCAATCGAGGAACCCTGAACGAAAGCACCAGCTGCCATGATCACATCGCTGTCATATCCCGGCATTGCCCATGGTTCCGGGCTTACATAACTGTCTACCGGAGCAGCTGCCTGAATTCCCTTACAGAATGCAATAACACCTTCTGCTGATCCAATTGTAACCGCCTGGATGATATCATGACGGGATTCAGAACCGTTCGGAATTACCGGATATCCTAAAGCTTCGTAGATATTTGCTGCAAAAGTAGCACCCTTTAAAGCACCGCATACAACAGTTGGTGCAAGGAAGAATCCCTGATAGAAGGACTGTGTAACACCAAGTGTAGCACCGACTTCTTTACCGAGTCCCGGAGAAGTCAGACGATAAGCACAGTTTTCAATCAGATCAGCTCTTCCGGCAACATATCCGCCGATTGGGGCAAGTCCGCCGCCCGGGTTCTTGATCAGAGAACCGACGATCATGTCTGCACCGACATCACTTGGCTCAATACGTTCAACGAATTCACCGTAACAGTTATCTACCATACAGATGACATCCGGGCGACGCTCTTTGATAAATGCGATCAGTTCGCCGATTTTTTCTACGGAATAGCTTGGACGTGTCTGATATCCTTTGGAACGCTGGATCGTTGCCAGTTTGATTGTTTTATCTTCCAGAGCTTTTTCAATCGCAGGATAATCAAAATATCCATCTTCCAGAAGCTCTACTTGTTTATAGGAGATTCCATATTCAGCAAGAGAGCCGTTAGATGGACGGATTCCGATTACTTCTTCAAGTGTATCATATGGTTTTCCAACCGGAGATAACAGTGTGTCTCCAGGACGAAGATTCGCTGCAAGCGCAAGCGCAAGCGCATGTGTTCCGCAAGTGATCTGCGGACGTACGAGTGCAGCTTCTGTATGGAAAACAGAGGCATAGACATCCTCTAAAGTATCTCTTCCCTGATCATTGTATCCATATCCGCTTACATAGTTAAAGCATCCTTCACTTACGCGGTTTTCCTGCATGGCATGAATTACTTTTAACTGATTGTATTCAGCGTTTCTGTCAAATTCTTCAAAACGTTCTTTTAGTTTCTCTTCTGTCTTCTGTCCGAACGCCCAGACTTCTTTGCTGATTCCTAGCTGTTCGTAAATTGTTTCTGTAGTTGGTGTATTCATTTTTCTTCTTCTTTCTTTTTAAGTTTTTTATTGTTGATTTACATGGCAAAGCTGCATTTTATCTAAATGCAGCCTGATGTCCTAATGAATGATTTCTTTTTCCTTTAAAACAGTGAGCATCTGTTGGATCAGTTGTTTATCTTCTCTTCCAATCTCACTTTTATCAAGCCAGATGACATCTCTTTCTCTTCTAAACCAGGTCAGCTGTCGCTTGGCAAAATGTCTTGTGTCTCTCTTAATAATGCGTACGGCTTCTTCCAGAGGATACTCTCCTTCAAAATAACCAAACAGTTCTTTGTATCCAAGTCCCTGCATCGCAACACTTTCTCTTTTAAGTCCGCGCAATCTTAACGCATTGACTTCTTCAAGAAGTCCTTCCTGCATCATCAGATCAACACGCTGATCAATCCGGTCATAGAGAATCTTACGATCATCTGTCAGCACAAAATATGCGGAGTTATAAGCAGATTCTTTCTCACGTTCCGCCTCATTGTGCTCGGAAATCTTCTGTCCGGTCTGCTGATAATATTCCAGCGCGCGGATCACACGTTTTATATTATGAAAATGAATCTGTTCCGCAGATTCCGGGTCTACTTTTTCAAGCATTTCATGAAGATATTCTGCGCCCTGGGTTTTGGCAAGTGCTTCTAATTCTTCCCGATAAGCAGTATCGGCATTATTTTCTGTGAAATCAATGTCGTAAAGTAATGCCTGAATATAGAATCCTGTTCCGCCGACAACGATCGGAATATGTCCCCGCTGATAGATTCCTTCCATTGCTTCTTTTGCCATCTGCTGAAAGAGAACAACGTTAAAATCCTCAGACGGATCAAGAACATCTACCAGATGATGCGGCACACCGTCCATCTCTTCCGGACGGATCTTGGCAGAGCCGATGTCCATCTCCTTGTAGACCTGCATAGAGTCAGCAGAAATGATCTCTCCGCCGATCGCTTTGGCAAGTCCGATGGAGGCAGCAGTCTTTCCGACAGCGGTTGGGCCGGTCAGAATGACAAGTGGGCGTTTGTTTGTCTGTTCCATCTATATTTCCTCGATTCCATTTATACAATTCGTTTAAATTTCTTTTCCAGATCACGTTTTGTCATGGCAATGATTGTCGGTCGTCCATGCGGACAGTGATATGGATTGTCCAGTGTCAGGAGTTCGCCGATCAGTTTGTCTACTTCTTGTGCAGAAAGACGGTTATTTCCCTTTACAGCAGCCTTACAGGACAAGGATGCAACCTTCTCATCGATCAGCTCCGGTGTCATAGAAGTAGAAAGACCTTCGGTCAGGTCGTCGATCATCTCCATCAGAAGTTCTTTCTTGGCAATACTGAACAGATTGTCAGGTACTGCACGGACTGCATACTCTTCTCCACCAAAAGGTTCAATCTCGAAACCAATGCGTGAAAAGCGGTCCATATTTTCATTCAGAAGCTGTGCTTCCTGCATGGATAAGCTTAAAATGATCGGAGGACTTAAGTACTGAGAAGTAAATTCTCTGCTTTTCATTTCACGCAAGGTACGCTCATACAAGACGCGTTCATGAGCCGCATGCTGATCAATGATGTAGAGATTATCTTTGAATTCTACGAGCCAGTAGGTGTCAAAGACCTGGCCGATCAATTTATATTCTGCACGGATATCTCTTTTTAAGAAATTTTCTTCAAAGAGATCCATCTGCGTACCGTTTTCTGGTTCTGATTTTGCGTCGATTATTTCACAATCAGATGCTGCATCGGTGCTGGTGGTGGCAGTTTGCATTTCAACAGCTGTTTTGGATTTTTGAACTGCTGCCGCAGTTTCCGGTGCAACTGTCTTATCTGCTGCTTCAACGGCGTATTTGACATGTTCAGCAATTTTGTCTTTCTGTTCATCTGCACGGAAAATCTCTTTCCGGTCTGCAACTTCGGCAGAAGAAGAACGATTATGGTAAGAAAGTACGCGCTCCTTCATCTTACGGATAAAATAATCCTCATCTTGAACGTCATCCTTAACCGTTTCCCTGGATTCTTTGATTAATTCCGCAGCTGTTACTTTTTCATTCTCCTTACGCGGACGAAGAAGAAACGGACTGCCGGTATCCTCTTTATTTTTGGTCGAAGCGGATGTGAATGTCTTTTTCACTCGCTCCGGTCTTTCGGCTTGTCTCTCCGGTTGCTCTACCGGATCAGGAACCTCTGCTTTCTGTATCAGTTCCGGTTCCAACAGGGTTCTGTGTACAGCCTCAAAGACGGTATTGTAAACCTCCTGCTGCCGTGAGAAGCGAAGCTCCATCTTTGTCGGATGAACATTGATATCTACATTTTCTCCACTCAGATGAAAATGCAGAACTGCAAATGGAAACTTGTGCTGCATCACAAAATCACGATAAGCGTCTTCCACAGATTTGGAGATCATTGCACTTTTGACATAACGGCCGTTTACGAAGAAATTTTCAAAGTTACGATTTCCTCGTGTGATGATCGGTTTGCCAAGAAAACCTGTGATATGGATTCCGTTTTTCTCATAATCGATTCCAATCAGGTTAGCCGCTACGTCACGGCCATAGACATTGTAGATCACATCTTTCAGTTTTCCATTTCCGGAAGTACGCAGTTTTTCCTGTCCGTTATTCAAAAACTGAAAAGCAACTTCCGGATGAGACAGGGCAAGATGCATCAAGAGATCCTGCACATGTCCGGCTTCTGTCATTGGTGTCTTTAAGAATTTTCTTCTGGCAGGAACATTGTAAAATAACTGATGGACGAGGAAAGTTGTCCCATTTGGCGCACCGGTATCTTCCAAGGATACTTCTTTTCCACCTTCAATGACATAACGGGTACCAAACTCTGCATCGGCTGTCTTTGTGATCAGTTCCGTCCGGGTAACAGCTGCAATACTTGAAAGCGCCTCTCCACGGAATCCCAAAGATGCAATATGAGACAGATCTTCCACTGTCTCAATCTTGCTTGTAGAATGGCGCAGAAAAGCACGCTGCACTTCATCCTGCGGAATGCCACAGCCATTATCTGTAATACGGATGAAGGAAATACCCCCGTCCTTGATCTCTATTTTTACAGAAGTTGATCCTGCATCGATCGCATTTTCAACGAGTTCCTTTACAATTGAAGCAGGACGCTCGATCACTTCACCTGCGGCAATCTTATCAATTGTGATCTGGTCTAATACATGAATGTGTGGCATATTTCCGCCTTTCCTTTTACCAACGGTTCTTCAGCTTATTCTGTAACCGGTAGATTGTATTTAAAGCATCGATCGGTGTCAGATTACCGACATCGATATTTTTCAATTCATCAAGTACGTCATCATCTTTTACAGTGTCAAACAGAGACATCTGTGCCATATCGACTTCGTCATACTTCTTTGCCTTACTTTTTTTCTTTGCAGTATGTTCCTTGGCCGCGATCTCACTGACGCGGTTTGTGATATCCTCATCGCTGAGTTCTTCTACAATTTCTTTCGCACGGGAAATGACAAGATCCGGTACTCCGGCAAGCTTTGCAACCTGGATACCATAACTCTTGTCAGCCCCGCCTTTTACGATCTTTCTTAAGAATACGATGTCATCGCCCTTTTCTTTTACAGCAATACAATAGTTGTTGACATTATCAATCTTTCCTTCGAGTTCTGTTAGTTCATGATAATGTGTAGCAAATAAAGTTTTTGCTCCCAGCAGTTTACTGTCGCTGATGTATTCTACAACAGCCCAGGCAATTGACAGACCGTCAAATGTACTTGTTCCGCGTCCGATTTCATCAAGAATGAGAAGACTTTTTGAGGTTGCATTTCTTAAAATATTGGCAACTTCGGTCATCTCAACCATGAATGTACTCTGTCCGGAAGCAAGGTCATCGGATGCTCCGACTCTGGTGAAAATACGGTCGGAAAGACAGATGTTCGCGCTTTCTGCCGGGACAAACGATCCGATCTGAGCCATCAGTGCGATCAATGCAGTCTGACGCATGTAAGTTGATTTACCTGCCATATTCGGACCTGTGATGATTGAAATTCTATGTTTCTTATCATCCAGATAAGTATCATTGGCAATAAACATATCATTTGGAATCATTCGCTCAACGACCGGATGACGGCCTTCTTTGATATCAAGGATTCCTTTTTCATTAATTTTCGGACGGACGTAGTTGTTGCGCTCTGCAACAAGTGCAAGAGAACTGAACGCATCCAGTGCGGCAACTGCTTTGGCAGTTTGCTGGATTCTCTCCACCTGTCCGGCAATCGTTTCACGGACTTCGCTGTAAAGTTCATATTCCAGTGCATACAGCTTATCTTCTGCACCAAGGATCATGTCTTCAAGTTCTTTAAGCTCCGGTGTGATATAACGCTCAGCATTCGCAAGGGTCTGTTTTCTTGTATAATAATCCGGGACAAGATCTTTATAAGAATTCGTCACTTCCAGATAATAACCAAATACTTTGTTATATTTTATTTTTAGATTTTTAATACCTGTTTTTTCTCGCTCATCATTCTCAAGTTTTGCAAGCCAGTCTTTTCCGTCCGATTTCGCCCGGCGAAGCTTATCAACTTCTTCGTTATAACCGTCGCGGATAATATTTCCCTCTTTCATGGCAAGCGGCGGATCCTCACGAATGGCTTTCGTGACGAGCTCGCAGAGATCTTCTAATGCATCCAGATCTTCATAAATCTCTTTTAAAAGCGGTGCCTGCAGATCCTGTAAAATATAGCGGATCGGTGGCAGCATCTCCAGAGAACCTTTGAATGCGGTGAGGTCTCGCGGATTTGCAGAACCGTAAGTGATCTTCGTGATCAGACGCTCCAGATCATAGACCGGAGATAAATATTCCCGGATCTCTTCACGGGCAATGGCCTGATTTTTCAGTTCTTCTACTGCATCCAGTCTGCGGTTGATCTCGGATTTATCGATCAAAGGCTGTTCTACATTTTTGCGAAGCGTACGTGCGCCCATTGCAGTACGTGTTTTGTCAAGAACCCAGAGAAGGGAACCACGCTTCTGCTTTTCACGTAAAGTTTCGCACAGCTCCAGATTTCGACGTGTAGAACTGTCAATCAGCATATATTTTCCTGTGATATATGGTGTAATATGTGTCAGGTTGGAAAGTGAATTTTTCTGTGTCTCAAATAAATAGATCAGAAGTGCTCCGGCACTGATGATTCCACAGTCATAATCAGCAAGTCCAAGCCCTGCAAAATTCTTTACTTTGAAATGCTCAAGCAGCTTATCTTTGCAGACAGCATCATCAAAATACCAGGAATCGAGAGAATAAATCGTGATTCCAAGCTTGTCTCTCATCGCATCCAGATCCATACCGCTCATATAGAACGCTTCGTTGCAGATGATCTCAGACGGACTGAATTTATAAATCTCATCCATCAGACGGCTGCTGTCCGGAAGTTCTGTGACAAAATAATCTCCGGTAGAAATATCTGCGATTGCAACTCCATAGCGGTCTGCAATATAGACGATACACATGATGTAATTATTCTTCGTTTCATCTAATGCCTGTGTATCCAGATTCGTTCCGGGTGTAACAATTCTTACAACCTCACGCTTTACGATTCCCTTTGCAGTCTTTGGATCTTCTACCTGTTCACAGATTGCAACTTTGTATCCTTTCGCAACAAGACGGTTCAAGTATCCTTCCACGGCATGGTATGGGATTCCGCACATCGGGGCACGTTCATCCAGACCACAGCTTTTCCCGGTCAGTGTGATCTCAAGCTCTCGGGATGCAGTCAAGGCATCGTCAAAGAACATTTCGTAGAAATCGCCGAGGCGGTAGAATAAGATACAATCCTTGTACTGCTCTTTCGTCTCGCAATAAATTTTCATCATGGGCGTCAGCTTATCTATGTCAATATTTTCCATCAATTTCTCCTTAGTTTTCAAGGGTTTTCTAAAAACTCTTTAGAATGTAAGTTCGCAAATCATTCTAACAAATTTTAACATGAATTTCAAGCTGATGTTGAAGATGTTGAGAACGTAGAAATGTATCATTTTGTCGGAGTACCTATATCGCAATGTGCGAAGAGAGCGAACTGAAGAATATTCGTTTAATATTCTTGGGTTCGCTCTCTTCTTTCAATTTGAAAAAATTATTATTTCATTTTTCATAAACAACTTCTAACTGTCCGGCATCCATCTCGCATACCGTATCACACAACCACTCCATTTCCATCACATTATGTGCAGCTAGTAGAATAGTTGTCCCTTTTTCTTTCAATTCAACAAAGAGTTCGCAGACATCCTGTGCGCCTCTTTTATCCAATCCATTGAATGGTTCGTCTAAAATTAATAATTTTGGCCGCTCCATGATTGCCTGTGCAATTCCAAGCCGTTCCCTCATCCCAAGTGAATATTGACCTACTTTCTTTTTAGAAAACGGATCAAGACCAACTCTTGCGATTGCATCCCGGATTTCAGACTCTCCTATTTTTCTGTTAAGTTGTGCAAGTCGTTTTAAGTTTTCATATCCACTGATATATGGAAGAAATCCCGGACTCTCAATAATCATCCCGGTATTTTCCGGAAAATCAATATCTTTTCCAATTCTTTTTCCATAGACATATACGCTCCCTCTGTCAGGTTGAAGAAAACCGCAGATGCATTTGAACATTACAGTTTTACCGGAGCCATTAAATCCCATGATTCCGTGGATTTTTCCTGCCTCAAAGGTATGATTGATTCCTTTTAATACTTTTTCTTTCCCAAAAGATTTTGTTAGATTTTTAACTTTCACAGCAGCTTTCATAATTTTCCCCTTTCTTATTCAGTCAGGATTCATCAACCTGAGAAAATGTAAAATTATATCGTTTGATACATTTTCTCGAGATGAAAAGCAAAATACATATCACTGCAAGGAATAACAGGATGCTTATTTTTATTTGTGGCAAATAATCATATCCGAAATTATGCATTGGAAATGTTGCGTGATTTAAGGGTGATAACCATCCGCAAAGAATATTTGCCCGATAGGAAAGCCCTCCACCCAGATGAAAAACTTTTTGAAAAATATCCGGAGTCAGAAGAATTCCATAAAGATTTATCAAGAGTGCGCCAACAACGCCTCCGGCTCTTCCCTTCTGTAGATTTAATACAAGCATGACGGAAGTAATAAATAACGAATAAAAAAGCATAAGAAATACAACACAGATTGCACATTTATATGGTGTTGTCATTTCCATTGTCTTTATTGACACAGGAACCGTAAGATGATTATTACTTCCATATCCAATGCTTGCAGCGGTCTGACTCCATACATTTCCAACGTAAGCCCAGGGACTTGCAATTAGAAGTTCTGTCAGGCAGAGGAAGACGGTATAAAGGCAAGTAGCCAGGATCACATATAGGATCTGACTTGCCATCCATACGCTTCGCTTTGTCCGGATCAGCCAATAGGGTGTCATCTGATTTACAAAAGGCATATCTGCAAATAATAACAGCAGTAAAAGGGATGAAAGCATCACAGACTGCGCATCACCGAAGGTCCAGATCAGTGGCTCGAACATCTGCACCGGTGTCTGGAATGTCTGTGCCTGCTCTAAAATCTGATTTGTCAACATCAGACAAAGTACAAACCCTAATGCAAATGTCATCCAGATTCTTGGACTTTTGCCCCAGTCAGAGAAATTTCTTTTTGTTAGAAGAAAGATTTGATGAATGTCCGTTTTAAATTGCGATTTTTTCATGCCACCACTCTCCTTACCACGCATTTACGCAAAGCCAGTGCCAGAAGACTGCTGATCAGAAGCAGAGCCAAAAGACAGAATCCGTTTCCATAATATGCCGGACTTGCCCACTGTTTTGGACTTAAGAAAAAATAATTACGGTAATATCGTTCTTGAAACACTGTTAGTACATAATATAAAATGAATGGGACAGCACAGCTCAGATACTTATTTTTAGTCAAAACTGCTGTCAGTGAACCGCATAAAGACCACAATGCTCCATTTAGAAAAAGTCGGATAAATCCAATTCCTGTGATACTTATTACCTCTGATATATTTTGCAAAGTATTCAGAGTCGGGATATTTCTACAGATAACTATAAAAACAACCAATGCAATTCCTGCCGCTGAAACGGAAATGGCACCACCTGTGAATGCAACTCCAAAACTTTTCATCCAAATATAATTTCTTTTTCCTATTCTGTTAATAAGAAACCATGCATAGCGGCTGTGTAATTCTTCCTGTATATCTGCGGCTGTTGCCAGAGGAACCAACAGTGGAAAGAAAAGCAAGGCTTTTTCTGAAGTGATTGCATAGTTGAAGGTGCATAACCAGGCTTTCCCTTCTGTTGATCCACCGAAAGAGATCAGATGATTTCGATAAGGAAGTGCAACAATCAAAAGAACCGCACACAACGCCAGTACAGAGATATAAAATCTTCGGTTTCCAAAGTCATATTTCAATTCTGTTCTGAAAAGATGTCTTCGTTTCATATTCTATCATCTCCAATAAGAACCTATTCTTCCACCGTCTGTTGCATTCAATACAATGTAGTCGGTCTGATATCCTTCTATTTTTTTTCCGGCTGTTCCAAGTTCGGCAGTTGTATCTTCACTCTCGCTTATAGTGAAAAACCATGCCGGAACCAGCCAGGCATTTTGTGGATTCTTATATGCCGGTATATAAGTATATCCTAGTTCGACAGTTGCAACATCATAACCAAATATCGTCTTGTCCTCAGCAGGCTGACTGGAAGGGTAAAGATATTTCACCTGATCGATCAGGCGGTTTTCTATTTCATCAAATGCAAGGAGTTTTACATTTTCTGTAACTATCTTTTCTTCCTGACTCATACCCTTCCATTTGAAGGAACGGATTCCATCTTCTGTCACTACAATATAAATCTGCTCTACCGGCATGGAAGGTGCATATGCAAATCCACTATCATCTGAATATCCTCCGGATTTATCCTGATTTATTTTTAATCCGGAAACAGAAGGAACGTAAGTAAGCCGATAACCGGTTTTTCCAAGATTTGGATCAGCATTCCATAACGCTTCCTGTTGTTCTAATATAGTGGCTTCCGGATAATCAGACTGTGCATACCAGAGGATTTTGTCTGATGACAACAACTGCATATTTTCGAGGTTCAGATCTTTCAGAACTTTTTCTGCTTCATCTTCTGCTGTCTCTTCTAAGAGAGCGGTTTCTTCCATCTGGTCCTTCAGTGCTTGTAGTTTTTCCATAAAAGATTCTTTTACGCTTCCTGCAGGAACTCCATATTCGGCTGTGAGATTCCCTCTTGCCAGAGAGTTTTCAATGGTTTCCAGTTCGATCCCATTTCCTTCTGACCAGGAGAAGATACTATAATTTCCTGCTTCCGGATCGTAAGTTTCTGCATTGATCGTACCCTTTGCATCTGCACCAACCGTTGCCTGAAAATGAATCTCCATTCCATCCTGCTTTGTGGTATCCGGAAGAATATCATATCCGTAAGCTTCCAGTGATTTTCTTTTTGCTTCATACGCCGGATCTGTCTTTTTTGATGTGTATTCAATCTGTCCAATTTCCTGCAATGGTGTCTGCTCTGGCGCAAGAGGAAGAACTTCTTCCACTAACTTTTCAAGCCCTGTTAAATCATACTCCACACTGTTGTCAGCATAGAATCCTTCCCTGTTCTTAATCCTATCTAAGAGGTTCTGATAGTATTCTCTGGTAAGTTCCTGCGTCTGATACAAAATCTCTCCGCCTGCAAAATAGGAAATAAGTCCGTTTAATTGTTCAAGCTCCAGTTTTTTCTGACTGACTTCAATCACCGGAAGATTTCCTGTCGTAACAGATTCTAATTTCTGATCTGCGTGAAAAACTCCGCGGTCATTACTCCATGTTACTGTTGTGTCCCAGTGTTCCGGCAGATTCAGTGTCTGCGTCTCTCCATCTTTCAAAGGGTCTGCAATTACATCCTCGCTTAATCCTCCGGCCTTACTGACAACTGCACTCTGGTCAGGTGTCTTCTGACATCCCGCAAGTAACAGACCACAAGTAAGACTGACTGTCAGAATCGATGGTAAAATGATTTTAGTTCTCTTTTTCTTAATTGTCATGGCATCATTCCTCCATTTCCATTCCTGTTTGTGTGATACGAATTTTGTATCCTGAAAATTTGGAACAGGTTTTTTTCTTACATTCAGTTTAATCTTGTGGTGAAAGTACTGCAAGCGGATGGCCTTCAAGTACTGGATTACTGGACATGAGTATTTATAAATCAAAAAATGTTATTGAAACAACAAACATTCCATCTTCCATTTCATAGGCCAGATCTCCATCATATTGTGTGACAATCCGTTCCACACTTTTCAAGCCATATCCATGAAGAGATTTATCCTGCTTCGAAGTCAGAAAAGTATGTCCTGATTTGGCAGGAAGCTTATCGGTTCCATTCTTAATTTCAAGAAACAACATCTGCATATGCTGCTCAATCTTTATACTGATTTTCTTACGTTCTTTATCAGTCACTTTCTCACAGGCTTCCAGGGCATTGTCTAACAGATTCCCAAATAGTGAACAGATCTCTCTTTCTTCCATCGTCAGACTGGATAGTGGTGTTACATCCAATTGGAAATCAATCCCTTTTTGTACTGCCAGGATTCGCTTTTGCCCAAGAATCAGATCCACTACATGATTTCCTGTATAAATCTGTGGATTGATTTTTACAAAATTTCTTCTGATTTCATCTACATAATTTTCCAGTTTTTCATATTCCTGATTTTTCACATATTCACTGATCACAAGATAATGATTCTTTGTATCATGAACGAGTTCTTTGTTCTGCTCGATGGAAGCTCTTATTTCCTCATACTTTTGCTTCTCCATCTCTTCTTTCATCAGAAGAAATGTATTTTGTCCCGTTATGTTTCTGTTTTTCCATATAAGAAATGTCATGACGATGACAAGCACGATCATAGTAAGAAAACTGATGAGACTTCCTTTTAAGACATCCTGAATCACCGGAATTCCGGCTGTGGAGTACAGTAGTCCATACTTTAAAAGTTTCTGATACTCCAAAACGAGTGCTGATAACAGTACACCACATAAAACAAATACCCATTGAAAGGCTTCTATGTCTTTTTTCTTCTTCCAGCTTCTTATTTTGAAAATGATAAAAAAGGAAATAATTAATAACAGGCTTTGTATCACACAAAATACTTCATTTTCATGGTAACGGAAAAATAAAATCTGAGGGTTTTCAGCCTGATTCCCGTAAATAAATGCGAGAAGGTAGTAAATGATATATAAAAATAACATCATTGCTGCTTCATACATAGATGCGATCCCTGTAAGAAGAATCAGTTGCTTTCGATAGGCAAGGAAACTTCCCAAAACCAAAATTAAAATCGTCAACAGGTATCCATAAGCACTAAACACAGATCTTTTGACCCATACAGAAATAATTGTTGAAGTGACGATTAAAACAAAATAGAGAATCCATTTATCTTTCGTTTTCAGAGTCTTTCTGTCTATAACTGTTCCGAATAACAGATAATAGAAAAGGAAGGTTTCAAGAAAATTCAGTCCAATACATATTCCAAGTGTATTCATCGTTACGAATTCCTCCAGTAGAGATTGATTTCTCGCTTTACTTCTGCAAGTCTTGCCTTACTTACCGGTACTTCATATCCTTTTTCGAGATAGATAGTGTCACCGCTTACTCTGCAAATCTGCTTTATATTAACAGCGTATCCACGTTCCACCAGAAGAAATTGTCTACTATTTAACATTTTCAGTGCATTTTCCAAAGAAGTTCGCTCTCTTACAACGCCTTGGGTAGTAACATAATTTACATACTTAGCACCTTTGGATTTATACAGATAAAGAATATCCTTATAAAGCAATTTCACCTGTTCTGTACCGTCTTTTATAATACAGAATTCTTTCTTTTGTTTTTGCAGCTTTTCAATAAGCTGTTCAGCAACTCCGGGAAGACGAAATTCTAGATCCTGTTTCAAAATATACTGATATGCTTCAATCCGATAACTTTCTGCCGCATATTCTTCATAAGATGTGATGAAGACAATGTACATGTCAGGGCAAAGCCTTCGGACCAATTTCCCCAGTTCCACTCCATCCAGCTGTTGCATCTGAATGTCTGTAAATAAAATATCCGCTGCTTCACCCTTCTGAATTTCCTCGAAGAAACTTTCGCCTGATGCATATAGTTTAATCTCTACTTCGTGTTGTTCCTGTATATTTTCCTTTAGAGTCCGGAGAATTTGTTCTCTTGTCTGTTCTTCATCGTCAACGATTGCAATTTTTATCATAAGTTGAATTCACCTCGCCTCACATAATCAGTATTAGTATAACATACTTCGAACACGCATTCATATTATGGCCATAAAATATATTGGTTTGGGACATAAAAAAACGAAAGGCTCCTGCAGGAGCCTTTCAGACTACGGACTTCACAAGTTTCCGTTTTCATCTAGAAGATATATAGCAAAGACATTTCCAAGTTGCAGAGGATAACTTTCCTTGATGATGCCATCAAATACAATACGAATATGGTCACCGGCATTCAAATCAGGGAGCTCACCACTTTCTACTATATTTGTTGTTACAGAGAATTCTTCATCAACAGGAATACCACTATCAAAGGATTCTGAACATTTTACCTTAATTGATTTTTTCTTTACTTCAAGAACAGTTGCATCAAAATATACTTGTTCTTTTTCCTGACTTGAATTCAAATCTGCTACAGCTCCATCATAGACCATTAATTTTATCGTTTCATTCTCAGGAACATCAGCGTATACGCCTACAGTACATGCCTTGTTTTGGGATATCTGATACAAGGAACTAACACCGCCCGCTGGAATTTCTGCTGTTCTTTCTTCTTCATCCGGTATTTGTAGATGAACAATAATATTGAAATTATTGCTGTTTTGAAAGGTGAGTATTCCAGTTTGGGAGAATACTTTTTTATCAGAATATGTAACTACATAGTTATTTGTCTCAGAGGTTTCTGCGCAAGTAACAGAACAATCCCATTTGTCTTGCTGAGAGGTATCTTGTTTACTATTGAAAGTGACAAACTCATCCCACAATTCATCAAAATTAACAAACTCATAATACTTTTCATCAACACCGAAATAATGTCCCGGACAGAGTGTAACGACGTCTTTTCCTTGGAAATAAAGCTTATAGTAAGTAACTGCTCCACTTGATAATGCTTGATTTTTATCAACTTCATCACCAAGCTCAACTTGATTCAGCAAATGGACGAACTCCTTCTTTTCCTGATCTGACAATGTATAGGAATAATTTCCATCTTTTCCACCTGTTGTGCCAGAAAGTTCGATTTTATCAATTTCAGACACATCTATAGTTCCAAACTCAATAGCAGAATGGGTGCTATTCTTTTGACAGCCGGACAATAGAGTTACCGTGATCAGTATGAATGATAGGATCATTTTTGAAACTGTTTTTTTACATTCTGTGTTAAACATTTTTCTGCCCTCCTGCTAGTGTACTGCCTCATTGTTCGCTATTTTATCAAGTTTGGCAAAGTATTTTTACCATTTTTCTTTGAATCAATTATAACATGAACAAGTTTGCTTTTCACTTGTTATATGATAAATAAACGAAAAAATACATGAGTATGATTTTTTGTTTCATACTCATGCATTTTTTCTTACTTACTACCAGATGGGGCATCTGGAGGAGCACTTCCCTGAGGTTTCTCCATGTTTGCGTCAGGCTGTCCGTTTCCTGGTCCGCCTTGCATATCGCTGCCTTTCATGTCACCTCTTTCTCCACCATTGCCAGGCATTTCTCCCTGAGCGTTACTTCCATAAACCAGACTATCCATGGTAACGCTCTGCTCTGCTGTTCCGGCTGTTATAGTATAAGTCTCTCCCTGTTGGATTTCCGGGGCGCTTATGATAATGGAAGAATATTGTTTTTCTGCTGTCCAGCTGAGAAGTTCAGTGCTACTACTGTCAAGGAGTGAAATCTCTGTATTACCTTCCTGTTCATCAATATTTACCATAATAGTGCCCTGCGTTGAAGAAGAATCAAAATTTTGTGCCATACCCGAGGAACCGGATGCTGCAAATATGCCGCCGGTGATTTGGGCACTTCCATTGTAATCTAAGCTTCCATTTCCATCATTTGTAGGACCTGAAACATAAGTTTCTCCACCGGAAACTGTGATGTCTCCGTTGGAATCAATTCCGTCTCCGGAAGCATTTATATGAAGCACACCGCCAGAAATTTGAATATAGGCGCCTTCTGTGGATGCGAACTGGTCGTCTCCGCCCTGGAATCCTTCAGAACTACTACTATCGTTCCCGCCGGCAGCATTGATTCCATCATCAGATGCCAATACACTGATTTCACCGCCCGCAATATCAATACTCAATCCTTCGATACCCTCATAGCTTTGCGTAATGTCTATCTTTCCATCAGAAATAGTCACATTAGAAGCTGCATGAATCCCATCATCTCCTGCTGATATCGTATAAGTACCTCCAGCCAGATAAACGAACCCGGAACTGCTATCATCTTTATTTTGCGCATGGATACCATCTTTTCCTGATACAATCGTATAAGTGCCATTGGCAATACGCACGCTGTCTTTTCCGGAAAGTCCGTGACTGGCACTGGTGATTACGTAAGTTCCGCTTGTGAGAACGAGATCATCTTTGGATACAATTCCGTGTCCTTCCTGTGCTGTAACTGTAAGAGTTCCTTCCCCGTTCAGGGTCAGGTCTGATTTAGAAAATATAGCTGCATCGATATTATTTTCATCTATGGTAGTATAGGAACTTCCGTTATGCTCTAAGGTATTTTCTGTTCCCGAAGCTGTGGTAACGAATACCTTATCTGCCGAGCGGACATAGAATGCAGCGGATTGATCGTTAGAAATGCTTACTCCGTTAAGAACAATCTGAACTTTGTCGGTATCTTCTGCTTCTACAATAACCATTCCATCAGACAGAGAGCCTGAAAGAATATAGGTTCCTTCGTCTTTGATCGTTATGGTATTTTCCGTAATGGAAACTGCATCTGACTCACAGCTGGAACTATTGTCAGCCAGAGAAATAGTGACGCTTTCGGATTCGTCATAGCCTACTTCTTTATCACGGTCTGAAAACATATCGGAAGCATCTGTTTCGGTGACAGAAGAACTTGTCGTAGTAGATGATTCTGTAGTTTGCTGTGTTGTATTTCCAATTTTTGTGTTACAGCCGGATAGCATCAAAGCTCCCATTGTGAGAAATAATATAATTGTTTTTTTTCGCATCAGTCATCGCCTCCTGAATTCTTATAATTCTCCGACTATAGTTTCCTGTCTGCACATCGTAATTTCCAGGTTGCCGTTTCTGCAACGAAGAGCGTCGATCAGTTCTTTTTCTGTTGCAGGATCTTTTAAGGTTAAATTGTAAGTCAGCTTAAACAAGCTTCCCATATTTGTAGTTTTGATCTGTAGAATTTCATAATCTATTGTATATTTCTTTAAGATCTTGTCAAATACTCCGCTGTAGTCCAAATCTTCCGGTATCGTGATATGTAAAGTTTTGTAACGTGCTCCGTGTTTTCTTGTTCCAAAATCCAGACGATTATACAGAAGCATGATACTTCCAAGAATTGCAGCAGATAGTAAAGCATACGCGAGATATCCCATTCCAGCTACTAAACCGGAACACATGGCAAGAAAAATCGCTCCGATTTCTTTCGCAGACCCAGGAACTGAACGGAAACGGACAAGGCTGAATGCTCCGGCAACAGCTACACCGGTTCCTACATTTCCATTGACCATCATGATCACTACACAAACCACTGCCGGAAGCAGCGCAAGTGTTGCTACAAAGCTTTTCGTATATTTTGTTCCATACATATAAGTACCGGCTAAGATCAGACCGATCACTAAGGCACATCCCACGCATAATAAGAAGTCAGAAATAGAAATCACACTGGTCATATTGGTATCAAAAATTCCCTGAAATAAAGTATTAGCCATTGCTGTATCCTCCTTTTAAAGATTCTGTTAATATACGCTGATAAGCAGAACCATATTTTGAAAATGATGTTTTGTATAAATGCTGTTTCGTAAGTACTTCGCTCATCCAGAGTGGAATTCCTCCGGAAGTTTTAATTTCCATCAGTGTCTGATCATTTCCCAGTAAAGAAAATCCATAGATTTCGCTGCCAAGGGAAAAATCATTTCTCCGATACAAGATATTTTCATCAAAAGTTACACGAAAATCACTGCCGTCCAGAGAATAATAAGCTTCTCGTTCATAGGATAAAAATACGGATGGATGAAGATTTTCATAGTAATCGCGGAAATATTGAATTTCATTTCCAATCTGTGAATGAACCGGGAGTGGTTCTCCAGTCTGAAAACTGTCCATAACTTTCTCTTCTGGAAGCTGAAGTCTTCGCTTGTAGACAACTGATTTATATTTCTTCTTAATCTCTACAAATACCGGATCGGATTTTTCTACGGGTTTATAACTTCGGATCCGCAACTTTTCTTTGTACACCGGTTTTTCTAGAGAACGTCGGATCAGCCGAAATGTATCAGTATCAAAATAAATATTTCTTATGACGGTTCTTCCATAATCATCCAGCTTCATATAAGGCTCCATTGCCAGAAGAATCTGCTCTTTTTCCTGTCTGTTCAGCAGATATTTCAATTCATAACGCTTAAAAGTCATTTGATAAGCCATCGTTTTCCTCCTGTTTTTTATTTTACATACATAAGATACTCCTGTAACCTTAATTAAACTTTAAAAAAATGTAACTGTTCAGAGCCAAGCAAAATTTCATAAAACAGGTGTAAAATGCTTGCATTTTTAAGACTGTTTCTGAAATTTTATTTGGCGGATACGCCACACCGACGAAATGCGTAGCATTTTGGAGGTTGGCTCTGAACAGTTACAAAAAAAATTAAGGCTAGAAAAGAATATGAAAAAAGCCCGTATCAAACGTTATGTTTGTACGAGCTATGTAAATCAGTTATGTTGGAAAAACCACGGTGATCTTTAATGATTTCTCATCCTTTGTCTCTGCACTTATTTTCCCATGATGGGATTCCACAGTTGCTGCTGCAATGGAAAGTCCCAAACCATATCCTCCGGTCTGAGAATTTCTGGAGGCATCGGTGCGATAAAACCGGTCAAACAAATGAGAAATCTGTTCTTTGGAAATAGATTCTGTTGTATTAAAAACAGACAGATAAATACGATTTTTCTTTTTTTCTAAAGCGAGTGAAAGAGTTCCATTTTCGTTCGTGTATTTTACTGCATTGTCAAGAAGAATTGTTATAAGTCCACGGATTGCTTTCTCATCTCCGTTCATAGAAATCAGTGGTTCAATCTTGCTGTCCAGATTAATTTGATGCACTTTTGCCGGAGCCTGAAAAGTATGGCATACCTCTTCTACGATATCTGACAGTGGAAATTCTATTTTTGTGTCTCTGTTTACACCTTCTTCCATTCGGGAAAGCATAACAAGAGCATTGGTCAGATCGGCAAGCCGGCTTGTCTGTGCTTGTATATCCTGTAGCCATTCGTTTTCACCGAAGTCCATTTCTAAAATCTCTGCATCTGCATCAATAATGGTCAACGGGGTCTTCAATTCATGACCTGCATCTGTAATGAATCGTTTCTGCTTTTCGTAATTATCGGAAAACGGTTTTACGATACGTGCTGACAAACCAAGCATTAAAATAAATACAGATAAAAGTCCGACACCGGATACGGCAAATGTTGTAAGTAAGAAGTTGTGAAAATTATTTAATTGTCGTCTGCAATCCAGGAAAATAATGCGTACATTGCCGTCAGACGAATACATACGATATCTGTAATTATCCTGGAATCCTTCTTCTGATTTTTTGTTCCATACTTTGGAAGCTTTGTTCCATACTTTGGAAGCATAGTTCACAGCTGTTTCAGTATCAACCGATGCAATCTTTGAAGTATCTGTTAAAATAATCGTTCCATTTGCGTCAAATAAAACAGAAAAATATCTGGATTCATATGGAATTTCTGCGGATATACCATGAGGATCATCTGTTTTCTCTCTTGGTTCCATTCTTGGAAAAGTTCCATCATTTTCCTCTAAGATATCAAGAATCCGGTCAGCATCCTTCACGATTTTCTTATGATTTATAATACCTACAATTCCTCCGATTACAAAAAGGACAAGGAAAAGAGAAACCATAGAAGTAGCAATCAGTTTAATACGAAGTTTTTTGATCATGTAAGCTCCTCCAATGAATATCCGGCATTTCTTGTTGCTTTAATCTGAATGTCTGCGTGGAGAGCTGTTAATTTCTTTCTTAAATAAGAAATGTACACCCATACTACGTTGATCTCTGTATCGCTGTCATATCCCCAGATCTTTTCTAAAAAACGTTCGGAAGGAATCAATTGATGAGGATTGGACATTAAAAGCTCTATCATCTGAAATTCTTTATTCGCGAGTCGGAAACTGTCCTTTGCTGTAGAAAGCTCAAAGGTTGCCTGATCTAACGTAACATTTCCAAAAGTCAGCTTAGATGTTGTCTGTGCTGACTGAGTTCTTGTGATAGCGCGAATTCTTGCTAACAGTTCTTTGGAATGAAAAGGTTTTGTCAAATAGTCGTTCGCTCCGGCATCCAGTCCTTCCACTTTATCATCAACTTCTGATTTTGCTGTCAATAATAAAATCGGAATCAGATTTCCCTTTTCACGGACTTTTCTCAATACTGTGAGTCCATCGATCTTTGGCATCATAATATCTAAGATCACTCCGTCATAATTATCTGTTTCCAAATATTCCAAAGCACTTTGTCCGTCGTAAACAGCATCTACGGAATAATTATTTCTCTCCAGAATGGCTGTCAGCGCCTTTGATAATGCCTTTTCATCTTCAGCTAATAATAAGCGCATGTGTAGTACCTCATTTTTAGTTACCGGCTATCTTTCCCATATAGTAAAATCCTTTACATTCATCAAGATGAACGTCAACCAGCTGCCCGATCAGACTTTCATCCCCAGGGAAATGGACGAGCAGGTTGTTGCTCATACGACCTGTCATCAGATGCTTATCATGTTCGTTGACACACTCTACGAGAACTGTCTGCACGGTTCCTTCATGAATTGCACATTGTTCTGCGGAAATTGTCTGAACCTCATGTAAAAGACGATTGAAACGATCTTTTACAACGTCTTCCGGAATCTGATCTTCCATTACAGCAGCAGGTGTTCCGGTACGTTTTGAATAAATAAAAGTAAACGCGCTGTCGTAACGGACTTTTCTTACAACATCAAGGGTCTCCTGGAAGTCCTCTTCTGTCTCACCCGGGAAACCGACAATAATATCTGTAGTAAGTGATATATCTGGAACTGCTTTGCGGATCTTTTCAGCAAGTGCAAGATACTGTTCTTTGTCATAATGACGGTTCATAAGTTTCAGGATTCGGCTGCTTCCAGACTGAACCGGAAGATGCAGATGTTTACAGATTTTTTTTGATTTACTCATCACTTCAATCAATTCATCTGAAAGATCCTTCGGATGTGAAGTCATGAAACGAATTCTTTCAAGTCCTTCAATTTTTTCAATCTCCTGAAGAAGCTGTGCAAATGTCATCGGTTCTTCAAGATTTTTTCCATAAGAATTGACATTCTGTCCAAGTAGCATGACTTCTACAACACCATCTGCAACAAGGCGTTCAATCTCACGGATGATCGCCTTTGGATCACGGCTTCTTTCACGTCCACGTACATAAGGTACAATACAGTAACTACAGAAGTTGTTGCATCCGAACATGATATTTACACCGGATTTGAATGGATATTTTCTTTCAACCGGAAGATCTTCGACAATCTTGTCTGTATCTTTCCAGATATCAATGACGGTTCTGTCAGACTGCATTGCAGATGTTAAAAGCTCTGCGAACTTGTAAATGTTGTGTGTTCCGAAAATAAGATCGACAAATCGATAGCTCTTCTTCAATTTCTCAACAACTTCAGGTTCCTGCATCATACACCCACACAGTGCGATCATCTTATGAGGATTCTTTTTCTTCATTGCGCCAAGCTGTCCGAGACGTCCATAAACACGAAGGTTTGCATTCTCGCGGACAGTACATGTATTGTAGATGACAAAGTCCGCTGTTTCTTCATCTGTTCCTTCTACATAACCGATTTTTTCCAAAATTCCAAGCAATTTTTCAGAGTCGCGAGCATTCATCTGACAACCAAATGTTTGAATTACCGCGACTAATGGGCGTCCCAGTTCCTCTGACATTTCAGCAACATATTCTTTTGCTTTTTCCATAAAATAATACTGGCGTGCAGGCTCTTCTAACGGAGCATTCTCCACCAGTTTTACATTTTCAATTATCTCTTTCATTCTCATTTCCTTTATACAAACTGATTGCAGGATGCATCATAAGCATAGTCAATCAGATCTAATTTATCTGTAAGTTCTTTTTTATTTACTTCCATCTCACTGCATAATTGATCTAGTGACGGATAAAAATCTCTAAGCTTTGTATTCACAACACTCAAAAGGATAACAGGATCCTGTGGTAAATTCTGTAACATGATCCTAGTTTCCTTTCTTGTTCATATATTTTTCGCCATACTTCTCACCAAGATTAACAATACTTCCATCTTTTTGTTCCATGTCGATATTGTTCAGCTGGCTTCTTAAGTTCACTCGGATAAGTTCCATATATTCTTTACGAAGAATCTTCTGTTCTTTCGCTTCTTCCGGAGTGAGTCCTTCCGCTTTTGATTTTTTATATAATTCATTGATACGATCAATCTTCTTTTGTTCCATTGTCTATCTCTCTCCTTTTTCTTGTTCCGTTTAATGTTGCGATATTCTTTACTGTTCACTCCCGTGTGAACAGTAACCGATATTCTTTCCGCTGACTCTGTATTATACACGATTCTGTGCACTTCGTCCACTTTTTTAACTGGAATAATTCTCAAGAAAACCATACAGTTCTTCCGCTGACTTAAGATAGATCCCATTTTTCAGATCCTGTTGTACTTCATCCGGCAGATTATTTACGGATAGGCTGGTTGTTTCGTAAAGGGTTGTCCCATCTTGCAGATAGACCGCAACATATCCATGCAGCTCTTTCAGATAATATGCATCATCTGAAACAGACTCTCCTTTGGCTGAACTGCGTCTGGTTTGAATGGAATCATTTTTTTCATTTTTAGTCAGTTCTATAGCTTTTTCCTTTTCCAGTAGATTGTTGTAACTAACCTGATAACCTGCAATCAAACATCCGGTAATCAGAAATAAAACAGAAAAAAAGCCAATCATGTATTTTTTCATCGCAAATCGCTCCTTTTTTCATACAGTATTGGCTTTTTTATTTTTTTTATTCTTCTACTTTTACAGCTGGAAGCAGATGGAATTTCTTAGAAATTCTCAGGATACGTCCACCCATTGGGAGATCAAGGATATCATCTTCAGAAAGTGTTCCGATCTTCAACATAACAACCGCATAAACAAGTATTGCTACAATCAGTGAAATACATACCGGAATTACACGACCGCCGATCAGTGTATCAAACAGTCTGAATACGCCGAAAGTTACAATGCCCATCACTGCTGCTGCAGCGAATGGTTTTCCGAAGGTGCTTACAAAATCGATTTTGAAACCGCTGACTTTTCGAATTTTGAGCAGATTCAAAATACTCATTGCAAGTGCAAATACAATATTTCCACCCACCAGTGCATAGACGTTCATCCTGAAGACAGTCATCATCAGTACAAATGCTACCAGATGAATTCCAAGAGCTGCTGCAGCATTCTTTGCGGGACTCGTCATGTAGTTTAATCCATGAAGAATGGAATTCGTTACAGAGGAAAGTCCATACAGTACAACAACGATAGCTCCTGCCATCAACAGACGCGCCGGTGTTGCACTGGAGTCATTGTACAGCAGAACCATAATTGGGGAAGCAAGTACAAAATAACCGATACAACTCGGAATAGCAATTACCATTGTAAGACGTAAAGTCTGGTTAATCTTACTGTGAACCTGTTTCTTTGTACCTGCTGTAACAACAGCTGTAAGACTTGGCACAAGAGATGTTCCAAGTGCGTTCGCAATTGCCATCGGGACATTAATCAGGGTGTCGTATTTACCGGTGTAAATACCCTGAAGAGCCATATATTCTTTCTCTACATAGCCTTGTGACTCCATAACATGATTAAAGATTGTAAGGTCGATAATCTGGTTAATATTATATACAGCGGTACTGAATACAACGGGGATTGCTGTTAAAAGTAATGCTTTCAGAAGGAAAGAATAACTTTCAACATTCTGGGTGCGGTCTCTTTTAAGCTGTTTGCGTATTACATTTTTATATAAAAAAATGACAAACAAAAGAAATAACAATCCAGATAAAGAGCCGACAACCGTTCCAAGTGTACTTCCGGCAGCACCGTAAGCAGGTCCGAGAAGCTCCTCTCCGGATTTTTCTCCTGCTTTTGTTCCGATGCCAAAGAGGACACTTGCGCCGACAATACTGATCACGGCATTAAATACCTGCTCAATGATCTGTGAGATAGCTGTTGGAAGCATTGTTCCCATTCCCTGGAAATATCCACGGATAACAGCCATGACTGCAACGATCAGAAGTCCCGGGGCAAGAACCCGCAGTGCGTAAACGCTAAGTGGAGATTTCATTAAATGTGTTGAAATCAGTCCTGCTCCCAAAAAGATTGTCAGCGAGATGAATAATCCAACACCGATTGCAAAAGCAAGTGAACAGATAAATGCACGGAATGCATTTCGTCTCTGACGCTTTGCAAGTCGGATCGATACCAGCTTGGATACGGCAGTCGGAAGGCTGAATGATGAAATCATCAGAGCGATTGCATAGACCTGATAGGCATATCCATAAAATCCGTTTCCTTCATCTCCTAAAATATTCGTCAGCGGAATCCTGTAGACTACGCCTATGATTTTTGTAAGTACAGCTGCTGCTGCAAGTATCGAACCCTGGACAATATAATCATCCTTTTTCGTTCTTTTTTTCGTTGTTTGTGCCTCAGTTTCAGACATAACTTCCTCCTAGTGTCCCATTCCTTAAAATCTATTTAATATATGTATCCCATCAGCGGAAAATACCGACTTTTTCCATGATTTCTTTCTGTTTCGCTTCCATGACAACACGTTCTTCATCAACCATGTGATCGTATCCAAATAAGTGAAGCATACTATGTGCAATCAGGAAAGCATACTCTCTTTTGGGTAAATGTCCATATTCTTCAGCCTGGGATAACACTTTTTCCTTTGAGATAACGATATCACCAAGCATCAATTCTCCGGATTCCGGATTAAAGGTTTCTGCACTTTCTTCATCAATCACGGAAAAATCTCCCGGTTCTTCGTATTCAATCATAGGGAAAGAAAGTACATCCGTTGGGCGGTCAATTCCACGTTGTTCCAGATTCATTTCGTGAATCTGGGCATTCTCAGTCAAAAGAAGATTGATCTCTGCTTCATAAGGACAGTCTGCAAGTTCTAATGCAGCGTCAATAACTAATGCGGCAATCTCTTCTGTATCAAAATCTAACTTTATATTCCCCTCTTCTTCGATAAAAAGACTCATCCTTTTTTCCTCCTGTTTTCTCTCGGTCTGGACGATTTCTTCTCATAGTCCTCATATGCTTTTACAATTTTCTGAACTAATGGATGTCTTACAACATCTTTGCTTGTCAGCGTACAGATGTTGATTCCTTCCAGATCCTTTACAACCTTTACAGCAACATCAAGTCCGGATATTGTTCCGGATGGAAGATCTTTCTGCGTAGAATCACCTGTAATGACAACTTTGGATCCAAAACCAATTCTTGTTAAGAACATCTTCATCTGGGCCGGCGTTGTATTCTGTGCTTCATCAAGGATGATGAACGCATTATCTAAAGTACGCCCGCGCATATATGCCAAAGGAGCAACCTCAATCAATCCTTTTTCAGAATTCTTAAGAAAACTGTCAGCTCCCATGATCTGATAAAGCGCGTCATATAAAGGTCTTAAATACGGATCAATCTTGCTTTGCAGGTCACCCGGAAGAAATCCCAGCTTCTCTCCGGCTTCAATTGCCGGGCGCGTCAGGATGATTCTGCTTACTTCTTCGCGTTTGAATGCTGTGATTGCCATTGCCATCGCAAGATAGGTCTTTCCTGTTCCGGCAGGTCCGAGACCGAAAGTGATCATTCCATTTCGAATTGCATCAACATATTTTTTCTGACCTAATGTTTTTGGCTTTATAGGTTTTCCCTGAAGTGTATGACAGATCAGATCTTTATCAATAGAAACAAGGGCTTCTTCCTGATCTTCAAATACGAGCGAGATTGCATAGTCTACATTCTGTTCCGTAATCGTATTCCCTCGTTTAGCAAGTTCTACAAGCTGTGTAAGTACACGCTGGGCTTTCTGTGCAGCAATTGTATCTCCTACAATCTTGGTTGCACCGTCACGTGAAATCAATGTGACATGAAAAGTTCTTTCTATTTTCTTTATATAAGTATCAAACTGGCCAAATACATTTATCTCGTATTCAGCCGGAATATCAATGATCAGTTCCGACAGACTCATCCGGTTCGTTCCTTTCTAAAGTTATTCTTTCGGTCTCTGTTTCCTCTTCAATCTGCTGATTCAGATAGAGCGTACCTGAAGCCGTTGCCTTTTCGACAGATATATATATCTTAACATTTTTTTCATTAATTTGAATACCCTTTTCCTCTAAATCTTTACAAAAATAGCGAAATCGACTGCTTAAAATTGTCTGCATCTCTTTTTTCGTATATTTTATTTTCTTGAAGCCGTATTTTTTTATTGTTTCATGCCCATAAAAAACAGGAAGTGAAAAATTTTCTCCTAGTTTTAACTGATGTGCTATAC